>Ga0081538_10002810_pt1 | contig 16679 bp, 16 predicted proteins | sample TabmetS5T2R1_FD_71022 | JGI IMG/M metagenome (GOLD analysis project Ga0081538, IMG submission 71022) | Tabebuia heterophylla rhizosphere microbial communities from the University of Puerto Rico - S5T2R1 | ecosystem: Host-associated > Plants > Roots > Rhizosphere ... | reverse complement strand
ATGGAATCGTGGAGCAAGAGTGTCCTCTGATGGTAGATGACGATGAATACGCTAAGCGGGGGTCGTGGACGTCGGGCCGGGGTGCCTGTCGACGGAGGGTCACTGAGGCGACGATGGCGTGGCCCAGGATCAGCACCTTCCCAGGAACTTCTTCCATGACGGTCGGGTCGGCGGTCGCTCCAGAAACGGGGCCACGGCGTTCCTGAGCGTGGGATCGAATATGGTCTCGTGCGGGTCACCGTAGACGTCCAAGCAGCCGTCATCGGCGTAGCTGTTCGCAGCCCACTCTCTCTCCAGGACGCCCTCTTCCATTAGTCTCTGCCACCGGCGCGCGTGCCAGCCGGGTCCCAGGGACGCGCCCGTGCCGAAGCGGCGGTCCGCGGAGGCGGCCCTGGACTCCAGATGGGCCAGGGAGCGCAGGGGCGCGTGCAGGAGGATCAACTCATCTGTCTCCCTTAGTGGTCCCTCGACGCCGTGCAGGGAGTGGGCCCCCTTCACCATCTTCACGGCCTCGGAAGCCCGGCTGATTAGCTTCTGCAACCGTGCCATCTCGATGTAGGAGACGTTCCCCGCGGCCAGGAGTTCTGGGGCCAAGGCGCGGTCGACGGGCTCGGAGACACGGCGGATCATGTACAGCAGCTCGTCCGGCGAGGACTCCCTCTGCTCGCGGCGCTGGATAAAGTCAACGTGCCGAACGCGGAGCGCCGCCGCCCCAGATTCTGCCAGCACCTTCTTTAGGGACGAACGTCGCGAGTACCAGAAGTCGTCGGCGTCAACAGGCGCGACCCAGTCGGCGCCCTCCGAGAAAGCCTGGCGGGCCAGCTCCGTGAAGACCTCGCCCTGCCGGAAAGGCCCTCTGTCGCGTATCCAGCGTACCCTGGGGTCCCTGCCGAGCCTCCTCAACTCCCTGCGGGTGCCATCGGTCGAAGCGTTGTCCAAGATTAGGAGCCGGTCGAAGCCCAACGAAAGGTGGTAGAGGACATTAACGCGAACGATATCCGCCTCGTTGCGAACCATCGATACCCCGTAGAGTCGCACCGTCATCTCTCTATCACGGATCTTCCAGACGTCGGACGCATGGTATCCGATCCCGGCCCATTCTCATCGCCGGGCGCGCCGAATTCCAGGCTCAATGATAGTGTACGCTCAAGAAGATCGCGCAACGACACCTTTAGAGAGCGAGGATATGAGAATAGCCCACTTCGGAACCTTTGACGTCGAGAACTACGGTGACCTACTGTTCCCGCTGGTTCTCGAGAGGAGGCTCTCGGACGTCTGTGACGATTTCGTCCACGTCTCGCCGGTGGGCTCGGCCCCGGTCTGGCAGGACTGCGTCCCGGCCATCGGTTTCGAGGAATTCTTGCGGGAAGCCCCGGAAGTGGACGGCTTGGTGATCGGGGGCGGCCAGATCCTGCGCGCCTCGCCCACGCCGCTCGGGATCTACGACCGTGGCGGCGTCGCTCCTTTCGTTGCTTACCCGAGCCTGTGGCTCGGCGCCGCGTACATCGCGGCCAGAGACGATCTGCCCTTGTGCTGGAACGCCCCTGGTGTCCCCGCTCCGTTCGATCCCGCCGCAGCCCGGTTTGTGCGGTGGACGGGGTCCGTGACCGAGCACGCAAGCGTGAGGGACCTGGAGAGCCGGCGCCTTCTGGAGAGGGCCGGCGTCGAGGTGCAGATGAGGGTCGTGCCTGACACGGCCGTGGAGATCTCCAGGCTCTGGAAGGAAGAGGACATCTCCTCGGCGTACGAGGAAGCCTTCGCACACCGCGGCAGGGATGTGCCTGAACGCACCCTCGCCTTCCACGTCAACGCCAGGCTCGCCGGTGAAGACGTCTCAGTAGTCGCGGTTCACATAGACAACATCAGCAGGAAGCTCGGGGCCACGCCCGTGCTGCTCGCTATAGGTCCCGCCCACGGCGACGTCGAGACCCAGAGGAAGATAGCAGCGCAGCTAAACACCGATCCCCTTCTCGTGGACGGGCCCAGGAGCCTGCGGGAGGTCGCGGCCTGCATAGCACGCTCAGAGCTCTACGTAGGCTCCTCGCTTCACGGTATGATCACAGCCTGCTCGTTCGGACGGCGCTGCATCCTGATCTCCGCGAGAGAAGACCCCAAGTACGGCGGCTTCCTGGACCATCTCGGACTGGCCTCGTGGCAGGCGCGCTCGTGGACCGGGGCGGAGCAGAAGATCGAGGACCTCATCGACGCGCCGGCCGACGCCTGGGAACGCACGCTAGTGAGGTTGGATCCCTCCCTCGACGAGCACTGGGAGAGTCTCCGTCAGACCCTGCTCTCGGGCGCGAAGGACAGCCCCCGAAGCGCCGGCAAACGTGACGCCATCGAGCTATTCAAGCGTATCTCCGCCGAGCAGACGCAGTACATCGGCGGGGACCACCCAGAGGATACGGAGGTCTTCGGGGGGTTCGTAGCCGGAAGCCTGCTAGACGCCCACGCGAGGCTGCGGCAGGCCCAGCAGGACGTGGCGAAGCTGACCCGCTGGATGGAGACACTGGAGGACAAGGTGTCGACCCTGACGGGCTCCCTGCGCTGGAAGATCGGTGACACTCTCGTGAGCCTTCCCCGCAAGGCCATGCTCAAACCTAAAGATCCCGGGGTCACGCAGCAGATGGACCGGGTCTTCCGCCGGTTCAGAGCTTGGCGCGAAGCGGACACTATCCGACGGTCCGAAAAGAAAGAGCGAACAGACGGCAGCGGCCTGTCTTGAAGCGAGTTCTCAGACGACCTTTCTTGAGTGTCCCCACATGGCAGAGCAGACTTGCTAACATGGTGGACACCTTTGCCTTGACAGTGTCCAAGGAGGCCCGAAGTTGCTCAGGCTCACGCGCATAAAGAGGGCGGTAAAACGCAGCCCAACGCTTAGGAACATCTATTTCCGCGCGGCAACCTTGCACCACCGAGCGCGCCTCCGAGGCGCCCGGTTGCGAAGTAGCCTTGAAGGGGGCAAGCAACCTAGGAGCGTGAACCCTGAGAACATGATCTGGATCTTCTGCACCGCCAGAAGCGGCAGCACGTGGCTCAAGAGCATGTTGAGTGACCTTGTCGAAGGCGAGGTCTGGGAGGAGCCGAAGGTCGGGCGGCTCTTCGGCGAGTTTTACACTAGGTACGCTAGGGAGAAACCAAACCAGCTAGGCCGCGTGAACTTCGTGCTGGGAGATCCCACGCGCGAGGCATGGACCAAAGCCTTGAGGAACTTCGTGCTGCATACGGCGTGGGCCTCGCATCCTTCCATCACTCCCGAGCGGTACCTGATCGTGAAGGAGCCAGGAGGTGCCATCGGGGCGCCTCTACTGATGGACGCGCTGCCGGAGAGCCGGATGGTGCTACTGGTTAGGGATCCGAGGGATTTCGTGGCGTCCGTCCTCGACGCTGTCAAGAATGACGGGTGGATGTATGAGGGACTGGATGAGTGGGCGCGGAGGGACCTCTCCTCTGAGAGAAACATACTGAGATACGTGAGGGTATTGTCCAAGCAGTACGTGAGGCAGATGAGCAACGGCAAAAGAGCCTTCGACTCCCACGAGGGGCGCAAGGTCTTGCTCAAGTACGATGACCTCAGAGCGGATACATTGAGCACGATGCGGCACCTCTGCGCGGCACTCGCGATCCCCGTCGATGAGCGAAGTCTCGCCCGGGTGGTGGGGAAGCACTCTTGGGAGAAGATCTCGGAAAAGGAAAAGGGCGCGGGTAAATTCTATCGCAAAGCGACCTCTGGAGGTTGGCGAGAGGATCTCACCCCGGAGCAAGCGAGGATCGTGGAAGTCATCACCGCGCCGCTCCTCGAGCAGTTCTCGTGGTCAGGTAGTCTAGGGCGTGCTTCTCTAAAATAGGAGTCGCCGCGTGAGTGCACTATTGACAACTCCCTGTGCGCACTCGGGTGCCATGGGCCTTCAGAAGGCGGCGGAGTGTCAGCAGTACGTCCCCGTAGAGGCGACTTCTAGCACTTGGAGGACGACCCACCGGGGGAGGGCGGACCTCCGGAGCGCGGTGCCCGGCCGGACCGGCGCTCCTTCGGGGCGTCGTCTCGGAAGTCTTGCAGGATGGCCTCGTTGGCCTTTGTTTCGGGCATCAACACCTGCTCGCCATCGGGTAGTTTAGTCGGGTGGCCCTCTAACTCGGCCGTCGACATCTCGCCTTCTTCGCCGTGCAACACGAGCGCCCGAGCGAGCGAGATGGCATGGAGGACACCCAGGTCCGTGTCGACGTTCTCGTTGGTGATCTTTACGATCTGGGGCACCCTGGTGATGGTGTTCCACTCGATGGCCTTTTCGCGCAGTGCGGCCAGCAAGCGTTGCTGACGATCTATACGGTCGAGATCGCCGCAGGCGGTCCCGCGGTAACGGGCGTAGAAGAGCGCCTTGCGCCCGCCGAGCCTCTGTACGCCCTCGCCCATGTGCCACTTCTCGGGGAACACGCCGTGCCCGACGTCTACCTTGACCCCGCCTATGGCGGCTATGACCTTCTCGAACCCTTCGAAATCCGCAATGACGTAGCTGTCCACTTGAACGCCCGTGAGCCCTTCTATCACTGCCCTGGCCTGCTTGACGCCGCCATAGGTGTAGGCGGTATTGATCCTGTCCTTCACTCCGGGCTCGACCTCGACATAGAGGTCGCGGGGGACGGAGAGGAGCTTGACGTCTCCAGTAGACGGGGTTACCCGCACGAGCATGATCGTGTCGGAGCGGGTCGACGACCCCTCGGCCGCGCTCGGTAGTCGATCTACTCCGAGAACGAGGACGTCGAGTTTGTCCACAGGGTCCTGTGTTGCCTCGCTGCTCGGGGACGCTACTGTACCTGCCGTCCTCTCATCGGCCAAATAATGGGACTTCGCCACCGACGGTGCGGTGGCACCCTGCGTCTCGTAAGGGGCAACGCTGGAGGACCGCTCCTCACCTACTTTAGCTGCGGGATATGCCACTTTGGAGCCGCCATCGCCCCGGGTGAAGATCCCGGCATAGGCCCCGACGCCAGAGAAGAGGACGACCAGGACCGCACAGATCAGTAGCTGCCACTTGCGGTAGCGCGCACGCCGCTCCCGGTAGCGCTCTGCACGAGTTCTCGCATCTTGTTCATACACGTTTTTTCATTGCTCTCTACCGCAGGTTACCGGCTGGGTTCGTCGGCTTTACAGCGTAGCAAGGGTACAATATTACGCCCAGGAGTGCTTCGGACAGATGGGGTTGATTGCCGCCCGTAACCCTATCTCGCGACGCGTACGGACGGTAATGGTCCGCTCTGGAGTCGGATCTGCCCGGAACCCGGCCACGCCTTCCACAACCGCGATTCCCACAGGGGATAGGGGAGGTGCTCCTCGGCGGGCGGGAACCCGATCAGCCGCTCCGCGCAGAAGCGCCAGAACGAGGCGTAGCCCCCGAGGCGCTCCTCCAGATGCTCCGTCTCTTCCAGGTAGGAGCGAGCCAGGTGGGCCAGGGGCGCGGCGGGCGCGCTGCCTGTGGACCTGGTGTGGACCTTCGAGCCCGGCTTCGGAGGTCTGAAGGCCGAGTCCACCCCAAGAAAACCGTACACGGCCCTCAGGAGCTCTTCGGGGAAGAAGTGTACGTCTTCGAGGAAGCCGACGAAGATACGGTCCTTCGGGTAGAAGGCGCTCCAGGTATCCAACGTGCGCAGGTAATCCGTCCTCCGTCTGGAACCTTCACCGCCGAATACCCGGAGGAGCTCCTCTTCCGTTACGGCGTCTACTGCTTTCCCCTTGCTCCTATCGAAGCCCATCACGGCCTGCGACCAGACGCGCTCCACCGGGTTGCGCATCATGAAAATAATCCTCGCGTCCGGGACCAGTCGGTGAACCCGGCGGACGTCGTCCGGTCCGAGCGTGGAGTAGGCCGGTGTGATCTCGCCGATCATCTTTCCTTTGCCCGGCTCGAAGAGCGTAGCGTACCATCCGTCACTCGGGACGCCCACGTAGTAGTTCAGGTCCCACGAGAAGTCCTTTCTGGAGAACCTCCTCAGGTGCTTTCTTGCCCGGCGCCTGACCTGTCGGCGCCACCGGCGGTTGGCGCCGCCGGCGCCGAAGATCCTACGGACTAACCTCAGCGTGGTGTTCCTGGACTCGTGGATCTTCTCGTCGAAGTAGTGGACCTCCTTCACCCTTGGCATCCACACTTCGGGGTGCGCCTGCAGGTTGCGGCCCAACCACGTCGTGCCCGCCTTCTGCGCGCCTATCCCGAGAAAATCCGGATACAACCCTCTCCTACCTACGAGGCCTTCGGCAGGGAGGAGAGCACTCCGCTCTGGGGCGAGATCTTCCGCGCCCCCTCCCACAGCTCCCACAGCTCCGACTCCCACAGTGGGTACCTTATTTGCCCGGTCTTTCTCTTTTTCGACGGTCTCTGGGCCAGTTGCTCTGCGCAGAAGCGCCAGAACGAGGCGTAGCCCCCGAGGCGCTCCTCCAGATGCTCCGTCTCTTCCAGGTAGGAGCGGGCCAGGTAGATGGCAAGCCTCATCGGCATCTCGCTCACGGAGCCGGGATGTATCCTCTGTGTGATCACCCCTCTCGCCGCGGACGGGTCGATCCCGAGGAAGCGGTACAAGCTGCGCAGCGTCTCCTCGGGGAAGAAGTGTATGTCTTCCAGAAAGCCGGCGAAGATGCGCTCCTCGGGATAGAACGCGCTCCAGGAGTCCAATGTCCGCAGGTAGTCCGTCATCCGCCGTACCCGCCCTCTATCGAACTGCCGGCGGAAGTTCCTGATGGTCATATCTTCCATAGATCTCCCACGGATCCTGAGCCCCATGGTCGTTACCGACCACGGTCTCTCTACGGGGTTGCGCATCATGAAGATTATCTTCGCGTCAGGCATCAGCTCGTGGACCCGTGCTACCCCTTCTTTCTCCAGTACCGCGTAGTCGGGGGTCATCTCCCCCTTGACTCTCCCGCGTCCCGGTTTGAAGAGCGAGGCGTACCATCCATTGTCCGGCTTCCCGAAGAAGTACTTCAAGTCCCACGAGAGGTCCCGCGAAGTGAGCCTCTCGAGCGGATGGCGAAACCGGGCCCGAAACTGCCTGCGCCAGCGCACGTCCGCCGGATGGTCGCCACGAAGTCTGGAGATGAGACCACCTTCGAGTCGGGTTTTCTCATCGAAGTAGTGAAGCTCCTTTATCGGCGGCATCCATACTTCGGGGTGCGCCTGCAGGTTGCGGTACAGCCAGGTGGTGCCCGCCTTCTGCGCGCCTACTCCGAGAAAATCCGGAAACATCCAACCTCCTGTTGTTCTTGACGGGACGTAGGAACAACGCACGGGAGCATATCATCGGGAGAAGCGACAGGCATTTCCGGGCAGTAGTCGCCGCGCCTCACTCACCCCTTCGGGTCAGCTCCGTGGAGGACAGGGGGCCACTCTGGAATCGGGGCCTTCGAACGTCAGCCTCCGGGCTCCCGGTCCACTCCTCCCAGAGGTAGGAGTTCCACAGGGGGTAGGCGATGCGCCCGACGGCCGGAGGGTCCGCGACCAGCCGCTCCGCGCAGAAGCGCCAGAACGAGGCATAGCCCCCGAAGTGTTCCTCGAAGCGCTCCATCTGTCGGCGGTAATTCTGGGCCAGTTGGATGGCTACGCCACCCGGCATGCTGTTCTCGGAGCGGGCGTGCACCTTCCTCTCCGGCTCGGGGGGCCTGAAAGAAGGGTCGACGTCCAGAAAACCGAAGACGGTCTGTAAGAAATCCTCGGGGAAGAAATGGATATCCTCCAGGAAACCGACGAAGATGCGTTCCTCGGGATAGAACAGGCGCCAGGTATCCAGGGTCCTGAGGTAATCCGTCAGAGACTGGAAGCTGGCGCGTCCGACCCTCCGCAGAAGCTTCTTCTCGGAGGCGGAACCCGCAGACCCCCTCTCTACCTTATCGAAGCTCATCACGGCCTGCGACCAGAGACGCTCTATAGGGTTGCGCATCATGAAGATTATCTTCGCGTCCGGAGCCAGTCGGTGTACCCTGGCGACCCTTCCTTTATCCAGCGCCGAGTAGGCTGGTGTGATCTCGCCCGTCACCCTCCCCTGGACAGGCTCGAATACCGAGGCGTACCAGTCGTCGTCATAAGTGCGCATGTAGTAGTTGAGGTCCCAGAGGAGCTCCCTCAAGGAGAGGGTCCTCGCGTGCAGTCCCAGCCAGTGTTTGGTCTGCCGGCGCCACTGTTCGTCGGAAGGACGCTTGCCGAGGAGCCTCGAGACGGCATTGGAGCGATCGTCGATCTTCCTGTCGAAGTAGTGGACCTCCTTTCTTGGCATGAAGATCTGCGGATGCACACGGAGGTTGCGGTGCAGCCAGGTGGTGCCCGCCTTCTGGGCTCCTATGCCGATGAAATCAGGGGACAACGGGATCCTCCCATGCGCTCTTGGCGACCTCGTGCTCGGCGCGAGCAGGATATATGATGGGGGCTCGGTTCGCGCATTTCAAGGAGGGCGCGTCCCGGCCGGCGGCGACGCAGACGATCGTGAAGTTCCTCCGGAGCTGACCGGGGTCAGAGCCTCGGACCGAGGTCGTCAAGGCGCTTCGTCAGCCTTTCGAGAAAAGCGCCGAAGTGCACCTTCTCCCTGGAGAGGGTGTGCCGCTCTGTCGTCTCGTATCCCCGCTGGCGCATACGGTCGAGCTTGGCAGGATCGGCCGTCCTGAGCGAGAGCAAGACTTCGACGTAGCTCGAAGGATCGTCAAACTCCACCCGCAGGCAGTTTTCGTCGAATTCGCAGTATGCCCGGTTGCCTCCAGCGTCAGAGGAGAGCAAGATCGCCCCTGCAGCCATCGCTTCGAGGCCGGGGAGGTAGAAACCCTCCTCGACCAGGGGGGTGGCGAGAAAGACGTCGGCCCAATGGTAGAGCTCGCGCAGCTCCTCCCAACCCACGGGGTTTCTGATCGCGCGGAACTCGAACGCCGGGTCTCGCATCCTTTCGGCCACCCTGTCGCCCACGTCGGACTTCCAGGCGGTGTAGGCCACCCTGATCCGTGGACCGAGTCCTCCGTTCCTTTCTCTGGCGAAGAACGCAGTGTCATGGCCCAGGTCTATGACCTCTGTCATTGACGTCTCGTTCAGGTAAGGCCGGACCGCTTCGAGGACCACGGCGTTCGTCATGATGCGCGCCATCGGGCGTGAGAGCAGGCGTATGGCGTAGCCGTTCGTGAACGTCGGGTTGGCCCAGCGGACGTTCTGCACGATGCAGATGACCTGCTCATGACGTGTCCACCGGCTCAAGCGGGGGCCCAGGATCTCATATTGCGTCGGCCAAGAGACGAAGGCGAGGTCGTGGGGACCGACCGAGACATTCTCTGGATCGACGAACCTGAAACCCGTCGCTGGAGATATGCCAGAGAAGCGGGAGATCCGGAACAGGGGCAGATCCTCCTTGAAAGGCTCGGGGCAGCAGATCACGGCCTCCAAGCCGAGGGCGCTGGCGTGGTTGACGTAGTCGAAGATCTTGACCACCCCGCCGACAGGCCGGAACGTAGGAGTAAGAAAGTAGATTCTGCGCCACCTGTCCGCGTCGCTCAAAGGGTCTCCAGTACCTTGACTAGCGGCTTCACGGCCTCAGCCGGGTCCAGTATGTCGGTGGCGAGGGTACGGGCGTTCTTCATCTTCCGCCGTACGGCCCCGCGGTCCTCGATGATCTCGTCGAGCACAACCCCGAGCGCCCTACTATCAAGCGGGTCGACGAGCCATCCGGCGTCGTACTCTGCGATCATGGGCGAGACCTCGGTGAACGGGGGGTGTACGATGGGGACTCCGCACGCCAGAGATACGACAGAGCGGGTAACCATAGCGTACTCCCTTTCCAGGTTGTGCTGGAAGAGGTCGATGGTTACATCTACCGTGGAGAGAAACCTCTGAAATTCCGCGAAGTTCATGGTGGCGTGGGTCGTCACCGAGGGGTGGCGCGAGATCCGGTCGAGGGCGCCTCTCGAAGCGTAGGAGCGCCTCGTGCCCCCGCCCCAATGCCAGGGAACGAGGAAATCGAGCCTTACCCCCGGCCTGTCGAGACGGCGTTCCAGCACCTCCACCCAGTCCCCGAGCGTACTCCACGGCTGGAGGTAGCCTGCGACGGCGAGCCTGACACCCTCCACTCCTCCCGGTTCCCCCGACCACGACAGCGGCACGCACATGCAGACTACGTCCAGGGGCAGGCTGCGGACGTCGCGGTCCGCCTGAAGCATCCAGGCCAGGAAGTAAGGCAACTTCTTCCGCCCGTTGCAGATAAAGGCGTCGGCCAGCTTGATAGCCCGAAGCTTGCGCTCGCGCAGCCGCTTGAGGTCCTCACCGGGGTAGCCCTCCCCATGGTGATAGAGCTCCTCCAGCATCTTCGGTGCGAAGAAATCCAGAACATACCGTACGCCCTCCATCGGCCTCAGGTGGTCCACCTGGTTGCTGTTGATCAAGATGGCTACAGTCGGTGCGTGAGCCTTCAGGTAGCGGGCCAGCGAGTTGGCGCCCACGATCTCGGTGTCGGGAGCCGTCGGGTGGGGGATCGAACGTCCGAAACGCATCCACTGACGCTCCACGAAGCCCCTGGTGACGAGCGTCTTTATCGGGACGCCGTTCGCGCGCAGGCCTTCGGCGAGCCCGAAGGCCCGCAGTCCCGGGGCGGCCACAGGCATCCCGAGGCCCGGTACGACATCGTTGGAGATCACGAAGACCTGCCTACCTGCGTCTACCATGTCTGGGGCGTCCCGACCTTCGAGAGCGAGAGCAAACCGCCCCTGAAGAAAGGGTCGTGCGGGTACCGGAGCGCCTCGAGATGCTCCAACACCACCCGTCCCGCCGTAGCTTCGAGGACCAGATCCACGAACTCGTTGATCGGCATCGGGTAGACGGTGGAGCCCGGCGTACGTTTCTTTGCAACGAAGTCTTCGAGAAACATCAACCGACCCCCTGGGCGAGTCACGCGCCACATCTCCGAGACGAGGGTTCGCTTGGCGGACGTGGGGTTGTGCTGCAGGACGGAGACGGTGAAGGCGAGGTCGAAGCTCTCGTCAGCATAGGGGAAGACGAGATCCTCTTCAAGGAGGTCGAAGCGTCCCTCCGGGATGTCGGCGCGGGCGGCCCGGATCATGCCCCAACTGACGTCCAGCCCGGTGAACCTGGTGCTTGCGGGATCAAACTTCGAAGCCCAGCGGCCTACCCCTACACCGACCTCGAGCGCCTCGAACGGGACGTCTTCGGTCCGCGCCCCGCGCGCGGCGACGAACTGCGGGCCTAGTGCCTTCGACTGTACCCGGTAGACGGCCTTATCAGAGGCGGGATCGTGGTGCGGAACGTGGATCGCGAGTTGCGGTTCCGAAGCAGCAAGTGCGTCGCCACGCCACCTCCAGTACCGTATCGTCTCGTAGTCTTCGCCAGGCGAGATCAGCGTCGCCTCTTCTTCGAGCCGGCCGCATATCTCCGCGGCAGCCTCGTCGGGGAGGGAGCAATAGAGCTCGATGCGCTGGCTTCCGGCCCAGCGGTACCTTAGCCGCAACTCTTCCCAGAGATCCCGGTCTGCTGTGGCGACGCGGTCGAAGAAGCCGAGCCGTCCCAGGACCGCCTCGTCGAACACGGCGCTCAAGAACGGTGCGTCGAACCCCGAAGGCAGGATCACGACGAGCGGAACGTCCCTCTGCTTATCGGTCATGGACTCGAAAGGGAAGGAGAAAAGGTCGAGTACGACCAGCGTAGCCGCATGCTCCAGGGCGGCCAACTGAGAAGGGAGGACGTCCCACTCGCTGAGGACCTCACAACCGTCGGGCAGCTTTGCGGACGAGACTTTATCCGCGAAGCGCCCGGCGTAGACTAGCGTGCGAAGACTCGAAGCAGCGTCTTCGGGCATTCGGATCACGGCGTCTAGAGATACCGCTGCTCAAGGGTACGGAAGGCTTTTCTGCGCCTGAGCACGGGACCGAAGGGCCTTGCAGACATGCGCCTGAGCAGGAGCACCAGGTCCCTTTCGGCTTCCTCCAGGTACGCCAGACGTTCGGGAGAGGACGGGCCCTGAAGCCGCGGCGAGTGGAGGTATTTCTGTTCCAAGGCGCGGAACCTCTTGCTACGCCTGAGTACGGGACTGAAGGGGCTTTCTAAAAGGCGCCTGAGCAGGAGCACCAGGTCTCTCTCCGAGTCTTCAAGGTAAGCAAGCCGGTTCAGCGAGGTCGAGGAGCCCGGGATCTTCGCCGGCTGGCCCAAGCGGGTCTTCAGGAAGCGCACCTCGAACGCCAGCAGCTCGTTCTCCATCCTCAGGAGATCTATGTCGTCCGGCACATAGAACTCGTTATCCGGCAATCGTCATCTCCTTCAGCATTCGCTCGGTCCGGGCGCCCAGCTCCTCAAGGTCCTGCCAGGCACGCTCGACCTCCCCGATCAGACGTCGGTCGGCTACCGGCTGCCTACGCGGCCTTTCGACGCTCGCGGCGGGGTTGAAGACCTCGCCTACGGACACGTCTTCAAGGCCGAGGTTCCAGCGCCGCTCTATGGCCCAGACGATCGGGAAGCCGTCCCGGATCATGTTCATGGAGACGGCCAGGGTGTCGTCGGGGTTGGCGCGGGCGAACGCGAGAAGCGCCTTGTTGTAAGTGAGCCACATCCGCAGGGCTAGGTCCGGCTCCTCCCAGAAACGTCGGTGCAGGAAGCCGCTGATCGTACCCGAGAACAGGAGCGCCGAGTGGCGGCGGGCCAGCGAGTACGTCGAGCCCGAGAAGTGCCTGTAGACGAGCAGGACTTTGGCGTTTGGGAGCAAATACTTCCAGAGCGCGAGAAAGAGGCACGCGCGAGGGTCCTTGAACCCCCAGAGCCTATGCTCGGTGTTGCGGCACTCCACGAGTTGTCGCATCTGCTGCCAGCGGCGCTCGTCCACCACGGGAACGAAAGGCTCGTCGACGAGCCAGGTCATGTCGTTGTCGGCGAGTATCTGGTGGTGGAGGGTGACGACCTCTTTGTCCTCGAAGTGGCCGTAAGGGTTAGATGGCAGCGCCTCCAGCAGCTCGTCGCCCAGAAACAGCCCGGCCCGGTGCAGCAGCTGCGCGGTCGCCGAGGTCCCGCTCCGATGAAAACCCGCGACGATTAACTGATCGCTCAACCTACCCCTCCGGCATCACTCGCCGGGTACTATTCAACCTAATGCCGGCGCCGCTCATTGTAGAACAATCCGCCGGTTCTCTACAGATGCCGCCCCGCGGCAGTCTCCATCTCCGGCAATATACAGGTCATATCGGATGAAATACACCCCGGAGAGCAGGGAGTCCCTCCACCGCGTGGCGCCCGGTCTCTGCTTCGCCTTCCTCCCGCACTGCCATGCTTCTTGCAAGAGCTTAAGTGCGAATACATCACGAGCCGTAAACCACGCTACCAGTGGTCGTTCTCCTCGTAGCCGAGCCTGACTAGCAAACCCCCAGCCTGTTCTTTAAAGACTTGCTTGTCTCGCGCGGTAAAGACGTTCTTCCAGTCACCCGCCACGCCCTTTCTGAAGAAGGAGGTGGCGTCCTCCTCGTCCCTTCTCCTACCCTTCGAGAGCTTCTCGAAGCTGGCCGAGTTTACGCAGTGGCTCACGGTCTCTTCACCCGCACCGGCCCCGAGAAACCCGAGCAGGCGCGTCATCTCCTCTTCCGGCCTCTCAAGGAGGCCTTCGTACCTGACTTCGGTGTAGTTGTCCCCGAGCAGGGCGGGGCCATCCTCGATGGTTCTACTTACCCTGGCGTCCCACTCCGCGGCCATCCTTCTAAGCGAGTTCCCGGCGAATAAGCTCTCGCGCTTGTTCCAGAGCCCTCCGGCATTCTCGTGGTAGGGCTCGCGCTTCGCCGAGATCCTGACGCTCTGTCTCTTCCCGAAGTTCCAGGAGTGGTGGACCGCCGAGACCGCCGCATCGCGACCGTCCCTGATAATGTGGATCACCCTCGCCTCGGGGTAGACGCCGGAGATCTCCTTTATCGTGTCGGGGGTTAGGAGCGGCGACTTGTCACCTACCAGCCTCTTCTTGGTCTTGGAGAGTTCCCCCACAAGGAAGTAGCCGATCATCATGCTGAGGATATTGTCTACGTGCTCGTCGGCGGCTTCGTTCCTGCTCCAGACGGACCTTTCGATCCAGAGCCTCAGGTACTCCGCGTCCAGGATGGCATTGTAGAGCGAACCGGGGGGGCGTTTCACGTCCGTTTGCTTTACGGACTCCCGCCTCCAGCCTTTACCGAAGAAGCGGCCCTCTCCTTTACACAGGATCTCCGGGTGGGAGTCGAGCATGCGCATGAGCCACGTAGTACCGGACTTCTGCTGACCCACGACAAAGAAAACGGGCGTGTTCCCGACGACCGGCTGTACATCTTCGCCCCGCGTCCGAGCCAGCTCCCTCCTGAGCGCGGCGATCTCCGCGTCTTTGATGGCGATCCGCCTGCGAGTCTGCCGGGTCACCCTCGACCACAGGGAGCTCGCCGCCGTATCGAGAGACGACTTCGCCCACCGAAGCGTCTCGACGGCCTTGCTACTACCAGGAGTCATCGTTGTGAGGAGCCCTCAGCCTCGAGCGCAACTTCACGCCCCAAATAGCCCGCGAGCGCCCCAGCGTCTGAGCTCGGGACTTCGCAACGGTGCAGGCAATGGTCCTTGCGGGTAGTACGCTCCACGCGAAGCTCCTCTAAGTATTCGGGTTCGCCCCACGGTCTGGCTAACAACTCTTCCGGGACTTTGGAAGCGTACCATAGAGTTCCATCAGCCTGTGTAGCAGCGCGGAGTAGATGCGCTTCATCTCGCTCAACGTATCTTCCCTGAGTTCCTCGTAGCGAACCAGCACCTTCTGTGCCTCGTGGGCATCATAGGCCAGCCCTGCACTCTCGACGCCCCGCCGGTACATATTTGCCCTCTGAGATGATGCCGGTCCGCAGACTGGTAAGTGCCATCTCGCTTATGTAAACTTGCCGCTGCCCACGTTTTCGGGCACACATGGCTTACACTAACTACCGGCGGTCCTTCGGCCGAGATGAGGGAGGCGATTGGCCACCTACACGTTCAACGGCAAGAGGAGCTTCGGCTCCCTGGCGGCGTTCTATTGCGAGCGGTGGTTGCCGAGGAGTGTGGCCCTGGTCGTCGGGGTCCATCCGGGGTTGGCCGATCACTCATGAGGCCGGCCATCTCCCTCAGGGGAATAGGCAAGAAATACAGGATCTCCCCGAGCCGCTCCTCGAGGCTGGGCGAGGTCCTGAGCTTCGGCAGGGCCAAACGCAGCCACGAGTTCTGGGCGCTGCAGGACGTTGACCTGGACATAGCGCCGGGCACCACCCTGGGCATCGTGGGCCGAAACGGGGCCGGCAAGAGCACGCTTCTGAGCATCATCTCGGGCGTTCTGCGGCCGACGACCGGGGAGGTGCGGGTCGAGGGACGACTCTCGGCGATCTTCGGGCTTGGGGCCGGCTTCAACCCGCTGTTCACGGGGCGAGAGAACGCCATGCTGAGCGGCCTGATCCTGGGCATCGAGCACGGGGAGATGCTCGAGCGCTTCGCGGAGATCGAGGCTTTCGCGGACATCGGGGAGTTCATGGACCAGCCGATCAAGACCTACTCCAGCGGGATGCGCAGCCGCCTGGGCTTCGCCGTCGCCATCAACGTCGAGCCCGACGTGCTCGTCATAGACGAGGCCCTCTCGGCGGGCGACTCGGCGTTCAAGAAGAAGGCGATCCAGAGGATGTATGATCTCAGGGACTCGGGCTCGACGGTGCTCTTCGTCTCCCACAGCATGGGTATGGTCAAGCGATTCTGCACGGAGGCCATTCTGCTCCACAAGGGAAGGGTGGTAACCACCGGCAGCCCAGAGGAGGTGGTCAACCACTACGAGGAGATGCTGGCGAAGTCTCAGGAGATTAAGAACGCCGGCCCCAGCGAACTGGACAAGCAACTGGACTACGAGATAGAGCACGAAGAAGAGGATGATACGCCGACCAAGGACGGCGTGCCCCCTTCAGGGAGAACCCCGAAACCCCGCAGGATCGTGGGAGGGGCCGAGATCCTTGGTCTCGAACTGCTCGACGAGGATGGGCAACCGGCCGACGCACTACCCTCGGGCGCGACCCTGACCGTGCGGGTGCGCCTGCGCTACGACGAGACCATGGAGGAAAGTAACTTAGGCATTACGCTGCAGAGCGAGAGAGCCGGTCTGGAGGTCTTCTCAACGGATACGGCGCTCGAAGGCGCTCCGCTCGGGCGGAAAGACGCGGGCGAGCAGGCGACCGTGGACTTCACGTTCGTGATTCCGTTCGGACCCGGCATCTACAAGGTGGACGCTTCCCTGACGGACCCTCAGGCTGAAGACTCGGATGTGGCCCGCACACAGGACGCGGCGACCTTGGAGATAACCAAGGAAGGGACTCTCGCCCCGGTAAGAGGCCTGGTGCGACTGCCAGCGAAAGTCGAGATCCACGATCAGGAGGGCCGGCGGGAGAGGCCAACCTGAAGCCGTGCCTCCCCGCGTCACGGTCGTCATCCCGAACTGGAACGGCGAGCGGTTCCTGAGGTTCTGCCTCGGTTCTCTTCGCGATCAGTCTTTCAGAGCCTTCGAGACGATTGTGGTGGATAACGGCTCCGTTGACGGCTCGATAGCCTTTGTAAAGGAACACTTCCCTGAGGTAAACGTGGTCCCGCTAGGCGAAAATCGGGGCATCGCCGCGGCGTTCAACGCCGGGATCGAGGCGTCCGCGTTAGAGTACGTGGCACTGCTCA
>Ga0081538_10001442_pt1 | contig 16681 bp, 16 predicted proteins | sample TabmetS5T2R1_FD_71022 | JGI IMG/M metagenome (GOLD analysis project Ga0081538, IMG submission 71022) | Tabebuia heterophylla rhizosphere microbial communities from the University of Puerto Rico - S5T2R1 | ecosystem: Host-associated > Plants > Roots > Rhizosphere ... | reverse complement strand
CAGGGTGTTCGTCATCGCCACGTGCACGGCGCTCGGACCGTCCGCGTCCGGGCAGGCGCCCTGCCCGCCGGCGACGGTCTCGTAGTAGGTGAAGTCGTCGCTCCCGAGAGTGAGGTTGTTCATGGTGCCCTGCCCAAGGGCGCGGCCGAACGCGGCCAGCACGAGGTCCGCTACTCGCGAGGAGGTCTCGACGTTCCCGGCGGCCACCGCGGCGGGCGGGCGCGCGTTCAGGAGCGAGCCCTCGGGCGCCTTCACGGTGAGCGGTCTATAGGCCCCCGCGCAGGGCGGCACGTCGGGGTCGGTGAGCACGCGGAGCCCGAAGTAGCAGGCCGACAACGTGACGGGGAGCGGACAGTTGAGATTGCCATCGTGCTGCTCGGCGGACCCCGTGAAGTCGAGCGTGAGCTCGTCACCCGCGACCCTCGCTCGAACGCGCAGCTCGAGGTCGAGGTCGCCGGGCGCCTCCAGCACGTCGCGCGCCTCGCGCACGCCGTCCTCGAGCTCGGCGATCCGCGCGCGTGTACGGCGCTCGGCATAGTCGAGCGTCTCGCGCATCCCGGTCCTCACAGTGTCGAGGCCGAAGCGCCGAATGAGCGCGTCGACGCGCTCGGCCCCGGCGCGCCCCGCCGCGAGCTGGGCCCGCAGATCCGCCTGGCGCTCCGACGGATTGCGCATGCGCGCGGCGAGGTCGTGGAGCACCTCCAACGTAAGCCTCGTCGGCGGGATCACCACGCCCTCGTCGGCCAGGGTGTGGGAGTCGGCCGGCATGCTGCCCGGCTCCTCGGCCCCGACATCGGCATGATGGGCGCGGCTCGCGGCGAATCCGACCAGCTCGTCATCGTGGAAGAGCGGCGAGATCACGGTGATGTCGGGCAGGTGGGTGCCGCCGCGGTAGGGGTCGTTCAGGATCCAGGCGTCGCCGGGCCGCTGCTCTTCGCCGAGCACCGCCGCCACCGCCGAGGGCATCGCGCCCAGGTGAACGGGGATGTGCTCGGCCTGCATGACCATCTCCCCCTCGGCGTCGAAGATGGCCGTGGAGGCGTCGCGGCGCTCCTTGATGTTGGCCGAGTGTGCCGAGCGGACCAGAACGGCGCCCATCTCGTCGCAGGCGGCGCGCAGCGCGCCGAGCATCACCTCGAGCGTGATCGGGTCGAGGCCGCTCAGGGCGTCCGCTCCATCGCCACCGACTCTGCCGTCGCCCGCGCCCGCCAGCCCGGCGGCACCACCAGGGTGGAGCCCGGGAGCTCGAAGATCGCGGGCCCGTCGATCTCGGCCTCTCCAGAGCCCAGCACCTCCGCCTCCAGCAGGTCGTCGCCGAACCTCGCCCGGCGCGCGCCGCGCCTCGCGGCCGCTCCCGCCTCGGCGGGCCGCAGCTCCTCGCCGGGCAGCGCCGCGGCTACCCGCACGGTGACGAGCTCGAGCTCCGCCTCGGGATCCGCGTAGCCGTAGCGATTCTCGTGGGCGCGGTCGAAGGCGCGGCGCAGCTCACCGGGGTCCGGCTCGAGCTCGCCTGGCACCGAGAGCTCGAAGGCCTGGCCGCCGTAGCGAAGGTCGTACGTGGCGCGCAGCTCGGCGTCCGGTTCGTCCAGGTCCTCCCGGCCGCGCTCGCCGAGGCGCCGGACGACCCCGGCGACGTTCTCGCGCGTCAGCTCGTCGCCGGTAAGCAGGACGCTCTCGACGACGTCCCGCCGCCGTTCCGAGACGACCAGTCCGAGGGCCGACAGCACGCCGCTCGCGATCGGGACGAGCACCCGCCGCATCCCGAGCTCGTCGGCGATCTGCGCGGCGTGGAGCGGCCCCGCCCCGCCGAACGGGACCAGGGCCAGATCGCGCGGGTCTATGCCGCGCTCGACCGTCACCACCCGTACCGCCTGCGCCATCTCAACGCTCGCCACGCGCGCGATGCCGGCGGCGGTCTGCTCGAGCGGCAGCCCCAGCTCGCCGCCGACTGCGGCCACCGCCCGCTCCGCCGCCTCGCGGTCGAGCCGCACCCCTCCGGCGAGCGGCGAGTCGGCGTCGAGGTAGCCGAGCAGCAGGTTCGCGTCGGTGACGGTCGGAAGCTCGCCGCCGCGGCCGTAGCACGCCGGGCCCGGGTCGGCGCCGGCGGAGCGCGGCCCCACTCGCAGCGCGCCGCCCGCGTCGCGCCAGGCGATCGACCCGCCGCCGGCCCCGACCGTGTGGACGTCCACCATCGGCAGCGCCAGCGCTCGGCCACCCACCCGGCGCCCCGCGCCGACCGCCGCCAGGCCGCCGAGCGCGACCGACACATCGCAGGATGTGCCGCCCATGTCGAGCCCCACGGCGTCACCGACGCCCGTCGCGACCGTCATCCGCGCGGCGCCGACCGCCCCTCCGGCGGGTCCCGATAGCACGGTCCAGGAGCCGTGGCGCGCGGCGCTCGACGCGGCCGCGGTGCCGCCGCTCGAGAGCATCACCTCGGGCTCGGGCAGCCCGGCCTCGCTGGCCCGCTCGCCCAGGCGCTCGAGGTAGCCGCGCAGTAGCGGCGACAGCGCGGCATCGACCACTGTCGTGGCGCAGCGTTCGTACTCGCGGAACACGCCCGCCGTCTCGTGCGAGGTTGAGACGTGCACCGCAGACAGCTCCTCGGCGGCCAGCTCGGCGGCGCGGCGCTCGTGCTCGGGGTGGAGAAAGCCCCACAAAAAACAGACCGCGATCGCCTCGACGTCCAGGTCCGCCAAAGCCCGGCGGAGCGCTTCCTCGTCGAGCTCGCGCAGTACGCCTTCCGGCCCTGTGCGCTCCGCGACCGCCACCCGCAGCTCCGCCGGCACCAGCGGCGGCGGATGGCCGGCGCACAGGCGATACAGCTCGGGCCGGGCCTGGCGGCCGAGCTCCTCCAGGTCGGTGAAGCCCTCGGTGGCGAGGAGCGCCGTGCGCGCCACGCGCCCCTCGAGCAGCGCGTTGGTGCCGACCGTCATGCCGTGCACGAAGCGCGTGACGTCCTCGGCGGCGGCTCCCGCGGCGGCCAGGGCCTCGTCCACCGCGCGCATCACGCCCTCGGACTGGTCGCCCGGCGTGGTGGGCGACTTCCCCGTGACGAGCCGGTCGCCCGCGAGCAGCACGGCGTCCGTGAACGTGCCGCCGACGTCGACGCCCAGGATCACCGGCGGGAAGCTACGCGAAGCCGCCCCGGGCCGGACGGCGGGCGTGCTACAGCTAAGCCGCGACCTCGAACTCGTCTTCCAGGTGCTTGTGCGACGGGCAGTACCGGCTCGCGGGAAGCGGGACTCGCTGGCACGGCGTCCCCTTGCGCGTGCTCGCATGACAGCTGACCGGGCTGCCGTCGAAGGTCAGCCCCTGGCGAAGCTGGCTGTCGACGAACTCCGTCGCCAACGCCATGTGCTTCGCGCAGCTTCGGTACACGCGCAGCTGCTCTTCGATCCGGAAGAAGCCGCGCACGTCGTTGAAGAGCGTGCGCGCCGGGTGGGCGAAGTAGTGCCGGTCGAGCGCCAGTCGTTCTACCGACATCTCGCACGCACGGAGGAACCGCTGGCGCGTGAGCGTGACGCCCTCGCCCCTACAGGGAACGACGTCGTCCGCCAGCTCGCGGTACATCGAGCGACTGAACTGATACATCGGGCCTCCCTTAGCCCCCTTACAGCGGCTTTGCACGGCCTTCGGCAGTGGTACCACTCTTATACCCATCCACCGACAAAGCCGCGTCAAGCTTGCGTCGAACCGACTGAACAGTCAGTCAGCCCCCCTCGTCCGGCACGCTATCGCAGACCCGGTTGGCTGTCCAGCCAGCCTAGACGAGCTGGCGCGGCGGCCCCGCGAGTTACTCGGTCTCCCGCCGCAGGAGCCAGTCCATCCGCCGGCGTGCGTACAGAAGCGGCTCGCCGGCCTCGAGCCGGCCGGTCTCGAGGTCGCCGATGACGACCGTGTGGTCGTAGCGCGTGAAGTTGGCGGCGCGCCGACAGCGGAGGTAGGCGAGCGTGCCGGCCAGCTCGGGCACCTCGCCGTCCCAGGACCAGTCGAGACCGCCGAACTTGTCCTCCGCCTCCCGGTCCGCGAATCGGTGGGCGAGCGCGAGCTCGTCGGCGCGCAGGATGTGCACGCCGAAGCGCTCGGCTGCGACGAGCGCCTCGTGACAGCGCGAGGCGTGGGCGATCGAGACGAGGAGCGAAGGCGGGTGAGCGCTGTACGAGGTGACCGCGGTCACCGCCAGGCCGCAGGGATCGCCGCTCGGCTTGCGGACCGTCACCACCGCCACTCCCGATGCGAGCGAGGTCATGGCCTCGACGAACAGCTCGTGAAGCGCGGCGTTCGTGGTCATTTCCATAGCTCGAAGCGGGGAGCCGTGCCCCCGCCCACCAGGGTATGCATGCCGTCGAGGGCGGGGTCGGTCTCCGGGTGGTCGGTGCGCTGGTGGGCGCCGCGGCTCTCCTCCCGCGCGAGGCAGGAGGCGGCGATCAGCCGTGCGAGCGGAAACGGGTCGTCCAGCAGCCGGCCGAGGCCGGTGGCGTCGCGCTGCAGGCCCGCATGACGCCAGAGGGCCGCACGGGTCTGCTCCGTGGGAATGGTCGTGTGCGTCTCGCCGCCCGACGCCATGGCAGCCGGGGGCGGCGGGTCGTCGCAGGCAGCGAGGCCGGCGCGGCGACCGAACACAAAACACTCCGCGAGGGAGTTCGAGGCAAGCCGGTTCGCCCCGTGCAGCCCCGTGCACGCGCTCTCCCCGACGGCGTAGAGGCCGGGCACCGAGGAGCGCCCGTCGAGGTCCGAGGCGACGCCGCCCATCGTGTAGTGCGCCGCCGGCGCAACGGGCACGACCTCCCGCCGCGGGTCGATGGCCACCGCCTCGAGGGCGGCCGCGATGTTCGGGAAGCGGCCCATGTCGACGCCGCGCAGGTCGAGGCCGACGGCCCGCTCGCCGCTGCGCTCGAGCTCGGCCTCGATCGCGAGCGCCACCTGGTCGCGCGGGGCGAGTTCGTTCACGAAGCGCTCGCCCACTGCGTTCACGAGCGTGGCGCCCTCGCCGCGCAGGGCCTCGGTCATGAGAAAGCCGTCGCGCGGCCCGTCAAGGCGCAGGGCCGTGGGGTGGAACTGCATGAACTCCAGGTCGGCCAGGCCGGCGCCGGCCCCGTGCGCCAGGGTCAGGCCGGCGCCGATCGCACCGCGAGGGTTCGTCGAGCGCTCCCACAGCGCCGCCATTCCGCCCGTTGCGAGGATCACCGCCCGAGCCAGCACGGCGACCGGATCGCCGCGCCTCGGCCTCGCGGTCAGGCCGATGCAGCGCCCGTCATGGGTGGAGAGCGAGGTCGCCGCCAACGGTTCCAGCACCTCGATGCGCTCGTCCGTTGCCGCGAGCGCCGACAGGTCGCGCGCGATCCGCCGTCCCGTGGCGGCGCCGCCCGCGTGGACGACTCGGCGCTGCGAGTGTCCGCCCTCGAGGCCGAGGGCGAGATTGCCGTCGCGGTCGGCGTCGAAGCGCACCCCGAGCTCCTGGAGGTCGCGAACGCTCCCGGGCGACTCTTCGCACAGCACGCGCGCGGCGCTCGCGCGGGCGATCCCGCGGCCGGCCGCCACCGTGTCCTCGAGGTGGCGCTCGGCGGAGTCGCCCGCGGCCAACGCGGCTGCGATCCCGCCCTGCGCCCAGTAGCTCGCGGTCTGGGCCAAGGGGGAGCGGCTCACGAGTGAGACGCGCGCGCCCGCCCCAGCGGCGACGAGCGCTGTGTACAGGCCGGCGGCGCCGGCCCCGACCACTGCGACGTCGGTGCGGAGTGGCTCGGGCAGGGGGCCGGTACCGTATCGGCGCGCGTGGTCTCTCCGACAAGTTCGTGGTCGTTTGCCGAGCGAAAGTCGAGCATGGTGGTGGACGCGCGAAGCCGGAGTAGCAGCGCTACTTCGGCGAGCGTGGACGCCGCCAGGCGAAGACTTGCAGCCGGCAAACGGGTGCGAACTTGGAGGAGCGACCACGATGCTGGGTCTGGAATCAGCCGTCAACCTGCGCGGGCTCGTCGCGCAGCTGCTTCCGAACCGCCCGGCGAAACAGCAGCAGCTTCATCGCGCGGAGCCAGACGGCGATCGCCGGACCGGCGACGGCACCGGCGGCGGCGAGCGCCAACGGGGCCAGCTCGCGTCCGCCGAAGGCCAACAGGCCGATGCCGGCGCCCGCCTCGGCGCCGATCAGTGCGGCCACGATCTCGCGACGCGCCCGTCGGCGCGGGTCCGGACCTTTCATGGAGGCAGCGTTCTATCCCGGTCCCCTTCCTCCTTTGCGGCGGGCGGAACCGTGCAGCGCTAGGCTGGGGCAGCCCTATGCCGCTTGTGTACACCGACGACCGCGGCGGCGTGCGCCATCTGGTCCTGAATCGGCCGGACAAGCGCAATGCCTTGAGCGGCGAGCTGATCGCCGAGTTGGCCCCGGCCTTGGAGGCCGCGGCCGTCGACGACGGCGTGCGCGTGGTCGTGCTGCGTGGGGAGGGTCCGATGTTCTCCTCGGGGATGGACCTTCACGACCTCCGTGACCTGTCCGAGGATCCGGGCACCGTGCGGCGGTTCCGGCGCCCCCTGCTCGCGTGCTGGAACCTGCTCGAGGAGATGCCCAAGCCCACGATCTGCCAGATCCACGGGGCATGTCTCGGCGGGGGCTTCGAGCTGGCGCTGGCCTGCGACTTCCGCACGATGGCCGAGGACGCCGTGGCCGGGATCCTGGAGGCGCGTGTCGGACTGCTTCCCGACTTGGGGGGCTGCTCGCGGCTCCCCGCGGTGGTCGGGCTCGGCAACGCGAAGGAGCTCGTCATGACCGGCAAGGTGATCGACGGCCGCGAGGCCCACCGGATCGGGTTCGCCAACCGGATCGCTCCGGCCGACGGCCTCGAGGCGGCCACCGACGCCCTCGCGAACGAGCTGTTGGCCTGCGCGCCGCGCGCGGTCGGGATGGCGAAGCGAATCATGGATGGCGCGGCCAAGCCGGCGCTCGCCGTCACGCTCGAGCAGGAGGTCGCGGCGCAGGAGGCGCTTGCGCGGACCGAGGACTTCGCCGAGGGTACGCGCGCGTTCTTCGAGAAGCGCGATCCAGAGTTCGCCGGCCACTGAGGCGGATAGGACCTTCAACGACGACGGGCCCGGATGCCGTGGTCCGGGCCCGCCCGCTAGCCGAGGCTGGGTCGGGGGAACCCACTATGTGCCGAAAACCGGCCTCGGCGGCTATAAATGGGTGATACCCAAACGGGACGGGAAAAACACCCCGGATTAGGGGAATCAGCGCCAAGACGGCCGCAAGATCCCTTGACGCCCCGCCAACGCGATCACGGCGGCGCCCGCCAGCGCGAGGGCCGCGGCGACTCCCCAGGCAGCCGCATAGCCCGCAGCCGCGGAAACCGCACCGAAGGCGGCGGGGCCACCGGCCGCTCCCACGTAAATTCCGGTCTGGCTGATCCCCGTCGCGGCTCCCGGCGCCTCACGATGGCTGTGCACCACCGCCAGGTTGAAGAGGCCCGGCCAGCCCCAGCCGAGCGCAAAGGCGAGCAGCGCGCCCACCACGAACGGCGCGGCCGCCTCCGTGGCAAGCAGTCCAAAGCCGCCCGCCCCGGCGACTAGCAGGACCGCCACCGACGCAAAGCCGTAGTCGCGGCGGCGATCCGCGCGCACGCCCAGCAGGACCCGTACAACGAGGCTGAGCACGCTGCCGAGCGCTGCGAGGAGACCGGCGGCGCCCTCCCCGATACCTGCGTCGACTGCCGAGGCCACGAGATAGGCGCCGAGGGCGTTCGGGCCTGCGCTGGCGAGCGCCGCACCCACGGCGATCAGCAGGAGCGCCGCGCTCGGCCGGGGAGCCCGGGGCCGCTCCTCGGCCGGACGCAGGCGGTGGGCGCTGCGGCGTATCGCGGCGGCCACCGCGAGGGGTCCGAGCGCGCAGGCGGCGAAGGTGGCGCGCCAGCCGAGGGTCAGCCCGAGGGCGGGCAGCGCGAGGCCGCTCACGAGGATGGCCGCCGGGATCGCCGACTGCTTGATGCCGAACGCGAGCCCTTGGCGCTCGACCGGCACCTGCTCGGCCATGAACAGGTTGATCGCCGGCTGGGACACGGCGTTCGCGAGGCCCGCCACCGCGAGCAGCGCGAGCAGGACGCCCAGCGAGTACGCGAGCGCGGACGCCGCGACCAGGCAGGCGGCCGTCATCAGCACGCAGCCGCGCATCGCCGTCGCCGCACCGACCCGTTCGGCGAAGCGGCCGCCCGGGCCGGCCGCAAGCGCACCCGTGAGGAAGAAGACGGTGACCCCGGCGATCACGGCCTCGACGCTCACGTCGAGGTCGCCCCGAATCTGAAGCGAGAGGGCCCCGACCAGGAAGCCGGGGAGCACGGTGGCCGCACCGGCCGCGACCGCGAGTGCGGAGGGCCGGGCGAGGCCTACGTGGTCACCACCGAAGTGGCCACCTAGACGAGCCCGACCAAGTTCGCCATCGCGATCACGCCGATGACGCAGAGCACGGCGCCGATCACGTCGAAGATCGCGCCGGCCCTAATCATGCGCGTGATCGGCAGCAGGCCCGACGAGTAGACGATCGCGTTCGGTGGGGTGGAGACCGGCAGCATGAACCCGTAGTTTGCCCCGAAGATCGCGGCGAGGGCCGGGATCGTCGGATTCACGTCCGAGGCCGCCGCGATCGAGATGGCGATCGGGACGACGATGGCTGCGCTGGCCGTGTTGCTGGTGGTCTCCGAGATCAGCACGGCGACGATCACGATCACCACCGAGATGCCGAGCAGGCTGGACACGCCGAGCGCGTCCGAAAGCGACTCGCCGACCACGCTGGCGAGACCGGTCTCGCTCAGCAGCGTTCCGAGCACGATGCCGCCACCGAAGAGGAGGATCGTGCCCCAGTCGATCCCGGCCGCCTGGTTCCAGTTGAGCGTGAACTTGCGCCGCGCCCAGTCGATCGGCAACACGAAGAGGGCTGCGGCCGCGATTATGGCGACGATCCCCTCGTTGGAAGCCTCGCTGACCTGGGTGTAGGCATTGGAGTCGTCCCCGGCCACGATGCCCACGAGCCCGGGAAGGAACCAGCCGATCAGCGCAAAGGCGAGGACCGCGAGGGTGTTCTTCTCGCCCCGGGTGAGCGGGCCGAGCTTGCGGCGCTCGTCGGCCACGTGCTCCTCGACGCCCTCAACGTGCTTCACCTCGGGGCGGTTCAAAAGGATCACGATGATCATCACCGCGGCGAACATCACGAGCACGATCGGGAGCGCCATGAGGAACCACTCGAGGAACGTGATCGGCTCGCCGGTTTCCGTCTCGAGCAGGTCGCGTCCGATCAGGTTGGGCGGGCTGCCGATCGGCAGCAGGAGGCCGCCGACGGTTATGCCGTAGGTGATCACCAGCATGAGGGCCGCTCCGAAACGGAGCCGCTCGGGGTGCCGCTCGCCGCCTGCCTGACGGGCCACCATGCCGCCTACCACGGTCATCACGCCGATCGCGATCGGCAGCATCATGGCCGCGCCGGCGGTGTTCGACATCACCGGCGACGTGATCGCGCCGATCAGGCCGAACGCCAGGATGATGCGGTAGGTGGAGCCGCCGACGGACGGCGCGGACAGCACCCGGTACGCGAAGCGCCGGTGCAGCCCGTGCACCACCATCGACTGAGCGATGATGAAGCTGCCGATGAACAGGAAGATCGTGTCGTCGGTGAACATCGAGAAGACCACGTCCACGCTGCTGTCGCCCTCGGGGGGCGGCGGCGTGGCCTCGAGCAGCGCGCAGAGGGTCACCCCGAGGAGCGCGGTGATCGGAATCGGGATCGCCTCCGTCACCCACCAGACGACGACGAAGCTGAGGATCGCCAGCAGCCTGTGCTGATTGCCGTCGAGGTCGAACGGGATCAGCAGCATGACCGCCAGGACGATCGGGCCGAGGAACAGGCCCACGGTGCGGCGGCGGCGCTCGAAGCGCTCCTCGGCCTGCGACAGCCGGCCCTCCTGCTCGTCGAGCGTCCGGTAGGTTCCGCCGCGGCCGATCTCTTCACGGACCGGGCCGTCCCCGCGCCGTTCGCGTTCACGGGTATCGATCGCCATTACCGCCTCCCGGGACTCTCCCTACCCGGTGTGCGGCCGACTATTCAGGCAGCGGGATCCTTGCTCAGCGACGCCAATCGACCGGGCCGGCCGTCAGCACATGGCTCCCCAGCGGCCGCCCGAGCACGCGCCTGACCTCGCGCGCGCACTCGATGAGCCGCTCGAGGTCGATGCCAGTTTCGTACCCCATCTCGTGCAGCATCGAGGTGAGGTCCTCGCTCGCGATGTTGCCGGTGGCGCCCTTGGGGACCGGGCAGCCGCCGAGCTCGCCGAACGAGCTCTCGAAGGAACGAACGCCGGCGTCGAGCGCCGCCACCACGTTGGCGAGTCCCTGGCCACGCGTGTTGTGAAAGTGGGCAGTCAGCTCCACACCGAGGTCGCTCCCCGAGAAGAACTCCCTCACCTGCCGGGGGTTCGCCATCCCGGTGGTGTCGCCAAAGGCGATCTCCTCGCAGCCGGCCTCAACCAGACGGCGGGCGATACCGAATACGCGCTCGCGGGGCACGTCGCCCTCGTAGGGGCAGCCAAATGCGACCGAGATCACGCCCTCGCAGCGCAGGCCCTCGTCACGCGCACGCGCGACCACCCGTTCGAGACCCGCCAGTGACTCCTCGATCGAGCGGTTCACGTTCTTGCGGTTGTGGGTCTCGGATGCGGAGAGGAAGAGGTTCACCTCGTCGAAGTGCTCGCGCAGCTCGAGGGCGTTGTCGAGCCCGCGCTCGTTTGGAATCAGAACGCTTACCGCGACGTCGTCCGGGATCTGCGTCCGGCGCAGGACCTCGGCCCCGTCGGCGAGTTGCGGGATCACGTCGGCGCGGACGAAGCTCGTGACCTCGAGCCGCCGGAGCCCGGTTCGGGCCAGCATCTCGACGAGACGCACCTTGTCGTCGGTCGGGACGACCTCGGGCTCGTTCTGAAAGCCGTCGCGAGGGCCGACCTCGCGGACGTTGACACGCTCCACGGCCTAAGGATCGCAGGGGCCCGCCGGCATCACCGAACGTCCCAACGTCCCCGCCATAGGGAGCACTCCGGGACGTTCGGTGCGGGCTGGTGGCTAGATCCTGGCCAGTCCGCCGCTGACGCCCAGTGATTGGCCCGTGATGTAGGAGGCGTCGTCGGTGGCGAGGAAGGTGATTGCGGCCGCCACCTCCTCGGGCTGGCCCAGGCGGCGGAGGTTGGTGGAGCCGACCATCGTCTCGACGATCCGCTTGCCAAGGTCGCCCAGCGCGTCCGGGGCGCTCATCAGGAGCGGGGTCTCGATCGGGCCGGGAGCGACCGCGTTGCAGGTGATCCCATAGCGGCCGTTCTCGATCGCGATCGCCTTGGTGAACCCGATCACGCCGGCTTTCGCGGCGGAGTAGGCGGCGGAGCCGCTCGACCCCACGCGACCCGCCTCCGAGGCCGTGTTCACGATCCGCCCCCGGCGCCGCTGCTGCATGCCGGGAAGCACCGCGTGGGTGACGGCGATTACTCCGCGCAGGTTGACCGCGAGCACTCGGTCCCAGAGCGCCGGGTCCGTCTCGGTGAACCAGCCCCACTCGTCGTAGCCGGCGTTGTTCACGAGCACGTCTATCGGTCCGAGGTCGCGTTCGGCCGCTTCCACCGCGGCTCGGATCGAGTCATCGGAGCGGACATCGAGCTCGTAGGCCTCGCCGTCGATCTCGCCCGCGACGTCGCTTGCCCCGGCGGCGTTCACGTCGGTCACCGCCACGCGCGCGCCCTCGGCGGCGAGCCGCCTGCAGGTGGCTGCGCCGATCCCGGAGGCGCCACCCGTCACGAGCGCTGTGCGTTCGGCTAGTCGCAAGGCGGCGGCAGCCTACCCCGTTCGGTAGCGTGGCCGCCCCGTGGACCCCGTCCCGATCATCGGCGGGACCGGCGCGCTCGGCTTCGGACTCGCACAGCGGCTCGCCCGCGAGGGCGTGCCGGTCGTGATCGGGTCGCGCGACATGGGCCGGGCGCTGGAGGCCGCCGGGCGGGTGGGCGAAGGGGCCGGAGGCCTCGTCAACGCCGAGGCCGCCGCGAGCGGGCCGATCGTCCTCCTCTGCGTCCCGTTCCGGTCGCAGTCCGAGACGCTCACAAACCTGAAGAACGTCCTCGTGCCCGGCCAGATCCTGGTGGACGCCACGGTCCCGCTGGCGGCGGCAGTCTCCGGCCGGGCCACGCGGCTGCTCGGCGTACCGCAGGGCTCGGCGGCGGAGCAGGCCCGGGAGATGGCACCCGACGGGGTTGAGGTGGTCTCCGCCTTCCACACCGTCAGCGCGCCGCTGCTGGCCGACCTCGAGTACGAGCTCGACGAGGACATCCTGATCGCGGGCGACTCGCGCGACGCGAAGGGGCAGGTGGCGGCGCTCGTCCGGACGATCCCGGGGCTGCGGCCGGTCGATTGCGGGCGGCTCGAGGTGGCCCGTCACATCGAGGCCATCACGCCGCTCCTGATCTCCGTCAACGCACGTAACAAGACCCACGCCGGCATCCGGCTGACGGGCCTGGAGGAGCCGCGCTGGTAGCGCTGCTCTCGGGCGGCACCGGCGGCGCCAAGCTCGCCCGCGGCCTGCTCGAGGTCGGCGACGACCTCGTGGTGATCGCGAATACGGGCGATGACGTCGACATCTACGGCGTGCACGTCTCGCCCGATCCCGACCTGGTCACCTACTGGCTCGCAGACGAGATCGACGAACGCGGCTACGGGCTGCGCGGCGACACCTTCGAGGTGATGGCCGCGCTCGAGGCGGCGGGACGTCCCGCGTGGTTCCGGCTCGGCGACCGTGACCTCGCGATGTGCCTCATCCGCGGCGAGCGGCTGCAGGCCGGGCAGCGGCTGACCGAGGCGCATGCCGCGGTGGTCGAGGCGATGGGAGTAGCCGCGCGCGTGCTGCCGATGAGCGACCAGCGGGTGTCGACCTGGGTCGGCGCCGCCGGCAGGCTGATGCCGTTCCAGGAGTACATGATCGTTGAGGGCGCCCCCACGCCGGTAGAGGAGGTCGAGCTTCGCGGCCTCGAGCACGCGCGCCCCACCGACGAGGTCCTGACGGTGCTGGCGGACGCGGACGCGATCCTGATCGGCCCCTCCAACCCGCTGGCCTCGATCGGCCCGATCCTGGCGCTCCCCGGCATGCGGGAGGCACTCGCCGGAGCGCCGGCGCCGGTCGTGGCTGTGAGTCCGCTCGTGGGCGGACGATCCCTGAAGGGCCCGACGGAGGCCTTCTGCGCGTACGCGGGGATAGAGCTGAGCGCTACGGGGATCGCGCGTGCCTACGGCGACCTGCTCGACGGGATGGTGGCCGACGAGGAGGTCACGGACCTGGCCGGCCTGGTCACGGACACGATGATGGACACGGTGGCGGCGGCGCGGCGTCTCGCGGAGCGGACCCTCGAGTTTGCGGGCGCCCTGGCCGCGTGAGAGCGGCCGCGAACGGCACCGCGCTAGGCTCGCGCGAGCAGTCTGGCCTGAAGATGAGCACGATCGCGATCCTCCCCGTGAAGAGCTTCGGCGCCGCCAAGCAGCGCCTGGCCGGCGCGCTCGGCGCGGGCTCCCGCGAGGCGCTCGCGGAGGCGATGTTCTTGGACGTGCTCGCCTCGCTGCGTCGCGTGCCCGGCCTGGACGCGGTCGCGGTCGTCACGGCCGACCGCGTCGCGGAGTCCGCCGCGCTCGGCCGGCGGGTCCGCGTGCTTGCGGACACCGAGCGGGCGGGCCAGTCTGCCGCCGCGTTGATCGGTATCCGCCACGCGCTGGACGAGGCCTTCGGGCGCGTGCTGCTCGTTCCCGGTGACACGCCCCTGCTCGACCCGGCCGAGGTCGCCGGGCTGCTCGAGCGCTCGCCGGCCTTGGCCATCGTCCCCGACCGTCACCTTGAGGGCACGAACGCGCTGGTGCTGTCGCCGCCCGATGTCATGGAGCCGAGCTTTGGGCCGGGGAGCCTCGCCCGCCACACGTCCGCCGCGAAGGTGGCGCGTGTCGAGTATTCGGTGGAGCGCGTCCCCACGCTCGAGCTCGACGTGGACACGCCCGAGGACCTCGCCGAGCTGGCCGCCGCGCTCGAGGGGCGTCCCGGTCGGGCGCCCTTGACCCGCTGTGCGCTGCGCCGGCTCGAACGCTCGCGGGCGGGGGCCTCCAGCGGCGCGCGGATGCGGGCATCGGCCTGACCGGGCGCGTGGGCGGCTCGCGGCGCTCGCTCGTCTGCCTTCCGTTGGCGCCGCTCCCCGACGTGCGGCCGGGGGACGACCTGGCGGGGATGCTCGCGGCGGCCGCGCCGGAGGATCTGGCTTCGTCCGACGTGCTCGTGGTCGCCCACAAGGCGGTCTCGAAGGCGGAGGGCCGGGTGCGGCGACTGGCCGACATCGAGCCCGGCGAGCGGGCCCGGTCGCTCGCGGCAGAGCACCGCAAGGACGCGCGCCTGGTTCAGGCGGTGCTCGACGAGTCCGCGGAGCTCCTGCGAGCCCGAGACGGTGTCCTGATCTGCGTCACTCGCCACGGGTTCGTGTGCGCGAACGCGGGCGTGGATCTGTCGAACGTCTCGGGGGGCGGCGAGGCGGTTCTACTGCCCGAGGATCCCGACGCCTCCGCGCGGCGACTGCGCTCCGGCGTCGAGCTCGCCCTCGGGGTGCGCCCGGCGGTGGTCGTCGCCGACTCCTTCGGCCGCGCCTGGCGCAGGGGCCAGACCGACGTGGCGATCGGCGCGGCCGGCCTCGTTCCACTCGACGCGTGGCGCGGACGGCGGGACGCCTACGGCCGCGAGCTGCGCGTTACGGAGATCGCGATCGCCGACGCGGTGGCGGGCGCGGCCGACCTTGCGCGCGCAAAGGACTCGCGCGAGCCCGCGGTCGTCATACGCGGCCTGGGTCGCTTCGTAACGGACGCCGACGGGCCGGGCGCCGCTGAGCTGCGCCGGCCGCGCGATCAGGATCTGTTTCGCTGAGGCGGGGCGGTTGTCCCCCTCACCACGAGCTCGGCGGGCAGGACGGTCCGCGTGGGCACCGCCGGGCCGCCCGCCTCCACCGCCTCGAGCAGCGAGCGGGCGGCAACCTCGCCCTTGAGCTCCGTCGGCTGGTTGACCGTCGTGAGCGGCGGATCCGTGAAGAGCGCGAGTGGGACGTCGTCGAAGCCGATCACGGAGAGGTCGCTCGGTAGATCGAGGCCTTGCTCCGCGGCCTCGCGCATCACGCCGGAGGCGAGGGCATCGCTCATCGCGAGCACGGCGGTCGGGCGGGGGTCGCGCCCGAGCAGCTCCCGCAGCGCCCGGCGGCCCCTCTCCGGATGGTTACCCCAGGTCGTGAACACGAGCGCCGGGTCCCACGCCGCGCCGAGCCCCTCGCGGTACCCAGCCGTGCGCTCCGCCGTGGCGTCGAACGGGAGCGTGGCGTCGTCGTGGGCGTGCTCCGCAAAGGCCACGACTCCGACCCGTTCGTGCCCAAGCTCGACCAGATGGCGCGCGGCGGAGCGCGCGCCCTTCCGGTCCTCGATCCCGATGTACGGGACGGGAACGTCGATCGGCTCGTCCACGACCACCGTTGGGAGTCCGCGCTCGAGCGCGGCCTCGAGGCGGGGGTCCCCGGTGGGGGTGGAGTACACGAGGAACCCGTCCACGACCGCCTCGCGCACGACCCGGGCGCCCTCTGCCCGCGTGGGCGAGGTGGGGATGAGGAGCAGCCCGTCGCCCGTGCTCTCGAGCGCGCCCGCCACCCCCCGAAGGAAGATGACGGCGGCCTCGTCGTCGAACGCGAACGGAAGCCGGTCGGTGAAAATCAGGCCGAGCGCACCCGCGCGCCCCGTCCGCAGCCTGCGCGCGGCGGGGTCAGGCCCGCGGTAGCCGAGCGTGCGTGCCTCGGCCAAGACGCGCTCCCGCAGCGCCTCGGAGAGCAGCTCGGGGCGGTTGAAGGCGTTCGAGGCCGTCCCCAGCGACACCCCGGCGCGGGCGGCGACGTCCTTCAGCGTCGGCTTCCGCCCGAGCGCGATGGCCGCTCGCTCCCTCTCCGCCGCTCGCTCCCTCTCCGGTTCATGGCGGCATTCTACGTTGACATTTGAATCGTTTCATGTACTCTGTCCCACACATCGCTTGAAACGATTCAAAGAAGAAGGAGCGATGACCATGCCGACTGCACCGATCGCAGCCCTGCTGGCCCGGGACGCCATAGAGCAGCAGTTCCGCCAGGACGCGCCGGTCCGGCCGACTCGCGCGCGCGGGCGCGTGCGCCTCGCCGGCGCTCGTGCGCTTCGCCGGCTGGCCGACCTTCTGGAGCCGCGCCCGTCGCTCACGCCAGAACCCGCGCGGCGAGCGAGTCCGGCAGCTCATCGCGGTTCGCCCTACTGAGCCTGACGACCTCGACGTCGGACCGCCGCTTGAGCTGGTCGGTGAAGGGGTGACGGAAGGCGTGCACGGTGGCGACGACCGGGACGTCGGCCTCGAGCACCGCGGTGACGGTCTCGCGGAAGCGCCTCGAGGCGAGTTCCATCTTGCCCAGCTCGTCGATGACGGTCACGCCGCCCGCGGGCGGGTCGAGCGCCGCGAGGGCGAGCCGCTCGAACGCCTCGAGGTCGACGCCGTACTTCCCCACCCGCGGCGGTCCCGGCAGGTCGACGTGAGCGAGCACGCCGCTGTCGCCGTCGAACGTCTCGATCCGGAAGCCCACGCGCACGCCCCGGTCCCGTA
>Ga0081538_10002809_pt1 | contig 16683 bp, 16 predicted proteins | sample TabmetS5T2R1_FD_71022 | JGI IMG/M metagenome (GOLD analysis project Ga0081538, IMG submission 71022) | Tabebuia heterophylla rhizosphere microbial communities from the University of Puerto Rico - S5T2R1 | ecosystem: Host-associated > Plants > Roots > Rhizosphere ... | reverse complement strand
TGCCCGGCCTGGTCGCGATCCATCGCGACGCGACCGGCAACGCGCGCGATCTCGTGCTCGCCTACGCCAAGGGCATCGGCTGCACGCGCGCCGGTGTGATCGAGACGACCTTCAAGGACGAGACCGAAACCGACCTGTTCGGCGAGCAGGCTGTGCTCTGCGGTGGGGTCAGCGAGCTGGTGCGGGCGGGCTACGAGACCCTCGTCGAGGCGGGCTACGACCCGCGGCTCGCGTACTTCGAGTGCCTGCACGAGCTCAAGCTGATCGTCGACCTCATGTACGAGAAGGGCATCACCGGCATGCGCTACTCGGTGTCCAACACGGCGGAGTACGGCGACCTCACGCGCGGCAAGCGCGTGATCGACGATCGCGCCCGCGCGGCGATGCGGGAGATCCTGGCCGAGATCCAGTCGGGCGACTTCGCGCGCGAGTGGATCGCCGAGAACAAGGCGGGCCAGGAGAACTTCCTGCGCATGCGCGAGGAGCAGAAGGGGCATCAGATCGAGCGCGAGGGAAGAGAGCTGCGCTCGATGATGCCCTGGATCAACCAGGAGTTCTGAGCCGGGCGGCCTGTGACCGACGAGGAGCGCAGCGGCTTCCTGCCCCCGCAGCCGGCCGGCCCGGAGCCCGAGCTCGGCGCCAGACCCGCCCCACCGCCGGCGGCGGATCCGACACCCGTGCCGGCCGCGCCGCCCCCGCACTATCAGCAGCCGCCACAGCCGGGCGGCTGGTATCCGCCGGCCACCCAGACCGGCTGGCAGCAGCAACCGTGGGGCTACCCCCAGCAGCGCGTCCCGGACAACAACAAGGCGGTGGCGGGCTTCATCCTGTCGCTCTGCGGCGGAGGCCTGCTGCTGATCTCGGCCGGGCTCTCGTCGTTCATCTCGGTCGGCCTGTCCATCGCCGGCATGGTTCTCGGCCGCCAGGGCGTGCGCCGGGTTGATGCGGGTGAGACGCCGAAGAACCGCTCGCTCGGACAGGCCGGCTTCTGGATCGGCCTCGTCAGCTTGATCTTCTCGGTGATCGCGACGGCGATCTGGGTGGCGATCCTCATCGCCGCGCTCACCGACGAGGACTTCCAGGACGACCTCGAGCAGGAGTTCGACGAGTCCCAGAGCCTGTCGGTGGTCGCCGCGGCGGGGGTGCGCATGCTGCTTCAGATCCTGGCCTGAGCGCTCGCTATGCTCGCCGGTCCGATGGCGAATCCGTATCTCAAGCAGTACCTGATGACCGCCGGCCCGACGCCGCTGCCGCCCGCGGTCTCGCAGGTGATGGCCGAGCCGATGCTCTACCACCGCGCGCCGGCCTTCATCGAGGTGTACGCGCGCGTCCTCGACCGGCTGAAGGCCGTGTTCGGGACGACAGGCGACGTGCTCGTCTTCGCCAGCTCGGGGAGCGGCGCGATGGAGTCCGCCGTCGCCAACCTGGTTCGCCGCGGCGAGCCCGCGCTCGTGGCCTCGTGCGGCAAGTTCGGCGAGCGCTGGGCGGAGCTGTGCGAGGCCTACGGCGCGCACACGGTCCACTGGGAGACGGAATGGGGTCGCAAGGTCGACCCGGCCGGGCTCGAAGCTCAGCTGGCCGCCAACCCCGGGGTCGAGCTCGTGTTTACGCAGCTGTCCGAGACCTCCACCGGCGTCGTCAACGACGTGCGCGAGCTCGCCGAGGTGGCCCATCGCCACGGCGCGCTGATTGCCGTCGACGCGGTCTCCGGCCTCGGCGCGGTGCCCTGCCCCCAGGACGAGTGGGGACTCGACGTGGTCGTGGCCGGCTCGCAGAAGGCGCTGATGGCCCCGCCCGGACTCGGCTTCGCGAGCGCGAACCAGGCGGCGCTCGAGCGCGCCGCCGCAGCGCCCGAGGGGCGCTTCTACTTCGACTGGGGCCGCACGGTCGCGGGCCAGCGCAAGGACCCGCCGGACAGCCCGTTCACCCCGGCGGTCGGGCTCGTCCAGGCGCTCGACGTGGCGCTCGGGCTGATCGAGGAGGAGACGCTCGCGCAGGTCTACCGCCGCCATGACCTGCTCGGCCGGGCCACGCGCGCCGCGGTGCAGGGGCTCGAGCTCGAGCTGCTCGGCGGCGGCGACGAGGGCGCCAACGTCGTGACCGCGATCGTCCTACCGGAGGGCATCGACGGCGCGGCCGTGCCGAAGCTGATGCGCGACCGCTTCGGCATCACGATCGCCGGTGGCCAGGGCCGGCTCAAGGGCAAGATCGCGCGCATAGCGCACTGCGGCTACTTCGGCCCGTTCGACATCATCGTCACCGTCTCGGCGCTCGAGATGACCCTCCGGGAGCTCGGTCACGAGGTCGAGCTGGGCGCAGGCGTTGCCGCCGCGCAGCGCGTGCTCGAGGCGGGCGTGCCCGTCGCGGCGTGAAGGTCCTCGTCAAGGAGAGGATCGGGGAGTCCGGCGTCCAGCTGCTGCGCGACGCCGGGCTTGAGGTCGAGGTCGGTACCGACTGGGCGGACGGCGAGCTCGAGAGCCGCATCGGCGAGTTCGACGGGCTGCTGATCCGCTCCGGCACGCAGCTGACGGCGGAGCTGCTCCAGCGGGCGGAGCGCCTGAAGGCGGTCGGACGCGCGGGCGTCGGCGTCGACAACGTCGACGTCGACGCGGCCACCAAGCGCGGCGTCATCGTCGCGAACGCGCCGCAGTCGAACGTCATCACCGCCGCCGAGCACACGCTCGCGATGCTGCTGGCGCTCGCGCGCAAGGTGCCGCAGGCGCACGAGTCGCTCACCGGCGGCGCCTGGGAACGCTCTCGCTTCAGCGGCGTCGAGCTGTACGAGAAGACGCTCGGGATCCTCGGCTTCGGCCGCATCGGCCAGCTGGTCGCCCAGCGTGCGCTCGGCTTCGGGATGCGCGTGCTCGCCTTCGACGCCTACGTCGCCGAGGAGCGCTTCCGCGCGCTCGGCGTCGAGCGCGCGGAATCGTCCGACCAGCTCTACGGGCGCGCCGACTTCCTCACGATCCATCTCCCGGTCACGCCCGAGACCGAGAACTTCCTGGACGCGACCGCCTTCGCGAAGATGAAGGAGGGCGTGCGGATCATCAACGTCGCGCGCGGCAAGCTGATCGTCGAAGAGGCCCTGCGCGAGGCGCTCGACTCCGGCCGCGTGGCGGGCGCGGCGCTCGACGTCTTCCGCGACGAGCCGGTCACCGACAACCCGCTGTTCGGCTATCCCAACGTGGTCGTCACGCCCCACCTCGGCGCCTCGACCGCGGAGGCCACCGACCGCGCCGGCTACCAGGCCGCCGAGCAGGTCGTGGCTGCCCTCACCGGGGGAGTCGTCACGAGCGCCGTGAACGTCCCGGCGATCGCACCCGAGGACCTCGAGGCGCTCGGGCCGTTCCTGCCGCTCGCGCGCGACCTCGGCCGTGTCGGCGTGGCGCTCGCCGAGGGCACTTCGATCGACGCGCTCGAGGTCGAGTACCTGGGTCGCATCGCCACGCGCGACACGCGCATCCTGACCGTGCAGATGCTGAAGGGCGCACTCGCCGGCCACGTCGAGGAGGAGGTCAACGAGGTCAACGCTCCGGCCATCGCCGAGGAGCGCGGCATCCGCGTATCCGAGACGAGCTCCGCGGATGCGCGCGACTTCACCGACCTCGTGCGTGTGACGGTCGTGAGCGGCGGCAGCCGCACACGTGTCGTAGGCACGACCTTCGGCCGCAAGCACCGCCCGCACCTGCTCGAGGCGTGGGGCTCCCGCTTCAACATCCAGTTCGAGCCCAACCTCGCGCTGTTCCGCTACATCGACCAGCCCGGCATGATCGGCCGGGTCGGCGGGATCTTCGGCGAGGAGGGCATCAACATCTCGGGCGCCGCCGTCGGCCGCCGCCCCGACGCCGACCATGTGGGCGGGGTGGCGACGATGATCGTCACCACCGACTCGCCGGTGCCGCAGGACGTCGTCGACCAGATCGCCCAGAGCGAGGGCTTCGAGGCGGGCCGGGCCGTCAGCCTCTAGCCGTCGCGCATGATGCGCAGGATCACGGGGCGGGAGGTATGGCCCGCAGCCTCGACGACCGTGGCGAGCTCGTCCTCGCGTAGCTCGTCGGCCGCCTCCACCACCACCACGAGGGGCTCGACGCCGCTTCCCGCACCGGCGATCACCCGACGCACCTCATCCATCTCGCGACTCAGCCCTTCCGGCGAGGGCACGGACAGCACGACCTGACCGGACCCGCCCTCGAGGTCACCGTGGGAGTCCGCCGGGGCGTGGTCGATCACGACCTCGCCGCGGGCGACGCTATCCGGCTCGTCCTCCGCGAGCTGGCGATCGACGGCGCCGCCGCGCGCCAGTTGCAGGATGAGCATCGGCTCCTGGGCCACGCGGCGGACGATAGCTTTCGCGGATGCGACGCCGCTTCACCTTGTCGGTCCTGGTCGTCGTCGCCGCGCTCCTCGCGCTGCCGGCGGAGAGCTCGAGCGGCGTAGCGGCGCCGCGCTTCGTTCGCAACATCGACACCGGTCAGACGGGCTGGTTCTCATCACCCGGCCTGGTCGACCTGCGAGGGGATCGCCGCCTCGAGATCGTTGCCCCGTTCTACTCGACCTTCGTCTTCGACGCCAAGGGACGACGCTTGGGCGAGGGCACGGCGACGAGCGGACGTGTCTATGCGCCGAGTGTGGTCGCCGATCTGGACGGGGACGGTTCGCGGGAGATCGCGGTGGGCGGGAACGAGGGGACGGTGGCGGCGTACAGCCTTGGACCCGGTGGGCTGCGGCTCAAGCCCGGCTGGCCGGCGTCGACGTGCAGCGGCGGCCAGTGTCCCGAAACGCGTGGCCTGGCCGGCGCTGACCTCGATCGAGATGGTCGCGTCGAGCTGGTCGCGACGACGACGAACACGTCGCGGACCGGCTCGCAGGTGTTTGTCTTCGAGGGGTCGGGAGCGCTCTACCAACCGAAGGGCGCGCCCGCTCCAGCGTGGCCCCGCTACAACACGCTGTCGGGCGCGGGCGGCGACGCCGGCTTCAACGGCGCCGGCAACCACGGTTACGGCGCCTATGGCGAGAACGTCGGCATCGGCGACCTCGACAACGATCCGCAGCTCGAGATCGTCGTCACCTTCGACAACCACCAGATCAACGTGTTCAACCACGACGGCACGTCGGTGCTCGCGTCGCCGTGGTACACGAACCGCCAGCAGGATCACCTCGGGAGGCGGCTCGGGTGGGGGCAGTTCATCCGCTGGCTCAACCCTCGCGTGGAGGCGGACCATTACCACCGCCACGCCGGACCCTGGCCCGACGTCCGCCGGACCCCGTGGCTTCAGTGGACGGCCTCGCCGCCGTCGGTCGCCGATCTCGACCGGGACGGGCACAACGAGGTGATCGGCGTACCGAACGTCGAGCAGAACGAGCCCTACGAGACCCAGGCCTACGCCTTCATGGTCCTCGACGGAGCACAGGGTCGCGGTAGGCGATCCGCACGCAGGCATCAGGGCTTCGAGCGGCCGCCGCTCAGCGGCAAGCCGGCCGTTCGACCCGACGGAGACTGGTACCCGCCCAGCGGCATCCCGGCGCCGACCGTGGTCGACATAAGAGGGAATCGCCGCCCGGAGATCATCGCGTCCGTGCCTGACGGTCGCGTGTACGCGCTCGGGCCGGATGGCAACCGGCTCTGGCGCTACGACTACGCGCGCGGGGCGCCGAAGACGTTCGCCTCGGAAGTCGTCGCCGCCGACCTGGGCCGCGACGGTGTCCCGGAGCTCGTGTTCGGCACCTACGGCGCAACCCAGGGGGCCGGCCGACTGATCGTGCTCGCCGCGTCCGGCAGACGGCTCTTCGACGTTCGCCTCCGGCACCAACGGGACAACCCGAACGGCATCGGCATCGCCGCCGCTCCTTCGATCGCCGATCTCAATCGGGATGGGCGCCTCGAGATCGTCGTCTCGACGATCGATCACGGGATCGACGTCTTCCGCGTCCCGCGCTCAAGAGCCAACCGGCGGTCATGGCCGACGGGCCGGGGCAGCCTGCTTCGTAACGGCGGCCCGGGCTCCGCCACGCTCTCAGGAGCATCTCAGGTGCGTTTCCTAGCTTGCGGTCATGGGAGTGAAGGGCGCACTGATAACAACGGCAATGGTGGCGGCGCTCGGCGTCGCTGCGGCCACCGCCGCTAATGCTCAGAACAGGCTGCCGCAAGGTGCCGAGCGGGTACATCTGAACCCAGCTGACTTCACCACCCGGATCACCAACCCCTGGTGGCCGATGCGCCCGGGCAGTCGCTGGGTCTACCGCGAGACCGACCCGGACGGGAGCCGACAGAAGGTCGTCGTGACCGTGACCAAGCGAACGAAGCTGATTGCGAACGGCGTGACGGCGCGGGTGGTGCACGACGTGGTGACCGAGAACGGCAAGTTCGTGGAGGTGACGGACGACTGGTACGCCCAGGATCGGCGGGGCAACATCTGGTACCTCGGCGAGGCGACCACCGAGTACGAGAACGGAAAGCCGGTGTCGACGAGCGGATCGTTCGAGGCCGGCGTTGACGGCGCACAGCCGGGGGTGATCATGCCGGCACACCCGCGACCAGGCCTGCGCTACCGCCAGGAGTACTACAAGGGTCAGGCCGAAGACCGCGCCAAGGTGGTCAGCCTGCGTGAGCAGGCAGAGGTGCCGTTCGGGCACTTCCGTCCGACCCTGATGACGCGCGACGTCAACCCGATCGAGCCGAAGGTGCTCGAGTTCAAGTTCTACGCACGCGGGGTCGGGCCGGTGCTGGCGGTGAGCGTGTCCGGCGGAGCCGACCGCGAGGAGCTCGTGAGCTTCAGGCGGTAGCGTGCCCGCCGGATGACGAGGTTTGTCGTCGACTGCGGAGCCGTCCTTCATCTCATCGCCGAGGAGATCGAGGTGCCGGCGGAGCACGAGCTGCTCGCGCCGACGGCCGAGACATACGACGCCGAGTAGCTCGCGCTCACGCAGCTGCAGGCGGATGCGTTCGTCACCCTGGATCGCGAGCTCGCCCGCCGGGTCGAGGGCATCGTCCCAACGGCGACGATCGAGGCTCTGCAGGCGGCCTGATGGCCTTCAGCGAGGACGAGACCGCCTACCTCTATTCGGCATCCCCTTGGGCGGTTGGCGACCGTCGACTCTGACGGCCAGCCCGACGTGGTGCCGGTCACGGTGGAGTTCGACGGCCGGAGCACACGGCGTGTCTCGGCCAGTGCCGCGGCCAGATCGGCCACCAGCATGTAGCTGCTTTGACATAGCACGCCATCGACCGAGCCCGACTCGAGTTCGATGCGCTCCGCGTCGATCACGCGGTGGCTGACGTTTCGAAGTCCGAGCTCTGTGCCTCGTCGGCGAGCAACCTGAACCATCTCGGGCGAGAAGTCGCTCGACACCAGGCGACCGTCGTCGCCGAGCAGGCGCGCCGCCTCGAAGCCGGCTTCGCCTGTGCCGGCGCCCAGTTCGAGCAGCGTCTGCCGGTGCCGCGGGTTGAGCTCCCGGATGAGCCACTTGCGAACTGGTGTCAGGGCGTCCGCGAGCTGTGCTCTCCAGCGCTCCCAGCCCGGGGCCATCGCCTCCCAGATCGCGTGACTGGTGCGACGGTACTCCTGGTCGCCCACCCGGCCGTCGTAGCCCGCCGCGAGCCGGCAGCCACGGCTCGGAATCACCCTGGGCAGAGCCTCGATAACTTGCGTCCGTTCACTAGCCAGGGGGTTTGGCATGTGCGTACCAGGGACGCTCGAGACGGTCCGGGAGCGATCCGAGCGAGAGGGCACGCCGCGGCTGAGCCGGCGAGCAGCGCTCGGGGCGGGCGCGGCCGCTATGGCCGCCGCGGCGCTGCCGGGCGCGGCGTCCGCGAGAGGCCACCACCGCGGCAAGCAGCGGCTGGTCGATCTCACGCATGAGTTCAGAGAGGACTTCCCCGTCTTTCCGGGCTCGCCGGCGACCAGTCGCGAGACCGCGGTGACGATTCCGGAGGACGGCTTCTACGGGCAGGTGTGGACGTTCTGGGAACACATCTGCACCCACATGGACGTGCCGGCGCACTTCATCACCCGTGGCCGCACCTCCCCGGAGCTGGGACTAGACGAGCTCGTCGCGCCGATCGTCGTCGTCGACATCTCTCGGCGCGTAGCGCGCGAGCCCGACACGGTTGTGACCGTGGATGATCTCGTGCGCTTCGAGCGCCGTCACGGGCGCATCCCGCGTGACGCGGTGGTCGCGATGTATTCCGGCTGGGAGGCCCGTGCCGGAAGCGTCGAGGCCTATCGCAACATGGACGCCGGCGGAACGATGCGCTTCCCCGGCTTTGGCAAGGAGGCGGTCGACTGGCTGCTCAAGCGACGCGACATCCGCGGCATCGGCGTGGACACGATGAGCCTGGACAACGGCTCCTCGGCGACCTTCGACGCCCACCTGACCGTGCTCGGAGCCGATCGCTACGGCGTCGAGAACCTGCGCAACCTCACGCAGATCCCGGCCCGCGGGGCGACCCTAGTGCTCGGGTTGATTCCCTGGCGTCAGGGCTCGGGCGGCCCCTGCCGGGCCTTCGCGACCATCTAGGCCACGCCTAGCCGATCGCTTGCCGCAGGTCCTCGACCAGGTCCTCGGCCGCCTCAACCCCGCACGATAGGCGCACCAAGTCGGCCGGCACGGCAGCGGCGGAGTCTTCGACGGACTGGTGCGTCATCGCCTGAGGGACCTCGATCAGCGACTCGACCCCGCCGAGCGACTCGGCGAGCGAGAAGATCCGCGTCTCGGCGGCGATGCGGGTCGCGTCGGGGTGGCGGAAGGACACCATGCCGCCGAACCCAGGCCAGCGCACGTCCGAGACCCCGGGCAGCGACCGCAGCAGCTCCGCCACGGCGCGCCCGTTCTCGGTGTGCGCCGCCACGCGCAGATGCAGCGTGCGCAGCCCGCGGTGGACGAGGAAGCAGTCGAACGGTCCCGGCACGGCCCCGACCGCGTTCTGAACGAAGCGGACGCGCTCGTGGAGCTCCTGGCCGCGAACGACGACCGCGCCGCCCACGACGTCGGAGTGGCCGCCGAGATACTTGGTCGCGGAGTGCACGACCGCGTCCGCGCCGAGCTCGAGCGGGCGCTGGACGACCGGTGTCGCAAACGTGTTGTCGACGGCGACGAGCGCGTCACGCTTGCGGGCGACGATGGCCTCGGTGTCGACCACGTTCAGCAGCGGGTTGGTGGGGGTCTCGACCCAGATCAGCGTCGTCTCGGGCGCCACAACTCGCTCCAGCGCCTCGAGATCGGTCTGATCGACGAGGTCGTAGCGCAGCCCGAAGCGGGTCAGCACCTTGTCAAGCAACCGGTAGGTACCGCCGTACAGATCGTCGGGTAGCACGACGTGCTCGCCCGCGTTGCAGGCGGCCGTGATCAGCGCATGCGTGGCCGCCATGCCGCTCGAGAAGCACGAGCCGAGCCCGCTCTCGAGCTCACCCAGTGCGCGCTCGAGGGCCGCGCGCGTGGGGTTGGCGGAGCGCGCATAGTCGTAGTCCTCGACGAACTCCCCGGGCGCCGGCTGGACGTAGGTGGAGGTCTGGTGGATCGGCGGGATGACCGAGCCGTAGCTCGGGTCGGGCTCGAGGCCAGCGTGCACGACGCGGGTGGCGAGGCGAGCGGCCTTGCGCGAGGGCGCGGGCTGGCCCGCGCCGGAGCGATCCGGATCCTCCGGGAGCCCGCTCACCGCGCGAGCGACTCGAGCAGGTCCGCGCGCGTGAGGATGCCGGCGGCGCGCCCGTCCATGTTCACGAGCAGTGCCTCGCGCCTGTCGGTGAGGAGCTCGACCGCCTCGCGCACGCCGTCCTCGGCCGACACCGCCGGGAACGGCGGCTCGATGACCTCGACGATCTCCGCGCCGAGCAGGGCCGGGTCGTCCATGGCGTGCCGGAGCAGTCCGCGTTCGGACACCGCACCGACGACGGTCTGGGGATCGTGCGACGAGACCACGGGCAGCTGCGAGACGCGGTGCTCGTGCAGGAGCGCGACGGCCTCGCGGACCTTGGCGTGCGCATCGACCGTGAGGAGGGGCGGGATCTCATCCGAGGCGTGCTTACGACGCAGAACGTCACCGACGGTCAGCGCCTCCTCGCGCCCGAGGAACCCGTACTGGCGCATCCAGGCGTCGTTGAAGATCTTCGAGAGATATGAGCGGCCGCCGTCGGGAAAGATCACGGCCACCAGCGCGTCGGGATCGTCGACCTCGCGCGCCACCTGGTACGCCGCGTAGAGCGCGAGCCCGCAGGAGCCGCCGGCGAGGATGCCCTCCGTCTCGGCAAGCCTGCGCGTCCAGATGAACGAATCCTGATCGGACACGGTCACGTAGCGATCCACGATCGAGGGGTCGTAGGTTTCTGGCCAGAAGTCCTCGCCGACCCCTTCGACGAGATACGGCTTGACGCCCTCCTCGCCGCCCGAGTAGATCGAGCCAACGGGGTCCGCGCCGATGATCTGTATGGCCGGGTTCTGCTCGCGCAGGTAGCGCCCGACGCCCGTGATCGTTCCACCGGTCCCGACGCCCACGACGAGGTGGGTGATGTGGCCGCCGGACTGGCGCCACAGCTCAGGACCGGTCGTGCGGTAGTGCACTTCGGGGTTGGCCTGGTTCCGGTACTGGTTCGGCTGGAACGCGCCCGGTATCTCCTCGGTGAGCCGGTCAGCGACGCGGTAGTAGGACTCCGGCGACTCGGGCGGAACGTCGGTCGGCGCGACCACCACCTCCGCGCCGTAGGCGCGCAGCAGGTCGATCTTCTCCTTGGACATCTTGTCCGGCATCACCGCGATAACTCGATAGCCCTTGAGCGAGGCCGCAATCGCGAGCCCGGTCCCGGTGTTGCCGCTCGTCGGCTCGACGATCGTGCCGCCCGGGCGCAGGCGGCCGTCGCGCTCGGCCGCTTCGATCAGGGCAACGGCGACCCGGTCTTTGATCGAGCCGCCCGGGTTGAGCGCCTCGAGCTTCGCGACGAGCTGCGGACGCAGATCCCTCCCGATCCGCGAGAGCCGCACCAGCGGCGTCTCGCCGATCACGTCGAGGATTGAGTCGCTGATCTCCCGGCCGATCGGGGCGGCGGTCGTCATGGAGTGAAGATAGCCCTGCGAGGCTTATTCATACCCTTTCGCAACAGCGAGTGATCCGAACTTGCAAGGCGCTCGTAAGTAGGTAGTTGATGTCCGGCCTGGAGCTCAGCACAACCCTCGAAGGATGGCTCAGCGTGAGCGAGCCCGCCGGGCCGGCGCTCGGGTACGTGCGTCCGGGGCCGGATGCCGAGCTCGGACTGCTGCGCCAAACGCGCGCGATCAAGCGGGTGTGCAGGGAGTGCGGGCTCGAGCTGGGCGGCCTCATGGCTGACGACGGGAGCTCAGAGCTCGCCGACTCGGCGGCCCCAGGGCTGTGCGCGGCGCTCGAGCGGATCGTCGCGGGCGAGGTATCCGCGCTGGTCGTGGCGCGGCTCGGCAGCCTGGCGGACTCTGCGGCGGACATCGGCGCGATCATGCAGTGGTTCAACCGGAACGGCGCCCGCTTCATCGCTGCGGACATCGGCATCGACACCGCCACGCCAGCGGGGCGCCTCGCTGCGAGCGCGCTCATCGCGGCGGGTCAGCTCGAGCGCCGGAAGCTGCAGGAACGCACCCGCCGCGGGCTCGAGGCTGCACGGGAGAAGGGCGCACGGCCGGGCAGGCCCGCTGTGGCGGACCGCCCCGAGCTGCGAGCGCGGATCCGCGCCCTGCGCGCCGAGGGCTGGACCTTCCAGGCGATCTCCGACACGCTCAACGCCGAGGGGGTGCCGACGCTGCGCGGCGGCGCCGAATGGCGGCCCTCAAGCGTGCAGTCGGCTGCGGGCTACAAGCGCCCTCGCAAGGTGCCCGCCCTGGACGGCCTGCCCGCCTGAGCCGTTGCGGAAGTACGCAACGGAACGGTTGCGTACAGGAGGTTCCGCCGAAGTTCATCCGCTTTTTGCCTCGAAATGAGGCAGAAAGTAACCATGCACATAGGCCAGGGGGCGCTCTCCCGTACTGAGTTCATCGCTGCGGGGGCGGTCGCCGCCGGCGCAGCGGTGGCCGCCGGCGTCATCGCCGGGCCGGTCGAGGACACAGATGCCCAAACCGATAAGGACGTCGAGGCGCTGCAGCTGCTCCTGCTGCTCGAGTACACGGAGACGGCCTTCTATGACGAGGCGCTCAAGCGCGGCGACCTGAGCGGCGAGGTCGAGGCCTACGCGCAGGCGGTACTCGATCAGGAGCGCGAGCACCTCGCCTTCGTCAGGAAGGCGCTTGGGTCGAAGGCCGGGGAGCCGCCGCGCTTCGCGTTCGGCGACGCCACCCGTGACCCCTCCCAGTTCGCGGCAACCGCGGCCGAGCTGGAGGACCTGGCCGTGGCGGCCTACAACGGCCAGGCCACGAACGTGAGCAAGCCGACGCTCGAGGCAGCAGCGACAGTCGTGTCCGTGGAGGCGCGCCACGCAGCCTGGATTCGAAGCATCGCCGGCGAGCCGCCGGCGCCGGATGCGACCGACACGCCGATGTCCGCCGACGAGGTCCGACAAGGCCTCGAGCGAATCGGGCTGAGGAGCTGATCAGCATGGACGATCTGTCGATGCACAGGCTGGACGTGGACGGGGCGCTGGCGGAGGCGGCTGAGCCGCTCGGCGGCGTCTCGCGCGCCGGCTTCCTCGGCGCAAGCCTGGGAACCTCGCTTGCGCTGCTCGGCCTGGGCGCCGCGCAGGCGGAAGCTCGCCAGGGTGCGTCCGATCTCGACATCCTCAACTACGCGCTCACGCTGGAGTACCTGCAGGCGGCCTTCTACACCGAGGCCGAGCGCATGGGCGCCCTCAAAGGGCGCACCGAGCGGGCCGCGCAGACGGTCGGCGCGGTCGAGCGCGCACACGTTGCGGCGTTCCAGGACCTGCTCGGGAAGCAGGCGATCAGGCGGCCGTCGTTCGACTTCCAGGGGGTCACGGAGAAGCCGCAGGCTTTCCTGAAGACCGCCGTTGCGTTCGAGGACCTCGCAGTCGCCGCCTACAAGGGGCAGGCCACCAACATCAAGGCGGAGTCGGCGCTGGCTGCCGCCGTCGCGATTCACTCCGTCGAGGCGCGCCACGCCGCATGGATGCGCTACCTCTTCGGCGCCAACCCCGCCCGCACGGCTTTCGACCAGCCGGCGTCCAAGCAGGAGGTCACGCAGATCGTGCGCTCGACCAACTTCGTCACGGGGAACCCGTCAACCAAGCGAAAGCGTGCGCCGCGCTTCACGGGATGAGCCGATGCGCAGCCGGCGCGCGCTCGGTCTGGTGCTTGGCGCGGCCGCGCTCGCGCTGCTCGGTGTTGTGCTGCTTGCCCCCAGCTCTAGCTCGACGGCGGGCAGGAACAACCTGCCCGGGCCGCCCACCCCCGCGCTCACGGTCGGCATGCCCTCTGCCCTCGACGGGGAGCGACACGTCTCCCTCTGGACCACGGTGCGCCGTCCGGTGACGGCCCGTGCCTCCGCGAGCAGCGAGGCCGAGGTCCTGGCGCGGCTCGGCCGCAGCACGCCCGAGGGGACCGCCAACCCGCTACAGGTGCTCGGCCGCACGCGTGACGCGTCCGGGGGGGTATGGGTTCGGGTCCGGCTCGCGGTGCTCCCGAACGGAACGACGGGCTGGGTACCGCGCGCCGCCATCTCCGGTTACCGCGCGGTGCGCACGCGACTCGTCGTCAGCCTCCGCCGTAAGCGCGCGACACTGCTCCGCGACGGCCGGCCCGTGCTGCGCGCTCCGGTGGGGATCGGACTGCCCCAGTGGCCGACGCCGCGCGGCCGCTTCTACGTACGCAACAAGCTGGTGCGTTACCGCAGCGCGTTCTACGGTCCGCTCGCCTTCGGGACCAGCGCGCGCTCGCCGGTGCTGACCGACTGGCCAGGCGGCGGTTTCGTCGGCATCCACGGGACGAACCAGCCGCAGCTGATCCCAGGGCGGGTCTCGCACGGCTGCATCAGGATGCGCAATCACGACATCAGGCGACTCGGCCGGTTGATGCCGGTGGGTACGCCGATCACAATCAGCTGATGCGGACTCGTCTGGTGCTCGCGCTGTTGCTCGCGCTCTGCATGGCGGCCGCCCTGCCCGCGGCGGCGGGCGCGCAAGCGGGAGGCGACCCGCCGACCGAGCTGTGGGAGGAGTACCCGCTCGACGAGACCGCGCCGTCGCCCCCACCGGACACCGACGCGGGAGGGCTACCACAGGCGCGCGACCCCGTGGCGGACCGGGATGAGGGAGGCGGAGTGCCGGCGGCGGCGCTGTTCGCCCTTGCCGTACTCGCCCTGCTCGCGCTCGCGGCGGCCCTGTGGCTCGTGCCGCGCATGAGGCGCCGGGCCGCCGAGCCGAGGCTCAAGCCTGTGCCAAGGCGGGGGCCGCAGGTCGAGCCTCCGCCGAAGCGCGCGCTGCTCGCTCCCGTGACCGCGGCGAACGGCGCCGCGAAGCGCCGGCCCGCGCTCGGCTACACGATCGTCGCGGCTTCGGGCGAGGCCGAGCGTGAGCGCCTGCGCGAGGAGGCCAAGCTGATCCAGGCGGCGTGCCAGGAGCACGGCCTCGTGCTTGGCAAGCTCGTACGCGACCTCGAGACGCAAACGGGGCCGGACCTGCGCAGGCCGGGGCTCACCTACGTGCTCGAGCGGCTCGCCGACAAGGAGTACGAGACGCTCGTGGTGTCGAAGCTCGACCGCCTCACCCGGTCCGCGGCCAACCTGGGCGTCTTGCTGCGGATGCTGGACGAGCGCGGGGCGCGCCTGATCGTGATCGATATCGGCCTCGACACCGGCACCGCGGACGGCCGCGTTGCCGCCGAAGCGCTTGTCACGGTCGGCGATCTCGACGAGAAGAAGATCGAGGAGCGCACGCGCAAAGGCCTCGAGGCGGCGCGGAGTGGACGCCGCTCCTCCGGACGCCCCGCCGTCGCCGACCGTCCGTCCCTCAAGCGGCGCATCGCCGACATGCGCGCGCGCGGCATGACCCTGCAGGCGATCGCCGACACGCTCAACGACGAGGGTGTCCCGACAGTGCGCGGGGGTGCCAAGTGGCGGCCGTCGAGCGTGCAGGCGGCGGCGGGCTACAAGCGACCCAACCGCAGCCGCAGTCCGAGCGCCTGACTGCGGACAGTGCGTCAATCCGCAACGGGACGGACACGTAAGGACTGATTACCAGGGTTTTTCGTTGCCGCGAGGGTGGCGCGAGGCAAGGATCGGAGCATCCGCTCGCGCCCTCCCAAGCCCTCGCAGCGTCCCGCCCGCGGCCTCGCTGCGCGCGTGCCGGCAACCCTCCTTGCCGTCGCCGCGCTGCTCATCGCGGGCGGCACGGCGGCGCCGGCGAGGGCCGCCTCCGGCGACATGCCGGAGGCGATCGCCGAGCAGGCCGTCGATGTCGCGCGGAGCATCGCGGCGCAGGCGTCCGTCGGCGACGAGGCTGCGAACGGACTCGCTGCCCCGACCGGCGGCACACTGGGGATCCCCAGCCCCTCGCCGTCCGGTCAGGAGGGTGCCGCGCCGGCGGACGGGCAGGTCGGCGCGGCGCCCGGCAGCGAGGAGCCCTCGAGCGACGCCCCGCCCGTGCCCGCTCACCCGGCGCCATCGCCACCGGGCGCTGGAACCGTGCAGCAGGATGCCCCAGTCGCGCCGGACTTGGGGGCTCCGGCGAGCTCGGGGGACGCCGGCACGGCCGAGCCGGTCCACCCAGCGCCGGCCGGCGCCCTCGAGACGACCCCGATCTCCACGCCGTCCGAGCCATCGCTCGTAGCCGACGAGCCGCCCACGCGGATCTACGAGCCCGGCTCGGGGCCGCGACCCATGCGCCGGGTGCGCCCCCAAGCGCACCCGGCGCCGCGGCACGCGCCCGCCGGTCCGGCCATGCCCGCACCGCAGCCCGAGAACGTCGCGGCGGTCCAACTCGCGCGGCAGCCGTACGCGGCGGCGGTCGCCGATGTGCGTAAGACGCCGCCGCAGTCGCGGCTGCGGCACCCACCGGCGGGTGGGGCGCAGCGTGACGTAAACGCACCGGCCCAGCACCGCGACTTCCCGCCCAACGCATCCGCCGCGACGGCGACCTCCGGGGCAGGCGGATCCACAACTTCTCCAACCGCCGCGACGGTGCCAGGCGTGGCAGCGCTCGCGGCCCAGGGCCCACTCTCGCGGCTCCTCGTCTCAGTGCCGAGCTGGCGGCTGCTGAGCGTCACGGAGCCCCCCGAACGGCCTGGCTAGCTCCCGCGGATTGCACAGACGCCCCGCACGGGCGGCGACCAGCCCGTGCATATACGCAACGTCAATCCAGAAAGGGAAAGCATGAGCAGGCGAAGGAGCATTTTCGCTGCGGGTGTCGCTGTGCTCGCTCTCGGTGTGTTGCCCGCAGGGGCCGCCGCCCAGAGCGATCAGAGCGCAGGCAACAGTGCCAGCTCGACAGCGACGAACAACAGCAGCACGACGCAGGGTGCTTATCAGTCCCAGTCGTCGAACTCGAGCTGCAGCTATGGCTGCGGCGGGTCGGGCCAGTACCAGGGCCTGAGCCAGAACGCCAGCACCGAGCAGGACGCGAGCTCGGGCGCCGCCGCGAACCAGGAGGCGATCAACGCCAACGTGCCGGTCACGGTCGGCTACGGAAACGACAGCGGCGACAGCTCGGCGAACCAGTACCTCGACAACTCCGCCAGCTCGGAGGCGTCGAACGATGCCAGCACGACGCAGTATGCGGGCCA
>Ga0081538_10002808_pt1 | contig 16684 bp, 21 predicted proteins | sample TabmetS5T2R1_FD_71022 | JGI IMG/M metagenome (GOLD analysis project Ga0081538, IMG submission 71022) | Tabebuia heterophylla rhizosphere microbial communities from the University of Puerto Rico - S5T2R1 | ecosystem: Host-associated > Plants > Roots > Rhizosphere ... | reverse complement strand
GCTGGGCGCGAACAATCATCACGTGCCTGGCGCGCATGGGAGGACGGCCCGTGGGGATCGTCGCGAATCAGCCGAGGCACCTCGGCGGCATCCTCGAGAACGACTCTGCCGACAAGGCCGCCCGCTTCATCAACCTCTGCGACGCCTACGGCATCCCGCTGCTGTTCCTGATGGACGTCCCCGGCTTCATGGTCGGCACCAAGGTCGAGCAGGCCGGGATCATCCGGCACGGCGCGAAGATGCTCTACGCGGTCTCGCGCGCGACGGTGCCGAAGGTCACCGTGGTCATCCGAAAGGCCTACGGCGCCGGCTACTACGTGATGTGCGGCAAGGCCTACGAGCCCGACCTGATTGTTGCCTGGCCGAGCGCCGAGATCTCGGTGATGGGGCCGGAGGGTGCCGTGAACATCATCTTCCGCAAGCAGATCGAGGCCTCGGACGACCCGGACGCCACCCGGGCCGAGATGATCGAGGGCATCCGCAAGACGATCGACCCCTATGTGGCGGCCGGGAATGCGGTCATCGACGACATCATCGACCCCCGCGAGACCCGCCCGGTGGTCATCCGTGCGCTCGAGATGGCGGAGACGAAGCGAGTGGCGCGTCCCCACAAGAGGCACGGAGTGATGCCGGTTTGAAAGCCGCACTGCTCGCCGGCTTGGCGGGCGTGGCGCTCGCACTGCCGTGGGCCTCGAGTGCGGAAGCGCAGGTCAGCCCCGAGCAGGCCACGGAGCTCGGGCGCGAGGCCTACCGCTACGGCCTGCCGCTGCTCGAGTTCCTGCGCGTGCGCGCCGAGATGACGAGCGTGAGGGCGCCCGACGGTCGCGGGAATGCGCCGGTGAACACGTTCAGCCACGCGCGCGGCTTCGCCAGGCCGCGCGACCGCACGGTCGTGGCGCCGAACGTCGACACCCTCTACTCGATCGCTCATCTCGATCTCGCGAAGGGGCCGGTCCTGCTCAGCCATCCGGCCATGGGACGGCGCTTCTTCGGCTTCCAGTTCCTCGATCCCTACACGAACGTGATCGGATACGCGGGCACGCGCACGACCGGTCGCGGAGCCGGGCGCGTCCAGATCGCGTGGACCCGCCGCCCAGGGAAGCGTGAACCGGGCGCGAAGCTGATCCGCTCGCGCTACCGGCGGGTGTGGGTGATCGGCCGCACCCTTGCCACCGACTCGCGGGCCGACCAGCGGCGGGCACGGGCGAAGATGCTCCGCTACCGGCTGAGGCCGGGGCCGCGCCTCCGGTCTCGCCGCCCCGGGCGCCCGCGCAAGGCGCCGCTGCCCACGGACGGCCTGGACCTCCTCGACGCGCTCGGCCGCGCGCTCGCGCAGAACCCCCCGCCGGCGCGTGACCGGCCGCTCCTCGAACGGCTGGCCCAGGTGGGGGTCGGCCCCGGGCTGCGCCCGTCGGAGGCGGACCTCTCGGCGGACGTCCTAGCCGCCCTGCGCGACGGGGTCGAGCGGGAGGCGGTGGAGGCGCCCACACGCGCGCGGGCGGACGTGGCCCGGCAGGCGATCGCCGCGGGCGGCTGGCTGAGCCTGGACCCGAAGATCGGCAACTACGGCACGGACTACGACCTGCGCGCCACCGTCGCGCTGGTCGGGCTGGGTGCCAACACGCCCGCTGAGGCGATCTATCCGACGGCGCTGGCCGACGGCGAGGGCGCGTTCCTGACCGGCGCGAACCGCTACCGGCTCGTGTTCGGGCGTGGTGAGGAGCCGCCGACGCGGGCCTTCTGGTCGCTGACCATGTACGACTCGGGCGGTTATCTCGTCCCCAACCCCACACGGCGCTACGCGATCGGGACGAGCCACCCGCCGCTGGTGCGGCGCCGCGACGGCTCGATCGTCGTGCTCATCCAGCGCGAGCGGCCGGCGGCCAGGAACGTCAACTGGCTGCCGGCGCCGGCGGGGGGCTTTCGCCTGAACCTGCGCCTGTACTGGCCCCGGCGGGCGGCGCTGACGGGCGCCTGGCGGCCGCCGCCCGTGCAACGGCTCGGATGAAGCCGCGCTTCTTCGCCGGCCCGGAGGAGTTCCGCGCCTGGCTCGAGGACAACCACGACGCGGCGAGAGAGATCCTGGTCGGCTTCTACAAGAAGGGCTCGGGCAAGCCCAGCATCACCTGGCCGGAGTCGGTAGAGCAGGCGCTCTGCTTCGGCTGGATCGACGGGGTGCGCCGCAGCCTCGGCGACGACAGCTACACGATCCGCTTCACTCCGCGCAGGTCGAGCAGCACCTGGAGCCGGGTGAACCTCGAGAAGGTCGAGGAGCTGAAGAGCCGTGGGCTGATGCGTCCCGCGGGCCTGCGGGCCTACGACGAGCGCCGCGAGGCACGCACCGGCATCTACTCCTACGAGCAGCGCGAGGCAGCCGCGCTGCCCGGCGAGTACGAGGAGCGCCTGCGGGCGAACCCGGCCGCCTGGGAGTTCTGGACGTCGCGGCCGCCCTCGTACCGCAAGGCCGCCGTCTGGTGGGTGGTCAGCGCGAAGCGGGAGGAGACTCGCGAGCGCCGGTTGACGCGGCTGATCGACGACTCGCAGGAGGGGCGCACGGTGCCGCCCCTGACGCCGCCCAAGCGCTCATGAGGCGGGGCGAGCCGCATAGCCGCATTGATCGGCGGGAACGCGGCCCAGCGCGACGCGTCTGAGGCGCCCGTTCAGTCCGCGCCACACGACGGCGCGCGGGCCGTCACGCAAAGCCACCGCAACGACCCACACGCTCCGGTCGCGCGACAGGCGGACGCGCCTTCCCCGGTACTTGGTCCCGTCCGCCGTCACCACGCGCAGCGCGGCGCGCCCCTCCGCGGGCGCGAGCACCGCCGCGAGCCGGGGACTGCAGGGCACGAGCAGGTCGACCGCCTCGAGGCCGCACGTCGATCCGCCGCCATCCGCGCGGGTGCGGCCCGGCGGGGTGACCGCGAAGCACAGCCCCACGCGGTCGCCTCGCAGGACGAAGCCCGCGCCCCCGCGCGCCCGCCCGCCCATGAGAGGACGGGTGGCCTCCTCGACCGCGTCGCGCGTCGGATAGGCCGCGAACACGTCGCTGGTCCCGAGTGTGCCCCCGGTCGCGTCGAGCAACCGCAGGTCGATGAGTCCGCTGAAGGGCAGTTGGCCGAGAAAGATCCGCAACGCGGCGGACGCCGGGCCCGCCCCGGGGCCGGCCGGCTGCGTCGCGACGCGCACGGGCGCGCCTTCCGAGGCGGGACGGAGCACCACCTCGGCGACGTCGGCCGGAACGATGCCCCCGACCGTGTCGCCCAGCGCCGTCCCGCGTGCTGCGACGAGCGCCTCGCCGGGCGAACTCGGGGGAGGCCCACAAGCGGGCTCGGCCAGATTCGCCCGGTCTATGTCCGCGCACAGCCTGGCCCCCACCCGGCGGACCAGAAGCCGTGCCCGGCGATCGCCCGGAAGCGGGCCAGCGGCGACGGTGGCGGTGCCCGCCGGCCGGACCGGGGTCTCGAGGGTGAGCGCGTAAACACCGGGCACGGCGGCAGGCGGCAGCGGCTCGGACAGCCGCGCGACGGTGCGCCCGCGCGCGTTCAGTACCGCGACCCGGCGGATCGCATCGCCGCGCGGAGCCGCCCATGCAAACCAGCGCGCGCGGGTCCGAAGCCGCGCCGGAAGGCGGCGCAGCCGGACTCGGACCCGCCTCCCGTCACCCAGCACGACGGCGAGCGCGGCCGCCGGGCGGGTGGCGAACCCCCACAGCAGGTAGCGGCGTCGAGCCGGCCCCGCGGTCGCGCCGAGCTCGTACGTGGAGCCGTCGAGGGTGCGCCACAGCCCCGGTTCGCCGTCGAGACACCGGGTCTCCTCCGAGCGCGCGTGCCGCAGCACGAGGCAGGGGAGGTCCTCGGTGCGCCGGGGCGCGCCGGGCAGCGGAGCGCGGGCGCGCTGGACGAGTGCCGAGAGCCGCCAGGACAGTCCGCCGCCTGCCTTGTCAAGCGTGACCGGCCCGCGCAGGACCGGGAGCCCGGAGACCTGTGCCGCCGCGGGGGGCGCGGCGGCTGCCGCGGCGGGCAGCACCAGCGCGATCAGGGCGAATAGCCGACGTCTCACGACCAGCATTCTTCCCCGAACAGGCACAAGCCGTGCACCCCCGGCCGGCCTTGACGGTCCGACGGCCACAGGTCAAAGTAGAAAGTAGGACTTCCTACTTCCGAGCCCGCACCCATGAGCCGCTTCGAGGATCCCTGCATCATCACCTGCTCGATCTCGGGAGCGGTCGCGAACCGCGACCAGTGCCCCGCCATTCCCTACACGCCGGAGGAATACGGCGCCGAGGCGAAGCGGGCGGTTGACCAGGGCTGCTCGATGATCCACATCCACGCCAGAACGCCGGACGGGATCCCGAGCTTCGAGGTGGAGGACTTCCGGGCGATCACCGAGGCGATCCTGGAGGCGGTCGACGACGTGGTGATCAACTACTCGACGGGGGCGATCGGGGTGCCCGTGGAGAAGCGGATCGCCTACCTGCGCGAGCTGCGGCCCGACGTCGCCGCGCTGAACATGAGCTCGATGAACTACGCGAAGTACTCGAGCAAGCGAAAGGACTTCGTCTTCAAGGCGGTGTTCGAGAACTCGTTCGACACGATTATCGACTTCCTGACCGCGATGAACGAGCTGGGCATCCGGCCGGAGCACGAGTGCTTCGACTCGGGGCACGTGGCCAACCTCGACCCGCTGATCGACATGGGTCTGCTCGCCGAGCCGCTTCAGATCGACTGCGTGATGGGGGTGAACGGCGGCATCCGCCCGACGCCGAGGAACCTCGCCCACATGGCCGACCAGATCCCGGGCGGCGCCGAGGGGCCGAACAACTGGGGCGTGATCGGCATCAGCCGCGACCAGTGGCGGCTCGTCGCCGCAGCCGCGGCTCTGGGGGGGAACGTGCGCGTTGGTCTCGAGGACAACTTCTACCTGCCCGACGGCCAGATGGCGCGCTCCAACGGGGACCTGATCGCAAAGGCCCGCCAGATGGTGGAGGACGTGGGAAGGCGCCCGGCGTCGGTCGCCGAAGCGCGGGAGCTTCTCGGAGCGCCGCGTCGTGTGAGCGCATGAGCGCGCTCTCCGACGTCAGGGTGCTCGACCTCTCCCGGCTGCTGCCGGGGGGCTTCTGCTCGCTGCTGCTGGCCGACTTCGGGGCCGACGTGCTGAAGGTCGAGGACACCGGCATGGGCGACTACGTGCGCTGGTCCGCTCCCGGCTATGAGGGTGCGGACGACTCGGCGAAGTCGGCCCTCTTCCTTGCCCTGAACCGCGGAAAGCGCTCGATCCGCCTCAACCTGAAGGACGAGGCGGGGCGAGCGGTGCTCCTGAAGCTGGTGCGCGAGCACGACGTGCTGATCGAGTCCTTCCGGCCCGGGGTGATGGATCGGCTGGGGGTCGGCTACGAGCGGCTGCGCGAGGAGAACCCCGGCCTCGTGTACTGCGCCCTGACCGGCTACGGCCAGGACGGCCCCTACACGGCCCGTTCGGGCCACGACATGAACTATCTCGGGCTGAACGGGCTGCTCGGCCTGACGGGCGACCCCGACGGCCCGCCGGTTCAAAGCGCCGGCCAGATCGCCGACATCGGCGGCGGCGCGCTCACGGCCGCGTTCGGCATCCTGGCCGCGCTGCGCGAGCGCGAGCAGAGTGGGCGGGGCCAGCTCGTGGACGTCTCGATGTTCGACGGCTCGCTGGCCTGGCTGGCACTCGTGGCCGCCAAGTACCTGTGCGACGGCCAGACCCCGCGGCGCGGCGACCTGGAGCTCGCAGGGCGGCTGATCTGCTACCGCCCCTACGCCTGCAGGGACGGCTGGGTCACGCTCGGCGCGCTCGAGCCGAAGTTCTGGCAGGCCTGGTGCCGCGGGGTGGGGCGCGAGGACCTGATCGAGAAACAGTTTGAGCGGCCCGGCTCGGACGCGCACGCGGAGGTCGAGCGGATCTTCCTGGAGCGAACCCGCGCCGACTGGCACGCTTTCGCCGAGGACCACGACTGTTGTCTCGAGCCCGTGCTCGACCTCGACGAGGCCCTCGACTCGGAGCTCGTTCGCGCGCGCGAGATGGTCGTCGAGCTCGACCAGCCCGGCGCCGACCGCGTTCGGCTGCTCGGGGTGCCGGTCAAGCTCTCCCGGACGCCGGGCGCGCCGGCGGGACCGGCGCCGGCGCTCGGCGAGCACACCCGCGAGGTGCTCGCCGGCCTCGGCTACGGCGACGACGAGATCGAAACGTTGCTCGAGTCTGGCGCCGCGGCGGGCCCGGCGACCGGCGCGCGCGGGAGCTTCATGGCGTGAGCTTTTTCGCCCTCGATCGCACGAACGTCCCGGATGCCTCCTTAGAGGCCACACTCCGGGACGTTCATCGCGCCGAAACACCATCGGAGGCTCGGTCGTGAGCGAGAACGGCCTGCTCAAGATGAAGGAGCTGGCCGAGGCCAGCGGGGTGAGCGCGGGCACGATCAAGCACTACCTGCGCGAGGGGCTGCTCCCCGAGCCGGTCAAGACCTCGCGCAACATGGCCTACTACCCGGCCGAGTTCGTCGATCGCATCCGGCTGATCAAGCAGCTCCAGGAGGAGCGCTTCATGCCGCTCAAGGTGATCAAGTCGATGCTCGACGACGATCCCGAGCGGGCACGTGCGCTTGTGGAGCTGGAGGACCGGATCCTCGAGCGCGCGCTCGCGGGCGAGCAGTCACGGGCGTCGGCCGCCGAGCTGCGCCGCCGTTACGACGTCCCACAGGAGGTGCTCGACCGCCTCGCCGAGCTGGAGGTGTTGACGCCCAACAGCCGTGGCTACGGGCCGCGTGACGTCGAGATCGTCGAGGCGATCAGCCGCTTCCGGGCCGGCGGCTACGACGAGCGGATCGGGTTCACCGTCTACGACACGCTCCGCTACAAGCGGGCGCTCGAGGAGCTCGTGAAGGAGGAGGTGCAGGTCCTGCTTGACCGCCTGGCGGGCGAGATGGACCCCGACCGCGCGGTCGAGCTGATCGCCGCAGGATCGGAGCCGCTGAACGAGCTGATCGCCGCGCTGCACCAGAAGTCGCTCGTGGCGGAGCTGCGGCGCCAGCGCGCGGCGCGGGGCTGAGGCGAAGGGCCCGTCTAGCGCGGCCGCACCGGGCGCAGGTACGGCCGCCGCCCCACGACGGAGACGGTGCGGGCGAACGAGTCGGGCGGAGCGGGCAGGACGGCATAGTCGGGGTGCCGCACCCACACGGGCACGTACCGCGCCCGGATGACGCGCGCGCCGCTCTGGTCGACCACCAGTCGGAGTAGCGCGATCAGCCCATCCTGGGACTCGGTCGGGCAGCAGCCGCCCGTCTGGTTCGAGACCAGGTTGCCCTCGCCGAACACGACGATCTTCCCGTTGATCCGCCGGATCGGCTGGACGACGTGCGCGTGCTGGCCGACCAAGGCGGTCACGGCCGGCGAGCGGGTGAGCGTGCGGGCGAGCGCGAGTTGCTGGGGTGAGGGGGCGTGTTGGTACTCGGCGCCCCAGTGGAGGTTCACGATCACCGCGTCGGCGCCACGGGCGCGCGCAGCGCGCGCGTCCGCGAGGATGCGGCGCGGGTTCGCCCAGTTGAGCGACCAGGGGTGCGGTACGAGCTGGCCGTTCGAGACCGCGGTGTAGGAGAGGAACGCCACGCGGGCGCCGCCGGCCTCCAGGATCGGGGCGCGCCTCCGGCCCCGCGGCGAGCTCGCCGTGCCGTCGAACGCGATCCCCGCACCGCGAAGCGCTCGGATCGTCGAGTCGACGCCGCCCTGGCCGGCGTCGAGGGAGTGGTTAGACGCGGTACTGCAGGCGTCCCAGCCCGTCGCGCGGATGGCGCGCACGAGATCGGGAGGCGTGCGGAAGCTCGGGTAGCCTGCGGGCGGTCCCGGAACGAGCGGCGTCTCCACGTGGCACAGCGCCAGGTCGGCGCGTCTGATCCAGCGACGGACCGGGCGGAACATCGGTGCGAAGTCGTACCGCTCGCCGCCGCCGTTCGAGAGCGCCTGCGCGGCCACGGGGGTGTGAATTAGAAAGTCGCCGCTGGCGGCGATCGTGAGACGGATGGCCGCGGGCTGCGAGGGGGAGGGTGGCGCTCCGGGCGTGGGAAAGCCCGCAGCCATGAGCGCCACGGCGGCAACCAACCGGAGCACGAAGCGCGAGGCTATCGCGCGAGCCGGTCTCACCAACGCACGTCATGCCACTCCATGACGCCGTGGCCGGACTGGAGCCCAAGTCCTCCGGGCAGCTCCCCGGCGAAGGCGCCGAACGGCTGCCGGTAGTCGCTGCGGAAGAGCCACCGGTTCGTGTGGTCCTTGCGCTCGCTCCACGGGGTGAAGCGGAGCCCGCCGACGCTCGACAGGTCCGCGGCGAACGGCTGCGGACCAACCTCGTGCGGGTCGCCGTCCACCCACAATGTTCGCTCGCTCGCCTCGCGGGAGTCGTGAATGCCCTCGACCAGGTTCCAGGCCACGTGCTCGCCGCTCCGGGCGCGGCCCAGGCCGGCCGACCAGCGCCAGGTCGTGTGGCGGGCGTGATAGCCGGCGGACTCGTCGACGAACCCGACGGCCCCGTCGAGCTCCCAGGTCCGGCCGAGCGCGGCCAAGCTGCCGCGCACGCCGACGCCCGCCTGCTTTCGCGTCCAGATATAGCCGCCGCCGTGCTCGGAGACCACTTCGACGCCACCGGCCTCGTCGAGCTCGAGCTCGATGGAGACCTCGCGCCGAGCGACGGCCACACGCCCCGGGGCGAGGTCCAGCCCGACCGAGCGGGAGCTCGTGCGTTCCACCACCCTCCGGTCCGGAAACGCGACCGCCCACCAACGCTGTGGCAGCCCGGCGACGCGAGCCTCGCCGGCGCACAGCATCACTTCCGGCGTGTACACGCCGACGTAGCGCCAGCGCTTCAAGGGCCGGCCGCGGCGCAGAAGTGGCATGCGGTCGGGCGGCAGCGGCAGCCCGAGCTCGCGCACCGCCGGACCGCGCACCGGGAGCGATTGCATCGCGGGCAGTCTTGCGCGAGGGGCCGGGCCCGGCCCGGACCGGAGCGATTGCATCGCGGGCAGTACACTCCAGATTGACTGGTCAGTCAATGAGGAAGGAGCCGACCGTGCGCGCCGCTGCAGTTCAGCTCAACTCAACCGAGGACAAGGACCGCAACCTCGAGGCTGCCGACCGGCTCACGCGCGCGGCTGCGGCGGACGGCGCCGAGCTCGTCGTGCTCCCCGAGAAGTTCAACGTGCTCGGCACACACGAGGACTTCGTGCGTGGTGCGGAGACGCTCGAGGGGCGGACCGTCGGCTGGGCGCGCGAGGTGGCGCGCGAGCTCGGCATCGACCTTGTTGCGGGCTCGATCTCGGAGCGGCGCGAGGGGCACGAGAAGCTCTCCAACACGAGCGTGCACGTGGGCCCCGACGGCGAGCTCAAGGCCGTCTACCGGAAGATCCACATGTTCGACGTCGAGGTCGGCGGGCAGGTCTACCGCGAATCCGAGTCCGAGGAGCCGGGCGGCGAGATCGTGCTGTCGGAGACGCACGGCGGCCTTCCGCTGGGCCTCACCGTCTGCTACGACCTGCGCTTCCCGGAGCTGTTCCGCATCCTTGCCGTGCAGGGCGCCCGCATCGTCACGCTGCCCGCCGCCTTCACGAAGGTCACCGGGCAGGCTCACTGGGACATCCTGATCCGCGCCCGGGCCATCGAGAACCAGGCTTTCATGGTGGCCGCGGACCAGATCGGCGCACATCCGCCGGATCGGGAGACGTTCGGGGGCTCCGTGATCGTCGATCCCTGGGGCGATGTGCTGGCCCGCGCGCCGGACGCGTCGGCCGGTAGCGGCGAGCCGTCCTTCATCGCCGCCGAGCTCGACCTCGCCCGCCAGGACGAGGTGCGCGAGAAGCTCCCTAGCCTCGCCAACCGGGTCGACAGCGCCTACCGCTGGCCGGCGGAGGCTCCCGTCTGATGGCCACCGCGCCGAAGGCGGGCGCCGTCGACAAGCGACGGCTGATCCTCGACGCTGCGGTGCGCGTGTTCGCCCGCCGCGGCTTCCACCATTGCCGCGTCTCCGACGTGGCCGACGAGGCAGGAGTGGCGTACGGCCTCGTGTACCACTACTTCGAGTCGAAGGAGGAGATCCTCAACACGCTCTTCCTCGAGCGCTGGCAGATCATGCTCGACGCGATCGCCGAAATCGACTCGCGCGACCTCCCCGCGCGCGACAAGCTCTACTCGATCGCGGGCTTCATCATCGACTCCTACCGGCACGACCCCGACCTGATGAAGGTGATCATCGTCGAGGTCACCCGCGCGGCCAACTCCTTCGGCCGCCTCCACCTCGAGCGCATACGGGAGGCCTATACGGGTATCTCGGAGATTGTGGAGTCGGCGCGCGCGGACGGATCGTTCAAGGCGGACATACCGTCCGAGTTCGCCGCCATGTGCTTCTACGGCGCAATCGAGCAGCTGCTCACGAGTTGGATCTTCGAGGTCCTGCCCAGGACCGACGCGGAGTTCGAGCGTGCCAAGGAGCTGGTGGTCGAGGCCATCTGCGGGGGGCTCGAGTCGGCGGGCGCTGGCGCCCCGGCAGCGTCTGCTTGAATCCGGCGCGAATGCAGAACGAACACGTCAAGCAGCTCATGTGGGCCGGCCTGCTGGCCGGAATTGGCGCGCTCACGACAATCGTCGCCAACCGAATCGCCGAACAGATCTGGCTGCGGGTCTTCAAGGAGGACCCGCCCAACCGCTGATGTCCGCCACCGACCCACCGGGAGCGCAGCCCGGCGCGGCTGAGGCCGCCACCGAGGCCATCAATCAGGGCGCCACCGCCACGCGCCCGCTGGGCGAGTCGCCCGCGTCAGCAGACGCCTCGAGCGACCGCGACGCATACGACGAGCGGCCCGAGGCCTTTGTCGGCGCCGCGTTCGTCGGCGGGCTGGCACTGGCCCTGATCCTGAAGCGAGTGACGCGATGAGCCCCGACGGACTGCGGCCCAAGGACACGGCTGAGAAGTCGCTCGGCGACATCGTCTCCGAGGTCTCAGACAAGGCATCCTTCCTCGTTCGCGAGGAGATCGAGCTCGCCAAGGCCGAGGTCACCCAGAAGGCCTCGAGTTTGGGGAGGGGCGCCGGCATCGCCGCCGCCGCCGCCGTCTTCCTCATCTTCGCGATCACGATGTTCTTCCACGGCCTTGCCTGGCTGATCGACGACATCTTCGACTGGAACTCGATCTGGCCCGGCTTCATGATCGTGTTCGCCCTTCTCACGCTGCTCGCGATCATTTCCGCCCTGGTCGCGCGGCGGATGTTCCAGGCCGGCGCCCCGCCCACGCCGGACCTCGCGATAGAGGAGGCAAAGCGCACGCGTGCGGAGCTGGAGGCGCAGAACATCCAGCGCGACCAGTTGGAACGCTCGCTCGAGCGAGGCGAGGAGGCGAAGAGCTGATGGCAACACCTCAGCCGCGGAGCCCGGAGATGATCCGCCAGTCGATCGAGGAGACCCGCCGCGAGCTGGCCTTCTCGGTCAACGACCTGCGCTCTAAGGTCACGGAGATCACCGACTGGCGGGGGCAGCTCAGGCGCAATCGCAAGGCCGCCCTGATCGGCGCGGCGGTCGCGGGTTTCGTCATCGGCGGCGGCGTCGCCGCCACCATCTCGCTCTTCTCGGGTCGCAGCTAGGCGCGTTAGGGTCCGCCGTTAGTCGGACCGCAACGGTTAGGGGGATTGGATGAAGCTAATCGGAGTCGGCTTCGGTCGCAGCGGGACGATGTCGCTCAAGAAGGCCCTGGAGGAGCTCGGCGCCGGTCCGTGCTTCCACATGATCGACCTGATCATGGGCGAGAACAAGGAGCGCGACCTGGCCTACTGGGTCAAGATCGCAAACCGCGAGCCCGTCGACTGGGACGAGGTCTTCGAGCCGTGGGAGGCAACCGTCGACTGGCCCGCATGCTCGCGCTGGGAGGAGCTGGTCGAGGCCTTCCCGGACGTGCCGGTACTGCTGAACTACCGTGACTTCGACGGCTTCTACGAGAGCTGCAAGAAAACGATCCTCGCGGTCAAGGAGGCGGCGCTGGCGGGTGAGATCGAGGAGGACGAGACGAACCGCGACCTGCCCGCGCCGGAGTTGTGGGAGGCGAACGAGAAGCTGCTCTGGCAGGGCGACTTCCAAGGCCGCTTCTACGACAAGGACTGGATGCGCGAGATGTACTGGTCTCGCATCGAGACCATCAAGAGGGCGGTGCCGCCGGAGCGGCTGATCGTGTGGGAGCTCGGTGTCGACGGCTGGGAGCCGCTGGCCGACGCCCTCGGGGTGGAGGCGCCCGACAAGCCGTTTCCGCGCCTGCACGACACCGCGGAGTTCAGGAGCGAGTTCGGCCTCCCAGCGCTTGCCTAGTGGCTAGCGCGGCCGGGGGCGGAGGTTGGCCACGATCAGCGCGACGATCGTGACCAGGTAGATCTGGCCGAACAGGGCCTCGGTTACCGCCAGCATCCGCCCCAGGTCGTCCGCGGGCGTGAAGTCCCCGTAGCCGGTGGTCGACTGCGTGATGTAGCTGAAATAGAGGAAGTCCGACCGCTCCGGGTTCGCAACCTGCGCGAAGAAGTCGCCGTCGCCGGCGGCCTGGATTGCCGCATAGAGGAACGAGTAGAACATCCCGATCAGGAGATAGATCGCCAGCACTCCGGAGAGCGTTGGGAGCTCGACCGCTCCCGTCTCACGGACGTTGCGCACGATCGCCGCCGCGATCACCACGGGGGCGAAGGCCACCAGCAGCCCGTTTACGAGCGCGCCCAGGAGGACCGGGACCGTGCCGTCGACGGCGAAGTAGACCGCGCCCAACACCGCCAGCAGCGCGGCGGCCGCCGCCGCGACGCGTGCCAACAGGCGCTCAGCTCTGCCGGCCCATACCGCGGCGAAGAGGATCGCCGCGCCCAGCAGGATCGTCACGAGCCGCGCCCAGCCGGTCTGCGGCGCCGCGACCTGGAAGCAAGCGGAGGCCAGCACGAGCAGGAGCACGATGCCGAAGTCGCGAACCTGGACCCGCCGCCCGTGCCCTGGGCGACGCGGCATTCCCGCCGCCGGGCCGCCGGCTTCCATGGCGAGTCATTCCGTGCGAGAGCCGGCATTCCTGCCGACGGGAGCGGCGGCCGACGAGCGACGCACACCTGAGCCGTTCTCACCGTAATGGCGCCGGTGGAGGAACGCGGCGACCCCGCCCGCGGGGATGGGGAGCCAGAACGAGACGAGGCGGTAGGCGAGCGTCGCCACCACCGAGGCCGCGGCCCCGACCCCGGCGAGCGCGAGCGTTCCCGTCAGTCCCGCCTCGACGAAGCCGAGACCGCCCGGCGTGAGCGGCAGGGTACCCAGCAGCTGCGCGGCGAAGAAGGCGAGCAGGACGAGTGAGGCCCGCGGGCTCGCGCCCACCGCGTAGAGCGCGGCGAGCAGCGTCAGGTAGTCGAGCACCCATCGCCCGGCGGCCCCGAGCAGCGCCTTCCACCACTGGCGTCCGAGCACATCGAGGACGATGTCGCGCTCGCGGATGAGGCGCGCCGGCACGCCCGTGAGCGGGGCGCGGCGACGCAGGATCCTGTTCCGCACGCTCTGCGCGGCGCGCCCGATCAGCTCCAGCGGGCGGTCCCAGACGATGCAGGCCGCCCCCACGGCAACCATGGCCAGGAACACGATCGCGCCCACGATCGCGGCGTGTACGAGCTCGGGATCGACCGCGGCGCCGGTGACGATCGCCGGAACGGCGAGGAGCGGCAGCGCCAGGAGCGTTCCGAACACGAGCAGCGACGACGCGGTCATGCCCGATGCGGCGGCCGCCCCGGGGACGCCGGCCCGCACCAACATGGCGTACTGCATCGCGCCGGCCGCGGCAACGCCGCCCGGGACGATGCGGCCGAACGCGTTCGAGGCGAGCTGCGAGGTGATCACGGGGCCCCACCGCCGTACCCGGATCGCCAGCCGCTGCACGACCCACATGCAGGCATAGCTCCCCGCCTGGAGCGCGATCATGCCCACGAACCAGAGCGGGTTGATGTCGTCTAGCTGGTCGAAGGCGCCGAAGACCTCGAGCAGCGCCGGTGCAAGCAGATAGAGCGAGACCCCGGTGATGACCAGCAACAGGCCGTGGCGGGCGATCGTGACCGGCGCCATGTCGCAGAGGCTACGCGGGCGCGGGACCGACCGCCGGGGGCTCGTCGGATGGGGGCCCTTCTTCGGAAGGCGGCGGCTCGGGCTTGATGGTCATGGTGCGGAAATCGACGTACTCGCGGAACAGGATCTGGATCGACGCGGCGATGGGGATCGCGACGAGGGCTCCGAGCACGCCGAGCAGCGTCGCCCCGAACAGAACCGACACGATCGTGATGAAGGGGTGGACGTTCACCGTGCGCTTCTGCACCTGCGGCTGGATCACGTGGTTCTCGAACTGCTGGTACACGATCGCCCAGATCACCCAGATGATCGTCGCGGTCGGGAAGTTCTCGAACAGGGTCACAATGGCGATCAGGACGGCCGCGATCGTCGCGCCGACGAGGGGGATCAGCGAGAACAGCCCGGCCATCACGGCCAGCGGGGCGCGGAACGGCACCCCGAGGATCAGCAGCACGACGTAGGTGGCCACCCCGGCGATGAGTGCGATCGTCAGCGCGCCTGCCACGTAGCCGCCGACGGCCGCGCCCATGCGGTCGAGCGCGCGGCGCAGCCGCTCCCGCTGCTCCGGCGGCCGCGTTGCGATGGCGCGGTCCGTCCAGGCGCGTCCATTGGCTAACAGGAAGGCCGTGAGGACCAGGATCGTGATCAGGGCGAACAGCGAGTTCACGATGCCTAAGCCGACGTCCCGCAGCGCGCCGGCCGCCCCGCCAAGGCGGCTGGGGAGCTTTTCCGCTTCCTCCTCGAGCTTGGTGGTGATGTCGTAGTCCCGGTTGATCTCGCGGAGCCGCCGGTTGTCCTCGACGAAGTTGGTCACGTCGCGCGCGTAGTTGGGGACGTTGTCCGCGAAACGCGTCCCCTCGGTGATGATCGTGGGGACGATGAGGGCGATCAGCAGGATGGGCACACCGAGCAGGGCGAGGTAGACGATGGTCACTGCGAAGCCGCGCCTCATGTGTCGGGCCAGGTGGTTGACCGGGGGCGAGAGGGCGGCGGCCAGGAAGATCGAGATCAGGAGCCACAACAGAGGCCTGCGCACCTGGTAGATCAGGTAGAGGCTGATCGCGACCGCGACCACTATCAGCACGACGCGAACGACCTCTCGCGCGGAAGGCATCATCTGGGGCGGTATTCGCCCCGTCCGCTGCCGCTCCTACCGCAAGAAGCGGGTGGGGAGGGCGCCGACGCCCAGAAGACCCGGGCCCGTGTGGGCCGCCAGCACCGGGCCGAGCTCGCTCACAATGGTCGGTTCGCAGCCGAAGATGTCGGAGCAGCGCTCGACCAGTCGCGCGCAGGTCTCCGGGTCGGCGATGTGCTGCGCCGACCAGCCGTCGGCGCCCTCCTCGTGGCACTGGCGCGCGTAGTCGACCATGCGGTCGAAAGCCCGGCTGGCAGTCCGCACGCGCTCCACCGGGGTCATCTCGTTCTCCACCGTGAGGATCGGCTTCACCTTCAGTGTCGAGCCGATCCATGCGCTCGCCGCCCCTATACGCCCTCCGCGCCGCAGGAACTCGAGCGTGTCGATCGCGAACCAAAGCCTCAGTTCGCGGCGCGCTTCGGCCACACGCGCGGCGACCTCGGCCCCGCCGGCCCCGCCGGCCGCCGCCGCGGCCGCGGTCAGGACCATCATGCCGAGGCCGCCCGCGGCGGTGGTCGAGTCGATCACGACGATACGCTCGCCGCCCCCGCCCTCACGCTCGAGCGCCTCCTTCGCCTGACGCGCCGCCTCCGGCGTGCCCGACAGGCCGCCCGAGATGTGGATCGAGACCACCTCGCCACCGTCCGCGAGGAGCGGCTCGAACACCGAGGTGAAGTCCCCGACGGAGGGCTGCGACGTGGTGGGATGTTTCTCCGCCGACCGCACCTCGTCGAAGAATGCGGGGTAGTCGGTGATGTCCACCTCCGGTACGGGGCGGTCGCCGCCGAAGACCACATACAGCGGCACCACGTGGATGCCGTGCCGCTCGATCAGCTCCGGCGGCAGGTAGGACGTGCTGTCGGTCACCACCGAGACGCGGCTCATGCGCGCGGCAGCCTACCCATTGCCGCGGGGAGCGCTTAGACTCGCCCGTGAGGTGGAGGCCAGGCAGCGCATCGAATCGAGGCTGGACGAACGGCTGCAGGCACTGCTCCGAACTCGCGCGGCGATGCGCGCCTCGAGCGAGGGCATGCGGGACTCGGAGCTCGCCCACATCGACAACCACCCGGGCGATGCCGCGGGCGACCTCCTCGAGGAGGAGATCGAGGAGACCGAGGAGATCTTCCTCGAGGAGGGCGAGCGCCGGATAGCCGAGGCGCGCCGCGCGCTCGCCGACGGCACCTATGGCATCTGCAACGGCTGCAGGTGCGAGATCCCCCGGGAGCGGCTCGAGGCGGTGCCGGAGGCGGTGCGCTGCGTGGAGTGCCAGCGCCGCTTTGAGGGCCGGCACCGCCAGCAGATGCGCGTCTAATTAGATGCCTGATTCCGAACCCCCGCACCCCTGGATGACGCGCCATACCGTCGCTGGATCGGCCCCCGCGGCCCCCCCCCACATTTTTTTACCAACCGCCTCCTTCGCCAGCACCCC
>Ga0081538_10002807_pt1 | contig 16684 bp, 19 predicted proteins | sample TabmetS5T2R1_FD_71022 | JGI IMG/M metagenome (GOLD analysis project Ga0081538, IMG submission 71022) | Tabebuia heterophylla rhizosphere microbial communities from the University of Puerto Rico - S5T2R1 | ecosystem: Host-associated > Plants > Roots > Rhizosphere ... | reverse complement strand
TCGTCGATACGCGCCACGAGCCGGCGGCGATCGGCGGAATCCATCCAGGCCGCGTGCTCGGCCGGCCCGCGATACCTGAAGATGATCCGGTACTCGCCGCCACCCTCCGGACGCAGCACGTCCACGCCCAGGTGCCCCTCGAACCCCCTCGCGGCCGAGATCACGTCGCGCAGCAGCTCCTCGAACCGAGCCACCTTCTCGGCCGGCACGAAGCGACTGACCTGCGTCGTAACCGGCTCGGACGCTGTCCCGGGCATGTGCCGCCTCCCCCGGGTGGCCGTCACCGGCCCAGGGCCTCGATCACGAGCTTTGCGGCCTCGCGACCGGAGTACTGCTGCTGTCCGGTGATCAGGTTGCCGTCGCGCACGCAATGCGACTTGAAGAGGCTGTTGACGATGAAGTTCGTGTCGGCGAGCTTGTGCGCCTCGTCCTCGATCCGAAACGGCTGGACCGTCCGGCCCACGTACTGGTCGACGTAGTCCTCCTCGGAGTTCGCGAAACCGGTCCAGGTCTTGCCCGCCACGATCAAGCCACCGTCGGCCCGGCGCGCCTTCAAGAGCAGGCAGGTGGCGTGGCAGATCACGCAGGTCACCCTGCCGGCGTCGTAGAACGCGGCCACCAGCCGGTGCAGGCGTTCGTCGTCGTAGAAGGTGACCATCGGCCCCTGGCCCCCGACGAACAGCACCGCGTCATGGTCGGCCACGTCGAGCTCGGCGATCGGCATCGACTGCTCGACCAGCCGCAGATGCTCGGGCGAGCTTAGGAACCCGAGACTGATCAGATCGTCGGCCGAGTACTTGCTGTCGTCGCGGGGATCCGACCAGGCGTCGGCCTCGAGCCGGCCGCCATCCGGGCTATAGATCTTGACCTCGAAACCGGACTCGACGAACTCCCAGAATGGATGGGTCAGCTCCGCCCACCAGAACCCGATCGGCCAGCCCGTCGTCGGCGACGTGGCCGGGTTTGAGGCAACCATCGCGATCCTTCTCGGGGCTAGGAGGTCGACTTCTCCGGACACTTCAAGACGTCGTTTCTCGTGGTGACTTGCTGGTAATGACTGGACCGGCGATCAAGAGTGACCGGCGCGTTCGCCGATCATGCGGTCGCGCCCTCGCGAGCGAGCTCGGCCGCGACCGCCGAGGCGCCGGCTGCGACGAGCCAGCCGAGCGGGGCACCTGGTAGGTAGCGCTCCATCAGGCTCGCTACGCGATTCGCCTCGTCCTCGCTGAGCTCGGGGCGGCCGCCGGCGGCGCGGCCGATCGCCTCGCGGACCATCAGCAGATAGCGGCGCTGCTCCGCGAACGCCGCGGTCTCGGTGGGAGCCCCGTGACCGACGTACAGCGTGCGCACATCGGCGAGCGATTCCTCCGCCCGGTCGAGCGCTCGCAGCCAGGCGTCCGTGCTCCCGTCCGCCAGGTACGCGTGCGTGCCGTTGAACGCGAGGTCGCCGACGAACGCCGAGTCGCCGTCGCCCAGCAGCCAGACGGTTTCGCTCCGGCTTTCGCCAGGCCCGAAGTCCCAGGCGGTGAACCGCAGGTCGCCGAGCTCGACAGACTCCTCATCACCAACCAGCCGGTTCGGGAACGTCGCGCTCGATGGCCATTGGTCCCCGAACATCGGCCCCCACTGGGCGCGCTTGGCCTCGTCCTTCTCGCGGATCTCACGTGCCACGTCGCCATGCGCGATCACCGCTACGCTCTCGCGCGCGAGCAGCTCGCCGATCGTGTTGTAGTGATCGGGGTGCGGATGGGTGACCAGCACGCCGAGCAGCGGCTTCCCGAGCGCCTCGAGGCGTGCCCGGAATGCGCGGCCGTCGGACAGCAGCAGCGGCGCGTCGACCGCGACGACCCCGTCGGCGCCCTCGACCAGATAGGAGTTGACGAACAGCCCCAGCTCACCGGAGCGGTAGCAGTGCACAGTCGGGGCCACGCGCCGCACGGTAGGACCGGCATCACTCGCGGGCAACAGCAATCCCGTCTAACGCGAGACCGAGCTCGTACGTGTCGGGTTACGCTCCTTATGCCATGGTCGAGCTGCGCCATCTGCGCTACTTCATAGCCGTGGCGGAGGAGCTCAACTTCAGCCGCGCAGCCGAGCGCCTGCACATGGCGCAGCCGCCGCTAAGCGCCGCCATCAGGCAGCTCGAGCGCGACCTCGGGGTCGATCTCTTCATCCGCACGACCCGCGAGGTGACGCTCACCGACGCCGGCAACGCGTTCCTCGACGGAGCGCGGCGGACGCTGGCGGATGCCTCTCGGGCGGCCGAGGATGCCAAGCGCGCCGCCGCCGGCGAGACCGGTCGCTTGAGGATCGCCTACTCCTGGAGCATGCGCTTCGAGACGCTGCCCGCGCTGGGCAGAGCGTTCAAGGCAAGCCACCCGGACGTCCAGCTGCTTGCACAAGAGATGTGGAACGCCAGGATGCCCTCGGCGTTCGCCAACGGCAGCATCGACCTCGCCCTCTCGCTCTGCCCCGAGATCGCCCCCGAGCTGGAGCTCGCCCCGATTCGCCAGGAGCGCGTCGTCGCGCTGCTGCCTGAGGCCCATCCGCTCGCCGGCGAGCAGGCGATCCCGCTCTCCTCGCTGGCCGGGCAGGACTTCGTGCTGTTCCCGCGCGAGATCGCTCCGCGCCTCCACGACGCGTTTGTGGCGATCTACCGTCGAGCCGGCTTCGAGCCGCTGTTCCGCAACGAGTCGTTCCACACCGGATGGGACCTCGGAGTTCTCGCCGAGATCCCGGCCGTCGCGATCGCCCCGCAAACGGTCGCAGGCGGGCTCCCCGACGGGATAGTCGCGGTCTCGCTCAGCGAGCCGACCGACTCGCTAGAGACCTGCCTGGTCTGGAGAAGCGACGAGACATCGCCCGCCGTGGCGAGCTTCGTGGCGGCCGCACGTTCGGCCTTCGGCGTCGTGCCGTCTTCCTAGCGGCTTTCCGAGCGGGCTTCGCGAGAGTCAGGCGTAGTAGCGTGGGCGTCCAGCCCGGCTCGTTTGCCCGGTTGTCGTGCGCGATGAACTGGCCGAACAGCGGGTAGCGGCCGTGTGTGCTCGTGCGACTCACGCGCCCCGCCTGGAAGGCTGCACGGGGAGGTCGTAGTAGCGCCGGACGCTCGACCCGACCCGGGACACATCCGTCCCGTAGATATGAATCGAGATCGCGGTGAGATCGCCCCCATTGCGCACGCGGTGGATGTCGCCGGGGGGAGCGAATCCGCTCACATCGCCCGTCCGGTTCACGCGGTCACCGGCCTCGACGAGGCAATTGCGCTGTTCGTGGAGCTCGAACAGCTCCTCGCACTCCATGCCCTGGATGACCCCGAACACGCACCATGTCACGTGATCGTGGATCGGCGTCACCTGCCCCGGGCGCCACACCAACCCCACGATCGAGAAGCTGCCGTCGTGCTCCGCGTGCAGCACCTCGCTCTTATAGGACTCGGGATCCCCGGTCCGCTGCTCCGCCGTGAGGACGCTCGGCGAGGGAAGGTGCCGCTCCAGCGCGGAGGCCGCCAGCTGCGCCGTGTCCCCCCAGTCGGCGTGCTTGGCGACCGCAACACGGACCGCGGCTGCGAGCGCGGCCAGCCCGGGCGCCACGGCCGGCGCAGCACCGCGACTCTGCTGGCCGGCAGGGATGTCCGCTTGCCGCTGGCTGATCATGACGGAGTCCTCGTTCGGGTAGACCGCACGGCCGCCGAAAACTCACCGGGGGTGCGGCTGGTTGTCATCGAGAGATCCCCTGGCGTGCTCGTTGTGGTTCACCAGCCAGCAGGCCGGTGATGGTGGCGATGTCGGTTAGGATCGCGTCGCCGGCAAAGGCGAGCGCGGCGAGCGAGCGTTCGGCGGCGGCGGAGTCCCCGGCCCCGCAGGCATCGGTCACTAGGACCGGAATCATGCCCAGGTCGGCGCCGTGGCGGACGGTGGGCTCGATGCCGACCTCGGTCGCGACGCCGACGATGGCGAAGGCGGTGATCTGCGCGTCGCGCAGCGCGAACCCGAGCGGGCTGCCCTCGAAGGCGGACATCGCGAGCTTGTCGAAGATCGCCTCCGATTCGCGCGGCGCGAGCTCGGGCACGATCTCAAAGCCGGGGGTGTCGCGCAGGAACGGCGAGACGACGTCCTCGACCCGATCCTTGCGCTGCCAGGCCATCGCCGTGCGCAGCTGCGAGATCCCCATCAGCTCCGTTGGCAGGCTCATGTGGCGGGTGAAGAAGACCCTGACCCCGGCGCGGCGGGCCGCGTCGAGCACGCGCAGCACCCGGTCGGTCACCCGGGGGCCGTCGGCCAACTGGCCGACGACGCCGACCTGCATGTCGTGGACGACCAGGGCCAGGCGATCGGGATGGCAGACGTCCGCCAGGCTGTCGGGGATCGGGAGGTTGCGGTGGTTCTGCATGGCGCCCCCTTCGGGTTGGCGGTGCGGGCTATGTGGCGACGGTGGTCGTTCGGTCGTGGGGCTCGCCGACGTCGATCTCGCTCCTGAACAGGCTCTCAATCGGAAGCGGGACCATGAGCGGGATGAAGGACCACTCGAGGAAACCGGCCTTGGTCAGCGGAAAGTCGTCGGTGTAGCGCTTGGCGTCCTCGACGCTGTCGAGCTCGAAGACGATCACGACGCCCGGTTCGTCGGCGCGGGCATAGTTCTCGCGCACGATCCCGTCCTTCCACAGCCGCCACACATTGGCGACCTCCTCGGGCAGGTACGGCTCGATCGCCTCCATCGTGACACCGGGCTTGAATCGGTCGTAGGCAAATATCTTCACGATGATCTCCTTTTGGTCCCCGCCGGCTCTCGCTGGCAGCCGTCACCGCTGCCTTCGCCGCCCAGGCTCCCACCCTGCCGTTCGCGGGCTGTCCCTTTCGCGACCGTCGCGTCCTCGGCCAGCAGGGCAAGGATCGCTTCGATCTCGCCCCGCTCGATGGCATCGGCGAAGCGCTCCACTATCGCTCGCATCCGCCGGTCGCCGAGCCTCTGCGCCGTCGCGTGCTGGCTCGGCTCTGGCAGCCGCTCCTTCACTGTGCGACGGGCGCGGAGGACCGCCCCGTTGACCGAGGCCACCGTGGTGTCGAGCGAGGCCGCCGCCTCCTTCGCGGAGAAGCCGAGGACGTCTCGGAGGATGAGCACCGCCCGCTGGCGGGCGGAGAGGTGCTGCAGCGCGGCAATGAAGGCGAGCTCCAGCGCCTCGCGCCGCTCGTAGCAAGCCTGGGGCGTCGCGTCGCCCGCCGCGCGGGCGAACGCCTCATCAGCGTCGTCGGGGCTGGTGGGCGGTCCGTAGTCGATCGGAAGCACGCGCTTGGGACGGCGGGCAATCGCGTCGAGGCAGACATTGGTCGCGATCCGGTACAGCCAGACGCGAAGCGAGCTTCTGCCCCGGAAAGTGGGTAGTGCCCGCCACGCCCGGAGGAGGGTGTTCTGGAGCGCATCCTCTGCGTCATGCAGGGAGCCGAGCATCCGGTAGCAGTGGGCGTGCAGCTCGCGGCGGTGCGGCTCGATGAGGCTGCGAAAGGCGTCCTCTTCGCCTCCGGAGAGTCCAGCAAACGCCGATCCGATCGCACGCCCGTCGTCGACGCCTCGCGCCTTGTCACGTCGCGATTCCCGACGGGTGAGAAGGGCATGCTTCCCATCGAGCTCGATATGAGCGACCGGCTGTCCCATCGCGCGTCTTTCTCGCTCGGTCTTAGGCCTGATCGATCGGAATCAGGTGAGGGTTCCACGTGGGTGCGCCGCGCCAAGGCGGCTAGCAGGCATCCTGCGATTCGGTCTCCCGCCTAGCGCGCTTCGGCTGGCCGTACCGGAGGGTTGGCTGAGTACGGCTAGCCGTACCGCCTTGGCTGTGTCCGCGCGGGACAATTCGTTGCGATGAGCACAAGTGCCCGGATCGTCGACGTCCACACGTGTTTCCGTGAACCGGCGCGCCGGAGGCTGGAAAGCGAATGCGGGTAGTCGTCGGTGAAGACTCCGTGCTCTTGCGGGAGGGGATCGTGCGTGTGCTCGGGGAGGCGGGCTTCGAAGTCGTCGCTCAGGCCGGCGATGCCGAGGATCTCGTGCGAAAGGTGTCCGCGCACAAGCCCGACGTGGCGGTGGTGGACATCCGGATGCCTCCGACCGAGACCGACGACGGCCTTCGCGCCGCGATCGAGATTCGCCGCCGACTGCCGAATACCGGGGTGGTTGTCCTGTCTCAGTACCTAGAGGAGGGCTATGCGCTCGACCTCGTCGCCGACAGCGCCGAAGGGACTGGCTACCTGCTCAAGGATCGGGTGGGAGATATCGAGCGCTTCGCCGACTCGGTGCGCCGCGTCGGCGAGGGCGGCTCCGCGCTCGACCCGGAGGTCGTCAGCCAGATACTGGGTCACCGTCGCCGCGACGACCGGCTGGCAGGGCTCACGGAGCGCGAGCTCGAAGTGCTCCAGCTGATGGCAGAGGGTCGCTCGAACCAGGCGATCGCCCGGCGACTCGCCGTGACAGAGCGCGCCGTCGAGAAGCACGTGACCAGCATTTTCGACAGGCTCGGCCTCATGCCGGCTGCCGACGATCACCGCCGCGTGCTGGCGGTGCTGACCTTCCTGCGCTCTCAATGACACCCGCCCCGCCCTCGGTCGCGCAGCTCGAAGCGCTCCTCGCCGAACAGGCGGCACTGCGTCGAGTCGCAACTCTGGTGGCCGGTGATCCGCCCCCGGGGCGGTTGTTCGAGGCCGTGTGCGAGGAGGTGGGCCGAATTCTCGGGGTGGAGAGCGCCAACATCACGCGCTTCGATGACGACGGCACCCAGACGGTCAGGGGTGCCTAGGCAGCCGGGGGAGCGCCCTGGTTCCCCACAGGGGGGAAGTTCCCGATCGACGGTGAGACGGTCTCCGGGAAGCTGCACCGGAGCGGCCGACCCCAGCGCGTGGACGACTACTCGGGCGTCCGCGGGGAGCTCGTCAAGTCGCTGCGCGCGGCCGGAATCAAGTCTGCCGTCGGCGCGCCGGTCAAGGTCGCCGGCAGGACATGGGGCGGCATCATCGCGTCGAGCGGACGCGCTCGCGCCTTCCCCGAGGGGGCCGAGAACCGGCTCGCCGACTTCGCCGAGCTGGTCACGGCCGCGCTGGCCAACGTGGACGCGCGCGAGCAGCTGGCCGCCTCACGCGCCCGGATCGTCGAGGCCGGCTATGAGGAGCGCCGCCGGCTCGGGCGCGATCTGCACGACGGCGCCCAGCAAGAGCTTGTCGGGGCGGTGATCAGCCTGGAGCTCGCGCGGCGTCGGTGGGCGCGGGCCCCCGGCGAGGCGCGCGAGCTCGTGGAGGAGGCGCTCGAGCATATGCGGTCAGGGATCCACGACCTGCGTGAGCTCGCCGCAGGCATCCACCCAAGCGTCCTCACCGATCGCGGGTTGAGGGCCGCGCTGGAGGCGCTCGCCACCCGTTCGCCGCTGACAGTGGCACTTGGGGAGGTGCCCCCAGGCCGCCTGCCGACTCCAGTCGAGACGTCCGCCTACTTCGTGGCGGCCGAGGCACTCACAAATGCTGCGAAGCACGCACGCTGCAGCCGCGTTGACGTCGGCGTGCGAGTCCACAACGGCTCGGCGACCGTCGAAGTTCACGACGACGGGGTCGGCGGCGCGGACCCCTCTGCGGGGTCGGGGCTGCGGGGACTAGCCGATCGGGTTAGCGCGCTGGGAGGCAGGCTTGAGGTCGATAGCCCTGCGGGCGAGGGCACGAGGGTCAGAGCGCGGATCGCGCTGAGTGCGCCGGAGACCGACCGACGCGCCGTACACCTCGCCGCCGGCGCGAACGCCAGCGAGTCGCATGAGTCTGAGCCTCACGACACGCGCGGAATGGACGAGCAACGAGTGTCCCGGCTGGGCCAAGGTCTGCTCCGCCATTAGCCCGCGGATGCCATAGACGGAGTGACCTGTTCGGCGGCGCATCTCGAGCAGCTCATCGGCCGCAGCGCTCGTGGGGCCGGTGACCGGATTGGTGGTCATGGCGTCGCCCACCTGCACGCCGGCGTCGGTAAGGACGACTCAAGACGGGCGCTCGAGAGCGGAATGAGCGGCTACTGGCCGGCCCTCCAGCGGTCCGCCGCCTCGCGGCCCATCACGCCATGGTCGCATGTGGCGGAGCCGTAGCCCTCGGCTCTCGGTGCGGCTGCTTCTCGCGTGGCGCAGGAGTGAGTTCGGCCACTGCTCGTGCTGGACCAACCAGGGAGCAGACCAGGGCAGACACGGGCGCGACGCTGGAGCGATTTCACCAACCTCGTGCGTACGCACGCACAGTCTCGAAAGGAGATTCTCATGAGCTCGGCCGATGCATTGAACACCGTTGTCCCGGAGGTCCGGACCGAACTTCGGGAGGGGTACGCCGAAGTCGGGGAGGTGCGGCTGCATTACGTCGAAGCCGGCGCCGGGCCGCTGGTCGTTTTGCTGCACGGCTTCCCGGAGTTCTGGTACGGCTGGCGGCTGCAGATCGCGCCGCTCGCGGCAGCGGGTTTCCGCGTCGTCGCGCCCGACCTGCGGGGATACAACCTGTCGTCCAAGCCGGACGGCGTCGCCGCCTACGGCGCCGCCAAGCTGGCCGCCGACGTCCGCGGTCTCATCCAGGAGCGCGGCGCCGAGTCCGCGCTCGTGGCCGGCCACGACTGGGGCGGAACCGCCGCCTGGACGCTCGCGATGAATCACCCTGAGGTCGTCGACCGGCTGGCCGTCCTCGACGCGGCTCATCCGCGCAAGCTCAATGAGGGGCTGCGCCACCCCAGCCAGCTGCGGCGGTCCTGGTACTTCTTTTACTTCCAACTTCCGGAGTTGCCCGAGCGCCACGTGCGGGCCGACAACTGGGAGTTTTTCCAGGACTTCCTGCGCGACGCGCAACCCCCGTACACGTCCGCGGAGATCGAGCGCTACATCGAGGCGTGGTCGCAGCCCGGGGCGGCCACGGCGATGATCAACTACTACCGCTTCGCGGTGCGGCACTCATCGGGCGAGATCCGTCCCATCGCGGCTCCCACCCTCGTCATCTGGGGCGAGCGCGACCGCTACCTCGGCCCCTCGCTCGCCGAGCCCCACCACGACGACGTGCCGCACCTCGACCGCGTCGAGCGCCTGCCGGACGCCTCGCACTGGGTCCACCACGACGAGGCCGAGCGCGTCAACCAGCTGCTCGTCGACTTCTTCGCTCCCGCCCGCACGACGTCGGAGGCATGACAGGCGGGTAGTGGCGTGTCAGCCGCAGAGCGAGAACAGCTGCCCGGCGCGCTTGGCCCCGTCAAGCAGATCGCGGCCGGCCTCCTCGATGTCGGCTACGTCGACGTCGGCCCTCCCGACGGTCCTGCCGTTGTCCTGCTGCATGGCTGGCCGTACGACATCAACACCTTCGCCGAGGTCTCGCCGCTGCTGGCGGCGGCGGGCTACCGGGTGATCGTCCCGTACCTGCGCGGCTCCGGCACGACGCGCTTTCTCTCCGGCGACACGTTCCGCAACGGGCAGCAGTCGGTTCTGGCGGTCGACACCGTCGCGTTGATGGATGCCCTCGGCATCGAGAAGGCGGTCCTCGGCGGCGCCGACTGGGGAGCGCGGACGGCCGACATCGTCGCGGCGCTCTGGCCGGAACGGTGCGCCGGGCTCGTCTCGGTGAGCGGGTATCTGATCGGAAGCCAACAGGCCGGCGAGCTGCCGTTGCCGCCGGAGGCCGAGCGGCAGTGGTGGTACCAGTACTACTTCGCGACTGACCGTGGCCGGGCCGGCTACAAGCGCTACCGGCGCGAGTTTGCAAGGCTGATCTGGCGGACGGCCTCGCCGCAGTGGGACTTCGACGACGCCAGTTTCGAGCGCAGCGCCGCCTCTCTCGACAACCCGGATCACGTGGCGATCGTGATCCACAACTACCGCTGGCGGATCGGCCTGGGCGACGGCGAGCCGCAGTACGACACGCTGGAGCGCCGCCTGGCCGAGGCGCCCGTCATCACCGTGCCGACGATCACCCTCGAAGGCGACGCCAACGGCGCGCCGCACCCTGACCCCAGCTCCTACGCGGACAAGTTCTCGGGCCCGCACTCGCACCGCACCATCACCGGCGGCATCGGCCACAACCTGCCTCAAGAGGCGCCTGAGGCGTTCGCCCAGGCGGTCATCGACGTCAACACCCAGTAAGGAGCTCTCATGTCAAAGGCAACCTCCCACGCCCCGCTCACCGTCGTCCTCGTCCACGGCGCCTTCGCCGACTCGTCGAGCTGGGACGGCGTCATCGAGCGCCTCCAGGCGGCCGGCATCCAGGTGACCGGGGCGCCGAATCCATTGCGCGGCATCTCCCACGACACCACCTACGTCGCCAGCTTCATCAAGCAGGTTCCCGGGCCTGTCCTCGCCGTCGGCCACTCCTACGGCGGCGCGGTGATCTCCAACGCCGCGACCGGGCTCGCCAACGTCGTCGGGCTCGTCTTCGTCGCCGCGTTCGCCCCCGACGAGGGCGAGCGCCTGGGCGAGGTCACCGCCGGCTCACGCGACAGCGTCCTTGGGACGGCGCAGGTCGCGCTGCAGTACCCGACTCCAGACGGCGCAGGGACCGCCACCGAGTTTGCGATCGATCCCACGCAACTCCACGACGTCTTCGCCGCCGACCTGCCGGCAGAGGAGGCCGCCGTCCTGGCCGCGACCCAGCGGCCGGTCTCCGGGCTGGCCTTCACCGAGCCGTCGGGGCCGCCCGCCTGGAAGTCGCTGCCGTCCTGGACGGTGCTCGCGTCCCCCGACAAGGCCGCCGGCACGGACGTGGTCCGATCCATGGCCGAGCGCGCCGGTGCCACCATCACCGAGGCCGAGGGCTCGCACGTGATCATGATCTCCCAGCCCGACGTCGTCGCCGACGTGATCAAGACCGCGGCGGCCGCGGTCACTCGCTCGGTCCCCGCCACGGTGTGCTAACCAACCGGGCGGGCTGGACGCCGGGATGTAGAGCGACTCGCTGGAGCGCCCTGTGCGCCGCTGTACGTGCGCAAGGTCCTCGAAGAACGCATTCGAGCCGCTCCGCCGAGCTACGGCCGAGCCGAGGCCCCGGGTCCCGCAGCCCGAGGGGCTCAAGACGTCACGCGCCAACGGCACCGCTGCTCTTCGCGCATTGCGACACTCTGGGCTCCACACTCGAGGCCGTCCCTAGCACGCGGAAGCAGGCTGCGGTACGTAGCAGCCCGTGCCATCAACTCGGCTATGGCGCGGGAGCGGCGGGGTTGGCTGCGGATTGCGTCAGCGACGTGGTGAAGAAGCGTTGGACTGCGTCCAATGGCGCGGTGCTCTGGTTTGCCCGGCTCAGGATGAGCGCGCCCTCGAGCGCTGCGAGCACTGCGGAGGCATCGTCCCGGGCGCTTGACTCCTGGACGCCGTAGGTGACCGGGACTGCGCGCACGACGTCACGCCACTGTTCGAGGAGATCCCGAGCCTCTCGCCGTAGCTCGTGCCGCCGCGTTGTGCTTGGCGGCTAACGCTCCAGACCGCGTGACGAGCTTGACCATCGGTGAAGGCGCGGTGCGCGATCCCATCGAGACCGGCGGCGCGCTCAAGGACGTCATCGAGGCCCCGAGCCTCGATGTTGTCCGGCAGCTGGATGCCAGAACCAACATCGGGTTCGCCGTCGAGCCCGCGGCCGCTGCGGATAGCGAGCCCGACGTCCATGAGGACTCCTCGCCGAATTGCTACCCAAGAGCGAGATCCACCCGCTGAATGCCGGGCACTTCGCATGGGAGCAGGCGTCCGACGAGTACGGCCGCCTGATCGTGGAATGGGTCACCGGCGGCTTCCAGCGGGCCGGTGGCGCGGTGACGGCCTAAGTGCTTCCAGGCACCCCCCTCCGAGCCGCGCTCTGCCCATCGGGTCGCGTGGACGCCACGGCCGCTCGGCTGAACAGGGCTGTCGGCCGTTGTGTCCATCAGCTTGCGGTGGCCGGCCGGCTAGACGAGACTGCTCACGGCGGTTCGAGGACACACACGGCGCGCCAGAGGAGCGGACATGACCACCCAGCCCGACGAAAGCCAACCCACGATCGTCCTTGTCCACGGTGCATGGGCCGATGCGACAGGCTTCGACCCCGAGATCCGCGCTCTCCAGCGTCAAGGCTTCCGTGCCATCGGGTTCGCCAACCCGCTTCGCGACCTCGCCGGCGACTCGACCTACCTGGCCGAGTATCTGGGGACGCTGAGCGGCCCGATCGTGCTCGTCGGACACTCCTACGGCGGCAACGTCATCTCAGCCGCCGCGGCCGGCAACGACCAGGTCAAGGCACTCGTCTATCTCAACGGATGGATGTGCGACGAGGGCGAGAGCCAGCAGGAGCTCCTCGAGCGGTTCGAGGGCAGCCTCGTGGGACCCTCGGTCCGGCCCGTGCCCTACACCAGTGCGGACGGGAGCGAGGGCGCGGACCTCTTCCTCGCCCCCGAGGCGTTCCGGGAGGCCTTCGCCGCCGACGTCGACCAGGCCACGGCGGACGTCATGGCGGCTGCGCAACGGCCGTACGCCGCGGCCGCGTTCGCCGGCACGCCGTCCGGTCCGCTGGCGTGGAAGACGCTTCCTTGCTGGTATCTGCTCGGCACCGAGGACAAGGCGATCCCGCCGGCGCTCCAGCGTTTCATGGCCGAGCGCGCGAACGCCACGATCGTGGAGGTGCCAGCCTCGCACGTCTCGTTCGTGTCGCAGCCCGACGCAGCGACCCAGCTCATCCTTCAGGCCGTCGAGGCGACCATGCCCGCGGCGAGTAGCACCTGAGCAGCCGCCGGCCGCTGTCGCATCGAGGCAGACCGAGCAGCGGCGCGGCACGACCGTTGCTGCTCCTAGCAGGCGGAAGCAGCAGCCGCAGTGTTGCCCGGCGGTCTGTGGCCGGTATAGGGTCGGAAGCTCCTAAGACCGTCGAAGGGGTTGCCATGCCAGGCCAACCGAAGGCGAAGGCGTCTTGGACCCGCCGGTTGCGTGAGAGGCGACATCTGCGCAACGCCAAGAAAGCCGAGCGCCTGCACGCGACGCGCGGGGCCGGGGACGACGGCATTACGCACGACTTCATGATGCTTAACCCGCTCAGCGACACGCACGCCACGCGTGCCGCCGTCGCGCAAGCCATCTCCGTTCTGCGCGAGGCCCTCCGCACCGCCTGACGCCGGCCCGGTGCGCGCCGTTCACGACCTCCAAGGAGCCCAAGCATGAATTCGCCCATCGTCCTCATCCACGGCCTCTGGCTTACCGCGCGCAGCTGGGAGGGCTGGAAGCAGCGTTTCGAGCAGCGCGGACACGAGGTCCTCGCGCCGGCCTGGCCCCGCATGGAAGGCGAGGTCGAGGCCCTGCGCCGCGACCCGACAGTCATGAACGGGCTCGGCCTCGCTGAGGTCGTCGACCACTACGACCGGATCATCCGAGGCCTCGACACCCCGCCGGTGATCATGGGGCACTCCACCGGCGGCCTGCTGACCGAGCTGCTGCTCGACCGCGGCCTCGGGGCGGCCGGGGTCACTCTGTCGCCGGCGCCGGTGAAGGGCGTGCTGCGCGTGCCGCCGGACTTGCTTCGCACGACCTTGCCGGCGCTGCGCAATCCGGCGAACAGGAAGAAGACCGTCCCGATGACGCCCAAGCAGTTCCGCTACCACTTCACCAACACCATGAACGACGCGGACGCCGCCGCGGCCTACGAGCGCTACTACGTCCCCGCCCCCGGCCGGGTGATCTACCAGGCCGTGTTCGCCAACCTCAACCCGCACGCCGTGACCAAGGTCGATTTCCACAAGGACGACCGCCCGCCGCTGCTCGTGATGGGCAACGATCAGGACCACACGATCCCGGCCTCGGTGAGCCGGGAGGCCGCAAAGCGCCTCGGCAAGTCGAAGGCCGTAGTGGACTACAAGGAGTACGCGGGACGCCCCCACTTCACGGCCGGCGCGCCCGGCTGGGAAGCGGTGGCCGACGACGCGCTCGACTGGGCGACCCGCCACGTGGGCGCGCCGACCCAGACGCCGAAGCCGCCGAAGGCCTGACGCCCGCACCCGCGATCCCTCCCACCGACACCCCTCCCACCGACAACGCCTCCCGAAGAAGTCCCGATGATGCGTTCATGCCTCGCGGTGGCGCTGCCGCGATCCTCCTCAGCGCGACCCTCGCGACCACGCCCGCGTCGGCACGCGCCGCCGACAAGCCAACAGTCGTCCTCGTCCACGGCGCGGTCGCCGACGCCTCGGACTTCGGGGCTGTTACCGGCCGCCTCCAGCGTCGCGACTACACGGTGATCTCGCCGGCCAACCCGCTCCGCGGCCCGGCGAGCGACGCCGCCTACGTGGCGAGCGTCATGCGCACCATTAGCGGTCCGATCGTGCTCGTCGCACACTCTTATTACAGGGCATCGACAACGCCGAAATCATCGAGACCGTCCATGCCCGCCGTCAGCCGATGATCCCAGGCACAACCGTCCCACCGCGCTGACAGGAGCCTGGCGCGACGCTGCCGGTCGTCGCGCAAAGCCACAGCGCGGCCTTTCTGTGAGTAGCGGGGGCGGGATTCGAACCGGCGAGCTTCGGACTATGAGCCGTGGCAGCTGATTCAGTTTGGGCTGTCGCTCATCGCTTCGGCACCAGGATCTGCGCGAGGGCTCCGCTCTGGAAGCGTTCCTCTTCGACGACGTCCAGCTTCAGGTGCTCTCCCAGCTCGGCGAACGGGCTGTGCCCCGCGCCGATCGCAATCGGGACCGTTGTCAGCTGGTATTCGTCGACGAGGCCCAGGCGGGTCAGCGACTTCGCGAAGTCGGGGCCACCGTGGACCAGGACGGTCCCTTCGTCGTCCCGGGCCTTCAGTTTCGCGATCTCCGCGCCCAGGTCCCCGCCGAAGATCTCGGCGGGTCCCCATTCCGCCTTCTCCAGAGTGTGGGAGAAGACAGCCTTCGGCTTCTCGTTCATCGCGGTTGCGATCGGCCCCTCGGACGCGGCCCAGTGCGGCCCCATGATCTCGTAGCTGCGGCGTCCCATCGCGTGGACGCCGGCCTCCTCGAGCGCGCGGCGGTTCCACGCACCCGAGTCGTCACCGAACCACTCGAACATCCATTCATGGGTCCCGTCGGGGCTGGTGGCAAAACCGTCGAGGGACAACACCATTTTCAGGACTACTTTTCTCTCGCTCACGTCGGTAGAGACCTACCCCCTCGCTTGGATTCATCGCGAAGCGGAGCATTCGGTTTGCTGCGATGAGGACGATCCTCATAACACCCGCGGGCTCCGCTCGTACTTTGATTCAGCCGATCTTGGTCCGCGCTTCAGCGAAGAGCGCCTTAGGGTGGCGCTGGCGCGCGTGTCCGTTCCCGACTGGCCAGGGTTCGATGCGCGCGCCTACGTCTAATACGTGGCAGCCGGCTAGTCGAGGATCGTCAGGTCGAGTTGCTGGAGTCGCTCCTGGTCGGCAAGGAAGTCGAGCTCCACAATCTTGCCGTTCCGGACCGTGACGGCGCCGATCGAGAAGGGCTGCCCGTCGCGGAAGGCGACGGCCCCGGCAACGCCGTTGATCAGCGCCGGCCGTATGTCCAGCCCGGCCTGGGCGTAGCCGAGCGCCTGGCCTGCGACCGCCGCGGCGCCGCGCACCTCGCGTGAGCCGCCGTCCGGCCCGAAATCCTGTCGCAGGACGACATCGGGGTCGAGGGCGGCCACGAGCCGATCGAAGTCGCCCTCGCGCGCGGCCGCCAGAAACGCGTTGATGACTTCCCGCTGCCCTTCGAGGTCCGTGTCGGGAACCGTTCTCTCGACGCGCACGCGCCGGCGCGCCCTGCTGGCGAGCTGGCGCGCCGCCTCCGGTGAGCGGTCGACGATCGGCGCGATCTCCTCGAATGGGACGGCGAACATGTCGTGCAGGACGAACGCGAGCCGCTCGGGCGGGGTCAGCGTCTCGAGGACCACCAGCAGCGCCAGGCCGACGGAGTCGGCCAAGAGCGCCTCGTGCTCAGGATCGGTGCCGTCGGCGCGGTCGACGATCGGCTCCGGCATGCGCACGTCGAAGGGTTGCTCGGGCCGCGACCGGCGCGAGCGCAGCATGTTCAGCGACACGCGCGCGACGACGGTCGTCAGCCATCCGCCGAGGTTCTCCACCTCCTCCACGTCGGTGCGGTTGAGCCGCAGCCAGGCTTCCTGGACGGCGTCGTCGGCCTCGCTCAGCGAGCCGAGCATCCGGTAGGCCACCGCGCGCAGGCGGCTTCGGTGCTCCTCGAAGCGCTCCGCCAGCCAGTCTCGCTCATCCATCGGTCACGTTCCTCCGTCGCGTCGTGTCATAGCACTAGACCCCCGAAACCGAGTCGATGTGACCGAAAGGAGACGTCATGCGAGTCTTCGTTACAGGACCCAGCGGGGCCATCGGAACCCGGCTCGTCCCCCAGCTGATCGATCGAGGCCACGAGGTGATCGGCACCGTCCGCTCGCCTGGGAACGCAGAACGCGTCCGGGCGCTCGGAGCGAAGCCGGTCGCGCTCGACCTGCTGGATGCGCGTGCCGTGCGCAAGTCCGTGCTCGCTTCCAAGCCCGAGGCGATCGTCCATCAGGCGACCGCCCTGGCGAATCTGCGCGACTTCAAGCATTTCGACCGCAGCTTCGCGCAGACCAACCGGCTTCGGACGGAGGGCACCGACGCGCTGCTGGCCGCCGCGCGCGAGGCGGGCGTGCGCCGCTTCGTCGCCCCGAGCTACGCCAGCGCCCGCTATGCGCGCGACGGCGCGCCGGG
>Ga0081538_10002806_pt1 | contig 16689 bp, 15 predicted proteins | sample TabmetS5T2R1_FD_71022 | JGI IMG/M metagenome (GOLD analysis project Ga0081538, IMG submission 71022) | Tabebuia heterophylla rhizosphere microbial communities from the University of Puerto Rico - S5T2R1 | ecosystem: Host-associated > Plants > Roots > Rhizosphere ... | reverse complement strand
TGCGCACCAGTCGTTGATCGGGCGCTGGACGCCGAAGCCCCTGACCGCGAGCGCGGCCTCGTTGGCGTCGATTCGGCTCTGGTTCCACTTCAGCCAGAGGTCGTACTCGATGCCGGGGTTGTGAGGCTTCGTCGTCGCTTCGATCAGCAGGACTGGACTCAGATAGCCGTGGAGGTCGAGCATGTCCGGCGGCTGCCATTTCTGCATGATCTCGACGGAGGCCTTGGTTTCCGGCTGTGACTGCGTCAGGAAGTCCCGGTTCAGATCGAAGCCGTTGCCGTTCTGGCGTATTCCCGAAACCCGGCCGTCCGGGTTCTGGATCACGTTGAAGAGGACGACGGAGTGATCGAGGATTCGGTCGACCTCGGGATCAGTTCCGTAGGGCGTCGTCGCGAGTCGCTCGATCGTCAGCATGTTCGCGTCGACGCCCTCGTACTCGTTCCCGTGGATGCCACCCTGAATGAAGAGCGGGATCTTGACGTCGCTGCCGAATCGGTTCAGCAGCTGCTGTGCCCTTTCGGGCCGCGAATTCGAAAGCGCACGAAGGGCGCGCCAACTGGCGAAGTCGCGCCGCTGTGCGCTCGTCTTCAACTCGTTGATCGTGACGAGGTACATGTCCCGACCGAGGGCGGACTGGCCGATCACCTCGACCGTCATGCGTCCGCCCGACCTGGCTGCGATGTCGTTGAGCGTGCAGCCGATCGCGTAGTAGGGAATGTGCGGGAAGTTGAATGGCGGCGCCGACGGAAGACTCTCCGCCGCGTCCGGCATCGGCGTCCCGCACCACGGCGGAGCTATCGCGGCTCCCCCGGTGCTCGCTGCGCCTAGCGGCACGGCGAGAACGAGGAAGAGCCCGAACCACTTACAGACTCGGTGCACCAAATGAACTCCCTCCCCGGGCGGCTCCCCCGCCGCCCATTGAATAAGCATGCAGGTCTATACGGGCCGGGCAGTGCGTGTCAATCGGGAACCTCATCCTCGAGCCCGGCGATCGCTCTCTGTAATTCACGGCGTTCGGCTGCGAGGCTCTGAAAGGCCTGAGCGAAACGGCGCTCCCCCTCGTCCGTCAGCCGAAGGTAGGCGACTCGCGCGTCGTCCGCCGACTGCTCGCGCCTGATCAGGCCCGCCTGCTCGGCCCGGGCGACGAGCTCCGTGACACTGCTCTGCGCCAGATGGAGCCGTTCGGCCAGGGCCGTCACCGTCGACCGCTCGCTCAGATCCGGCGCGCCCTTGATCAGCAGAAGCAACAGGTAGTGCCGGGGTGTGATGCCGCACTCGCGCGCGACGAGCTCGGTGTGATGGAGAAACCGGCGAAGCGCGACCCGGAACTCGGCGACCGTGGCCGCTTCCTCGGCAGTCGGGGCTACAGGCTTTCGGGGCTCGACGCTCACGAGGCGGTGGATCGTACGTACTGGGCGCTCGTCAGGATGACCGTGTGCGCAGCCTCTTCGACGCGATCGAGACGTTCTTCGAGACGCTCACGGGGATCTCGTGGGCGCCTCTCGCCCTTGCCGTCCTCTGCCATCTCGGCCGGATCGTCGCGCGGTCGCGCGCCTGGCGCAACGTCATCGCCGCTGCGTACCCGGACACCCAGGTCGAATGGCGGCACGTGTTCGGCGGGTACGCCGCCGGAATCGGTGCGAACGCGATCCTGCCCGGACGCGGCGGCGATCTCCTCCGCCTTTACATCGTCAAGCATCGCGTCGAGGGCTCGACGTATCCGACCCTCGCGTCGTCGATGCTCGCCGACACAGTCTTCGACTTCGCGGTCGCGTCGATCCTGATCACCTGGGCCCTTTCCTCCGGGATCCTGCCCGGTTCGGACGTCTTACCGGTCCTGCCCGGCTCTGACTGGCTCTGGGTCTTCCAAAACCCGCAGCAGGCTCTCGTGATCGCCGGCTTCTTCCTCGCGATCGCCCTCGTCGTGATCGGGCTCGCCTACCACCGGATCACGGACTTCTGGGCGCGTGTCCGGCAGGGGCTCACGATTCTCCGGACACCTCGCCGCTACCTCCGCCAGGTCGCGCTCTTCGACGCGATCGACTGGGCACTGCGGATCACGTCGATCTTCTTCTTCCTGCGCGCCTTCGACTTGCCGGCGACCTTCTTCAATGCGCTGGTCTACCAGGTGGCGGGAAGCCTCTCGACGGCGCTCCCGCTCACGCCGGCCGGGATCGGGACCGAGCAGGCGCTCCTCGTCTACCTCTTCTCCGACGTCGCGTCCTCGTCGAAGATCCTCGCCTTCAGCGTGGGCGTGAAGCTCGTCACGATCGCGGTCAACCTGACGCTCGGGACGATCGCGGTCGCGGTGATGCTCGGCTCGGTCCGCTGGCGCCACCGGGTCGAAGCGGACGCGGCCGAGCGGGCCTAGCCGGCGCGAAGATCTAAGTCGAGTCGTATCAAGGGCTCTGACCCCACGCGAGCCCGCGCTGCGCGCTCGCCCCAGGAACCAAGCCGTCCGCCGCCTGGGGTCTGACCCCAGGTGAGCCCTAGCTGCCGTTCTTGGCGGCCTCTTCGGGGCCGAGGACCTTCTTCCACCAGTCGGCTTCGCGCTGGTGGAGTGTGCTCTGGGCCTGCGCGACGTAGCTCGCCAGCTCAGCCTCCTTGGCAGAGAGCCGCCGCTCGAGCTCGGCGAGTGCGTCCTCGCGGCGCTCGAGCTTCTCGGCCCTGAGCTCGTCGTCCGCCTCGAGGCCGGCCTCGCGCGCGTCGAGCTGCGCCTCTCTCTCGTCGAGCTCCATCATCCGCTCGCGGATCGTCTCTTCGTTCTCGGCCAGCCGCTTCTCCTTGCGCTCCACGCGCTTGGACTGCGTCTCGCTGAACTGCTCGGCGTCGTTGATCGACGCCTCGCGCTCGGTGAGCTCGCGCTCGCGTTCCTCGAGCCGTGCCCTCAGCTGATCGAGGTCGCGGCCGATTGCCTGCTCGCCCTCGATTCGGCCGACCGACGCCTCGCGCCGGTTCAACTCGGCTTCGCGGGCGACGAGCGCTGCTTCGCGCGTCTCGAGTGACACTTGGCGGGTCTCGAGCTCCGTGCGCCTGGCCTCGTTTTCCTGGATCACGGTGCCGTGGCTCGCGAGCTGCGTCCGGAAGCGCTCCGACTCCGCCCGCAACTTCTCCTCGCGCTCGTCGAGCGCTGCCTCGCGGGCGGTGAACTGTTCCTCGGCCGCGAGCATTCGCGCCTCGCGCTTCGCGAACGTCCGCTCGCGCTCTGAAAGCTCCTTTTCGCGCTTCCGCAGGTGCTCCTCGCGCTCGGCGACGCCGCTGGCCCGTGCTTCCGCGCGCTGCTTCGCCTGGCGCTCCCGCTCGCTCAGCTCCTGCTCGGCTCTCGTCACCTTCTCCTCGCGCTTCGCGATCGTCGCGAGGCGCTGCTGCATGTCTGCCGCCGCGCGCTCGGCGTCCTTGACGGCGTCTTCGCGCTTCTGGAGCGCGGCAGAGAGCTGCTCGGCGGCCGACTGTTCGGCCGCCAGCTCGGACTTGAGCGTCATGACCCGCTTGCGCTCCGCGTCGACGTCCGCCCGCTCGGCCTTCAGCCGCTGCTCGCGCTCGCGAAGCTCGGCCTCGGTGGATGAAAGCCGCGCGCCGCGCTCATCGAGCTGCATCGCCTCGCGCGAGACGTCGGCCTCTTCGGAGAGGCGACGCTCGTAGGCCTCGACCTGTTCTGCGAGCGCCCTGCGCAGCTCCTGTTCCCGCTTTGCAGCCGCGGCCAGCTCTTCTCGAACAGACGCGAGCTCCCCGTTCAGCGCCGTGACCGCACCGTCGTCGGCGGCGGCCGATGCGGCCTCGGCCGCCGCCGGCGGTGGTGCCGCGTAGAGATCGACCCGTACGAACGGAGTTTCCGGATTGGGGAGACTCGTAACATCGGCCGCAGCCTCGGCGCCGCCGTCGCGGCGGCGCTGGAGCTGGGCACGGAGACCGGTCCCGAAGCCCCGCTCGGTCTCGACTTCGGCGTTCGCCTCCTCAGGCTTCTCGGCGGGCTTTTTGGGGGCCATGTCGGTCTCCTCGGTCGCAGGTCAGAAGATCTTCTCGATGTTCATGAAGGCCGGCCCCAGAATCACCAGGAAGATCGCCGGGAAGATGAAGAGCACGGTCGGGAACAGCATCTTGATCGGCGCCTTCATCGCCTTCTCCTCCGCCGCGGCCTGGCGGCGCAGCCGCGAGTCTGCGGCCTGGACGCGCAGGATCCGCCCCAGCGATGTGCCGAGCTGGTCAGCCTGGATGATCGCCCGGGTGAAGGACGAGAGCTCGGGCGCGTCGACGCGCTCGGCCATCCGCTTCAACGCGTCCTGGCGGCTCTCACCGATCCGCATCTCGCCGAGCGTCAGGCTGAACTCTTCGGCGAGCGGGCCTTCCATGTGCTCGGTTAGCTTCGCGATCGCGCCGTCGAACCCGAGGCCGGCCTCGACACTCACAGCGAGGAGGTCGAGCGCGTCCGGCAGATCGGCCTTGATCCGCTCGCGCCGGCTCTTCGCCTTGAGCGACACGAAGAAGTCGGGTGCGAAGAAGCCGCCGGCCGCGAGGACGATCGTGAAGAACAGGCCCGTAGCGGAGCCCGCCATCGAGCTGAGCATGATCCCGAGGAGCAGTCCTCCGCCGGCGAGACTTCCCTTGGCCGCAAGGAACCCCGTCGGCGTTATTCGCCGGCCGAGCCCGGCGCCGAGCAGCTTGAGCGAGATCGACTCCATGCTCGTCCGCGGGTTAACGCGGAGCGCCCACCGCGCGAGCGTGTCCCGCATGGGCTCCATCGCTCGCTCGCGAAAGCGCTTGGCATCGAGCGGCGAGGCAATCCGAACGAACCCGTAGTTCGACGCTCGGCGGATCGACCGCTCCCGCTCCCGGGAGGGCAGCGTGACGACCTCGCCGAGAATGAAGATCGCACCGGCGAGGCAGAAGACAGCGAAGAAGAGCACCATCGTCATCAGGTCACCCCTTGAACGAGACGATTTTCTTGAGCATGAGCGACCCGATCGCCATCATCGCCAAGCCGACGAACATCAGCTTGTGGCCGGTCGAGGTGTAGTAGAGCGGAGCCATGTAGTCCGAGTTCATTGCCGTGATCACTAGGGCGATCACGAACGGGAGGCCCATCAGCACGTACGACCCCGCGCGGCCCATCGCGGTCAGACCGCGGACCTTGCGGATGAACTGCTGCCGCTGACGCACGGTGTCGGCGACCATGTCGATCAGGCCGGCAAGGCTGCCGCCGACTTGACGTTGAATCGTCACGGCAGTGATGACGAACTCGAAGTTCTTCGACCCGAGCCGCGCGGCCATCTCAGCGAGGGACTCGTCGATCGGCCGGCCGAGCTGAGCTTCGGTCAGTACCCGCTTGAGCTCCTTGCTCGCAGGCGGGCGGCCCTCGTCGACAACCGTCTGGAGCCCCTGCTTGAAGCTGTGGCCGGCCTTGAGGGCGGCGGCCAGCGTGATCAGAAGGTCGGGAAGCTGGTTCTCGAACGCCTTCAGCCGGCTCCTGCCCTTCAGCCAGATAACGGCGAAGGGAACCGCCGCCCCCACGACCATCGAGATGAAGACGAGCATGGTGCTCTGGGCGAAGACGGCGCCGAACATCCCGCCGACGAGTGCGGAGCCGGCCATGAGGTAGACGAACTCCACGGTCCGAAGCGGGACGTCGGCCCGCTCGAGCATCCGGTCGAGGGCGACCCACTGGCGCCAGTGGCCGAAGGTCCGCTCGGTGGCGCGGAAGAGACCTGCGGCGGCCTGGAGGCGTTCCCGCTCTGCCTTCCGCTTGTCGATTTGGGTGCCGGGCAAGTGGGGAGCAAGTCGGCGGCGAAGCCGTGAGCCCCTGACCGACGTGAGCAGGAACGTTCCCGCGAGCAATACGAGAAAGCCGACGACGGCGCCGATCAGCTGCGTCCCGAGGAAGCTCTCGTAGAGCCAGGCGGGCAGCAGGCGCGACGGACCTGCCGCTGAGGACGGCGTCACATCATCGGGCACTTGGAACTGTGCGACAGTCGCGCCGGCCCCGGGCAGCGAGGCCTGGAGTGCAAGCTTGTCGCCGCCGCGGGACGCCGTGAGGTAGGCAATGCGCCACGTCCTTGTGAGCTCGCGGGCGATGCTCGCGTAGATCGCGGAGAGCTGCCTGCTCGAGTCGGCCCCGCGGTAGCTCCCGCCCGTCTCACGGGCGAGACGCTTGAGCGGCGCCGGATTGAATTGCCTGCTCTCGATGGCGACGACGTAGAGCAAGACGCCCGCCTCGCGAGCGGCGCGGATCGCGTTTTCCAGCGAGGCCGTGCTCCGTGTCTCGTTGCCGTCCGTGACGACGATGACGACCCGGCCGGCGTAGGCCTCTCGCGCGAAGGCGCGCGCCGATTTGACGACCCCGTCGTACAGGGTTGTGCCCTCAACCTTGTCGACCGAGAGCGATCGAAGCGCACTGTTGGCATCGGCCGGCGAGCTCGAGAATGGGGTCAACATGACCGGATTCCTTGCGAACGTTGCGACCGCGACGCGGTCCTGCGGGAGCTTCGCGCGGAGGAAGGCCTGCGCGGCTGCCACCGCGTTTGCGAACGGTTGGCCGCGCATCGACCGGCTACGGTCGACGGCCAGAACGACGCTCTTCGCCCGCCCGAGGTTCTCGGCGCGCAGGCCGCTGACGGGCCGGCCGTTCTCGGTGATGCGTGGGACCTTGGCCACGGGCCGGGAGCTAACGATCGTCAGGCGCACCCGTGGGTACGAGGTCGCATCGACACCCGTGACCTTGACGGCCGCCGCCGCGGGGCTTACGGCGCTCAACGCGGCAGCGCCGGCCAGGATGCCGAGCTTTAGCCGGTTCTTCTTGCGCCGCCAGGTCATCGACCGTACCCCGCCGCGAAGGTCGGCCTGAGCTGGACCTCTTCGCGCTCGAAGAAGTTCGGCGGCAGCGTCACGCCGTTCGCCGCCATCTTCTCGAGGAAGTGGGGCTTCAGCCCGGTGCAGGCGAGCGGCGAGAGCAGGCTGAGCGTACGCGCGGCGTTGTTGGGATCGTCGTCCGGCGGTTTCGCCACGAAGATGTCCTGGAGAGTGATGACCTCCGACTCCATCCGCAGCACCTCCGTGATGTTGGTGATGCGGCGCGAGCCGTCCACGAGGCGCGTGATCTGAACGAGCAGGTCGAATGCGCTCGAGATCTGCTCGCGAATCGCGCGGTGCGGCAGCTCGACGCCGGCTGTCATGACCAGGGTTTCGAGGCGCGAAAGGGCGTCGCGCGTGGAGTTCGCATGGATCGTCGTGAGCGAGCCTTCGTGGCCCGTGTTCATCGCCTGGAGCATGTCCAAGGTCTCCGCGCCGCGGACCTCGCCGACGATGATCCGGTCTGGCCGCATGCGCAGCGCGTTCCGGACGAGCTCGCGGATCCGCACCTCGCCCTGGCCCTCGATGTTCGGCGGGCGGGACTCGAGTGTGATCACGTGCTCCTGTTGGAGCTGGAGCTCCGCGGCGTCCTCGATCGTGACAATGCGCTCGTCGCCGGGGATGAACGCCGACACCGCGTTCAGCGTGGTCGTCTTACCGGTACCGGTACCGCCGGAGATGAGCACGTTCAGCTTGCCGCGAACGCAGGCGGCGAGGAACTGTGCCGCCTTCGGGGTCAGAGTCTCGAACGCGATCAGATCGTCCATCGTGTAGGGGTCGCGCGAGAACTTCCGGATCGTCAGCGTCGGTCCCTTCAGGCTGAGCGGTGGGATGATCGCGTTCACGCGGCTCCCGTCAGGGAGGCGTGCGTCGACCATCGGCGAGGCCTCGTCCACACGGCGGCCGATCTGGGAGACGATCTTGTCGATGATCCGGAGCAGGTGGGCGTTGTCGGCGAAGGTTGTCGCCGTCTGCTCGATCTTCCCGTCCCGCTCGATGTAGATCCGGTCCCAGTTGTTGCACATCACTTCCGTGATCGAGTCGTCACGGAGGAGCGGTTCGAGCGGCCCGTAGCCGAGGATGTCGTCGGTCAGCTCACGGACGATCCGGCGGCGCTCCTCACGAGTGAGCGGCGTCCGGTCGAGCGCGAGCTGCTCGGTGACGGCGCGGTGGACCTGCTCGTGCAGCTCTTCGGTGGTCTCGGTCGTGAAGAGCTGCGGACCGAGCTTCGCGATGCACGCGTGGTGGACGCGCGTCTTGAGCTCCGCGTAGGGGTCGACGGCGACCGTGCGCGGCTCCTCGCGCTCGCGCTGAGGGGCGCCGACGAGCGCGATCGGTGCTTCGTTACCGGTCTCGCCGGGAGCGGGGCCTGTCTGGTTCTTGATGCGATCGTGGAGACCCATCGTTCCTCCTTACGCCTTGGCGAGGGTCCGGCCGCGCCAGCCCTTCTTCTTCGACTCGGCGGGCTCGGCCGGCTGGAGGGACTTGGCCATCTCGCGCATCGCACGCGTGAAGTCGGCCTTCGGATCGGAGACGACTGCCGGGTTGCCCCGGTTGACGGCGAGCGGCACGGCCCGATCGCTCGGGATCTCGTAGCGCACCCGCTGCTCGAGGGCCGCCTCGACCTCGCCGCGCTTCATGCCGACGTTCGAGTTGGCGCGGTTGAGGACGATCCGGATCCGCTCGGTCGGGAACGAGAGCAGCTCGAGCGTCTGGAGGCTCAGCCGGACGTTCTTGATCGTCGGGACGTCGAGCCCGCAGACGAGCAGCAGCTCGTCGGTGGAGTCGAGCGTCGCCAGCATCGGGCCGTGGAAGAACGGCGAGGTGTCGACGACGATCATCTCGTACGACTCCTTCGCAACCTCGAGGAGGCGGGAGATCTTCGCCTCGGTGACGAGCTCAGCGTCCTCGGGCCGGACCGGCGCGGGCAGGACGTCGACGCCCGACCCGTGGCGGGTCGTGTACCCGGCCAGCTTCTCCGGATCGAGCTCGCCCGGCGCGACGACCAGGTCGTAGATCGTCTTGTCCGGCTCGATCCCCAGCATGATCGCGGCATCGCCGAACTGGAGGTCGAGGTCGAGCAGGAGCGTCCGCTTACCGCCGTGCTTGGCGAAGGCGGCGGCGAGGTTGGAGGACATGACGGTCTTGCCGGTCCCGCCCTTCGGCGAGAAAACCGTCAGGATCCGGCCCAGCTCGCCGACGTGGCCGTTTCGTCCGCTGTGGCAGGCCTTGCGGATCGAGAAGACCACGTTCTCCGGCAACTGGGGGAGCAGCAGCACGTCGGCGACGTCGGCCTCGAGCGCGGCGTCAAGCAGCGCGGAGGCCTCGCCCGAGGCGAGCAGGACGATCGGCGCCCGCGTGTACTCACGGATCGACGCGAGGTCGTCTGCCGGTAGCTCCGAGGAGCGTGTCGCGTGAAGGACGGCCGCGAGGTGTCCGCCGGCAAGTGCGCCTGCCCCTTCGCGTACGGACTGACTGCGGCCGACCACCACCATGTCCGGGTGGTGAGCGAGCGCCTCCGTCAGCTCGTTCAGGCCTTCACAGCTCCCGGTGATGTAGATCCGGGTGCCGTCCTGGTATGTCGGCGCGTCGATGCTCATCGAGCCCTCCTTCCTGCGCGGAGCACAGTCGCGTCCGTATCGAGGGTGTCGCGGCTGTCTGCGGGGTCCGAGACCGGGCGCAGTTGAAGCGTCCAGTCACCGTGCGTGACAACGTGGAAGAGCTTCTGGGCCTGCGCGTCCGTGACCGCGAGCAGGGCGGAGAACGCTTCGTTCGGTCGGGACGTCAGCTTGCTCTCGACGCCGCCGGCACCCGGTGCCTGAAGAACGAGGATGTCCCGAAGGACGACGCGCGTCCCCGCCGAGCGCTGACTTCCGGTCTCGCGCTCGAGTGAGCCGATGAAGTCCACCCGGTCGCCGATCTGGACCGTGCCCATGAGGAGCTGGTGCTCGCTGCCCGGTACCTGGACCGCGCGGAGCCGACCCTTCAGCTGCGCTCGGATGCCCTGCTCGCCGAGCGGGCGGAAGCGGCTCAGGGTCACCTGTTCGCCCTCGTAGATCCGCTCCGTGGCGACGAGCTGCTCGATCTGGTCAGGCTCGGAGATCGCCCCGGGCACGACGCTGCGGCGGACAACCTCGATCGGCTTCAAGAGGTTCCGGTCGCTGACCTCGGACCCGGACGTGCCGACCGGGATTGACCCAGCGGCGACGTAGACCGGCACGAGCTCCTCACCGGACTGAACGCTGCGCTTGTAGTTCGTGACGTAGAAGATCGTCAGCAGCGCGGCGAGGACAGCCAGCGCCACTGCGATGCCGATATTTCGAAGCCTGTAACTCATGGGGCGGGGTCTCTCCTTCTCTCTGCTCGGGATTACTCGATGAGGGCGACGGCGCGAACGCCGAAGTCGTCTTCGGGGGCGGTTTCACTGAGAATCCCTTCCCAGATCACGCGCTCGAACCAGCCGAAGATTTTCGATTTGCTGCCGTGGATCTGGATTCCGGTGACGTGGAACCCGGCAAATCCGATGACCTTGTAGTCGAAGCCGGCGCCGCTTCCCCGTACGTCGGAATAGATCGGAAGGAGGATCTCGGTCCCGAATCGACCCTCCAATGAACCGCGTACGTGCGAGGAGTTGAAGCTGGCGCCCGGATCGGAGTAGTACCAGCCGAGATCCATGACGGCATCGAGGCCGTGGGTGATCCAATCGCCCAGCGTCGCCGAGCTCGTGCCTCCGTGCGAGCCGTCGATGTTGAGGATTCGGAACGCACCTGGGCCGACTTTGTTCAGGTCCAGCTCGGTCGGGCTCTTCCAGCAAGGGCAGCCCGAGCCCGCGAGCATGGGATGGCGGTGATCGACGCCGATCGGCGCCGCCCAACGTGCGCCCCCAGGTACGCCGGACCGGGCGACGGCCCTTGCACGTACGTCGACCGATCCGAGCCCGAAGACTCGCGAGAAGAACCCAGGGGCCGGGCGCTCCGCCTCGACCGTGATCGTGTCGTCCTCGACAACGCCGCCGGAGACGGTGATGTCGCCCGAGGCGACCCCGCCGTCGTTCCGGCCCGCGTAGTCCAGGGCGACGGCATGCGCTTCGACGGGGTCTTCCGGCAGCGCCTGGGCGCCGGCGAGAGCCGCCGCGTCTGCGTTGGCCTGGAGCTTGCGGTCGGCGCGGTACCAGGAGCCGACGTCGAGCACCATCGCACTCATGCCCATGAGCACGACCATGAAGACGACGGTCAGGGCGAGTGACTGTCCGCGCTCGTTCAATCGACTCGCCCCACAGTCACGCTGTTCATGCGCCCCGACTTGACGACGAGCCCCATCAGGCTGATCGAGTAGGGGTAGCTGGCAGCGACCCGGACGTCCTCGGACGCGTTCCACGACGAGTCGACGTCGATCAGGAGGTCTGCCGACTTGAGACCGGATGCTGCGGCGCGAACCGCCGCGATCGTCGTGGCTTCTGGATCGCTCGTGTGGCGCGCAACGGCCGCCTTGCGAGCGCCGGCGCGAACCGCGTCAGTGAGCGTGATGTAGTTGTTAAACGCAATTCCGAACTGGATGATGCTGAAGAGGATCAGCACGAGCAGGGGCAGAACGAGCGCAAACTCGGTCATGCTCTGACCACGTTCTGAGCGAAATGCGGCTCGGTTTCTCATCGTGATCCTGCGGCTCTCTTTCGTCTGTTGCGGGGTGAAATTGCGGCGGAAAAACGTGAAGTGAGGGGACGGGCCCTTCGGGCGGCGAAGGGCCCGTCTGCCATGCCGGGGTGCTCGGTTAGCCGGCCAGTCCGACAACGCCAGCGACGCGCTCGAGCGCGGCGATGATGTTGTCCGAGAGGAGCGTCAGGGCTGCGAACACGAGGGCCGTAATTACGGCCAAAACGACCCCGTACTCCGCCATCGTCTGCCCCTCCTCGCGCCTCTGGAGCGAGGTGAAGAGCTTCTGCACTTGGTTCACCTCCCTTCGCGATCTCGGTCGGCGCAGCGGGACTGCCGACAACGACACACCGACTTGGGAAAAGGGAGAGAAACTTGCTGACTTCTTGGAGCTCTCGGTTGTCGGGGCACTAGCGAGTCTCACGCCGAACCTCTTTCAGTCCGTGCTTCTCGGCGTGGCCGCCCCGCCATGGGCTCTCAATTGCCCCGTTCATCGTGCGCCGGGATTCGCTGGGCGATCCCTCCATTTGGGGATTCCCGAATTCGCACCCTCATTTGGGGGAACGGCGTTTGCGTTCGCTTGCCCGATGTACGGGGCGATTCCGTTTTTGCGGCCGCGGGACTCGAATCAGAGATCCGCGCCGAAGTGGCGGCCTCGGCGCTCGACGAGAGATCGGAGCACTAGGCAATGCCACAACGGACGTTTCGCCTCACCAGCCTCGCCACCCGACTCGTGCTGCTCTCGCTCGCCGCGGTCGCGCTCGCAGTGCTCCGGCCGCACGCGAAGCGGAGCGCGCCGAGCCGCCGTCCACGCACACGCATGCGCCGGATCGCGGTCAGCCTGTCGTTCGCGACCCTCTTCTTCGCCGGGGCGTCGTTCTCCGCGGGCGCCGGGGACCTGATGGTCGGGCTGGTCGAGGCGGAGGCGACGAAGGCGATCGGGGCCGGCGAGGAAGCGCCGGAGTGCAGCTCGCCGCGTCGCAGCGACTGGGACGCCGAGGATGCCGGCGAGCCGTGCCCGACCGATGAGCCGGCGACGGCCGAGGCACCCGTCGAGGCACCCGTCGAGGCCCCTGTCGAGGGAGCGCAAGAGATTGCTCCCGCGCCCGAGCAGGAAACCGAGATGCCGACTGCGGCGGAGCTCGTCGAGCAGACCGCGGCGCGAGAGGCGGCCGCATCCGAAGCCGGCGCCGCTCCAGCGCCGAGCCTCGGTCAGGCTGTTCGCGGCCAGGCACAGAAGGCGAGGCCGGAGCGTTCGCAGCCGGCTCCGCCAAAGCACGATCCGGCGCCGCCGGTGATCGAGCCGCAGTCGCACACGCACGCGCACGCGACGGCGCCCGATCCCGAGATCGAGGAGCCGAACACCGCCGCGACGGTCTGGCTGCATCGCGCCCTTCCGGATCCCACACCGCCCTCGAAGCGGCTCACGCGCCGGTTCGCGCGGAACTTGTCGTTCGCCTCGCGCAAGCACCGGGTCGACTGGGCGCTCGTCCTCGGTGTGCTCCGGGCACGGGGTGAGCGTGGCGCTGTGCCCGCCGGCAAGGCACGCCTCGATCGGCTGGCCCGGAACCTTGCGCGGCTCGACGCGCGGAAGCATCCGTGGTCGGCGGTCCTTGCGCTCGAAGGTCGGACGGCGTTCGCCGACCGAACGATCGCCCTCGCGCGGTACCACCGCGCCGTCGGCCTCAAGGCCCTCGTCCGCGGGCTCGCGTGGGCGAAGCCGCGGCTGACGAAGCGGCTACTCGCCGACGACAAGGTGACGATCTACCCGGGCGGCCGCGGCGACCTGATCGCCGACCGGATCGACGTCCGTGTCATCGTCCTCATCCGCTACCTGCGGGTTGCGCACGGACAGGTCACGGTCACGAGCCTGACGAGCGGCCACCGGTTCTTCTCGAGGCCGGGAGTCGTCTCCGCGCACTCCTACGGGCAGGCGGTCGACATCGCGGCGCTCGGCGGACAGAGCATCATGGGTCACCAGATGCCGGGCTCGATCACGGAAGACGCCGTGCGGAACCTGCTCCTCCTGCCCGCCGAGGTCCGGCCGGTCCAGGTGATCTCGCTGCTCGGCCTGGGAGGACCGTCGTTCCCGATGGCCAACCACGACGACCACATCCATGCAGGTTTTTGAGCCCTGCGGAGAAGCTGACGCCATGAGCAGAGTCACACTCAGACGAGAGAACGGCGACGTCGTCGTCGACCAGTGCGTCGTCGCCGATTCGCCGGGCTCCCGTCTGAGGGGGCTTCTCGGGCGCAGCGAGCTGAGGCCGGGCGAGGGGCTGCTCCTTCGCCCGGCTTCGGCGATCCACACGTGCTTCATGCGCTTCCCGATCGACGCGGTGTTCCTGGACGCGGAGCTGCGTGTCGTCGGGATCAGCGAAGACGTGCGCCCCTGGCGCGCCGCATCGCGGCGCGGCGCCAGGATCGTGCTCGAGCTCCCGGCGGGCGAAGCCGGCCGGCGGGGGCTCGGCGTGGGGGATCGCCTCGCCTCCGACTAGGCTCGGGCCGTGCGCCGCGCTCTGCTCGCCGGCCTTTTCGTTGCGTTCCTGATCCCACCCTCCGCCGGGACGGCGGAACAGGTCGACGGCTTGCGCGCGAAGCGGTTCGTCCGGCAACTGGCCGCGATGGGCCCTCGGCCGGCCGGGTCGGCCACGGAACGGCGGGCCGGCGCCCTGGTCGCGAAGGAGCTTCGCGCGCTCGGTTATCGCGTGGTCATCCAGCGGTTCCGGCTTCCGGAAGGTGGGTTCTCGCAGAACGTCGTCGGGCTTGGCCCGGGCGCAACGCGAGCCGTCGTCGTTGCGCATCTCGACGGCGTGCCGGAAGGCCCGGCGGCAAACGACAACGGGTCCGGTGTGGCGGCGATGCTCGAGGTCGCGCGCGGCCTGCGTGGACGGCCGGTGCTCGTGGCCGCGCTCGGTGCGGAAGAGCGAGCCTGGACCGCCTCGAAGGTCCACCTCGGCTCGGCGCGCCTCATGCGGGGGATCTCCGTCGCCGGTAAACGCCGCATCCGGGTCGCGCTCTCGCTGGACATGGTCGGCGTCGGCTGGAGCTTCGAGGTTCGGGGGCTCGAGCCCGCGCCGAACCGTTCCTCCCGCCTCGCGCTCGCGACGGCCCGCTCGCTCCGCTACCGGGTCGTGTACCACCCGGACAACGGCCTCTCCGATCACGCGGAGATGACCCGAGGCGGACTCCCCGCGACGTGGATCCAGTGGCGGTGGGACCCGTGCTGGCACACGCCCTGCGACACGGCCGACCGCATCGTCCCGGCGAAGGTCTCGGTCGCCGCGGGGCTGGCACTGGCCACGGTGCGCCGCGCGATCCGTTCGCCTTGACGGCCTGGACCGATTTTTGTAGCGTGGCTTGGAGCTAGTAGCCACTAACTTCCCGCCGCCACTCTCTAGGAGGACCGAGGTGTCACAGAACGGCAGTCGCGACGGCGCGGTCGTCACCGCGCACGGGATCTCCCGCCGCTACGGCGAGGGCGACACCGCGGTGGACGCGCTCGTCGACGTCGACCTCGCGGTCGATCAGGGCAAGCTGACCGCAGTCATGGGGCCTTCGGGCTCCGGCAAGTCCACGCTGATGCACATCCTCGCGGCCCTCGACCGGCCCACGTCGGGCTTCGTGACGATCGCGGGGACGCGCCTCGGGCAGCTCAGCGACAAGGAGATCACGAAGATCCGCCGCAAGCACATCGGGTTCATCTTTCAGTTCTTCAACCTGCTTCCGATGCTCTCGGCGCAGGAGAACATCGTCCTGCCGCTCTCGCTTGCCGGCGACAAGCCGGAGAAGGCCTTCTTCGACGATCTCGTCCGGCGAGTCGGCCTCGCCGATCGCCTGACCCACAGGCCCTCCGAGCTGTCGGGCGGCCAGCAGCAGCGCGTGGCGATCGCCCGCGCGCTCGTCTCGCGGCCGACGGTCGTCTTCGCAGACGAGCCGACCGGGAACCTCGACTCGAAGACCGGCGGCGAGATCCTCGACCTGCTGCACGAGTCGGTGGAGAACTACGGCCAAACGATGGTGATGGTCACGCACGAGGCGCGTGCCGCAGCCAGCGCCGACCGGATCCTCTTCCTCGCCGACGGCCGGATCGTCAGGGATCTCGGCCAGGCCGACGAGGAGCAGATCCTCGAGACGGTCCGCGAGGTCACGCTGACGTGATCCGCGTTGCCCTTCGCGGGCTCACGGGCCGCAAGCTCCGGACGGCGCTGACCGCGTTCGCGATCGTGCTCGGCGTCGCGATGGTCAGCGGCACCTACGTCCTCACGGACACGATCAACAGCGCCTTCGACACCATCTTCTCGGAGTCGTACGCCGGCACGGATGCGGCGATCACGGGCAAGGCCCCGAACATCTCTTTTGAGGGCAGCACGGCCGAGACGCCCTCGGTGCCTGCGGCGCTGCTCGAGCGGGTCCGGTCGCTGCCGAGCGTCGAGGAGGCGGCAGGCTCGGTCCAGGACGAGACCGCGACGAAGATCCTCAAACCCGACGGCAAGGCGATCAACACGGGGGGCGCGCCGTCGTTCGGGCTCGGCATCGATCCGTCGGTCCAGACCTTCAATCCGCTCCGCCTCGTCGAGGGCACGTGGCCCAAGACCGGCGACGAGGTGGTGATCGACGAAGGCACCGCCGACGACCAGGGCTACGGAGTCGGCGACACCGTTCGCGTCGCCACCCTGAAGCCGGTGCGTCCCTTCCAGGTCGTCGGGATCGCGCGCTACACGAACCTCGAGTCGCTCGGAACCGCGACCTTCACGGTCTTCACGATCCCGGCGGCGCAGGAGCTGCTCGAACGCCCGAACCAGTTCGACATGATCCAGGCGGCGGCGAAGGAGGGTGTCACGCCTGAGGAGCTGGTGGCCGACATCCAGCCGATCCTGCCGGCCACGGCGCAGGTCCGGACCGGGATCGAGCAGGCTGACGAGGAGTCGAGCGAGGTCGCCGAGTTCACGAGCTTCTTCCAGTACTTCCTGCTCGCCTTCGCCGCGGTCGCGCTCTTCGTCGGGGCGTTCGTCATCTTCAACACGATGTCGATCACCGTCGCGCAGCGCACGCGCGAGTTGGCGACGCTGCGGACGATCGGCGCGTCGCGCGCCCAGCTGCGCCGCGCAGTCCTCCTCGAGGCCCTCGCGATCGGATTGGCGGCGTCGCTGATCGGGCTCGGGCTCGGGATCCTGCTCGCGATCGGCCTCCA
>Ga0081538_10002805_pt1 | contig 16690 bp, 12 predicted proteins | sample TabmetS5T2R1_FD_71022 | JGI IMG/M metagenome (GOLD analysis project Ga0081538, IMG submission 71022) | Tabebuia heterophylla rhizosphere microbial communities from the University of Puerto Rico - S5T2R1 | ecosystem: Host-associated > Plants > Roots > Rhizosphere ... | reverse complement strand
GTCCTGGGCCTCGTGGCGGTTGGCGACCGAGGCCATGAAGAAGCGGAACAGCGCCGGCGCGTAGGCGGTGTAGATGCGGGTCACCGCGGCGGGCTCACGCTGGCGGGCAGCCACCAGGTCGGCAACGGTAAGCCCGTGGTCAGTAGCGGCCTGGAGGTCCACCGTCAGGTAGCCGGCGGCTCGACGCAGGACCTCTGGGAGCTCGGTGGCCGGCTCCTCGTCGGCGAAGGCCTGCCGCAGCCGGCGGATGCTGGGGTCTTGGTGGAGGGGCTGGTCAGCCATCGTGTCCCTCCTGGGCCTGGTCCAGCAGCTGGCGCAGTGCCGCGCGGGCACGGGAGAGCTGGCCGCGGACGGTGCCGGCGGCCGGGCCCAGGACCTTGGCGGCCTCCGACGGACGCAGCTCCCCCAGCGCGACCAGGACCAGCACCTCGCGCTGGCCCAGGGGGAGGCGACCGATGGCGGCGACCAGGTCGGGGTCGACCCACTGCACGACGGCCGGTGGTGCGGCTGGCGGTGGGTCGGCGACCCGACGGCCTTCCCAGGTCCTCCAGCAGGACTTGTGGTAGTTCCAGGCCACCCGCAGCACCCACGCCCGCGGGTTGGGGTGGTCGGCGACGGCGTGCCAGTGCGCGAAGGCACGGGCGAACGCCTCGGCGGTGGCCTCCTCGGCCGCGTCACGGTCCAGGACGCCGGCCAGCAGGGCCCGGTACACCGGGCCACGGTTGTCCTTGTAGAACAACGCGAACGCCTCCGACGGCTCGACGGTCACCCTGCGACGACCCCAGCACCCGCGGCCGCCACCTCCCGCGGCCCCCGACGCTCGCCGGGCAGGGCAAGCGGGGTTCCGCCGAACCGGGGCATGGGTCCTCCGCACGGCATCGGGTCACCTTCGTCGGAGTGGGCCTTGCCTCGATCGACACCAAGGAAACGCACGAGTTCGGCGCAGCGCTCAATCAGCCTGTCAGGATCGGCCAAAGGCCTCCGCCGACCCGATCGCCGCGACCGGTCGAGTGCCGGCGCCCTTCGCGACCAGGTCGAGCGCAACCTGCGCGCGCTGGGGTGGACCGGCTGGCGGGGCGGAGCCGACGTGGCGGCAGGAAGCCTCTGGATCCAACGCTAGCCGCTGGACTGGGCCAGGGCGCGGCGGAGGTGGGCGGCGGTGGCGGTTCGACTGGACCGACCGCGGGACCTGGGAACCCGTCCTCGATGGGGTGTCCCGGCTCTACCTGCTGGCCCCAGACGGGATGCCCGTCGATCCCGCGTTCGTCGCCCTGGCGGTGGCGCGCGGAGTCGACCGGATCGTGCTGCAGTCCAGCGCGGCCATCGAGGTGATGGGCGACGAACGGCTGATGGCGGCCGAGCGGACGGTCCGCGGCTCCGGCGCGCGGTGGACGATCCTACGGCCGGACTGGTTCAACCAGAACCTCGACGAGGGGTTCTTCTCCCACGCCGTGCGAGCAGGCGAGCTTGCCGTCCCCGTCGGTGACGTGCGGATGGCGTTCGTCGATGCGCGCGACATCGCGGCCGTCGCGGCCGCGGCCCTCACGGAAGCCGGTCACACCGGTGGGAGCTACGACGTGACCGGACCGCGGGCGCTGTCATTCTCCGAAGCGCTCGAGGTCATCGGCAAGGCGGTCGGCCACCCGATCCGCTTCGACGGGACCGTCGACGGCTACCTGGCCGCCCAGGAGGCGATCGGCCGTTCCCGCGACGAGGTGGCGGACGAGGTCGCGGCGTTCACCGCGCTGGCCGAAGCGGGTGACGCCGTCCCGACTGACGTCGTGCCCCGCGTAACCGGACGGCCGGCAACGACCTTCGAGGCGTACGCGCTGGAGGCCGCCGCCCGCGGTGCGTGGCGACCTGACTGAACAGCACCCGCACACGGCTCGGGCACGTGGTCGGGTTGGCGGTTCAGGGTCGGCTCAGGTCGAGAGCACCTCTTGGGCGGCTCGCTGGCCGCTCTCGACCGCGCCGTTGAGGTAGCCCTGGAAGTCGACCGAGGTGTGCTCGCCGGCGAAGTGGCAGTTGCCCTCGGGCTCGCCCTCCACCCCGGCGAACCGGGTGTACTGGCCGACGCTCCAGAACGAGTACGACCCCTTGCTCCAGGGGTTGGCGGGCCAGTGGTCGACGGTGGCGCGGCCGTTCCACCTGGCGGTGATGCCGGGCAGGACCGGCTCGAGCTGCGCCAAGAGCTGCCTGGCGTGCGAGGCAGGCGAGCCGGAGCCGAAGCCCGCCCCGACCGTGCCGCCGGTGTAGTTGACCAGGATGCCGGAGCGGCCGGCCTGGGTCCGGGACTCGTCCCAGGTGTTCTGGAAGCCGGTGTCGGCGAAGGTTTCGCCGTTGCACCCCAGCGCCTCCCAGTGGCGGTCGCTGAACTGGACGTGCAGTTTGGAGTTGGTGCCCATGCCGAGCTCGCGGATGGCGGTCTGCTTGAGCGTCCGGAACCCGGCCCGGGAGAGGTCCACCGAGGAGCGCAGGATCGAGAACGGCAGCGCCAGCACCACCTTGTCGGCCGTGACCGCGCGGGTACGGGAGCCCTGCTTGAGGGTGAGGGTGACGGTGGCGCCGCTCTGACCCACCGCGACGAGCTGGTGGCCGAGCTGGATCTGCCCTTGGAGCTGCGCCGCGAGCCGGGCGGCGAGCTGGTCGCAGCCGCCGCGGACGGCGTACTTCTCGTTGGACGGGCCGAAGATGCGCAGCTGGCCCTGGCCCGAGAAGCCGAGCAGGTACAGCAGGTTGAGGGCGCTCTGCCGGCCGGCGTCGGCGCCGTACTCGATGGTGTAGGCGACCTCGAGGAGCTGGCCGAGCCTCGAGCCCATCCCCCCAGGGACGGACTCGTTGATCCAGTCCACGACCGACATCCGATCCAGCTGCTGGCCCCGCGGGGTGAAGGAGTCGTAGCGGGTCGGGTAGCCGGCCGCCGACAGGTCGCCGTGGAGCTTCTGGTGGATCGCCTTGATGTCCTCGGTCGCCTGCCCGTAGGTGTAGGGACGGCCGTCGAAGTGGTAGAGGGGCTCCGAGCCGTTCGCCTCGGCCTGGAGCAGGTTGTCGAGCTGCAGACCGAGACTGTTGGCGAGCTGCCGGATGGCGGTATGGCTCTGGTCGATCAGCTGACCGCCGCGCTCCACCAGCTGCCCATCGGCAAACGCGCCGCGCAGGGTCCAGCTGCGGCCACCGACGCGGTCGGAGGCTTCGTACACGGTCGCCGTCTGGCCGGCCAGCTTGAGCCGGTAGGCGCAGGCCAGCCCGGCCAGCCCGGCACCCACGATGGCAACGCGGCGGGACGGGGTGGCAGCTCGGGCTGGCGCCGGGACCGCGGTGGCGGCCACGGCCAGGCCCAGCGCACCGCCCAACCGGAGCGCGCCGCGCCGTGACACCCGTCCACCGTCGGACGCTGCGACCTCGGCCGTCGCTTGCTGCAGCAACCGTGCGAGCGGAGTGCGGGCCATGGCCGGTCTCCCAGGCTCCTCGAGGCCGCGTGCGGGGTGCCGGACGTGCGCGGCCAGTGGGGGACGAGAGGGGTTCGAAATCAGGCGGGACCGTACGAGGCACGCCTAACGCGCTGCCAACGAGGACGCCCCGCAGCTCGGCCATACGCCGGCCGCGGGCGCCACGACGGGCGGCCTGTGCCTGTCGGCCGACCAGCGGCCGCTCAGGGCTGCTGCGCCTGGTCCCCCTCGCCGTCGATCGCGCCTTGCAGTGCCGCCCAGCTGGGCGTCGAGCCGGCCATCGCGGGACGTCCCTCCTGGGGCCGATCCGCAGCCCGCGTTGTTGGCGTCGGCCAAGGATAGGCCAGTGGCGACGGGCCGAAGCCGAAGCGGTTCCTGGCACTGCCGGCCGAGGGCCGAGCATCCGCGACGCCGCCGCGGGAACGTGGTGCAGGTCACCCGCTGACCGTGACGGACGGCACTGCCGTGTGCGGGTCAGCCCGTCAAGCTGGGTCGAGACCGACGAGCGGCGGGCTGGAACGCGCCCGCCGCGGTCGCCGGCTCGGCACGTGACCGCATTCGCTGCTGCGGGAATTCGCCTGCTCTGAGGCTGTTGGACGTCTAGGGTGAGTGTCGAGGTCGGCGAGGAACACGCAGCGCCAGGTCTGGCGTCTGCGGGTCTGGGCGGCTGGACCAGGCCGGCCGAGGCATGCAGGTGACGGGGCTCAGGAGCGGGAAGAGGATGGAGCGCACGGCGATGAGCAACACCGACGACCCGGACTCAGGTGGCCCGCCCGGCGGTGGCCTCGGCCGGCGGGCGAGCCCTGTTGGCAGGCCAGCCTTGAGCCGTCGGCTGGTGCTGTGGGCCATGGTGCTGGCGTTGCCGTTGGCCGCGCTGGGGCTGCTGCTGGCAGCACCCGAGCTCAACACGCGCTGGGAGCATCATCCCTCGCACTTCTGGCTGGTGCTCGCCGTGGCGGTGGTGAACGTCGTGCTCGGCCTGTATGCCAGCGAGGCCGCCTCCCGGCGCGACGACGCCCGGACCTTCTTCGTGTCGATGACGCTGCTGGCCAGCGCGGGCTTCCTGGGCCTGCACGCGCTGGCCACCCCTGGGGTCCTGCTGGACGACATGACCGCGGGGTTCTCGCTGGCGGCGCGGGTGGGGTTGCTGGTGGCCGCCGGCTTCGCCGCGCTCTCCGCAGTGGACCCCGATGCCCGGGTCGCTCGCGCCTTGGCGCACCATCCCCGACTGGTGCGGGCGGGACTGGGGGTGGCCCTGGTGGGGTGGGCGATCGCGTCGCTGGCCAGGGTGCCGCTGCTCGACCGCCCCCTGCCCCCCGACGACGCGCCGCTGCTGCTGCGGCTGCTGGCGCTGGTGGGGGTCGCGCTCTACGCCGTCGCCGCCGTCCAGTACGCGGAGCTCTACCGCCGGCGACGCCGCCCGATCGCCCTGGCGGTGCTGGTCGCCTTCTTCCTGATGGCGGAGGCGATGATGGCGGTCGTGTTCGCCCACAGCTGGCACGCCGTCTGGTGGGAGTGGCACGTGCTGATGGCGGTCGCGTTCGGCGCCATCCTGGCCGCCGCCCGGGTGGAGTACCGGCGGGAAGGATCGCTGGCGGCCGTGTTCGGCGGTATCTACCTGGACAGCACCCTGCGGCGGATCGACCGAGGCGACGCCCGGCGGCTCGCCGAGGTCATCGACGCGTCGCGGTCGGGCGGGTCGGTCGACCAGGTCCTGGCGCGCTTCCGCGAGGCGGGGATGAGCCGCGAGGAAGCCGACTCGCTCCAGCGGTCTGCGCAGGAGCTCCGCCGCGTGGATGCGCTGTTCCGCGTCTACGTGGCCCCGCAGCTCGCGGCCACCTTGCGGCGTCAGCCTGAACGTGCGCGGCTTGGCGGGGAGGAGCGCGAGGTGAGCGTGCTGTTCGCGGACCTCGCGGGGTTCACGTCCTTCTCGGAGGAGCGGCCCGCCGGCGAGGTCATCGAGATGCTGAACCGGTACTGGGCCGCGGCGGTGCCGGCGGTCGCCGCCGAGGGCGGCCTCGTCGAGCGGTTCGCAGGGGATGCGATCATTGTGGTGTTCAACGCGGTCGCCGAGCAGCCCGACCACGCCGTGCGGGCCGCCCGGGTGGCCCTGGCGATCCGCTCGGGGACCGATCGGCTGGCCGCCGAGCACCCGAGCTGGCCACGGTTCCGGATCGCCGTGAACACCGGACCGGCGGCGGTCGGCAACGTCGGCGCCGACGCGCACCGGAGCTTCACGGTGATCGGGGACACCATCAACCTGGCGGCACGGCTGCAGGCCACCGCGGGTCCCGGCGAGGTCGTGGTCGGGCCCACCACCCGTGAAGACCTGCGCGGCCGCGCCGTGGTGGTCCCGCTGGGCGACGCGGAGCTGAAGGGCAAACGCCAGCCCGTTTCCATCTACCGGCTGGAGTCGGTCGCCAGCTGACCGACACCCTGCCCTAGGAGCCCCGCGCGGGCGGCCGCAGCCACAGCGAGACCCGGGTCGGCTGCACCGTCTGGTTCACCACCGCGAGGAGCTCGGCGGACAGCATGTCCAGGTCGACCTCGTCGCGGAGCCGCGCGCTGAAGGCCTCCACCGTCTTGGCGGCGTCGTACCTGCGCCGGTCGAAGCGCCGGTCGACCACCGCCTGGATGCGGCGGCGGGCCGGCTGGAACAGCGCCGCCACCGCCAGGGTCGCCCCGGCCACGGCCCAGCCCGGCGGCTCCCCACCAACGCTGCCGAACACCTGGCCGAGGACCAGCACCGCGCCGGCGTAGACGGCGCCGAGCAGGGCGGTGAGCGCCGCGTAGACCACGGTGCGGTTGATCAGCCGGTCGATGTCGTACAACCGGTGGCGCAGGATCGCGATGCCGGCAGCGATCGGGATCAGGGCGACGGTGAGCCCGAACAGCACGTCGGTGACCGCGCCCTCCGGGAGGGGGTTTGGCACCAGGTTGAGCAGGATCGCCAGCGCCGCCGCATAGGTGAACCACTTGAGCTGCTGACGCTCCACGCCTTGGGAGCGGCGGAACCGCAGCACCAGCGAGAAGGCGGCGGCGACCCCGCAGAACACCAGCAGTCCGAACAGCACCGCACCAAGCGTCCCTCCCTCGGGGTCGGGGACGCCGGCACGCCCGATGGGGTTGGGGACGGTGTAGTCCTCGTCCTGCAGCGTCAGGGTCGGCTGCAGGGCACCCAACACGCTGACCGCCGCGGTGCCGATCGCGGCCACCACCGCCACCAGGCGCCAGCGGGCCGACAGCATCCGGCCGGTGGGGAACAGCAGCGGGGTGAACACGAAGACGAGGGCGAACATCGGAAGCCACCACCACTGGAACCAGGCCGCCGCGACCGCGCCGGGCAGCGAGCCGGGTCGAGTGAGGTAGGCGAACTCGGCGTACTCCATGGCCAGCACGCCCGTGGAAGCCAGCAGGCCGACGGCCGAGAAGATCCACCCGACGGCATTGCCGGGCCGGTGCGCCACGACCACCGCGCCCACCGCCATGAACGCCGTGAACGCCAGGACCAGGGCGATGTTGAACCCGGGACTCTGCTGGAAGTTGCCGTTGGCCACCGACAGCGGGACCGCCGCGAAGCCGACGGCGTAGACCGTCAGCATGGCCAAGGCCACCCGGGTCGAGCGCCTCCGCAAGCTCTGCCTCGCCTCCTTGGAGCCTCAGTGCCCGGACCCTACGGGCGGACCGTCCCGAGATCGTTACGGGCCGGCACCCTAGGCGGGCTGGCCGCGTTGGACCTCGGTGGCGGCCTCGGACGGTGGACGCGATCCGGGCCAGACCCAGTCCCGGACGTCGGGGGCGTCGTCGCCCACCTGCCGGGTCCAGGCGCGGTGACGCAGCCGCTGGTCGCTCATGTGCTGGCGGAGCGCCGCTGCCCGCTGGGCCAGGCCGGGCACCCAGTCGATCACGTCCATGACCAGGTGGAAGCGGTCCAGGTCGTTGAGCATCACCATGTCGAACGGGGTGGTGGTGGTGCCTTCCTCCTTGAAACCGCGCACGTGCAGGCCGGCATGGTTGCTGCGCCGGTAGGTGAGGCGGTGGATCAGCGACGGGTAGCCGTGGTAGGCGAAGATGACGGGGCGGTCGCGGGTGAACAGTGCGTCGAACTCCGCGTCGGGGAGCCCGTGCGGGTGCTCGGAGTCCGGCTGCAGGCGCATGAGGTCGACCACGTTGATCACGCGCACGCGGAGCTCGGGCAGGTGGTCGCGCAGCAGGGCGGTCGCGGCCAGCGTCTCCAGGGTGGGGACGTCGCCGGCGCAGGCCAGCACCACGTCGGGGTCGCCGGCGTCGTTGCTGGCCCATTCCCAGATGCCGATGCCGCGCGTGCAGTGCAGGACGGCCTCGTCCATCGAGAGGTACTGCAGCGCCGGCTGCTTGCCGATCACGATCACGTTGACGTACTGGCGGCTGCGCAGGCAGTGGTCGGCAACCGAGAGCAGGCAGTTGGCGTCGGGGGGCAGGTACACCCGGATGACCCCGGCCTTCTTGTTCACCACCAGATCCAGGAACCCGGGGTCCTGGTGGGAGAAGCCGTTGTGGTCCTGGCGCCAGACGTGCGAGGAGAGCAGGTAGTTCAACGAGGGAACGGGCCGCCGCCAGCCGATGCGGTTGGTCGACTCCAGCCACTTGGCGTGCTGGTTGAACATCGAGTCGACGATATGAATGAACGCCTCGTAGCAGTTGAACAGCCCGTGTCGGCCGGTGAGCGTGTAGCCCTCCAGCCAGCCCTGGCACAGGTGCTCGCTCAGCACCTCCATGACCCGCCCGTCCGGGGCCAGGTCCTCGTCGCCGGGCACCCGTTCGGCCTCCCAGGCACGGTCGGTCACCTCGAACACGGCGTTCAGGCGGTTGGAGTTGGTCTCGTCGGGGCCCATCAGCCGGAAGCTGGTCGGGTTGGCGGTGATCACGTCGCGGAGGAAGGCGCCCAGGACGCGGGTGGCCTCGGCGGTCGTGGCGCCCGGCTGCGGTATGTCGACGGCGTAGGCGCGGAAGTCGGGCAGCTCCAGCGGGCGCACCAGCCGGCCGCCGTTGGCGCGCGGGTTGGCGCCCATACGACGGTCGCCGCGGGGCGCGAGCTCGGCCAGCTCCGCGCGCAGGGCGCCGTCGTCGTCGAACAGCTCCTCCGGCCGGTAGGAGCGCAGCCAGGCCTCCAGCTCGTGCAGGTGGTCCGGTCGTTGCGCCAGCCCGGCCAGCGGCACCTGATGGGACCGGAAGGTGCCCTCGACGGGCACGCCGTCGACCTCGCGCGGACCGGTCCAGCCCTTGGGTGTCCGCAGCACGATCATCGGCCAGCGTGGACGGGTCCCATCCCCCTCGGCGCGGGCGCGCCGCTGGATGGCACCGATCTCGGCGACGACCTCGTCAAGCGTCGCGGCCATGCGCTGGTGCATCTCGGTGGGCTCCGAGCCGGCCACGAACCGTGGCGCGTACCCGTAGCCCTCCAGCAGCGCGCGGAGCTCGGCCTCGGGGATGCGGGCCAGGATCGTGGGCCCGGCGATCTTGTAGCCATTCAGGTGCAGGATCGGCAGGACGGCGCCGTCGCGCACGGGGTCGAGGAACTTGTTGGAGTGCCAGCTGGTGGCCAGCGGGCCCGTCTCCGCCTCCCCGTCGCCGACCACGCAACAGACCAGCAGGTCGGGGTTGTCGAAGGCGGCGCCGTAGGCGTGCACCAGCGAGTATCCCAGCTCGCCGCCCTCGTTGATGGATCCCGGCGTCTCCGGCGCGACGTGGCTGGGGATGCCGCCCGGGAACGAGAACTGCCGGAACAGCCGTCGCAGCCCCTCCCGGTCGGGGCCGATGTGCGGGTAGACCTCCGAGTAGGTGCCCTCGAGGTAGACGCATGCCACCAGTCCCGGGCCGCCGTGACCGGGCCCGGTCACGTAGATGGCGTCCAGGTCGTCCCTGCGGATGACGCGGTTCACGTGCGCGTAGACGAAGTTCAGCCCCGGCGTGGTCCCCCAGTGGCCCAGCAGCCGCGGCTTGACGTGCTCCAGGCGCAGCGGCTCGCGCAGCAGCGGGTTGTCCAGCAGGTAGATCTGGCCGACCGAGAGGTAGTTGGCGGCCCGCCACCAGGCGTCGAGGCGCTGGAGCTCCTCGGCGCCGAGCGGACCCTGGCCGGCCAGAGGGCCGGCCTCAGCGGCATTGACCATCGCGCTCTCCGTGCTCGAACTCCGCCCTCACCGGGCTTCCTTGTCCTCCACCGGGGGGAGGTGGACCAGGTGCAACATGGTGGCAGGCCCCCGTGGCTGGAGGGTGAACGGCTACGCTCGCGGCGCCCAGAACGGCGGCGGGGCCGGGATGCGCGGCAGTGGTGACCTGAGCCGGCCGAACCTCGGGTCGCCCGCCTCCCACTGCCGGTAGGCACCGTCGAGCTCGTCGCGGCTGCGGGCCACGAAGTTCCACCACATCAGGATCGGCTCGGCAAACGGCTCGCCGCCCAGCAGCAGCACCCGGGTCGGGTCGCTCGCCGACAGCGCCACCTCCTCACGGCCTTGGCCCAGGTAGGCCAGGTGCCCCGGCCGCACCGCCTGGTCGCCCACCAGGACCTCGCCGTCCAGAACGACCATCGCGTACTCGAACGCCGGCTCCAGCGGCCAGGCGCCACCTCCGGGCCGGAGGGCCACGTCCACCCCGACCAGCGCGGTGTCGCCTCGAGCCGGCGACACCGCACCGGCGAAGCTCCCCACCAGGACGGTGGCCACGGCGTTGCCCACCTCAGCCTGCGGCAGCTCGGCGTGGTGCTCGAACGCCGCCGGGCCGTGGCGGGTCGCCTCGGGCTGGGCGATCCAGAGCTGCACGCCGTGCAGCTGGCCGCGGTAGCGGCCGGTCGCCTCCTCGGAGTGGGTGACCCCGTCCCCGGCGGTCATCAGGTTGAGCTGGCTGGCCCGGATGACCTGCTCGCTGCCGAGGCTGTCGCGGTGCAGCACCTCGCCGGCGACCAGCCAGGTGGCCGTCTGCAGGCCGGTGTGCGGGTGCGGGCCGATGTCCAGGCCCCGGGTCTCGGTGACCAGCTCCGGGCCCATGTGGTCGGCGAAGCACCAGGCGCCCACGGTCCGGCGCTCCCGGCGCGGCAGCGCGCGCCGCACCGGCATGGCACCGACGGAAGCCTCGCGGCTTGGCGTGATCTCGACGCAGGCGGGTTTGGCCGCGCTTGCCCGCGCCTCGGCGGGAGGCGCGTCGACCGTGGTGACGGGGCCGCTCATGCCACAACTGTGCGCGTCTGCGGCATGCGTGTCGAGCCGACCGTGGGCCCGAGGTCGCCACGTTGCCAGGTGCGCCTGAATGGCCCTAGCCTCGCCGCTGCCGCGAGCGTGCGAGGCCGGAGGTCACCATGGATGCTCCGTATCAGGCCGCCCGAGACGTCCACGTCTTTCCCGTCCACATGCCGTTGCCGGGGGTGGGGTTCCTCCCGGTCAACGCCTACCTGTTGATGGCGGAGGAACCGGTGCTGATCGACACCGGCATCGGGGTCGACGGCGAGGACTTCATCGCGGCGGTGAGCTCGTTCGTCGACCCAGGGCAGCTGAAATGGGTCTGGCTGACGCATGACGACGCGGACCACACCGGCAGCATCCGGCGGATCATGGACCTCGCGCCGAACGCCAAGCTCGTCACCCACTGGCTCAGCGCGCTCCGGATGGGGATGTGGTGGCCGGTCCCGCTGGACCGGGTGCACGCGATCCGCTTCGGTGACGAGCTCCACGTCGGGGACCGCACGCTGACCGCCGTCGCGCCGCCGCTGTTCGACAACCCGATGTCGACAGGGGTGCTCGACCGGTCGACGGGTGCGCTCTTCAGTGTCGACGCCTTCGGGGCGATCCTCCCGGAGCCGACGCAGGACGCTTCCGACGTACCGCCCGAAGTGCTTGCCGGCGGCATGCTCGGCTGGGCCATGTCGGACTCGCCGTGGGCGCATCTCGTCGACCGCGAGCGGTTCGGCGAGGTCCTCGACCGGGTCCGTCGACTCCAGCCCACGCGGATCTTCTCCTCGCACCTGCCCGCGGCGAGCGGGACGTCGCTGGAGGCGTTCCTGGAGGTGCTCGAGCGGGTGCCGGACGCCGAGCCGGACATGCCGCCCGACTCGGAGCAGTTCGCGCAGATGATCGCGGCGATGGCGGAGACGCAACGCGGGACCACCCCATAGCCGCCGGGCCGGGCCTCGCTCTCCCCAGCCCCCGGGTGGTCGGCTCGAGGGAGTGGCGGGTGAGGGTTGGCTGCTGGTGGTTGCGCGGCCGGGCGATCCTTTGACGCCACCTCCACGGTCAGCGTGGTTATGGGGCATTCGGTGACGTCGGGTCAGGCGGGTCGACCAGGCGGTGCTGGTAGGCCAGCGCGACCAGCTGGGCGCGGTCGCGGGCGCCGAGTTTGGCCATGGCCCGGCTAACGTGGGTCTTGGCGGTGGCGGGGCTGATCACCAGGTGCTCGGCGATCTCATCGTTGCTCATGCCGTACGCTGCCAGCCCGGCGACCTCTCGCTCCCGCTCGGTGAGCTGGGCCAGCGCCTCAGCGTTGACCTGGCGGTTTGGGCCCCGGTCGACAAGCCGGGCAACCAGCCGGCGGGTCAGGCCGGGCGACAGCAGCGCTTCGCCGCCTGCCACCACCCGGATGCCGTGCAGCAGCTGGCCGGGATCGGTGTTCTTGATCACAAACCCGCTGGCGCCGGCGCCCAGCGCCTCGATGACGTACTCGTCGTGATCAAAGGTCGTGAGGATCAGCACGTGCACGTGCGCAAGGTCAGCAGCCTCGGCGATCTGGCGGGTGGCGTCCAGCCCGTCGACACCTGGCATGCGGATGTCCATGAGGACGACGTCGGGGCGGGTTTGCCGTGCCAGGTCAACGGCTGCGGCACCGTCGGCGGCCTCGCCCACCACGGTCATCCCCGGCTCGGCGTGGATGAGGGCCCGGAACCCGGCGCGGACCAACGACTCGTCGTCGGCGATGAGGACCCGGATCGGCTCGGTCATGCCCCACCACCAGGTGCTGTCGGTGGTCGTCGGTCCCTGCTCGTCCTGGTCCTCCAGGGTGTCGGATGGCAGGTCGTTGGCGGGCGCATGTCGTCATCATGCCTGGATCATGCCTGGTTCGGGGTGGGTAACGCGCACCGCACCTGGAAGCCGCCGTCGGGGTGCGGGCCGGCGGTGAACTGTCCAGACAGCGCCAGGGCCCGCTCCCGCATGCCGCTGATGCCGTGCCCCTCCTGACCGTTGGTGCCGGGCTGGCCGAGGCTGGCGGCCGACCCGTCGTCGCGGATCCGGATGACCACCCGCTCCGGTTCGTAGCCCAGGTCGAGCTGGACGGTGCGGGCGCGGGCGTGGCGCAAGACGTTGGTCAGTGCCTCCTGGATGATCCGGTAGGCGGCAAGGTCGACGGCGGCGGGCAGCGGCCGGGCGCTGCCATGGACGGTGAGCTGGGGCTGCACCCCTGCCGCCCGAACCGGGTCCAGCAACGCCTCGAGCTGGTCGAGGCCGCCTCGTGGGCTCCGAGCCCGGTCCGGGTCGTCGTCGGCGCGTAGGACGCCCAGGATGGCCTTGACGTCGGTCAGAGCTTGGTCGCTGATCTGCTTGATCGTGGTCAGCGCCTCAACCGCCTGGGCCGGTCGCGCCTTCAGGAGGTGGATGCCAACCCCGGCCTGCACGCTGATGGTGGCCATGGTGTGGCCGAAGACGTCGTGGAGCTCGCGGGCGATCCGCAACCGTTCCTCGACCGCGCGGCGGCGGGCCTGGGCCTCGCGGGTCTGGGCCTCGCGGGCAAGCTGCGCGCGGGTGACCGCCAGCAGCGCCCGGTAGTAGCCGGCCGCCGTGCCGGCGGCGCCGGCGGTGGCGGCCGTCAACACGGCGTTGCCAGAGATCCCGGCCGGCTCGGCAGCGCCGAAGGCCACGCGGACCGCCACCAGCGCGCTGAGCGCGGTCACCACCGCGCCGGCCAGCCCCCACCGCCACCCCCGAGCTGCCGCCAGGGTGTAGCAGGCGATCAGCGGGGCCAGCATGATCAGGCGGCCGGGATACTGGCCGGCAGCCCAGGCCAGGGCAACCGCGTTGAGGACCACCAGCACCGATAGCGGGTAGCGGCGGCGCAGCGCCAGGCCGCCGGCCACGACCCCGATCAGCCCGACCGCCACGGCGTCGAGCGGACGAGGGCTGCTGATCCACGGGGGTCCGACGCCGGCCGTGCTGGCGGCCAGCACCAGCACCGCCACCCCGACGCCAACACCGGCATCGGTAAGGGCCGGGGCGGCCGTGCGCACGGTGCCGAGCATCCTTGGTGTCTGCATCCCGACCTCCCCAGAGATCCTGCCCGCACCCGCCGGTCACGCGCATCCGCCGTGCGTGGTGGGTTGCGCTACCGCACCCCGCGCACCGGTCTACCGCACCCGGCGCACCGGTCTACCGCCTGGGGATGACCGTACGCCCACGGGGTGAGCCAGCAAACACGACCACCAGCCGACGCGCGCTGCCCGCACCTGCGGCCACCATCAGGCCGGGACAAGCACGAGCCAGGAGGAACCGATGGTGGCGCAGCCGGCAGGGACCACACGACTGCGGTTGCCCGTCGGCGGCGGGGTGGCCGACCTGCGCTCCGACGAGCGGGCGTGGGGCGCGGTCGGCGGTGGGCTGCGGCTGGAGACCCCGAGGCCACCCAGGCCCCCGACCGCTACGGGATCCAGATCGCCCCAGGCGCCGCCTCCCGGGGGCAGGTCCCGGCCGTGCTCGGCGCGGCCGCATGTGACCCGGCGGGCGGCGAGGTTCCTGACCGCAGGCACCTCATGAGCCGGCATCCGCGGCGGACCTGGCCCCGGACGGATGCAGCACCACCGCACCGTGCCCGGAGCGTTCCCCGGGGCACCAAGGCGGAGTTGCAAGGCTTGATGACGAACCGCAACTGGGGGAGCTGACGATGGGAACGTCCGGCAGGTTTCGGAAGACCGCCACGCACACAGTTGCCGGCGGCGAAGGCGCACCGAACCGTGAGGACGGCATGGGCGCGGTGCGGAGGTTGGCGAGCCTTCCGGCTGGACGCTGGGGCAAGTGGGTGGTCCTGGCGTTCTGGGTGGTGGTCCTGGCGGTCGCCGGCCCGCTGGCCGGCAGGCTCAACAGCGCCCAGCAGAACGACGCCTCCTCGTGGCTGCCCCGCAACGCCGAGTCCACCCAGGTGGTCGAGGTGGCCAAGCGGTTCGCGCCCAGCGACGTCTTCCCGGCGCTGGTCGTCTACGAACGCCCCGGTGGGCCGGTGACCGCGGCCGACCAGGCCAAGGCCGCCGCCGACGCCAAGCGCTTCGCCACCGTCAAGGACGTCACCGGCGAGGTCGTCGGGCCGGTCCCGTCCCAGGACGGCCGGGCGTTGCAGGTCCTCGTGCCGGTCAGGGTGGCCGAGGAGGGCAACGGCTGGGAGGAGCTGGCCCCCCGGATCGAGCAGATGCGCTCGATCGCCAAGGCCGACGCCGGCGGGCTCGGGGCGTACGTGACCGGGCCGGCCGGCTACTTCGCCGACTTCAGCGAGGTGTTCTCCGGCTTCGACGCCACCTTGTTGTACGTCACCGCGGCCATCGTGGTCGTGATCTTGTTGTTGACCTACCGCAGCCCGGTGCTGTGGCTGCTGCCGCTGACGACGGTGTTCGCCGCCCTCACCGCCGCCCAGGCGGTCATCTACCTGCTGGCGCGGGACGCCGGGCTGACCGTGAACGCCCAGAGCGCGTTCATCCTGACGGTGCTGGTGTTCGGGGCCGGGACCGACTACGCGTTGTTGCTGACCGCCCGGTACCGCGAGGAGCTGCGTCGCCACGCCGACCGCCACCAGGCGATGGCCGTCGCGCTTGGCCGGGCGGCGCCGGCGGTCGTCGCCAGCGCCGCCACCGTGGTCCTGAGCCTGCTGGCCCTGCTGGTCGCCGAGCTCAACTCGACCAAGAGCCTGGGGCCGGTGATGGCGGTCGGGGTCGCGGTCGGGTTGTTGGCCATGCTCACGCTGCTGCCGGCGCTGCTGGTCGTCTTCGGCCGCTGGGTGTTCTGGCCGCGGCGGCCCACCCTGGGCTCGGCCGAGCCGACCGAGCGGGGCCTGTGGGCGCGGATCGGGCGGCGCGTGGCCGTCCGGCCGCGGCTGGTGTGGGGGGTGACCGCGGTGGTGCTGGGGGTGCTGGCGTTGGGGGTGACCCAGCTGGAGGCCGACGGCCTGCGGAGCAGGGACGCCTTCCGCACCGAGCCCGAGGCGGTTGCCGGTGAGGCGGTGCTGGGCCGCCACTTCCCGGCCGGGGAGGGCAACCCGGTCCAGGTCGTCGGCAGGGCCGAGGCCGCCGCCCAGCTGCGGGCGGTCGTGTCCGACACCCCGGGGGTCACGCGGGTCACCCGCCCGGTGGTCCGGGACGGCCATGCCTACCTGGAGGGGACGCTGACCGCCAGCGCCGACAGCCAGGCCGGCTTCGACACCGTCGACCGGCTCCGCGGCCGGGTCCATGCCATCCCGGGAGCGGAGGGCATGGTCGGCGGGGGCAGCGCGGTCAACCTCGACGTCCAGCGCGCCACCCGCCACGACCGCGACCTGGTGGTGCCGCTGGTGCTGGCGGTGGTGCTGGCCGTCCTCGGGCTGGTGCTGCGCGCGGTGGTCGCGCCGCTGCTGCTGGTCGCCACCGTGGTGCTGTCGTTCGGCGCGGCGCTGGGCGTCAGCGCCCTGGCCTTCGAGCACCTGTTCGGCTTTGCCGGGGCCGACCCGGCGTTGCCGCTGTGGAGCTTCGTGTTCCTGGTCGCCTTGGGCACCGACTACAACATCTTCCTGATGACCCGGGTCCATGAGGAGAGCGGGCGCCACGGCACCCGGCGGGGGGCGCTGGTCGGGCTGGCCGCCACCGGGGGGGTGATCACCTCGGCCGGGATCGTGCTGGCGGGGACCTTCGCCGCGCTGGGCACGCTGCCGCTGGTGTTCGTCACCGAGGTCGGCTTCGCGGTCGCCTTCGGGGTGCTGCTGGACACCTTCGTGGTCCGCTCGGTGCTGGTCACCGCGCTCAACCTCGACGTGGGTCGCTGGATCTGGTGGCCCAGCCGCCTGTACCACAAGCGCGACGTCGACCTCGACCAGCTCGACGCCGAGGCCGCCGCGCTCGCCCGCTGAGCAGAACGGCTGCGGGGGCCACGATGCCCCGCAGCCGTCACTTAACGAGGCTTGCGCATTACCAAGACCACGGGATCCCAGAAGGCGATCAGGTCGGACATCACGGTAATGCGCAAGCCTCGTTAGGAGTGCAGATCTCGCAGGAG
>Ga0081538_10002804_pt1 | contig 16691 bp, 17 predicted proteins | sample TabmetS5T2R1_FD_71022 | JGI IMG/M metagenome (GOLD analysis project Ga0081538, IMG submission 71022) | Tabebuia heterophylla rhizosphere microbial communities from the University of Puerto Rico - S5T2R1 | ecosystem: Host-associated > Plants > Roots > Rhizosphere ... | reverse complement strand
CACCGCGGAGGGCCAGCGGGAGGTGCTGGCCCACTACGGCATCTCCGAGGCAACCATGGGCTGCGAGATCCGCGCCTCCATGGACGTGGTGCAGGTGGGCGAGGCTCTGGGGCTGCCGGTCTGGATGGACCGCATCGCGTCGGAGGCCGACTGGGTCGGGCTGGTCAACCGTATCAAGCCCCACACCGACTTCAAGGGCTCCATCGAGTCGGGTCTCTTCAAGATGATGACGATCGGGCTGGGCAAGTACAAGGGCGCCATCCAGTACCACCGGGCCAACGTCAATCACGGCTACGAGACGGTGATCACCGCAGTTGGCCGCGAGATGCTCGCCAAGGCGCGCATCGGCTTCGGGCTGGGCATCGTGGAGAACGGGTACGACGAGACCGCCAAGGTGGAAGCCTTCACCGCCGGGGATCTCGAGGCGGGCGAGCGGCGGCTCCTCAAGGAGGCGCGCGAGTGGATGGCGCGGCTGCCGTTCTCGCCCATCGACGTGCTCGTGGTGGAGGAGATCGGCAAGAACATCTCCGGCTCCGGCATGGACACCAACGTGATCGGGCGCCCCTCGAACCCGCACGAGCCGTTCCCGGCGGATCCGAAGATCCTCTGGATCGTGGCCCTCGACATCACCGAGGAGAGCTACGGCAATGCCACCGGCATCGGCAACGCGGACTTCACCACCCGGCGGCTCGTCGACAAGATCGACATGAAGATGACGCTGATCAACACCGTCACCGCGTGCGCGCCCAACGGGGCCAAGGTGCCCGCGACCTACGACTCCGACCGCGAGGCGGTCGAGACGGCGCTGTCGTGCATCGGCCTGACCCCGCCCGAGCGGGCCCGGGTCATCCGCATCAAGAACACGCTGATGCTCGGCGAGATCGAATGTTCGGAGGTCTTCCTGCCTCTCATCGAGCAACGCCCCGACCTCGAGGTCGTGGGCGAGGCGCGCCCGCTCGGGTTCGATGCGAGCGGCCGGATCGCGCCGCTTCTCGCTCACTAACGCTACCGCCCACACGGAAACAAGGGGGTTCGCTCATGCCGGATCTGAAACTGCGCCCGCGCTTGGCCCTTCTCGCCGCCGTCGCCGCGCTCGTCGCCGCGCCGGCGCTCGGGCCCGCGCCCGTCTCGGCCCAGGCCAAGACCAGCCTGGTCTTCTCCGCCGGGCCCACCGGCGGGTCGTGGACGCCCATGGCGGCGGCCACCGCGGAAGTGATCAAGCGGAAGTTCCCGGAGCTCGAGGTGCAGGTCGAGCCCGGCGCCGCCCTCGTCAACATCGAGAAGATGCGCAACGACAAGGCCGATATCGCCTGGTCAATGACGACGGTGCTGTCGGATGCGCGCGCGGGCACGAACACCTGGAAGGGCAAGCAGACCGACAAGCCCCTCTTCGTGGCCAACTACTATCCCAATGTCTGGCAGCTCACGGTCCCGGTGGCCGCCGACGTCCGCAAGGTCGCCGACCTCAAGGGCAAGGCGGTGGCGTTGCCCCCCCGGGGCAACAGGAGCCTGTCCGAGGGCTGGGAGCTCATCCTGCAGGCCCACGGCATGAAGCTGGACGACCTCGGGACCAAGAGCTTCGGCTCCATCACCGAGAACGCCGAGGCCATCCGGAACCGCCAGGCGTTCGCGATGGGCTGGTTCACGACCGTGCCGGCCTCGTTCATGCTCGACCTCGGCACGTCGCTCAAGCTCCGGATGCTGTCGCTGCCGGAGGACGTGATCTAGAAGCTGCGCAAGATCAACCCCGGCTTCATCCGCCACGTGATCCCCAAGGCGACCTACGCCCAGTACGGCGTGGAGGAGGACGTGGTCACCATCCAGGCGCCGACCATCCTCATCGCCCACGCCAAGACGCCCCCGGACGTCGTCTACAAGATCACCAAGGCGGTGGTCGAGGGCCGCGAGGATTTCGCCCGGGTGACCGCGGCGATGAAGGGCGTGACCCCGAAGGACATGGCGCAGAGCCACGGGATGGCGGTGCACCCCGGGGCGGAGAAGTACTTCAAGGAAGCCGGGCTCTCGAAGTAGCGCGCCGGTGCGGAAGCTCACCGGCTACGCGGCCGCCGTCGTCGGCGTGGTGGGGGTGGTCATGTCCCTCTACCACGTCTACGCGCGGCTGACCCCGGCGGCGCCGGACAGCCTCGTCCTGCGCATCATCGCGCTTGCGTTCTGTCTCGCGCTCTCGTTCCTGCTCTTTCCCGCCCGGACGTCCGCGCCGCTGGACGAGGACGGCACCCGCCTGGACGCCCCCAGGGACGCGCCCCGCACGATCCCATGGCTGGACCTGGCGCTGGCCGCTCTGTCCATTGCCTGTCTCTCGTACCTCTTCATCTACTACGACTACATCACCCAGCGGTTCCCGACCGCCCACCCGCTCGCCGTCATGGACATCGTCGTCGGCACGGTGACGGTGATCCTGGTGCTCGAGGCCACGCGGCGCACGCTCGGCCTGGCGCTGCCCCTCCTCGCCCTCTGCTTCGTCGGCTACGCCCTCGTCGGTCCCTGGCTGCCCGGGCCCCTCCGGCACAAGGGGCTCACCTACGAGATCCTCATCGATCAAACGTTTTTCACCACCGAGGGACTCTTCGGGATCCCCCTCGGCGTGGCCGCCTCCTACGTGATCCTCTTCATCATCTTCGGGGCGTTCCTCGAGCAGTCGGGAGCCGGGCAGTTCTTCATGAACTTTGCCAACGCCATCGCGGGCGGCCAGCGCGGCGGCCCCGGCAAGGTCGCGGTCGTCTCGTCCAGCATGTTCGGGACGATCTCCGGGTCCGCGGTGGCCAACGTGATGGTGGACGGCTGGCTCACGATCCCGATGATGAAGCGCACCGGCTTCAAGCCGGAAGCGGCGGCGGCGGTGGAGGCGGTGGCCTCCACCGGCGGGCAGATCATGCCGCCGGTGATGGGCGCCGCCTCGTTCGTGATGGCGGAGTTCCTGGGCGTGCCCTACTCGACCATCATGCTTGCCGCCGCCATTCCGGCCCTCTTCTACTACGGCACCCTCTTCGCGGGCATCCACTTCAACGCCGCCCGCACCGGGCTCCGGGGAATCCCCCGCGAGGAGCTGCCCCGCCTCGGCGACATCCTGCGCCGCCAGGGGCATCTCCTCGTGCCCGTGCTGGTGATCTTCTACCTCCTGCTGCAGGGCTACACCGCGACCTACGCCGCCATCATGTCGACGGCATCGGTGCTGATCATGTCCTGGTTCCGCCGGGACACCCGCATCACCCTCGGCAAGGCCATCCGGGCCCTTCGCGACGGCGCCCAGCAGACGGTGCCGGTGGCGATGGCCACCGCCACCGCGGGGATCATGATCGGCATCATCTTGCAGACCGGGCTGGCCATCCGCTTCACGAGCTTCCTGGTTGATTTCGCGGGCGGCTCGCTCCTGATCGCCCTCATCATCACGATGGTGGCCGCCGTCATCCTGGGCACCGCGCTGCCGACGACACCCGCGTACATCATGCTCGCGGCCCTTCTCATTCCCGCGTTGATCAAGTTGGGGGTCCCCCCTCTCGCGGCCCACATGTTCGCCTTCTACTTCGGCTGCCTCTCCGCAGTGACGCCGCCGGAGTGCCTGGCCGTCTACGCCGCGGCGTCGATCAGCCGCTGCGGGGTATGGGCGGCGGGCTGGTACGCGATGCGCTTCGCCGCCGCCGGCTTCCTCGTGCCCTTCTACTTCGTGTACTACCCGGCGCTGCTCTTCCAGGGGACCTGGACGGAGATACTCCTCGCCGTGCTGACCGGAGGCGTGGGGGCGGTGACTCTCGCGGCGGGGCTGGAGGGCTATCTCCTGCGATCGGCGAACTGGCTCGAGCGCGGGCTCTTCGTGGGAGCCGCGCTGCTCCTCATCGATCCGGGCCTCGTCACCGACGCGATCGGGATCGGCCTGCTCCTGACCGGGCTGGCCTCGCAGAAGCTCCGCGCGCCGGATCTCGCGGTGGAGGCGAGACCCGCATGAGCCGGCTGCAGCTCGCCGCCCTCACCCTCATCGCGGCCGCCCTGATCCTCGGCACGATCGCGTACGGCGTCTTTCGCCTGTACGCCTAGTGCCCCGGCGGCTAGTCGAGGAGCCCGATCTCCCGGTAGCGGGCCTCCACGCGGGAGGAGATCAAGCCGAGGCGCTGGAGGCGGGGGATCAGCACCTCGGTGAAGAGGAAGCGGTTGAAGGCCTTGGCGGTCATGGAGTTGGTCATGGTGTCCCGCCAGACCGCGTCGGCGTCCCAGCCCATCTCCCGCCAGACGTCGCGGATGGACTGGAAGCCGGTCCGCTCGTCGCGCGCGAACATCGAGTCGCAGGCGCGCAGCGCGAAATCCTCCAGCAGCTCGTGCTTCGATGCCTCCATGTCGGGGAGGGCGCGCTTGAGCGCGAAGTAGCCGAAGTTCACGTGGCGCCCCTCGTCCTGGAGCACGTAGTCCAGGAGCTGGGCCAGCGTGGGGTCCCCCGTCTGCTTGTGCATGACGTTGAAGGCGGCGATGGCTAGCCCCTCGATGAGCATCTGCATCCCCAGGAGCTTCAGCTCCCAGTGCGGGGAGGTGAGGATCTCATCGATGAGCCCCTTGAGGAGCGGGTCGACGGGATAGATCTTGTGGAGCTTCTTCACGTACTTCTCGAACACCTCGACGTGGCGCCCCTCGTCCACCACCTGCGTGGAGGCGTAGAGCTTGCAGTCCAGCTCGGGGACGGGATTGACGAGCTGACTGGCCACCAGGAGCGCCCCCTGCTCGCCGTGGAGGAACTGGGACAGCCGCCAGGCCGACACGCGGATCTCGACTTCCTTCTGCTCCTCGGGGGTGAGGCGTGGGAAGAACTCCGTGCCCTGGAACGCCATGTGGGTGTTGAGAACGGGGCCTTCCTTTCCGATGGGCCGGCTCCAGTCGATGTCGACGCTGCCGTTCCATTGATTCTTCTTGGCCGTCTCGTAAAGGGACTCGAGCTCAGCATGGGTGGGGACGTAGTCGAAGTCCCACAGGGAGTCGAGCCGGGAGGATACCGTCCGGGCCGCCGCCGCGCGTGAGGTGGTCATGGACCGACAGTACGGCGCAGGGGGGCGGGGGTCAAGGCGTCGGGCCCGCTCTCCTTGACAGGTGGAGACGGAGCCCGTAAAGTCCGTTCAACTCAGCGCGCGTCGTGCGCGCCTCGTTCGCGGTGCCCCCGTTTCGGGAGGCGATTGTGCCTCGATTCCGGATCCCGAGACCGCTCAGCCCCGCCAGCTCCGGCCCGGCCGGTGGCCGATGCTGAGGTCCGCCCGCTCCGTCCCGTCCCCGGCTCGCTCCCATTCAAAGGAGGCGTCCATGGAGCCCCTCAGCCGCCGTCGCTTCGTCGTGGGTACCACCGCCGGCCTCGCCGGCATCCTCGCCGCCCGCGTGCCGCCCGCGGTGGGCCAGCAGCGGGAGGTTTCGTACCTCTGCTGGAACAACTTCGCGCCTGCCTCGGACAAGAAGCTCGCCGAGATCGGCCAGCGCTTCACCAAGGACACCGGGATCAAGCTGAAGATCGACCACATCTCCCACATGGGTCCCCAGCAGGCGAAGTACGCTTCCGAGGTGCAAACCCAGGCCGGTCACGACCTGGTCGAGATGCGCATGCACTTCCCCTGGCTCTACGAGCCGCAGCTGGTCGACGTCTCCGACGTGGTGGCCGAGCTCGAGAAGAAGCACGGCAAGGCCATCTCCTCCGCGTACGAGGGCGCGCACGTCAAGGGCGTCTGGCGCGCGGTGCCGCAGTATCACGGCATGTTCGTGGCCACCTACCGCGAAGACCTCTTCAAGAAGGCCGGTCTCAAGGTGCCCGACACCTGGGAAGATCTCCACGTCGTGGGCAAGGAGCTCAAGAAGATGGGGAATCCGGTGGGCATCCCCATCAGCCAGAACTACGACTCCATCTCCACCGCGAGCCCCATCCTGTGGTCCTTCGGCGGCATGGAGGTCGACAAGGACGGCAAGACGGTGAAGATCAACTCGCCGGCCACCGTGCAGACCATCGAGTGGTACCAGAAGATGTACCGCGACTGCATGGAGCCCGAGGTGCTGTCCTGGTCGGACGCGAGCAACAACGAGTCCATCCAGCAGGGCAAGGCGGGCTGGATCCACAACCCGGTGTCCGCCTACATCGTGGCGCGCAACCGCAAGCTCGTCACCGCGGACGGGATCAATCACCATCGCAGCCTCGCCGGGCCCCACGGCCGACACGAGACGGACGTGCCCCGGTCGATCGGAATCTGGAAGTTCTCCAAGAACATCGAGCCGGCCAAGGAGTGGATCAAGTACCTGATCGGCAAGAAGGAGAACTACGACGAGTACATCATGTCCGGGGACGCCTTCAATCTGCCCGTCTACGCGAACCTCCAGGACCATCCCGTGCTGAAGACCGATCCCAAGTACGCCGCGCTCAAGGGCGACGGGATCCAGTACCACACCTACGGCTGGCCGGCGCCCCCGTCGGACAAGGTGCAGCTCATCACCAACACGTACATCCTGCCCAACATGATCGCCAAGGCGGTCACCGGCACCTCGACCAAGGACGCCATCGCCTGGGCCGAAACCGAGATGAAGAAGATCCTCGCGGGATAGGTTGGTGAGGCGCACCCGGAGGCGAGCCGAACGGATATGAAAATCCCCAGCGACGAGGATCGGCGCTGATGGCCGTTCGCGCCGACGAGATCTCCGTACCGCGCGGCCGCCTCGGGGCGGTCGCGCGGCTGCGCATCTGGCTGGACCGCGAGCCGGTGCTCGGGCCGGTGTTCGTCGCCCCGGCCCTGCTCCTGCTCCTGCTGCTCGTGGCCTATCCGTTCGTCGTCGCCCTCTACTTCTCCCTCTCCAATGCCTTCATCGGGCGGCCCAGCGAGTTCATCGGCATCCGGAACTTCATCAAGCTCTGGGAGTCGGACGTCTTCCGCCAGACCTTCCAGAACGCCTTCGTCTTCACCGGCATCGCGCTCGCGTTCAAGATCGTGCTCGGCGTCATCCTCGCCCTGCTCCTCAACGAGCAGCTCTGGTTCAAGCGCATGATCCGGGGCGCGGTGCTGCTGCCGTGGGTCATCCCCACCGCGCTCTCCACGCTGGGCTGGTGGTGGATGTTCAACTCGCTGTACAGCGTCGTCAACTGGACGGGGATCGCGCTGGGCATCATGACGCCGCCGGGGCCCAACTGGCTCGGGCAGGCCTACTACGCGATGGCGGCGGTGATCACCGTGAACGTCTGGCGGGGGCTTCCGTTCTTCGCCATCACCATCCTCGCCGGGCTCGTCGCCATTCCCAAGGAGCTCTACGAGGCGGCGGAGGCCGACGGCGCCAACGCCAACGCCCGCTTCTGGTACATCACGCTCCCGCTCCTCAAGCCGGTACTGGCGGTGGTGACGCTCTTCTCCACCATCTTCACGTTCAGCGACTTCAACATCGTCTATGTTCTCACCAAGGGCGGCCCGATCAACTCCACGCATCTCTTCGCCACGCTGTCCCGGCAGATCGGCATCGACACCGGGCGCCTGGGCGAGGGCGCGGCGATCTCGCTCTACCTCTTCCCGCTGCTCGCCTTCGTGGTGTGGATACAGCTCCGCTTCGTGCGGAAGCAGCAGTTCTAGCCATGGCCGTCGCGCGCCGGCCGCTGCTGACGAAGGTGGGGAAGCACCTCTTGCTGGTGCCCTTCCTCGTCTTCGCGCTGTTCCCCTTCTACCACATGACGCTGACGTCGCTGAAGCAGGACAAGGAGCTCTACGATCGTCACGCGGTGCCGCTCGTCATCAAGCACGGCCCGACCCTCGAGCACTACACCAAGCTGATCTGGGAGACCGAGTTCATCACGTGGACGAAGAACAGCCTGCTCGTGACCGCGCTGGCGACGTTCATCTCGGTCGTCATCGGCACCATCGCGGCCTACGCGCTCGCCCGGCTGAAATTCATCGGGGTCGCCGCGTTCGGCACCGGCATCTTCGTGACCTACCTCGTGCCCACGTCGCTGCTGTTCCTCCCGCTCGCCCAGGTGGTCAACTGGATCGGCCTGGGCGATTCCAAGTGGGCGCTGGTGCTCACGTACCCGACCTTCCTCGTCCCCTTCTGCACCTGGCTGCTGATCGGCTACTTCCGCACCGTGCCCAAGGAGATCGAGGAGTGCGCCATGGTGGACGGGGCCACGCGCATCCAGGCGCTGTGGAGCATCGTGCTGCCGATCGCGGTGCCCGGGCTCATTTGCGCCGCCCTCTTTGCCTTCACGCTGTCGTGGAACGAGTTCATCTACGCCCTCACCTTCACCTCGTCGTCCGAGCAGATCACGGCGAGCGTGGGCGTCACCACCGAGCTGATCCGGGGCGACATCTACTTCTGGGGCTCGCTCATGGCGGGCGCGGTGCTGGGTTCGGTGCCTATCGTCGTCCTCTACGTCTTCTTCCTCGACTACTACGTCTCCGGCCTCACCCAGGGCGCCATCAAGTAGGAGCGGTGGCGCCGCCGTACCCGAAGGAGCTGGAGCGGACGGTTCGTCTCGCCAACGATGCCGTCGTCCGCCTCCGCCCGATCCGCCCGGACGACGCCGCGCGGCTCGTCGCCCTCTACGACCGGCTGAGCCAGCACACCGCCTATCAGCGCTTCTTCACCGTGTTGAAGCGGTTGCCTCCGGACTGGGCGGAGGTCTTCGCCAACGTGGACTTCCGCCATCGCCTCGCCATCGTGGCCGAGCGGGAGACACCCGAGGGCCTCGACATCATCGGCGTCGGCCGCTACGAGCCCACCGACGGCGACGACACCGTCGAGGTGGCCTTCGTGGTGGAGGATGGCTGGCAGGGGCTCGGGCTCGGGCCGCTGCTGCTGGAGGCGGTCATGCGGGCGGGAGAGGCGCGCGGCATCCGGCGCTTCCGGGCCTACGTGCTCGCCGACAACCACCGCATGCTCAAGCTGCTCAATCGCCGGACCGAGGTGCTCGAGCGGCGCCTCGAGGACGGGGTGGTGGCGCTGCTGTTCCGCTCCCCGACGGACGACCCCTCCGCCTGAAGTGCGGACGGCGGCACCCTTGACGCGCCGGCCCTTGCGGGGCAGAGTCGGAGTCATGAGCGTCCCCGTGAGCGCCACCGGCCCGACCATCGACCTCATGCTCGAGATCAACGCCGCCTTCAACAGCCGTGACGTCGACCGCATCCTGAGCTTCTTCGCCGATGACGCCACGTTCTTCATGGCCCGCGGGCCGGAGCCGTGCGGTCGCCGGGTGCACGGCAAGGCGGCCATCGGCCGCGTCCTCGCCGACCGTTTCAAGGTCATCAGCGACATGCGCTGGGATCATCTCGACCATTTCGTGACCGGCGCCCGGGCCGTCTCCGTCTGGATGGTCACGGGCAGGGGCGCCGACGGCGAGATCCTGAACTATCAGGGCTGCGACATCTACGAGTTCCGCGGCGACAAGATCCTGAACAAGGACACCTACTGGAAGCGCGTCGAGCACGGCGGCCGTCTCTAGCCCTGCGGGCGCGCGCCTAGAGAAGTTTCTCCATGATCAGCGTGTCGATCCAGCGACCGTCGAGCTGACCCATCTCGCGCATGACCCCCACGCGGGTGAAGCCCATCTTCTCGTAGAGGGCCACGCCGGACTCGTTGAAGGGGAAAGTCGAGAGCATCATCTTGTGGTAGCCGAGGGCGCGCGCCTGCTCGATGAGGTGGGCGAGGAGCCGGCGGCCCACGCCCTTGCCGCGCCACCCGCGCTCCACGTAGACGGAGAAGTCGACCACGTGGCGATACGCCTCGCGCGGGTTGTAGACGTTGAGGCTGCCCCAGCCCACCACGCCCCCCGCGCCGTTCTCGGCCACGAAGACGGGATGCCGGGGACTCCGGGCGGCCAGCCACTGGCGCCGCTCGTCCGGCGTACGCAGCTCGGTCTCGAGCGTGGCGATGCGGTCCTCGATCCCCTGGTTGTAGATCAGGCAGAGGGCGGCGGCGTCGCTCGCGCGAGCGTGCCGAATGGCGAGCGCGCTCATGCCCGGGGCGGGTCGAGCTCCCGCGCGTCGAGGCGCCCCTCGCGCTGCAGCGCGGCGAACGCATCGAGCGTCTTGCGGATGCCGTCGCGGAGCCCGGTGCGGGGCCTGGGACCCAGGTCCCGCTGATACCCGGGGTCGTCGAGGGCGCCGGGGAAGGGGATGGGCTGCTCGACGTGCGAGAGCGTGCCCTTGGCGGCGGGCCACGCCTCCTCGATCATCCGCACCACGTCCGCGATGCGCGCGGACTCACCGTGGAGGTTGTAGACGCGTGCGCGGTCGAGCGTCGACGTGGAGGCGGCGATGCACGCCGCCGCCACGTCCTCGGCATAGATGAGGTCGGTGGCGCCGCCCCAGCGGATCTGGTACGGCCGGCCCAGCACCGCCGCCTTCATGGCGAGGGTGGGGTCGGCGGTGAGGCCGAAGTCGCGGCCGGGGCCGTACACGGACAGCGGCCGGAAGCCCATCGACGGGATCTTGTGCTCCTCCCAGTAGACGCGCGCGGTCTCCTCGTTGGCCACCTTGTAGACGCCGTAGTGCGTGGCGGGCCGGGGCGGCGAGTCGTCGGTGACGGGACCGGGCCCGTAGTGCTCGGGCGGGCCGAACACCGCCCCCGAGGAGAAGTAGGTGACGCGGGCGACGCGGTCGCGGTGGGCCTTCACCGCCTCGAACACGTTGGCGGTGCCCACCACGTTGACGAGGGCGCCGCGCGCGGGATCCTGGCGGCAGAGCGGGACCTGCCACGCGGCGAGATGGATGACGCGGGTGACCTTGTGCTCACCCATCACGCGCACGAGCGCGTCCTTGTCTGCGATGTCGCCGCGCACCATCGCGACGTCCTTGAGGGGCGTCTCCCCCACGAGCATGCGCATGCGCCACGGATCGTCGCCGAGGTCGTACACGACGGGGCGCTCGCCGGCGGCGAGGAGCCGCTTCACCACCCAGGAGCCGATGCAGCCGAACGCGCCCGTCACGAGGGTCGTCATCGATGGAAACCTCCCGTTTGGGTATAATGCGCCTCGTGTTCGACGGCAAGCGTTTCTTCCTCTCGCCGCGGGAGACCAGATGAAGCCGCTCATCGTCATCGGAGGAGGCCTGCACCCGGACGGGCTGCGCCGGATGGAGCAGGAGGCGCAGGTCAAGGTCGTGTCGGATGCGCTGTCGGAGGCCGGCATGATCGCGGAGGCCAAGGAGGCGGCCGGTATCCTCTTCCGCTCAAAGCCCCTCTGCTCGCGCTCGCTGATGTCCGCATTGCCGAACCTCAAGGTCATCGGCCGTCACGGGGTGGGCCTCGACATCGTGGACCTGCCCGCCGCCACCGAGCTCGGCATCCCGGTGGTGCACGCGCCCGGCTCCAACTCCAATTCCGTGGCCGAGCACGCCATCCTGCTGATGCTCGCCTGCGCCAAGCAGGCGGTGGTGATCGACCAGCGCACGCGCAAGGCGGATTGGGGCAAGGGACGGTGGGAAGGGCTGCTCGAGATGAACGGCAAGACGCTCGGCATCATCGGAGTGGGGAACATCGGTCGCCGCGTGGCCAAGACCGCCGCCGCCCTCGGCATGCGGGTGATCGGCTACGACAAGTACGTGCCGGCCGACGAGCTGCGGAATCGCGGGGTGGAGCCCATGCCCGACATGGCGTCCGTGCTCCGGCAGGCCGACGTCGTGACCTGCCACACGCCGCACACCAAGGAGACGCACCACATGATCGACGCCGCCGCGGTGGCCCAGATGAAGGACGGCGTCATCTTCGTCAACACGTCACGCGGGAAGACGCAAGACGAGAGCGCCCTGCTCGCCGGGCTCGAGAGCGGCAAGATCCGGGCCGCCGGGCTCGACGTCTTCGAGGAGGAGCCGGTATCGTCCGACAACCGCCTCCTGCAGCTCGACAACGTCGTCGTGTCTCCGCACATCGCGGGGGTGACCCGCGAGACCATGAAGGGGATGGCCCTTCAGGTCACGGAGGAGATGCTGCGCGTCCTGCGCGGCGAGCGGCCGCACGTGCTCGGCAACCCCGACCTCTGGCCCCGCCTGGGTCACCTGAAGTAGCGGAGGCACCATGCCCATCGACGCGCGACATCCCCGGGAGATCCGGGCCGACATCCGCCGCGGCGCCTTCGCCGGCGTCACCGCCGGACTCGCGCCCGGTTTCGTCCAGGCCAACCTCGCGATCTTGCCGCGCGAGGCCGCCTACGACTTCCTCCTCTTCTGCCAGCGCAACCCGCGGCCGTGCCCGCTCATCGAGGTCACCGACGTGGGTTCGCCGGAGCCCAAGGGGGTGGCGCCCGGCGCCGATCTCCGCACGGACCTCCCGCGCTACCGCATCTACAAGGACGGAGTGATGGCGGACGAGGTGACCGACATCACGCCATTCTGGAGAGACGACCTCGTGTCCTTCCTGCTCGGGTGCTCCTTCACCTTCGAGTGGGCGCTGCTGGATGCGGGCATCCCGCTTCGCCACATCGATCAGGGGAAGAACGTGGCGATGTGGAAGACCTCGACGGAGTGCCGGCCCGCGGGCCGCTTCCACGGCCCCATGGTCGTGTCGATGCGCCCCATCCCGCAGGCGATGGTGTCGAAGGCGGTGACGGCCTCCGCGCGCTTCCCCAACGCGCATGGGGCGCCGGTGCAGGTGGGCGACCCCGCGGCGATCGGGATCAAGGACGTGACGAAGCCCGACTGGGGCGACTTCGTGGGGATACAGCCGGGCGAGGTGCCGGTGTTCTGGGCGTGCGGGGTGACCCCGCAGGCGGTCGCGCTGGCCTCCCGGCCCGAGTTCATGATCACCCACAGCCCGGGCCACATGTTCATCACCGATCTGCCGAATCACCAGCTCGCGGCGCTCTAGGCGGGTCGCGTCCGGGTGATCTATCCCGAGCCGCGCTTCCTGCCGTGCGGCGACCTCGCGGTGTCGGTGGAAGTGGCCGATGAGATCAGCCTCGAGGCGAACGCGCGCGTCCTCGCTCTCGAGTACCTGATCCGGGAGCGGCGCGTGCCCGGCATCACGGAGACCCTCCCCACGTATCGTGCGCTGCTCGTCTACTACGAGCCGGCGGAGATCGGCTTCGACGCGCTTACCGGCGCGCTGCGCGGCCTCGCCGCGGAGGCGCGCCCCGAGGTGCTGCCGCCCGCGCGCCACGTGGAGCTGCCGTGCTGCTACGGCGGCGAGCTGGGCTTCGAGCTGGAGGCCGCCGCCGCGAAGCTCGGCCTCGCTCCCGAGGAGGTCACGCGGCTCCACGCCGGCGCCGACTACCACGTCTACTTCGTCGGCTTCACGCCGGGACTGCCCTACATGACGGGCATGCCCGAGCGGCTGAACATTCCCCGACTCGTCAATCCGCGCACCAGGACGCCCGCGGGCAGCGTGTCGATCGGCGGCATCCAGTGCTGCATCTATTCCGTGGAGAGCCCGGGCGGCTTCTGGGTGCTGGGCCGGACGCCGGCGCGGCTCTACGATCCGGCCGCGGCGGAGCCGAGCCTGCTCCGCGCGGGCGACACCGTGCGCTTCCGCCCCATCGGGCGCCCCGAGTTCGACGCCATCGCGGCCGACGTCGCGGCGGGTCGCTGGCGCCCACGCATCTCGTCATGACCGTCCTCGTCCAGGACGCGGGGCCGCTCACCACCGTGCAGGATCTCGGCCGCATGGGCCAGCTCCGCGTGGGCCTGCCGCGCTCGGGCCCCATGGATCGCGACGCCTTCGTGATCGCCAACAGACTTGTTGGAAATGATGATGACTCCGCCGGCCTCGAGTGCACCCTCATGGGCCCGCGCCTCGAGTTCGCGGACGCGCGGTGGGTCGCGGTGACGGGCGCCGACGTCCCGGTCACCCTCGACGGCGCCGCGCAGCCGGCCTGGACCGCGTTCCCGGTCTCCGCGGGCGGCGTCCTCAAGATCGGCGCGGCGCGCTCGGGCGTCCGCAGCTACCTGGCGATCTCAGGCGGCATCGACACGCCGCCCGTGCTCGGCTCGCGGTCCACGTACCTGCGCGGCGCGCTGGGCGGGATCGACGGGCGCGCGCTCCGCAAGGGCGACCCGCTGCCGCTGGGCCGCTCCATCGGCGCTCCGGCGGCCCGGCGGGTGCGCGCGGAGCGAATCCCCACCTATGGGGACGAGCCGAGCATCGATGCCATCCTCGGGCCGCAGGACGATCGCTTCAGCGCCGCCGGAATCGCCGCCCTCTTCGACGAGCCCTATGAGATGCTGCCCCAGTCGGACCGCATGGGCGCGCGCTTCAAGGGGGCGCGCATCGAGCACACGCGGGGCCACGACATCATCTCGGACGGCATCGCGCTGGGCGCGATCCAGGTGATCGGGGAAGGGCAGCCCATCGTGCTGCTGGTGGACCGGCAGACCGCCGGGGGATACACGAAGATCGGGACGGTGTGCTCGTACGAGATCGGCCGGGTCGGCCAGCTCAAGCCCGGCCAGCGGCTGCGGTTCCGCCAGGTGACGGTCGCGGCGGCGCATGCCACGCTCGCCGCCCGGCGCGCCGCGCTCGAGACGGCCATCGCGTAACGCAGTGAAGGGTGAGGAGGAGAGGACCATGACACTGGAACACGCCGTTCGCGACTATCAGGCCAAGACCCCCCGCTCGCGCCAGCTCTTCGAGGACGCGCTCCGGGTCATGCCCGGCGGCAACAGCCGCACCACGACCTTCTTCGATCCGTACCCCTTCTACATCACGCGCGGCGCGGGCCCGCGGATCTGGGACGCCGACGGCAACGAGCGGCTCGACTTCAACGGCAACTACACGAGCCTCATTCTCGGCCACGCCAATCCCGCGGTGGTGAAGGCCATCCAGGACGCGGCGGTGCACGGAATGTCGTTCCCCGGGCCGAGCGAGCACGAGATCCGGCTCGCCGACATCCTGACCAAGCGCATTCCCACCATGGAGGTCGTGCGCTTCGCCAACTCCGGCACCGAGGCGACCATGCACGCCATCCGCGTGGCGCGCGCGTTCACCGGCCGCGCCAAGATCGCCAAGTTCGAGGGCGCCTATCACGGCACTCACGACTGGGTGCTGGTGAGCGTGGCCACGCCGGAGGGCGAGGGGGGCTCGCGCAAGCGGCCCAAGTCGGTGGCATGGTCAGCGGGCGTGCCGGGGGCGGTGCTCAAGCACGTGGTCGTGCTGCCGTGGAACGACCTCGACGCCTGCGTGAAGATCCTTGAACGAGAAGCGGGAGATTTGGCCGCCCTCATCATCGACCCGCTTCTCGCCAACGCCGGGATGATCCCCGTGCGCGAGGGCTTTCTCGAGGGCCTGCGCGAGGCGACCGCGCGCCTGGGCATTCTGCTGATCTTCGACGAGGTGATCTCGTTCCGCGTCGGGTCAGGCGGCGCCCAGCAGCGCTTCAACATCCGTCCCGACCTGACCACGCTGGGCAAGATCATCGGCGGCGGCCTCGCGGTGGGCGCCTTCGGCGGGCGCGCCGAGGTGATGAACTTCTACGATCCGCGCGGCGGCAAGGGGCGCATCAACCACGGCGGGACGTTCAACGCGAACCCCCTCACCATGGCGGGCGGCGTGGCCACCATGGAACAGCTCACGCCCGAGGCCTACGCCCGTCTGGACAGCCTTGGTGATCGGCTGCGCGAGGGCGTGGGCCGCGTGCTGCGGAAGCAGAAGTACCCGGGTCAGATCACCGGCACGGGGTCGCTCTTCTGGCTCCATCACACGAAGAAGCGCTTGAGCGACTACCGGTCGCAGCGTCCGGAAGATCCCAAGGCGCCGGTGGCCACTTTCATGTCGCTGGTCAACGAGGGCTTCCTCATCTCGCAGCGCGGGCTCGGGGCCTGCTCCCTGGCCATGGCCGATGCCGACGTGGACCGCTTCGTCGAGGCGGTAGGGCGGGTGCTCGCCGCACGCGGCTGAGGGCCCGCTAGGCCCCGGCGCGCTCCAGCCGGCCGACCGCGTCCGCGTCGAGGCGGATGCGGGCGGCGTTGGCGAGCTCCTTCATCTGGACCACCGACGTCGCGCTGGCGATGGGCGCGGTGATGCTCGGCCGCGCGAGCAGCCAGGCCACCGCGATCTGTCCCGGCGTGGCGCCGAGGCGCTTGGCCTCGCCCTCCACCGCGTCCAGCACCGCCCAGCCGCGATCGTTCATGTAGCGCTTGCTGATCCCGGCGGCGCGGGGCGTGCTCGGCAGGGCCCCGCCGCGGTGATACTTGCCCGTGAGGAAGCCGGCGGCGAGCGAGAAGTAGGGGATGACCGCGATGCCGCGATCGCGGCACAGCGGCTCCAGCTCCGCTTCGAAATCCGCGCGCTCCACGAGGTTGTAGCAGGGCTGCAGCGTCGCGTAGGCCGACACGCCGGCCTTCTTGCTCACGTCGAGGGCCTCGGCGAAGCGCGTGGCCCCGTAGTTGGACGCGCCGATGGCCCGCACCTTACCGGTCTTCACCAGCGCGTCGAAGGCCCGCAGCGTCTCCTCGAGGGGCGCCGCACTGTCGTCGATGTGCGCCTGATAGAGGTCGATGTAGTCGGTCTGGAGCCGGCGCAGGGAGTCCTCCACCGCCCGCGCCACCCGCGCGCCGGCCAGGCCCTTGTCGCCGGGCCCGTCGCCCATGGGATTGCCGAGCTTGGTGGCCACGATCGTGCGCGCGCGGTTGCCGCGGGCCCGCATCCACCGGCCGAGAACGACCTCGGACTCGCCGCCGGTGTGCCCGGGCGCCCAGCGCGAGTACACGTCGGCGGTGTCGATGAAGTCGCCGCCCGCCTCCGCGTAGGCGTCGAGC
>Ga0081538_10002803_pt1 | contig 16692 bp, 14 predicted proteins | sample TabmetS5T2R1_FD_71022 | JGI IMG/M metagenome (GOLD analysis project Ga0081538, IMG submission 71022) | Tabebuia heterophylla rhizosphere microbial communities from the University of Puerto Rico - S5T2R1 | ecosystem: Host-associated > Plants > Roots > Rhizosphere ... | reverse complement strand
AGAAGGCGCGCGAGATGTCGATCTCCGGCAGCCTCTCCTCGTTCCGCTGGGAGGACCGCAAGATCAACCTCGTCGACACGCCCGGCGAGCCGAGCTTCATCGCCGACGCGCTCGCCGCGCTGCGCGTCTGCGAGAGCGCCGTCTTCGTCGTGAACGGCGTGATGGGGGTGGAGGTCACCACCAGCCGGCTCTGGGAGCGCGCCTCCGAGCTCGGCCTCGCCCGCATCGTCTTCGTGAACATGCTCGACCGCGAGCGCGCCGACTTCTTCCGCAGCCTCGAGTCGCTCAAGCAGGCCTTCGGCCAGCACGTGGTGGCCACCGAGATCCCGATCGGCTCCGAGCACGAGCTCCAGGGCGTGATCGACCTCATCGACATGACGGCGTTCCGCTACGACGGCGCGGGCCGCGACAACTGCGAAGAGATCCCGATCCCCGACGAGCTCGCCGACCAGGCCCAGGAGTACCGCGAGAAGCTGATGGACGAGGTGGCGGAGGTCTCCGACGACCTCATGGAGCGCTACCTCGAAGGCGAGGAGATCTCGCACGACGAGATCGTGGGCGCGCTCAAGACCGGCGTGACCGAGGGCCACCTGTTCCCGGTCACCTGTGGCGCGGCCACGCGCAACCTGGGCATCAACCGGCTGCTCGAGGCATTCGTGGAGGACCTGCCCTCGCCGGCCAAGCACGGCGTGACCGACCTCGACGGGGTGGAGCTCGAGCCCGATCCCGACAAGGACCTGGTCGCCTTCGTGTTCAAGACGCTCGCCGACCCGTACGCCGGGCGCATCAACCTGTTCCGCGTCTACCAGGGCGTGATGAAGCACGACTCCCAGGTCTACAACTGCCGCGCGCACACCAAGGAGCGCATCGGCCAGCTGCTGGTCCCGCAGGGCAAGGAATCCGAGCACGCCGACGAGTTCGGACCCGGCGACATCGGCGCCGTGGCCAAGCTCAAGGAGACCCACGCCGGCGACGTGCTCGCCGCCAGCGACTCCGAGATCCCGCTCGCGCTGCCGGAGATGCCGCGCCCCGTGATGGCCTTCGCCATCGAGGCAAAGGCCAAGGGCGACGAGGACAAGATGGGCCAGGCGCTGCGCCGCCTGCAGGAAGAGGATCCGACGATCGACTTCCACCGCGACGAGCAGACCGGCGAGCAGATCCTGGCCGGCATCACGCAGATCCACGTCGAGGTGATCGTCGGGCGAATGAAGGAGCGCTTCGGCGCCGAGGTCGAGCTGCACCAGCCGCACGTGCCCTACCGCGAGGCGATCAAGTCCTCGGCCAAGTCCCACGCGCGCTACAAGAAGCAGACCGGCGGGCGCGGCCAGTTCGCCGACTGCCACATCGAGATCGAGCCCCTGCCGCAGGGAGAGGGGTTCGAGTTCGTCAACGCGATCAAGGGCGGCGTGATCCCCGGCGGCTTCATCCCGGCGGTCGAGAAGGGGATCCAGGAGGCGATGCGGACCGGTGTGGTGGCCGGGTTCCCGGTGCAGGACGTCCGGGTGCGCCTCTTCGACGGCCAGCACCACTCGGTCGACTCCTCCGAGATGGCCTTCAAGATCGCCGGCTCGATGGCCTTCAAGGACGCCATGGAGAACGCCCAGGCGGTGCTGATGGAGCCGATCATGACCGTGACCGTGGCGGTGCCCGAGGAAAACGTGGGCGACGTGATCGGCGACCTGAACTCGCGCCGCGGCCGCCCGCTCGGAATGGAGCCGAAGGGTTCGGTGACCGAGGTCAAGGCAGAGGTGCCGATGGCCGAGATGCTGAGCTACGCGCCCGACCTGCGCGCGATCACCGGCGGGCAGGGCGAGTACTCGATGGAGCTGGCCCGCTACGAGGAGGTCCCGGCGCACATCGCCCAGAGCGTGGTGCAGGAGACGCTGCGAGAGCAGGAGGCGGTGAAGGCCTAGCCCTACAATCGGGCGGGTGAAGAAGGAGCTTCGGCCGGTTCATGACGTCGTCAGCTGCGAGGTCTGCGGTCGCACCATCCTGAAGGGCGAGCGGACCGAGACGTATCTGGCCCCCGGCGGCGAGCGCCGCCAGGTGTGTGACCTGTGCGCAGCGCGCGCCCAGCACCATGGCTGGATTCGCGAATCCGCGGCGGGGGAGCTGCCGACGCGGATGCCACGCTCCGAGCCGCGCCGCGGCGTGCTCGGCCGCCTTCGCCGCCGCCGCCCGCCGGAACCGGCAGCGGCCCCCGAGGCCGAGATGGCAGAGCACGAGGCGATGTGGGGCGCGGAGAACGGCGCCGAGCCCGCCGAGTACGAGGAGCCCCACACCCCCGCTCCTCCGCCGCCGCGGCCGCGCTCGCGGCCCAAGGACCCGCGCCACGTGAGGGCCGTGCCGACCACCGCGGAGGGCAAGGTCGAGCGGGCGCTCGATCTCTTCAACGGCTCCGACCACCAGCGCACCGTCGCCGGCCTGGCCCGTACGCTCGGCACGCCCTTCGTGAGCGTGTGCCCGGACGGCGACCAGCAGAGCCAGGTGTCGCTCGTGGTGGCCTGGGAGCTTTCGTGGTATCGCTATCGCGTGGACCTCGGTGACGAGGCCGACCCCGTGATGATGCTCGAGAAGGGTGATGAGATCGACCAGATCGAGGACGAGCTGCGTGAGTGGAACGCCACGCTCGACGCCGGCGGCCGCGTGCTGACCGGCGAGACCGTCCCCGACGGAGGTGGCGAAGCGTGATCTACTGCGTGGTGCCCCGGCCGCTCGCCGGGGAGCTGTTCGACAAGCTGACCGAGTACTACAAGGACGAGCCGAACGTCGAGGTGATCGTCGACCGGCGCGGCCAGGGCGGGAGCCCGGGCGATCATCCCGGCTTCGAGGACCGGCGCCGCCAGCGGCCGAAGGGCAGCTTCCCGCCGATAGACCCGCCGTCCGGCGGGTGAAGGTAGTCGTCAACGTAGACGGCGGCGCGCGCGGCAACCCCGGCCCGGCCGCCGTGGCGGCCGTGGCCACATCCCCGGAGGGCGACCCGCTGGGCGAGCGGAACGCCTACATCGGCGAGACCACCAACAACGTGGCCGAGTACCGCGCGCTGCTGCTGGGCCTCGAGCTGGCACGCGAGCTGGGCGCCGAGGAGGTCGAGGTGGTGAACGACTCGGAGCTCGTGGCGCGCCAGATCGGCGGCGAGTACAAGGTCAAGCACGCCGGCCTGAAGCCGCTCTACGCCGACGCGATGCGGGCGCTGCGGGAGTTCGACGGCTGGGCCGTCCGCTCGGTGCGGCGCGAGCAGAACACGCGCGCCGACGAGCTGGTGAACGAGGCGTTGGACGAGGCGCTGAGCGCGTGAGCGCGCGCCACACCGGGTACCCGGGCCCCATGAAGACTCTGGAAGTCCCCGCTCCCCCCGAACCGGACCAGCCGAATCCGAACCCGCCGGGTGAGCCCGAGATCCCGGACCCGGCCCCGCAGCCGGGGCCGGAGATCCCGCCGAACCCGACGCCCTAGCGGGCGCCCACTCCCAGCTCGCTCGCCTTTCGCTCCAGGGTCTGGAGCAGCGAGTCGTAGGAATCGGCGAAGGCCTTCACGCCCTCGTCCACGAGCTGGCGCAGCAGGATGTCGTCGAGGTCGACGCCCACCTCCTCGAGGTCCCGCATCAGGACGCGCGCCCCCTCCACGTCGCGGTCCACGCTGCGCTCCGTCCTCGCGTGGTCGCGGGCGGCCTCGATCGTGGCGTCCGGCATGGTGTTGACGGTGTCGGGCCCGATCAGCTCGTCCACGTAGAGCGTGTCCGGATAGTCCGGGTTCTTCGTGGAGGTGGAGGCCCACAGCGGCCGCTGCACGTTCGCCCCGGCCGAGCTGAGCCGCTCCCAGCGCTCGCCGGAGAAGAGCTCCTGGAAGGCGGCGTAGGCCAGCTTGGCGTTGGCCACCGCGGCCTTTCCGCGCAGCTCCTCGCGCCCCAGCTCCTCGAGCGCCGCGTCGACCTTCGTGTCGACCCGCGAGACGAAGAAGCTCGCCACGGAGGCGCTGCGGTCGATCGGCTCGCCCTCGTCCAGCCTGCGCTCGAGGCCGCGGATGAAGGCCTCGGCGATCTCGCGATAGCGCTCGACGGCGAACAGCAGCGTCACGTTCACGTTGATCCCGCGCGCGGTCAGCTCTTCGAAGGCGCGCACGCCGGCCTCCGTGCCGGGCACCTTGATCAGCACGTTGTCGCGGTCGATCAGGCCGTGCAGGCGCAGGGCCTGCTCGATCGAGCCGTCCGCGTCGTTCGCCAGCGAGGCCGGCAGCTCGAACGACACGTAGCCGTCCTGCCCCTCGGTGCGGTCGAACACGGGGCGCAGCAGGTCGGCCGCCTCGCGCACGTCACCCAGCGCCAGGCGCTCGAACAGCTCCTGCGGGTCGTCCGTCTCCTCGGCGATCTCGCGGAAGGCGTCGTCGTAACGGTCGGAGCCGCCCATGCCCTTCTCGAAGATGGTCGGGTTGGAGGTGACCCCGGTGATGCCGTCCTCCTCGACCAGGCGGGCCATGGTGCCCTCGTCGAGCAGGTCGCGGTTCAGGTTGTCGATCCAGATCGACTGGCCCAGGGCCTCGATCTCTCGCAGTCGGTTGCTCATCGTTTCCTCCTCAGGCGGTGGCCCGGGCGCTCACCAGCTCGCGGGCCGCCGCGGCGATCGCACCGGCGTCGATGCCGGCCTCGCGCAGCAGTTCGTCGGGGGTGCCCGATCCGGGCATGATCTCCACTCCGAGCTTACGCACCGGGCAGGACTCTCCCGCCTCCGCCAGCGCGCTCAGCACGGCCTCCCCGAGCCCGCCCTCGGGCCAGTGGTCCTCGGCGGTCACGATCGCGCCCGTCTCCGCGGAGGCGCGGGCGAGCGTCTCGGTGTCCACCGGCTTGACCGAGTAGAGGTCGATCACCCGGGCCTCGATGCCGTCGCCCGCGAGCTCCTCGGCCGCGCGGAGCGCCTCGTGGAGCGTGACGCCGCCGCCCACGAGCGTGACGTCGTCGCCCTCGCGCACGACCCGGCTGCCGCCGATCCGGAACTCCTCGCCGGCCCCGTAGATCACGGGCAGGCCGCCGCGATGGGTGCGCAGGTAGACGATCCCGTCGCGGTCCGCCATCAGCTCCACGAGCCGGGCGGCCTGGTTGGCATCGCTCGGGTAGAGCACCGTGCTCGAGTGGACCGCGCGGAAGGCGGCCAGGTCCTCGAGGCCCATCTGCGAGGGGCCGTCCTCGCCGATCGAGACGCCCGCGTGGGAGCCGCACAGCTTGAGGTCGGCGCGGCTCACCGCGGCCATGCGCACGAAGTCGTAGGCGCGCGTCAGGAAGGCGGCGAAGGTGGAGCCGAACGGCTTCCAGCCGCGCCGCTGCAGCGCCACCGCCGTGGCGATGAGCTGCTGCTCGGCGATGTAGAGCTCCACGTAGCGGTCCGGATGGGCGTCGCGGAAGATCTCGCTGTAGGTGGAGTTGGAGACCTCGCCGTCGAGCGCGACCACGTCCCCGCGCGCGTCGCCGAGCGCCTTGAGCGCCTCGCCATAGGCCTTCCGAGTGGCCACCTCCTCGCCGAGCTCCCAGGTGGGAAGGGCGGCTCTCGCCCCTGAGGCGGCTCTCCCCCCTAGGGGGAGGGTCTGACCCTCCCCCCGGGGGGAGGGGTCAGACCCCTTGAGTGGGGCGGGCTTAGATATCTCGACGGTCAGGTCGCGCTCGCCGCCCAGCTCCTCGATCGCCTCGGCGACGTCCTCGAGCGGCTTGCCGTGCTTGCCCGGCTGGTCCTCTACGGCCTTCACGCCGGCGCCCTTCTTCGTCTTCGCCAGCACCACCGTCGGCCGGCCGGTCGTGCGCTCGGCCTCGGCGTAGGCGTCCTCGACGGCAGCCACGTCGTGGCCGTCCACCTCGATCGCGTGCCAGCCGAACGAGCGGGCGCGGTCCGCGTAGAGCGAGACGTCCCAGCCGTGCATCGTCTCGCCGGTCTGGCCCAGGCGGTTCACGTCGACGATCGCGATCAGGTTGTCGAGCTCCCAGAAGGAGGCGTGGTCGAACGCCTCCCACATCGAGCCCTCGGCCAGCTCGCTGTCGCCGCACAGGCACCAGACGCGCGAGGGGGCGCCGTCGAGCCTCTTGGCGGCGAGCGCCAGCCCGGCCGCCACGGGGAGGCCCTGCCCGAGCGAGCCGGTGGCGACGTCGACCCACGGGATCACCGGGGTTGGGTGGCCCTCGAAGCGGCTGCCGAGCTTGCGGAAGCTGAGGAGCTCCTCGTCCGTGATGGCGCCCGCAGCCTTGAAGCAGGAGTACAGGAGCGGCGAGGCGTGGCCCTTCGAGAAGACCAGATGGTCGTTCGCCGGGTTGTCGGGCTGGTCGAAGTCGAGCTTCAGGTGGCCGTCCAGCAGCACCGCCATGAGGTCGGCGGCCGACATCGACGAGGTGGGGTGGCCCGAGCCGCCGGCGTCGCTGCAGCGAATCGAGTCCACCCGCAGCTGCTGGCCCAGCTGGCGGCGGAAGTCGTTGCGATCCATTTGTGGGTCATACCCGTCCGAGGAGGGCCTAGTCTGCTCCCTCGTGGAGGTGACACGCCGCGAGATCCTGGAGGCGCTGGCCGCCCTCGGCCTGGGCGGCGCGGCCCTGAAGGACGACCGCCCCAACGTCGTGCTGATCGTGATCGACACGCTCCGCACCGACCACGTGTACGGCAAGAAGGCGCGCACGCCGAACATGGACGCGCTGGCCCGGATGGGCCTCAGCTTCACCCGCGCCTACCCCGAGGCCATGCCCACGGTCCCGGCGCGGCGCTCGATCATGACCGGGCGGCGGGTGTTTCCCTTCAAGGACTGGCACCCGTGGCCGCAGCTTCCTCAGGAGCCGGGCTGGGCGCCCATCGCGGAGCCCGCGATCACGTTCACGAGCGTGCTGCGCCGCGCGGGGTGGTGGACGGCGTGCGTCACCGACAACACCTTCCTGGGCTTCGCCCCCTGCTACGCGCCCTACCGCGGCAGCTTCAACCGCTTCGTCCGCCGCGGAGGACAGGCCGGCGGCCCGCACGGCGACGTGTCCGAGGCCGAGCTGCGGCACTGGCTCCCCCGCGAGATCGACAACCCGGAGACACGCGACCGCATCCGCCGCTACCTCGCCAACGGCGGCTACTCCCACGACGAGACGCGCTCCTTCTCCGCGCGCGTGTTCCGCTCGGCGGCCGCGCTGCTCGACGACGCGCGCCGGCGGCGGCCCTTCGCCCTCGTGGTGGACGCCTTCGAGCCGCACGAGCCGTGGACGCCGCCGCGGCGCTACATCGACATGTACGGCGACCCCGACTACCGAGGCCCGGAGCCCTCCAGGCCTTGGTATCGGCCGGTGGCGGACTACCTGCACGGCAGACGCGGGGAGGTGCTGCTCGAGCGGATGAAGGCGCTCTACGCGGCCGAGGTGACGCTGACGGACCGCTGGCTCGGGGTCTTCCTGGAGCGTTTCCACGACCTGCGGCTGGAGCGCGACACGATCGTCGTGTTCGTCTCCGACCACGGCATCTACCTGGGCGACTACGGCCTGACCGGCAAGAGCTCGGTGGTGCTCCACCCATCGCTCATCCGCGTGCCGTTCGTCGTCATCGACCCGCGCGGCAGGCACGCGGGACGCACGAGCAGCTGGTTCGCCTCGACGCACGACATCGCCCCGACGATCCTGTCGATGGCCGGCGTCCCGGCGCCGCGCCGGATGGACGGGGTGGACCTGTCGCCATTCTTCGAGGGGCGCCGCCCGCCGGAGCGCCCCTACGCCTTCGGCGGCTACGGCAACAGCTTCTTCGTCCGTACGGACCGCTGGGCGATGCACGGCGCGAACGGGGGTCACGGCTTCCGCCTCTACGACCGGCGCGGCGACGTGGAGGAGATCCGCGACCTCGCCGCCGCCAACCCGCGCAAGGCCGCCGAGCTGTACGGCGTGGTGCGGCGGCGGGCCGGCCGTCCGCTGCCGAGTTACGCCTTCTGAGACGAACGGTTAGCTGGTTTGACCATTGGCCCGCCGGGGTATCCCCGCGGAGACCGGAGGCAGGGGGAAGTTCGCCCGGTTCAGGAGGCCCTTTTCATGAGAAGCAAGCTGGCTGCGGCCACGGTCGCCGTTTGCGCCGCGCTCGTCCTGCCCGCCACGGCCCTCGCCGGCCACGGGCTCAAGATGCTCGACCACGAGGCGCCCGCGTTCACCGCGTCGCCCCTGCCTCTGCCGCTGGCCCAATCCGGCGGGCCGGGCGCGCAGTGGGAGTACCTGGCCAGCTTCACCACCGGCAATCCGCACACCGACCTCGACTTCTTCACCCAGAACGGCGAGCAGTACGTCTCCGTGGGCACGCTCGGGACCGGGCTCAACGGCGCCGGTCAGACGATCTTCCAGCTGACCAACGGCGGGGTCGTGAGCCCGAGCTACGTCTCGAACCAGCCCTCGGCCGAGTGCAGCAGCAACCCGGTCGAGACGCTCGGCCTCCAGCACGACATCGAGGCGACGCCCAAGGGCGGCGCGATCCTGAACGCGAACCAGCCGCACGCCGATCGCAGGGACACCCAGCTGCTCGTGGACGCCACCGACGCGCCCGGCCGCTGCCACGATCAGGGCAACGCGGGCGGCCTGGCCGGAGCGCCGCAGGGCGGGCTCGAGCTGGTCGACGTGACGAACATCGGCGACCCCGAGGAGATCGGGCTGACGAGCCACATCGGCGAGGCCCACACGGTCAACATCGACCCCAAGCGGCCGCACATCGCCTACGCGGTGACGTCCGACGCGGTCGGCGTCACGCAGCCGGGCAACGTGCGCGGCAACGAGAGCCAGGGCTCGGATGCGCTCGATCTCGACGGGTTCGAGGTCGTCGACATGTCCTCGTGCATGTACTTCCCGGCGGGGACGAGCATCGAGGAGAAGCGGGCCGCCTGCCGCCCGCAGGTCTACCGCTACCGCTACCCGAGCGCGGCGATTGCGCTCGGTCACACCGAGAAGGGCACCATCTACGGCTGCCACGAGCTGGAGATCTACAACGACGACCGCCTGACCTGCGGCAGCGGGGCCGCGGCGATCATGCTCGACATGCGCCGGGCGTTCAACGACAACGGCACGCCGACCAACTTCCTGGACGACCGTCCCATCGGCAACAACGGGCCGATGCCCTGCCGCGTGCGCGACAGCTCGTCGCTGCCGCCGTTCCAGACCACGGCGAAGGTCACCGACTGCGTGGACGGCACCGGCGCGGGCACGCAGGACCTGAACGTGCCGAACTGGCTCGCCGCCGGCAGGCCGGGTGAGCTGCAGGGCGTCCGCTACATCGGCTCCGTGCACCACATGGGGCGCGGTGCCGGCGGCACCATCACGACCTACGACGCCACGCAGGACATCGATTTCAACCACGAGACCGAGCTCAGCGGATCGCGCCGCTACCTGATCGCGACCGACGAGCGCGGCGGGGGCGTGTCGCCTCCGGGCGCGACCTGCCCGACCACGCCGGCCGACAACCCGCAGGGCAACGGCGGGGTGCACTTCTACCGCGCCGACCGGCTCTTCACGAACGGGCCGCCGCCGACGGCCGAGGAGTCATGGGTCTCGTACGCCCGTACGCCCCAGGGCGGCAAGGCGATCTACCGCGCCCCCGTCCGGACGCAGCCGCAGGCGTCGACCTGCACGGCCCACGTGTTCCAGCAGATCCCGGGCCAGAACCGGATCTTCATGGGCTGGTACTCGCAGGGCACCCAGGTGATCGACTTCCGGGAGCACTCGGACGGGACGGTCGACTTCAACGAGGCCGGCTACTTCATCCCGGTCAACGCGAACGAGTGGGTCTCCCACGTGTTCAAGTGGCAGCAGAACCCCAACGGGACGTTCACCTACTGGGGCGTGGCGGGCGACTTCGCGCTCGGAGCCGGCCGGAACTCCGTGGAGGTCTGGAAGGTGACGCTGCCGGCGCCGCCCAAGCCGCGAATGTAGGACCGCGTCAGATCGCCCAGGCGATGAGCAGGGCGATCACGACGACGAGTATCACCAGCAGGATCGGGGCGAGCACGCGCGGCGCCCATCCGGGGAGGATGGAGCGTCGCGTGTGAGAGCCCGGTCCCGTCGGTGGCAGCAGGATGCCGCCAGGCGGGATCTGGGACTTCGGGATCCGCCCGGCCGGCGCAGGACCGCCCTTGGGGAGCGGGACCGTGGGCCGCTCCTCCGGGGGGTCGGGCCCCGGCGCGGGCGGGGCGGCGGCGGCATCCGCGGCGGGCCGGCCGGCTGCGGGCTCAGCCTCGGGCCGGCGCGCGGGCTCCGGCGCCCGCCGCTCGGCCGCCGGCTCCACCGTCGCGCCCGCGCGGGTCATCCACTCGTTCCGCTCGGCGCGGGCCTTGTCGCGGGCCTTCGCGGTGGCCGTCAGCTCGGTCTCCAGGGCCGCCCGCCTTCGGACGGCGTTGTCGCGCTCCTTCGCGGCGTCGGCGGCTTCGCCCAGCGCGGCGTCGCGCGCGGCCACGGCTTCGTCGCGCTCGCCGGCGGCCGCCTCGCGGGCCGCCACCAGCTCATCGCGCCCCGCCAGCACCGCGTCGCGCGCCTCGATCGCCTGGTCGCGCGCCCTGACGGCCTCGTCGCGCTCCGCCTCGGCCTCGGTGCGGGCCGTGGCGCTCTCCTCGCGCAGCGCCTCGACCTGCTCGACGCGCCGCTCGCGCGCCCGCTGCTCGGCGGCCAGCTGCCCGCGCAGGTCCTCGATCTCGGCGCGGGCCGCTGCCAGCTCCGCCTCCAGCGCCTGGGCCCGCGGCGGGCGGGCCTCGAGCTTCTCGCCCGCGGCACGCGCCCTGCGCGATCGCTTCACCGGCGCGCCGGACGGCGGCGGCAGCTCCACGGCGAGCTCCGGCGCCACGGCGAGCTCGGCCGCGGCCATCGCGACGGGTTCGCCCGGCCACTCGAAGGCGGCCACCCATTCCTCGCCGTCGTCCGCCGCCCACGGCTTGTGCTCAAGCACGGCGAGCATGCGGCGCGGGCTTCCGTCCACCTCCACGTCCAGCGTCGGCCGCAGGAAGCGCCGTCCCCGGATCCCGTACCAGCGCCCGATCACCTCGAGCCGGCCGTCGGCCCAGGCGAAGCGCTCCACTTCGAAGCTCACGCCCGGTGGAGCCGCCGTCGGGGGGTCGCGGGAGACGGCCATGAACAAGAGAGCTTGACGGGGCGTCGCTCAGCGGGCAAGGTGCCCGGACGATGAAGCGCCTCGCTGCAATCGCGGTTGCAACCTGCCTGCTCGCGCTGCCCGCTCCCGCGATGGCCCAGACAAACGATCCGTTCGGGCCGATCGCCCCGTCCGGGCCGCCTCCGCCGCCGCCCGAGCCCGAGCCCGAGCCGCAGCCGGTGGCGGAGGACGACGACGGCTTCCTGGGCACCGCCGAGGCGCTCGGGTTCGCGGCCCTCACCGCCGTGATCATCGGCGCTGTCTTCGTCGCGATCCGCCGCGAGGGACGCCGCATGGAGCAGCGCGCCAAGCGGGCGCACCGCCAGCGCCGCAGCAAGCGGAGCGCCCGGCCCGCCGACCTGCACAGCGGCCGCACGGCGGCGGCGGCCGCGGGCGGCGCGAGCGGCGAGCGCCGCGCCGACGCGAAGCGGCCGCCCCCGCCACCGCGCAAGCGGCGCGCCAAGGCGAAGCGCCGCTGAGCGATACGTTGTCGCGATGCCACTGAGCTTCGGCGTCACCGTCCTTCCCGACCCGCCCTACCAGCGCTTCGTCGACCTGCTCGTGATGGCAGAGCAGCAGGGCTTCGAGTACGGCTGGACGTACGACTCGCACGTGCTCTGGCAGGAGTCCACGCCGACGCTCGCGCTCGCCGCGAAGGCGACGGACAGGATGAAGCTCGGCCACATGGTCACCAACCCGGGCACGCGGGAGCCGACCGTCGTCGCGAGCGCCTACGCCACGCTCCACGACATCTCGGACGGGCGCATGGTGATGGGGATCGGGCGCGGCGATTCGGCCCGGCGCTACATCAACCAGAAGCCCGTGCGGGTGGGCCGCTTCGAGGAATCCCTGAAGATGATCAAGCCGTTCATGAACGGCGAGAAGGTGCAGTGGAACGACACGGAGGTGGAGCTCACCTGGGTCCGCAAGGAGCTGCCGCCGATCGAGATGCACGTGGCGGGCTACGGGCCGAAGGTGCTGGCCATCGCGGGGCGGCTCGGCGACGGCGTGATCATCCAGCTCGCCGATCCGGACATCATCCAGTGGACGATGCAGACGGCGCGCGACGCAGCCGAGGAGGCGGGCCGGGACCCGGCCCAGCTCAAGTGCATCGTCTGCGCGCCCAGCCACATCTCGGACGACATCGCCGCCGCCCGCGAGCAGGTGCGCTGGTTCCCGGCGATGGTGTCCAACCACGTGCGGGACCTGATCGCCCGCTACGGCGCCGACGGCTCGGTGGTGCCGCGCGCGCTGACCGACTACGTGCCCGCCGAGACGGGCTACGACTACGACGAGCACTCGCGCGTGGGGGCGAGGCACGGCGCGTTCGTCAGCGACGACATCTGCGACCGCTTCTGCGTGCTCGGCACGCCCGAGCAGGCCGTCGAGAAGCTGCGCGAGCTCGAGTCGATCGGCGTGGACCAGTTCAACATCTACCTCATGACGGAGGGCCAGGAGGAGACGCTCGAGACCTACGGCCGCGAGATCATCCCGCGCCTGGCCGGAGTGACTGGAGGTGCAGCGTGAGGAAGCTCGTACGTGGCGGCACGGTCGTGACCGCCGCCCACTCTTCGCAGGCCGACGTGCTGATCGAGGACGAGGAGATCGCCGCGGTCGGCGCGCTCGGGGACGTCGAGGACGCGGAGGTGATCGACGCCACCGGCTGCTTCGTGCTGCCGGGGCTGATCGACAACCACACCCACCTCTCGATGCCGTTCGGGGGGACCGTCTCGATCGACGACTACGACACCGGCACGCGCGCCGCGGCGGCGGGCGGCACCACCTGCCTCGTCGACTTCGTGATCCAGCAGCACCCGAACGGGCTGCGCTCGTCACTCGAGGAGTGGCAGGAGCGCGCGAGCGGAGCCGCGCACGTGGACTACGGCTTCCACATGGCCATCACCCAGGCCGACGAGGCCACGCTCGCCGACATGGAGCCGATGGTCGAGGAGGGCCTGTGCAGCTTCAAGGTCTTCCTGGCCTACAAGGGCGCGATCATGGTCACCGACGACCTGTTCTTCAGGGTCCTCGAGAACACGCGCGACCTCGGGGCGCTCACGATGGTCCACTGCGAGAACGGCTGGGCGATCGACGTGCTGGTGGAACGTGCGCTCGCCGCGGGCCAGACCGAGCCGATCTACCACGCCCACACGCGCCCCGAGGAGCTCGAGGCCGAGGCCACGAGCCGGTCGGTGCGCTTTGCCGAGCTGACGGGCGCCAGCGTCTACATCGTGCACGTGACCTGCGGCCTCGCCGCAGACGAGATCGCGGCGGGGCAGGCGCGCGGGGTGCAGGTGTCCGGCGAGACCTGCCTCCAGTACCTGACCAACACGGTCCACGATCTGGAGCGGCCGAACTTCGAGGGCGCCCGCTACGTGTGCTCGCCGCCGCTGCGCGAGGAGCGCAACCACGACCTGCTGTGGGCGGCGCTGAAGCGCGGCGTGCTCGAGAGCGTCTCCACCGACCACTGCCCGTTCAACGACGAGCAGAAGGCGATGGGGCGCGACGACTTCTCGAAGATCCCCAACGGCCTGGCGATGATCCAGCACCGCCTCGTGAAGCTGTGGGACATCGGGGTCGAGTCGGGGCGGATCACGCCGAGCGAGCTGGTCGACCTGACCTCCACGGCGATCGCGCGCCGCTTCGGCCTGCACCGGAAGGGCTCGATCGCGCCCGGGATGGACGCCGACCTGGTCGTGTTCGATCCCTCCACGCCGTTCGAGTTCTCCACCCGCACGTCGTTCATGAACGTGGACTACGACCTGTTCGATGGGGAGAGCTCGACCGGAAGCGTGCGCCACACGTTCTGCCGCGGCACGATGGTCTACGACCGCGGCGAGATCGTGACCCAGCCGGGCCACGGCCGCTTCGTGCCGCGCTCGCTGCGCGAGCCCGCCGCGGTGGCGGCGTCGTGAACCCGGACCGGGTTCTCGAAGACCTCCGCGAGCTGGCCCGCCTGACCGGCGGGCCGGACGGCGCGCGCCGGGTCTGCTGGACAGACGAGTGGACGAAGGCCCGCGAGTTCCTGCGGTCGCGGCTCGACGAGCTGCCGGTGGAGGTGAGCGTCGACCCCGCCGGCAACCTGTGGGCCCTCATGCAGGGGGAGGGCGACGGCTTCGTCATCGTGGGCTCGCACGTGGACTCGGTACCCGCGGGCGGCTGGCTCGACGGCGCGCTGGGCATCTTCACCGCTGTCGAGGCGCTTCGCAGCCAGGCCGAGAACGGCACCCCGCCGGTCGCGTTGCGGCTGGTGGACTGGGCCGACGAGGAGGGCGCGCGCTTCGGGCGCAGCCTGTTCGGCTCCTCCGCCTGCGCCGGGACGCTCGAGATCGACGAGGTGCGCGACCTGCGCGACCGGGACGGCGAGCGGCTCGAGGACGTGGTGGCACGCTACGACGTGGAGCTCGACCGCGTGCACGAGTCCGGCGAGGAGCTGCGCGGCGCCCGCGCGTACATCGAGATGCACATCGAGCAGGGGCCGGTGCTCGAGAGCAGGGGGGAGCCCGCGGCGACGGTGCTCGGGACCTGCGGCGTGGAGCGCCACGCCGCCGTCTTCACCGGTCAGGCGGCCCACGCCGGCGCCACGCCCATGGAGCTGCGGCGAGACAGCTTCGCCGCAACCGCCCAGGCCGCCCTGGCGATCCGGGAGATCGGCCTGGCGCACGAGGGCGGCGTCTGCACGGTGGGTGGGGCGACGAGCGAGCCGGGCGTCGTGACGGCGGTGGCCGGCCGCACCGAGATGCTGCTCGACCAGCGCCACCTGGACCCCGGCGAGCTCGCCGCGATGCTCGCCGAGGCCCGCTCCGCCTGCGAGCAGGCCGCCGCGGACCACGGCTGCGAGGTCGAGCTGAGGCACCTCTGGTCGATCCCGCCGATCCCGTTCGACGACCGCCTGATCGGGTTCGCGAAGAACGCGGTGGCCGAGGCGGGCGGCAAGGACACCGCGATCCCGAGCGGCCCTCTCCACGATGCCGCCGAGATGGCACGGCTGATCCCGACGGTGATGATCTTCTCCTCCTCCTCGCCGCCGGTCTCGCACACCAAGGAGGAGGACACGCCGGAGGCCGACCTGCGGGTTGCCATCGACGCCTACGGCCGCACCGTCGAGGCCATGCTCGCGAGCGCGGCCGCGGGCGATCTGCCGCCCCGCGCGTGAGCGCGCTCGAGGAGCAGCTCGCCTATCTCGAGCGATCGAGTCGCTTCTACGCCGAGCGCCTGCGGGGAGCTCGGGTCCGCACGGCGGCCGACCTGCCGCGGCTGCCCTTCACCACCAAGGAGGAGCTGCGCGAGGGCCAGCGCCGCGAGCCGCCCTTCGGCCCCCACCTGTGCGCGCCGCCCGATCGGCTCGCCCGCATGCACGTGACCTCGGGGACGACGGGCGAGCCGGTGGCGGTCGGCTTCACGCGCGCCGACCACGAGGCAAACAGCGCGGTGGGCGGCGAGGCGTTTCGCATCGCGGGGGTGCGCGAGGACGACACGATCGCCCACTGCCTCAACTACGCGCTGTATGCCGGCGGCATCGCCGATCACATGGCGCTGGAGGCGAGCGGGGCCACCGTCGTGCCGGTCGGCACGGGCCAGTCGCGCCGCCTGCTCGAGCTGATCCCGCGGCTGGGGATCACGGCGATCTTCGGCACGCTGTCGTTCCCGGCCTACCTGGCGGCCCGCGCGCGCGAGGGCGGGCTCGATCCCGCCGCGCTCGGGCTGCGGCACATCGTCACGGCCGGGGAGCCCGGCGCCGGGCTCGCCGCCGTGCGCGGCGAGATCGAGGCCGCCTGGGGCGCCACGGTGGCCGACACGTTCGGGATGAGCGACGTGTGGTCGACGATGGGCGGCGCATGCGGGGAGGGGGAGGGGCTCCACCTGACCGTGGAGGGCCACGCCGTGCTCGAGCTGGTCGACCCTGACAGCGGCGAGCCGCTCGAGCTCGAGGAGGGCGCGAGCGGCGAGCTGGTCTGGACCCACCTGCGCCGGGAGGCCTCGCCGCTCCTGCGCTACCGCTCCGGGGATCTGGGCCGGGTGTGGACCTCCCCCTGCGAGTGTGGGCGGAGCTCGCCGCGGATCCGGATCGACGGGCGCCGCGACGACATGCTGCGCGTGCAGGCGGTGAACGTCTACCCACAGGCGATCGGGGCGATCGTGTCCAAACGCGACGGGCTCGGCCGCCACTGCGTGGTCGCGGAGGGAGATCCGGTCGTGCCGCCGCTGCGGGTCTACGTCGAGGCGGAGCCGGAGGCGGACCTCGCCGGCCTGACCGAAGAGCTGCACGACGCCCTGCGGGCGCGCTTCGAGGTGACTCGCGTGGAGCCGGGCTCGCTGCCGCGGGCCGAGCACAAGACGCGCACCGTGTACCGAACGGCGCGGGGCGACGAGCTGCCCGAAGCCGTCCAGGCCCTGAGGAGGGAGACCATCGCATGACCGTCACCACCGCCGACCGGGGTGCCGCCCGGGTCGTCACCTGGGACCGCCAGGCGCGGCGCAACGCGTGGGACCTGGCCACGATGACCGCCATCGCCGACGCCGTGGAGGAGGCCGGGGCGGACCCGGCAGTGCGCTGCGTGGTGCTGCGGGGAGCGGGCGGGCACTT
>Ga0081538_10002802_pt1 | contig 16695 bp, 13 predicted proteins | sample TabmetS5T2R1_FD_71022 | JGI IMG/M metagenome (GOLD analysis project Ga0081538, IMG submission 71022) | Tabebuia heterophylla rhizosphere microbial communities from the University of Puerto Rico - S5T2R1 | ecosystem: Host-associated > Plants > Roots > Rhizosphere ... | reverse complement strand
GGCCCGCGCGGGAGCCCCCCGCGCCTGTCTTTCCCCCGCGGGGGACCCCGGAGCACGCCTGCGCGGTCGACAACATCTGGTCGCTCTCCAACCTCGTGCTCATGACCGGCCACCTCGGCTACCCCTCGACCGGCCTGAACGCGCTCCGCGGCCAGAACAACGTGCAGGGCCTGAACGACGCGGGCGCCAACCCCGCCTACCTGCCCGGCTACCAGCCCGTCGACAACGCCGAGGTCCGGGCCAAGTTCGAGCAGAGGTGGGGAGTCGAGGTGCCGACGACCCCCGGCTACCGGCTCGACCAGATCATGTCCGGCCTCCACGACGGGCGCATCCGGGCGCTCTACCTGATCGGCGAGAACCCGGTGCAGACCGAGCCGAACGCCCACCACGTCGAGGAGGGCATGGCCCACCTCGACTTCGTGGTCGCGCAGGACCTCTTCCTCAACGACTCGAACCGCAAGTTCGCGAACGTCATCTTCCCCGCATCGAGCTTCGCCGAGAAGGAGGGGACCTTCACGAACACGGAGCGGCGCGTGAACCGTGTGCGCAAGGCGGTGCCGTGCCCCGGGAACGCGCGGGAGGACTTCCGCATCGTCGTCGAGATGGCGGAGGCGCTCGGCGCGGGCTGGCCCGAGTACGCGACGGCCGAGGACGCGTGGAACGAGTTCGCCGACCTGGCTCCGCTCTGGTCGGGCATCCGCTACGACCGCATCGAGGAGGTCGGCCTCCAGTGGCCGTGCACCGACCGCGACCACCCGGGCTCGCCGTACCTACACGCGCCGCACCCGGCGCGCCCGAGCGGGAAGGGGAAGTTCTACCCGGTCGAGTACCAGCCGCCGATCGAGCAGCCCGACTCCGAGTACCCCTTCGTCCTCTCCACGGGGCGGACGCTCTACCACTACAACTCGGCGACCATGACCATGCGCGAGGAGGGCGTCACGCAGAAGCAGGAGGATCCCTTCGTCGAGATGCACCCGGAGGACGCGGAGGCGCTCGGCGTCGCGGACGGCGACTGGGTGCGGCTCGTCTCACGCCGCGGCGAGCTCGAGGCGCGGGCGAAGCTCGGCGACCGCGTCTACCCCGGCCTCGTCTGGATGGCCCTGCACTTCGCCGAGGCGAAGGTGAACTGGCTCACGCACGACGTGGGCGACCCGCTCATCGGCACGCCGGAGTACAAGACGTCGGCCGTGCGGGTGGAGCCGCTCGGCGGCTCGCTCAGACCGGCGGCACGGTAGACCGGAAAGCGACGAGCCCGCCGGCAAACCGAAGCGCGACCGAGCCGTGCGAGGCGATCGTCGCCCGCACCGACCCGGGCGAGCAGGAGAGCGTCGTCCTGTGCCCCGAGCTCGACGCTCTCGTCGGATAGGAGCGCATCTCGGTCGGGATTCGGCTTACGATGCGCGTATCGGCACGCCTGGCACCCATGCCGGTGAGAACCGGTTCCTGTACGCAATCATCTCGACGGTCGGATCGTCGCTGGACCTCGAGGAGGTCCTGGGCGCGGTCGTCCGCCTCCTGACCGACGCGTGCTCGGTGCACGCCTGCTTCGTCTACCTCGTCGAGGACGACCGGCTCGTGCTGGCGGCCGCTTCCGATCCCTACGCGGAGCTGGTCGGCGAGATCGCGCTCGAGCAGGGCGAGGGGCTCGCGTGGTGGGCGGCCGAGCACAAAGAGCCCGCCTGGATTCGCGAGGGGCTGCTCGAGGACCCACGGGTGAAGTACGTCCCCGAGCTCGAGGAGGAGCGGTTCCAATCGCTCGTCTCCGTCCCGATCGTGGGGAAGGACGGCAACGTCATCGGCGTCATCTCCAGCCACACGGAGGCGCCCCGCGAGTTCACCGAGGCGGAAGTCGAGGTGCTCGTGTCGAGCGCGTCTCTCGTGGCCGGAGCGATCGAGAACGCACGGCTCTACGAGGAGATGCGGCGACGGGTGGACGAGCTCGAGCACCTGACCGAGCTCGCCGAGATCCTCGCCGGGGCAGAGACCCTGGATACCGTCCTGCCTCGCGTCACCTCGCGCTCCCGCAAGCTCCTGCGTGCGGACGCCTGCCACCTCTACCTGCTCGACCCCTCCACCGAGGTTCTGCACCTGCGGGCGTCTGCGCCTGAGGGTGCCGCGGTACGCAGGGAGATCGGTCTCTCCGAGCTCGGCCCCGAGCTCGCGCGAAGCGGCCGCTCGGCCTCCGTGGCCGTCCCGCTCGTCGCCAACGACGAGCTGCTCGGCCTCCTCGCCGCAACCGGGACCTCGGAGGTCGACCTCGCCCGCGCGGTCGCCAACCAGACCGCCGTCGCGCTGAAGAAGATCGAGCTGATCGAGCGGCTGACCGAGAAGAACCTGATCAAGGACTTCTTCGAGCAGCTCGCCCGCGGCGAGGCGCTTCCGGGCCTCGAAGGGCGCGCGGCTCGACTGGGCTGCGACCTCGACCAGCGCTACCTCGTCCTCGCCGCTTCCCCACCCTCCGACGAGCTCGAGCGCGGCCTGGCGGCCGCTCTCCCCGGCTCTCTCTTCGACCGGCGCGACGATTCGACGCGGGCGCTTCTGCGCGTGCCGCGCAAGGGCGAGGAGCGTCTGCTGGCGAGCGTACGCGAGCTTCGGGAGAAGCTGGAGGCACCGGTCTCGATCGGGCTCTCGAACGTCTGTCGCGGCGCGGCGAGCTTCCCGGCGGGCTTCGATGAGGCGCGCGACGCGCTGCTCGGCACCACCGTCCTCCAGGGAAGCCCGGGGGTGATGGCGTACGAGGAGCTCGGGCCGTACAAGTACCTCCTGCGCATGCCGTTCGACGGCGGCGTCCGCGACCCGCACCGGGACGCCGTCGCCCGCATCGCCGAGTACGACCGCCAGCGCTCCACCGCGCTCCTCCGGACGCTGGAGGAGTTCCTCCGGCGGCGCGGGTCGATCAGCGCGACCGCCGAGGCGCTCTACGTCCACCCGAACACGCTGCGCCAACGGCTTCGCCGGATCGGCGAGCTCTCTGGGCTCGATCTGCGCAAGGACGACTGGCTCATGGTCGAGATCGCCGTGAAGCTGGTGCGCCTCCAGGAGGCGCTGGGGACGGCGCAGATGCACACACAGCGGCCCGACCGGTTGTAGGAAGCCGCCATCGGCGTACGGGCCGACGCGGGTTATCGTCCGAGACGTCCCCAAAGGAGGAGTTGCATGGCCTCTGCCAGTGCCGCCGCGCCCACCGTCGAGGACATCCGCACGGAGTCTGAGAGCCGCGGCATCGAGTTCTACTTCGCCCAGTTCGTCGACATGTACGCCCGGCCGAGCGCGAAGCTCGTACCGGCCCAGAACCTGGACGACCTCGTCACCGACGGGGCCGGTTTCGCCGGCTTCGCCGCGGGCGAGATCGGCCAGGTGCCGAGCGATCCCGACATCGCCGCGATTCCCGACCTGGCGAGCTTCACGCCGGTGCCCTGGGAACCGACCGTCGCACGCTTCGCCTGCGACATCACGGTGGACGGCGAGGAGTGGCCCTACGACCCGCGCACGATCCTGCGCCGCCAGCTCGCCGCCGCCCGCGAGCAGGGATTCGAGTTCATGATGGGCCTCGAGCTCGAGTATTTCCTCGTCGAGCTCATGGAGGACGGCTCGATCCGGCTCGCGGACGCGCTCGACACGCTCGAGAAGCCGTGCTACGACCTCAACGGCCTCTCGCGCCACTACGACTTCCTCACCACCGTATCGCGCTACGTCAACGAGCTCGGCTGGGGCAACTACGCGAACGACCACGAGGACGCGAACGGCCAGTTCGAGCAGAACTTCACCTACGCCGACGCGCTCACGAGCTGCGACCGCGCCATCTTCTTCCGCTACATGGTTCACCAGCTCGCGGAGCGAAAGGGGCGCGAGGAGGGCCGGAACATCCTCGCCACGTTCATGCCCAAACCGTTCTCGCACCTGACGGGGAACGGCTGCCACTTCCACATGTCCCTTTGGGACGGGGAGACGAACCTCTTCCTGGACGAGAACGACCCGCGCGGCCTCGGCCTCTCCGAGACCGCGTACCACTTCATCGGCGGCCTCACGAAGCATGCGCGTGCATACAGCGCGGTGACCGCGCCGACAGTCAACTCCTACAAGCGGCTGAAGGTGGGGACGACGGCGAGCGGCGCGACCTGGTCGCCGGTCTGGATCAGCTACGGCTACAACAACCGCACCCAGATGCTCCGCATCCCCGGGCCGGGACGGGTCGAGGACCGCACCATCGACGGCTCCTGCAACCCCTATCTCGCCGCGACCGTCATCCTCGCCGCCGGCCTGGACGGCATCGCGGAAAAGGTCGACCCCGGCGAGCCGAACTCCGAGAACCTCTACGCCGTCCCGTACGACGAGCTCAGGGGCCGCGGGCTCGAGATCCTTCCCTCCAATCTGCTCGAGGCCACGAACGAGCTGAAGTCGAACGACGTCGTCCGCGAGGCGCTCGGGCGGGGGCGCGACGAGGACTACGCCGACTACTTCATCCGCGTCAAGCGGGAGGAGTGGGACCGCTACCACGAGCAGGTGACCCCGTGGGAGGTGGCCGAGTACCTGACGCGTTTCTGATCGATATGGAGGAAAGCTCTATATCTGAGTCGCCAAGATCGTCGATTCTGTGCGGTTTCTCCTGCAATCTCGCATGTAGATTTCGGACATATGTGTGGCATCGTCGGACTGTTCGCGAAAGCGGCTGAGATCGAGGAGTCGCTCGGGGCCCACCTCGCTCTGATGCTCGAGCAGATGAGCGACCGCGGGCCGGACAGCGCCGGCGTCGCGGTCTACCGCAACCCTGCTCCGGCGGGTAGCAGCAAGCTCGCGCTCTTCTCGCCCGACCCGCTGCAAGACTGGGACGCGCTCGCCGGCGAGCTCGAGAACGCCTTCGACAGGTCGTCCGAGCCCGAGGTCCGCGCCAGCCATGCCGTGCTCGTCGTCGAAGCCGAGGCGCCGGAGGCTGAGTCCTGGGTCCGCCGCATTCACCCGGAGCTGCGGGTGATGAGCGCGGGCCGGGCAATCGAGATCTACAAGGAGGTGGGCCGGCCGGAGGAGTTCGTGCGCCAGTTCGCCCTCGGCGACTTCCAGGGAACGCACGCACTGGGCCACACCCGCATGGCGACCGAGAGCCGCGTCACGACCGAGGGCTCGCACCCCTTCTCGACCGGCCACGACCTCTGCCTCGTCCACAACGGCTCGCTCTCGAACCACAACCGCCTGCGCGAAAGCCTGCGGCGCGAGGGCATCGAGTTCCAGACGGAGAACGACACCGAGGTGGCCGCGGGCTACCTCGCCCGGCGGCTGCGCGAAGGCGCCTCGCTCGAGGAGGCGCTCGAAGGCTGCCTCGAGGACCTCGACGGGTTCTACACCTTCCTCGTCGGGACGGAGGACGGCTTCGCCGTCCTCCGCGACCCGATCGCGTGCAAGCCTGCCGTCCTCGCCGAGACCGACGACTGGGTGGCGATGGCGTCCGAGTGGCGCTCGATCGCGACGCTGCCGGGCGCGGCCGAGGCCCGCTCGTGGGAGCCGGTTCCGGGCGTCGTCTACGCCTGGGAGCGCGCAAAGGTCTGATGGAGGCGGCGGAGGTAGAGGCGGCCGTCGCGGTCGTCGACCTCGCGGAGACGCCGCTTCGCGAGCTGAACCAGCGGTTGCACCAGCTCGCTCGAGTGCCCGGGCCCGCGCACTGGCGGGTGCTCAACCCGAACGGCGCGCACGCCGTCGCCTGCGGCCTCGACGTCGACGTCCAGGTGGAGATCGACGGTCACGTCGGCTACTACTGCGCCGGGATGAACAAGCGCGCGACCGTGCGGGTGCACGGGAACGCGAGCACCGGCCTCGCCGAGAACATGATGTCCGGCACAGTCGTGATCGAGGGGAACGCGAGCCAGTCGGCCGGCGCCACGGGTCACGGCGGGCTGCTCGTCGTCCACGGCGACGCCTCCGCGCGCTGCGGCATCTCCATGAAGGGCATCGACATCGTCGTGCGGGGGTCGGTCGGCCACCTCAGCGGCTTCATGGCGCAGACCGGCCGCCTCGTCGTCTGCGGAGACGCAGGCGAGGCGCTCGGGGACTCGATCTACGAGGCGCGACTCTACGTCCGCGGGTCGGTCGCGGGACTGGGCGCGGACTGCGTCGAGAAGCCGCTGCGGGAGAAGCACCGCGCCGAGCTGGCGGGTCTGCTCGCGGCTGCCGGCTTTCGAGATGTCGACCCCGGCGACTTTCGCCGCTACGGCTCCGCGCGCGAGCTCTACAACTTCAAGGTCGACAACGCGAGCGCCTACTGATGCCGGAACAGCCCTGGAACCTCAGGGAGTCGTACCTCTACGACAAGCCGGTGATCGCCGAGATCCAGCGGGCCGCGCGCGAGGGCATCTACGACATCCGCGGCTTCGGGGCGAAGCGGCGCCTCCCGCACTTCGACGACCTCCTCCTGCTCGGCGCGAGCATCTCGCGCTACCCGCTCGAGGGCTACCGGGAGCGCTGCGACACGGACGTGACGCTGGGCACGCGCTTCGCCAAGAGGTCGCTCGAGCTGAAGATCCCGATCACGATCGCCGGCATGAGCTTCGGCGCGCTTTCGGCGGCGGCGAAGGAGGCACTCGGGCGAGGCGCGACCGAGGTGGGGACGTCGACGACGACCGGCGACGGCGGCATGACGGCGGAAGAGCGCGAGCACTCGAAGATCCTCGTCTATCAGCTCCTCCCTTCGCGCTACGGCATGAACCCGGACGACCTGCGCCGCTCCGACGCGATCGAGGTCGTCGTCGGCCAGGGCGCGAAGCCGGGTGGCGGGGGCATGCTTCTCGGGCACAAGATCTCCGACCGCGTCGCCGAGATGCGCGACCTGCCGAAGGGGATCGACCAGCGAAGCGCCTCGCGGCATCCGGACTGGACGGGACCGGACGACCTCGAGATCAAGATCGGCGAGCTGCGCGAGATCACAGACTGGGAGAAGCCGATCTTCGTCAAGATCGGAGCCACGCGGACGTACTACGACGTCCAGCTCGCAGTCAAGGCAGGCGCGGACGTCATCGTGCTCGACGGTATGCAGGGAGGGACGGCGGCGACGCAGGACGTCTTCATCGAGCACGTGGGCATCCCGACGCTCCCGGCGGTGCGCCTGGCGGTGGACGCTCTGCAAGAGCTGGGCATGCACCGGCAGGTGCAGCTGATCGTCTCCGGCGGCATCCGAACGGGCGCCGACGTCGCCAAGGCGCTCGCGCTCGGCGCCGACGCGGTCTCGATCGGGACGGCGGCCCTGATCGCCATGGGCGACAACGCCCCAGAGCACGACGAGGCCTACCGCAGGATCGGAAGCGCGGCCGGCTACTACGACGACTGGCAGGCAGGCCGCGACCCCGTCGGGATCTCGACGCAGGAGGACGAGCTCGCCGCCCGCTTCGATCCCGAGCTCGGCGGCCGCCGCATCGCCAACTACCTGCGTGTGCTCACGCTCGAGACGCAGACGCTCGCGCGCGCGTGCGGGAAATCCCACGTCCTGAACCTCGAGCCGGAGGACTTGGTCGCGTTGACCGTGGAGGCAGCCGCGATGGCTCGCGTCCCGCTTGCGGGGACGAGCTGGATCCCCGGCACGGATAAGGCCTGATGCTGCTCTACGACTCCGACATCTCCGGCAACTGCTACAAGGTGCGCCTCCTGCTCGCCCACCTCGGGCTCGAGTACGACCGGTACCCGATGGACGTGGTCGACCGCTCGAACCGGCGGGAAGTCCTCGGCCACCTGAACCCGGGCCTCCGCGTGCCGACGCTCGTGCTCGACGACGAGCGGGCGCTGGGCGAGTCGGGCGCAATCCTCTGGTACCTGGCGGACGGGACTCCGTACGTGCCGAGCGACCCGTTCGACCGAGCCAAGGTCCTGCAGTGGATGTTCTTCGAGCAGTACAGCCACGAGCCGTACGTCGCCGTGGCCCGCTTCTGGCTCACGAAGGGAATCGCCGTCGATCCGGAGACGCTCGCCGAGCGCCAGCGCGTCGGCTACCTCGCTCTCGACGCGATGGAGAGCCACCTCGCCGGCCACGAGTTCCTCGTCGGCGGGCGCTACTCCATCGCCGACATCGCCCTCTACGCGTACACGCACGTCGCCCACGAGGGCGGCTTCGACCTCGGTGGCTATCCGGCCATCCGCGCGTGGCTGGAGCGGGTCGCCGCTCAGCCCGGCCACGTCCCGATCACCGCCTGATCCACAGGGCTGTCCCCGCCGGCCACGGCCGGGGCCTGTCCCCGGTCATGTCCGCGCACGCCACGTCGGAACTGTCGCCGGGACGCGAAGGTCGAGCCGGACAGGCTGGGGCGTCGGGGCCGCGGCCGCCACCACTGTCCGCGCAGGGCGCGTCCGGGGCCTGTCCCCGATCGTGGCCGCCGGGGACGGTGGGCTCTCCACCGGCACCTGGGGATTGACATGCGCGGAGCGGCCTGGAAGGATCTTTGATCAAAGATCAAAAATGCCCGCGCACGCTCCTAACCCGCTCGAGATCTCGTCCGTCGAAGACGGCGTCTACCGCGCCCTCAGGCACGAGATCGGCCGCCTCGAGCTCGCTCCCGGGGAGCGGCTGCGGCTCGAGGAGCTCGCCCGGCGGTTCGACGTCAGCCTCACGCCGGTGCGCCACGCCCTCAGACGGCTCGAGAGCGAAGGGCTGGTCGTCAGCCAGAGGCGCCGCGGCTCGCGGGTGGCGCTGCTCTCCGTCGAGGAGCTGGAGGAGATCCAGGCCATCCGGCTCGGGCTGGAGACCTTCCTCGCCCGCCGCGGGGCCGAGGCGATCACCGACCAGGCGCTCGCCGAGATGACCGCGGCGCGCGACGAGATGGAGCGCGCGTTTCGCGCCGGCGACCTCGACGCCTACCTCGCCTCCTTCTGGTCGCTGCGCGACGCCTGCTATCGCTGCGCGAAGAAGCCACGGCTCGAACGGACGCTGCAGGACCAGCGCGTGCGCGTCGAGCGCTACGTCCTCACGCTCTGCCGCGACCCGGAAGCATTCGCCGACCTGCGCCGCGGACCGGACACGCTGCTCGAGGCCTGCCGAGCCCGCGACGGCGCGGCCGCGGAGAAGGCAACGCTCGACGCGCTTCAGTGGGTGTTGGCAGAGCTTCAGCGCATGCTCGACAATGCCGAGGCCGCGCAGGCGTCGGCGTAGAGAGAGCCAGTGTCTTTCCTGCTTCCCTGTCCCAACTGCGGGCCCCGCCCGGTGGACGAGTTCAGCTGCACGGGCGAGGTCACCGTGCGCCCGAAGGGCTCGCCGAGCCTCCGTGAGCTAACCGACTACCTCTACTTCAGGCGCAACGTCGCCGGCGTCCAGCGCGAGTGGTGGTGCCACAGGCTCGGCTGCGAGGCCTGGTTCACCGCCGAGCGCGACACGCGCACGAACGACGTCCTCTCCGTCGAGGTCCCGGCCGAGCAATGAGGCTCCCGCCGCAGCCAGGCGAGCGCCTCGACCGCGAGCGTGAGGTCGAGCTTGCCTTTCACGGCGCGACTGTCCGCGGCTTCGAGGGCGACACGATCGCGTCGGCGCTCTTCGGCGAGGGCCAACGCGTCTTCTCGCGCAGCTTCAAGTACCACCGCCCGCGCGGGCTCCTCTGCTGCCAGGGAACCTGCCCGAACTGCATGCTGACCGTCGACGGGACGCCGAACGTGCGCGCGTGCGTGACTCCGGTCGTCGAGGGCATGCGGATCGAGGCGCAGAATGTCCGCGGCTCCCTCGACCACGACTTGCTCGCGATCACCGACAGGATCGGAGGGCCCTTCACCCCGGTCGGCTTCTACTACCGGACGATGATCCGCCCACGCCGGCTCTGGCCGCTCTACGAGAGGTTTCTGCGCAGCGTCGCCGGGCTCGGCGAGGTCGACAAGCACCGCGGCCGCGCGCAACGCTACGACGTGGAGCACCGGCGCACAGAAGTGCTCGTGGTCGGCGGTGGTTCCGCAGGACGAGAAGCCGCTCGGCGACACGCAGCGGAGGGCCGCGGTGTCGTCGTCGTCGAGACCGACCCAGCGCGCATCGAGGCCGGAAACGGCTTCGAGGTCGTCAACGGCACCGTGCTCGGCATCTTCGAGGGCGGCCTCATTCCGGTCGACGCCGGGACGCTGCTGCTTCGCTACCGCGCCTCTCACGTCGTCGTCGCCGCCGGAGCCGTCGAGCAGCCGCTTGTCTTCCCGGGAAACGACCTCGTAGGGGTCGTCCTCCCGGAGGCCGTCCGCCGACTCGTCGGCCGCTGGTCGCTCAGGCCCGGCGAGCGTGCAGTCGTGATCGCCGCGGACGAACGGGCGCTCGACACCGTCGAGCTCCTCGAGCAGGCCGGCACGCGGGTGGCAGAAGTCGTCGACCTGCAGGAGCAGCGCGTCCGCGAGATCGCCGCCGAGGGACGCTCCGGGCGCCTTGCATCGGTCGAGCTCGACGGCCGCAAGGTGGCTTGCGACCTCCTCGTCATGTCCGGCGGGCGCCAACCCGCCTACGCGCTGCTCGCGCACGCGGGCGCCCGGGTGGACTACGACCACGCCCGAGGCATCTTCGTCCCGGACGACCTTCCCGACGGGATCGAGGTCGTCGGCGCCGCCGGGGGAGAAGTCGGCGAGGCGAGCGTTCCCGCCGCCAGCTACAACGGCGCCGCCAAGAAGGACAAGTGCTTCGTCTGCGTCTGCGAGGACGTCACCGACAAGGACATGAAGCGGGCAATCGGCGAGGGCTTCGACTCGATCGAGCTAGCGAAGCGCTACACGACCGTGACGATGGGCCCATGCCAGGGCAAGCTCTGCCACGTACCCTCCATCCGCCTCTACGCGCGTGAGAACGAGACCGACGAGGCGACCATCGGGACGACGACCGCACGGCCGCCGTGGCAGCCGGTCGAGCTCGGCCTCCTCGCCGGCCGCCCGCACGAGCCCGCCCAGCGCACCTCGATCCACCACCGTCACAAGGAGCTCGGCGCGAAGATGATGTGGACGGGCACCTGGCGGCGCCCGCACTCCTACGGCGACCCGGCCGGCGAGGCGAAGAACGTCCACGACGCGCTCGGGGTCATCGACGTCTCGACGCTCGGCAAGCTCGTGGTGACGGGAACCGACGCCGCCGAGTTCCTCGAGCGCCTCTATCCGAACCGGTTCGGCGACATGAAGCCCGGTCGCATCCGCTACGGCGTCCTCAACTCGGACGCCGGCCGAATCATGGACGACGGGACGATCGCGCGCCTCTCGCAGGAGGAGTTCTACGTGACGACGACGTCCACGGGCGCAGGCGCAGTCGTCGAGTGGTTCGAGTGGTGGAACGCGATCTGGCAGATGGACGTCGAGATCGTCAACGTCACGGGCGCGCTCGCGGCGGTGAACGTCGCCGGGCCGAACGCGCGCGAGCTGATGACGAGGCTCACCGACCTCGACGTCTCGAACGAGAGCTTCACCTACCTGGACGCCAAGCAGGCCCTGGTCGCGGGCGTTCCAGCCCTCCTCCTCCGCATTGGCTTCGTCGGGGAGCTCGGGTACGAGATCCATTTCCCGAGCCCGTTCGGCGAGCACGTCTGGGACACGATTCTCGAGCGCGGCGCCGATCTGGGCGCGAAGCCGTTCGGGCTCGAGCCGCAGCGGATCCTGCGCCTCGAGAAGATGCACGTCCTCGTCGGCCAGGACACCGACTCGGAGTCCAACGTCCTCGAGGCGTCGATGCCGTGGATCGCCAAGCTCGACAAGGACGACTTTGTGGGGAAGTGGTCGCTCGAGCACGTGCTCGAGCGCGGCTTCCGGGAGCAGCTCGTCGGCTTCGAGATGGAGAACGGCGTCGTGCCGCTGGAGGGCGGCCAGATCGTGATCGACGGGCGTCCCGGCGGACGGGTCACGAGCGCGCGCTGGAGCGATCAGGTGGGCCGCGCGATCGGCATGGCCTGGGTTCCGCCCGACCTCGCGGAGGAGAACGCAGAGCTGACGATCAAGGTGAACGGCTTGGTCGAGAAGGCGCGCGTGCGCCTGCGACCCTTCTTCGACCCGGAGGGGGAAAGGCTCCGCTCGTGAGTCCACGCGCAGTTCCTGCCGTCGCCCTTGGGGCACCCCGGCCCACCACCCGCTTTCGAGCCTGCAGCGGAAACCCGCGCGGGTGGCCTGCGCATCGTGCCGAAAGCGTGACGAAGGCGTGAGCATGGGCAACCTCGACTTCCTCAGCCCCGACCTCGCCGGCGTGGACGCGGTCTGGCGCTCGCCGCTCGCGCGGGCACTGACGCACGCGCCGGCGGGGATCGAGGACCTGTCCCGCACCGGGGTGCTCGAGGTGCGCGGCGAGCTCGACGGCCTCGACGCGGGCGTCGCCGAGGTCGTGCGGCTGACGCCGGAGCGGGCGCTCGTCCTCTGCCCCTTCGAGGACGCGGGCCGGCTGTGCAACCGCCTCGTCGGCGCGGGCCGGCTGGTCGTGGACCTCTCGGCCGGGTGGGCGGGCCTCCGGATCCAGGGCGAGACCCCGCTCCGCCGCCTCACCGATCTCGACCTGGACGCGCTGCCGGCGATGGGCTCGCTCGCGCACGTCCAGGCGCTCGTGCTCAGGGACGAGGGAGAGTCCTTCCGCCTCTACTTCCCGCAGGAGTACGGCCACTCGGTGGCTGAGGCCGTGCTCGACGCAGCCCAGGGCCTGGCGCGATGAAGGACGTCTTCCGCGTCAGGCGCATGTGGCGGCCGCGCTCGGAGCTCAAGGACCGCTACGACGTCGTCGTCGTCGGCGGCGGCTCGCACGGGCTGGCGACCGCCTACTACCTCGCCAAGGACCACGGCATCACGGACGTGGCCGTCCTGGAGAAGAGCTACATCGGCTCCGGCGCCGCCGGGCGCAACACGACCATCATCCGCGCGAACTACCGCACGCCCGAAGGGGCTGAGTTCTACAAGGAGAGCGTCAAGCTCTACGAGGGCCTCGGCGCCGACCTCGACTTCAACCTGCTCTTCTCACAGCAGGGCCACCTGACCCTTGCCCACTCCGACCGGGGGATCATCACGGCCAACGAGCGCGCCGAGGTCAACCAGCTGCTCGGCATCGACTCGCGCGTGATCTACCCGGACGAGATCGCCGAGCTCTGCCCGCAGATGGATCTGTCCGAGAACGTCACGTGGCCGGTGCAGGCCGCGCTCTACCACCCACCGGGCGGGATCATCCGACACGACGCGGTCGTGTGGGGCTACGCCCGCGGCGCCGACCGGCGCGGGATCGAGATCCACCCGTACACGGAGGTGACGGGCATCGACCGCTCGAACGGGCGTATCACCGGCGTCGAGACGACCCGCGGTCAAGTCCAGACGGACATGGTCGTGAGCGCGACCGCCGGCTGGTCGACGCTCGTGGCCGACCTGGCCGGGGTGCCGCTTCCGATCACGACGCACATCCTCCAGGCGTTCGTGACGGAGCCGGTGAAGCCGTTCCTCGACGTGGTCGTCGTCTCCTCGCAGATGCACGTCTACGTCTCGCAGACCGATCGAGGCGAGTTCCTGATCGGCGCCGAGATCGAGCCCTACACGACCTACAGCGGCAAGGGGACGTTCTCGTTCCTCGAGTACTCGGCGCGCCACGTCCTCGAGCTCTTCCCGCAGCTCGAGCGCATCCGCGTGCTGCGCTCGTGGACCGGCCTCTGCGACCTCTCCCCGGACTACAGCCCCATCCTCGGGAAGACGGAGCTGGACGGCTTCCTCGTCTCGACCGGGTGGGGCACGTACGGCTTCAAAGCGGCGCCGATCGTCGGGACGACGCTCGCGAAGCTCGTGGCCACCGGCAAGACGCCGAGGCTGATCGCCCCGTTTGCGCTCGAGCGCTTCCACACCGACACCCTCGTCTCCGAGCTGGCCGCCGCGGCCGTGTCCCACTAGACAGCGAACAAAGGAGCCCAATGGCCACGCAGATGCCGTCCAGCCTCGAGATCGCGCAGGAAGCGACCCTCCGCCCGATCGCGGAGATCGCTGAGGAGCTGGGCCTCCAGCCCGACGAGTACGACCTCCACGGGAAGTACAAGGCCAAGGTCGACCTGTCGGTCGTCGAGCGGCTGGCCGACCGGCCCGACGGGAAGCTCGTCTGCGTCACCGCGATCACCCCCACCAAGGCCGGTGAAGGGAAGACGACCACGTCGGTCTCGCTCACGCAGGGTCTTGGGCAGATCGGCCGGCGCGTCGCGCTGTGCCTGCGCGAGGCATCGCTCGGCCCGGTCTTCGGGATCAAGGGCGGTGCGGCCGGCGGCGGCTACGCGCAGGTCGTTCCCATGGAGGACCTGAACCTCCACTTCACGGGCGACATCCACGCGATCGGGGCGGCGAACAACCTGCTGGCGGCCATGCTCGAGGCGCATCTCCTGCACGGCGACAAGCTCGGGATCGATCCGCTGAGCGTCAGTTGGCGACGGTGCGTCGACATCAACGACCGCTCCCTGCGGCAGATTGTGATCGGGCTCGGCGGACGGACGAACGGCTACCCCCGCGAGACCGGCTACGACATCACAGCCGCCTCGGAGGTCATGGCCATCCTGGCCGTCGCGCGCGACCTGCACGACCTCCGCAAGCGCCTGGGGGCGATCACGGTCGGCTACACGTGGGAGGGCGAGCCGGTCGTCGCCGAGCAGCTGCAGGCCGCCGGCGCGATGACCGTCCTCCTCAAGGACGCGATCAAGCCGAATCTCGTGCAGACGCTCGAGGGCCAGCCCGCCTTCGTCCACTGCGGACCTTTCGCCAACATCGCCCACGGCAACAACTCGCTCGTCGCCGACCTCGTCGCGCTCAAGCTCGGCGACTACGTCGTCACGGAGAGCGGCTTCGGCGCGGACATGGGCATGGAGAAGTTCCTCGACATCGTCTGCCGGATCGGCGGATTGCGGCCGAACGCGATCTGTCTCGTCACGACCGTCCGTGCCCTGAAGCACCACGGCGGCGATCCCGACGGCGGCGTCGAGGCCGTCGAGGGAGGCGCGGAGAATCTGCGCCGGCATCTCGCGATCGTGCGCGAGTTCGGGCTCAAGGCGGTCGTGGCCGTCAACCGGTTCCCGACCGACCCCGACGACGAGCTCGAAGCGGTGCGCAAGCTCGCGCTCGACTACGGTGCCCACGCCGCCGAGCTGAACGAGGCCTTCGAGCGTGGCGGAGAGGGTGCAGCGTCGCTGGCCGAGGCGATCGTCGACGCCGCGGAGCAGCCGGACGAGTTCGACTTCATCTATCCGCTCGACGCGCCGATCGCGGAGAAGATCGAGGCTGTCTGCACGCGGGTGTACGGCGCCGACGGGGTCGCGTTCCTCCCGGCCGCGGAGGAGCGGCTGCGGACGTTCACGGAGCAGGGCTACGACAAGCTGCCGGTTTGCATGGCCAAGACGCACCTGTCGCTCTCGCACGATCCGGCGCTCCTCAATGCCCCCACGGGATTCACGGTCACCGTGCGCGACATCCGCGCCTACACGGGCTCCGGCTGGCTCGTCCCACTCCTCGGCGATATGCAGACGATGCCGGGGCTCGGCGTGAAGCCCGCTGCCTTCGAGGTCGACATCGACGAGACCGGCACCACCGTCGGGCTCTTCTGAGCCCAGGCAAGTAACAGACTGCTACTTGGCAACGCGGGCCTGACGTTCTCGGGCCGGATCGTCAACAATCGCGCCGTGGCCTACACGGACTTGCCCTTCGAGGAGCTGCTCGACACGATCGCCGCGGAGACGCCGGCGCCGGGCGGGGGCTCCGTCGCGGCCTTCGTGACCGAGATGGCCGCGTCGCTCGCGGCGATGGTGGCCCGCTTTGCCCACGACTGGGACGGCGCGGTCGGCGCAGTCGCCCAGGCCGAGACGCTGCGCCACCGGGCCGCGCCGCTGGCCCTCGAGGACGCCGTCGCCTACGAGAACGTGCTCACGGCGATGCGGATGCCGAAGGAGCTCGAGCCGGAGGTTCGGAACACCCTGATCGGCGAGACGCTCTCGCGCGCCGCCGACGTCCCGCTCGCGATCGCCGAGTGCGCCGCGTCCGTCTCCGAGCTCGCCGCCGAGATCGCCGTTCGAGGAAACCAGAACCTCCGCGGTGATGCCGCGGCCGCCGCGATCCTCGCGTCGTCGGCGGCCCGGGTGGCAAGCAACCTCGTCGAGATCAACCTCGCGACGACGGAGGGCGACGACCGGATCGAGCGCGCCCGCGCGTTCGTCCGCAGCGCGGAGGCCGCGGCCCGCCGGGCCGTCGGCGAGGGCGAGTGACTGCCGAGGTCATCGACGGCGCCCGGGTCGCGGAGGAGCTCCGCGCTGACGTCGAGCGTCGCGTCACAGAGCTGGGCTCCGGCGGCGTCACGCCAGGCCTCGCCACCGTCCTCGTGGGCGAGGACTACGCGGCAAAGGCCTACGAGCGCCGCGTGTGCAGGGTTGCCGGGGAGATCGGGTGCCGGTACGTCTCAGAGCAGCTGGCGGCCGAGGTCGAAGAGGCCGATGCGCTCGCGCTCGTGGGGAAGCTGAACGCAGACCCGCGCATCTCCGGCATCCTCATCCTCCGTCCGCTCCCGCCGCAGGTCTCCGAGGAGCACCTCTACCGCCAGCTCGACCCCCTGAAGGACGTCGAGGCGGTGCATCCCGAGAACGCGGGCCTCCTCGCCCTCGGCGAGCCGCGCTACACGCCCTCGACCCCGGCGAGCGTCTTCTACCTCCTCGACCGCTACGTCGAGGAGAGCGGGCGCGACCCGGCGACCTTCTACAACGGCCTCGACCTCGTGCTCGTCGGGCGCTCGAACAACGTCGGCAAGCCGGC
>Ga0081538_10002801_pt1 | contig 16696 bp, 18 predicted proteins | sample TabmetS5T2R1_FD_71022 | JGI IMG/M metagenome (GOLD analysis project Ga0081538, IMG submission 71022) | Tabebuia heterophylla rhizosphere microbial communities from the University of Puerto Rico - S5T2R1 | ecosystem: Host-associated > Plants > Roots > Rhizosphere ... | reverse complement strand
ACGACGCGGCCCGGCTCGGCCAACCCGCCGACCGGGACCGTCCCGGAATCGATCAGCGCCACGTCCACGCCGGTGCCGTCGGGCGCGTCCGTCAACACGCCGCTGCCTGCCAGCACCCGCTCCATCGACGCCGTCCCGGCGTCCGCCGCCCGCGCCTGAGCGGGCAGCATGAGCGCGATCAGGGCGAACCCGAGGGCCGCCATCCTTGCCGGCTTCGGCCTCCCGCGGCCGTCCCAGCGGATCCCGTAACGAATGGTCAAGCGCGTCCCTTCCGTGGACTTCATGCCCGACCGGTATCGGCACCGCCCGAGGATCGCTCAGGCGGACATATGTCCAGACGCGCGGGTTAGGGTCCCGGCCCTAGTTGAACTGCGGCACCACCCGCTCGGCCACCAGCCGCAATTGCCCCTGGATATCGGGCACGTTCTCGACCTTCTGGCCGGAGAAGAACTCGACCAGGTGGGCGTCGGAGAGCGCGAGGATCATGTGGTTGACGCCCGCCGGCTCGATGTCGCTCTTGATCTTCTCGACGCACTCCTCGGGCGTGCCGGCCACCGAGAGCTTCTCGGACAGCTCGGGCCTGAAGAGCTCGATCGCCTTGGCCACGTCGCCCGCGCCGAGCGCCTCGACCACCGGCGCGACCTCCTCGGGCGTGATGCCGTGGCGCTCGAGCTGCTCGGGCGGCATCGAGGAGATGTAGAAGGCGACGAGGATGCGCGCGGCCTGCTTGGCCGCCGCCGAGTCCTCGCCCACCACGGTCACGACCCAGGCGCCGATGTCGAGGTCGTCGAAGTTGCGGCCGGCGCCGTCGGCGCCCTTGCGAACGTTTTCGACCACGTAGTCGTAGGCCTCGCGCGAGTACGAGAGCGCGTGGTGGAGGCCGTCGGCGAGCTCGCCCGCCGTGATGAACGACCGCGGGCCCTTCATGCCGCCCATCAGCAGCGGGATGCGGTCCTGCACCGGGCGAGCGGCCGTGAACAGGCCCGTGTACTGGAAGAAGTCGCCCTGGAAGTTGATGGTCCCCTCGTCCAGGAAGGTGCGCATGACGTGCAGCGCCTCCTTCAGCCGGGAGAGCGGCTTCTTGGCGGCCCAGTCGATGTGGTACTGCTGCATCATCCCGAAGTTGCCGGTGGAGACGACCGCCTCCATCCGCCCGCCGGTCAGCTCGTCGAGCGTCGCGAGCTGCTGGCAGATCAGCGTCGGCTCGCGCAGGAACACGTGCGTGACGTTGGGCCCGAAGCGGATGTTGCTCGTCTTGTCCGCGGCGGCGGCGAACAGCACCCACAGGTCCTTGTGCCAGGTCTCGTCGACCGAGTAGCACGCGTAGAAGCCGAGCTCGTCCGCCGTCTTGATCATCTCGATCGAGTCGTTCAGCGGATAGTCCGGGAGCATGCAGTAGCTGAACCTCATTCGTCCTCCTCCGGCATCGTCTCGGACCCCAGCCCCGTCCCCAGGACCTCGTCCGCGAAGTGGTCGTGCATCCAGTCCAGGTGGTCCCAGCGGGCGGCGAAGATCCGCTTGGAGTCCCAGACCGGCATGTCCTGCTGCGGGAAGATCCGCATCTTCTCCGGGTCGATCTCGTACTGGTGCTCGAGGCGCAGCACCACGTCGTCGTTGATGCGCTGCGGCTCCGGCGGCTTCTGGTCGCCGAGTCGGAAGATGCTCATTCGTAGGCCTCGTCCATCGACTGCTTGCCCGGGTTCATCACGTTGTTGGGGTCGAGCGCGCGCTTGATGCGCTTGACCACCTCCCACGAGGAGCCCATCTCGGTCGGCACCAGCTCGGCGTCGCCCTCGCGGGTGGCGCCGTGGCACGCCGTCATCGAGCCGCCGTACTTCAGGGACACCTCCGAGATCTCGCGCTTGCAGCGCACCCAGGCGTCCCAGTTGGTCTCGTCGAGCCGCTGCTCCCAGATGCCGACGTCGATCTCCACCAGGTAGTCCGCCCACGGCTTGTAGGCGCCGTTGGTGTAGGCGAACATCCCCCAGTCGTCGAAGATCCCGTACTCGCGGATGTAGCGGTCGACGATCGCGTGCCACTCCTCGCGCACCTGCGGGAGCACGGAGTAGTTGAGCGCCGCGTCCTCGCAGTGCCACGACATCGGGACGGCCTGGCCGTCCAGCGTGCGGCCGTGCAGCGGGGTCGCGTAGCGGTCGTGGCGCGAGGCCCAGTCGCCCTGGGAGATCTCGTCGCCGAGGTAGCGGCCGTCGTTCAGCCGCCCCAGCTCCATCACGATCTTCGACGCCGGCTCGACCTCAGCACGGCGCCCGTACATGGCGACCGCGATGACGGAGCGGACGTCCTCGGGTTGCGGGATGTAGGCCTCGTCGTCGCGCCGCAGGTAGCGCAGCTTCCACTCGTCGAAGAGCACGACCCCGGCCAGCGTGGCGAGACCCGACTTGGTCAGCGCGCCGGTCGTGCGGTGCGCCTTCATGTAGTCGTCGAACGCGAAGAAGGCGGCGAACTCGGTCTCCGGCCGGGGGACGAGCTCGAGCGTGGCCTCGGTGCAGATGCCGAGCGTGCCCTGGTGGCCGGTGAACAGGTGCTTGAGCGTGAGCCCGGTCGAGGACTTGCGCAGCTTGCGCCCGCCGCCCTCGGCGATCTCGACGATCTCGCCGGTCGGCAGCACGACCTCCATCGAGATCACCAGGTCGCGCGTGTGGCCGAAGCGTGAGCCGAGCAGCGACCAGCCGCCCGTCCCGATCCGCCCGCCGACCAGCGAGCACGGATAGGACGCGGGGTCGTCGGGATAGAAGACGCCGTGCGGGCGCAGCTCCTCGTTGAGCTTGAGCATGTTGATCCCCGGCCCGACGGTGACCGTGCGGTCCACGAGGTCGATCTCGTGGATCCGGTTCATGAGCTTGACGTCGACGAGGATGCCGCCGCGGCCGCGCATCGGCACGGCGCCGTCCGACAGCCCGGTGCCGCCCGCGCGCGGGACGACGGGGATGTTCAGGCGGTTGGCGAGCTTGACGATCTCGCTGACCTCCTGGGCGGACGTCGGGAGGACGGCGACCTGCGGCATGTGCTCGCCCCAGCGGTGGACCGGGAACGGGGCCGGGACGCGCGTGCGGAACGCGCGCGAGGAGACGTTGGCGAGGACGCGGTCGGCGTCGCCGGTGATCGCGCGCAGCTCGTCGAGCACCGCGTCGTCGAGCGCGGCGATCATGCCCGCGCCTCGGCACTCGTGTGGCCGCCGACCTCGATGCCGGCGGACTGGGCGAGCAGCTCGAAGAGGTCCATCACCTCGAGCGTCCCCACCTCGCTCAGCGGCCGCTCCGACCATGGGCACGCGCTGATCAGCGCGTCGACCTCGAGGTCCTGTGCGCGCTGCACGCGGCGACGGCTGATCTCGGCGGTGATCTCCGGCTTCTCGACCGGCAGCCCGCCGCCGCCGCCCGAGCAGTAGCTCCACTGGGTGACGCGGTCGACGTCCTTGAACTCGAGGCCCGGGATCGCCCGCAGCAGCTCGCGCGGCGCCTCGTGGACGCCCTTGCGCTTGTTGAGCCGGCACGGGTCGTGGTAGGTGACCGTACGCTCGACCGGCTCGGTCAACGCGATCCTCCCGTCGCGGACCAGCTCCGCGACGAGCTCGACGCCGAGCACGATCTCGAAGTCGTAGTCGTCGCCGAAGTACGCCGGGTAGTCCTCGGTGAAGGCGATGTAGTCGTGCGGGTCGGGGGCGATGATGCGCTTGGCGCCGACCGCGCGCCAGTCGGCGACGTTGTGCTCGGCGTGCGTGCGGGCGAGGTCGAGGTAGCCCATCTCGGCCGCCGGCCCGCCGCAACACCACTGCTCGCGCATCAGCCCGAACTGCACGCCCGCCCGCTGGAGCAGCTGCGCGAAGGCGCGCGTGTACGACGTGCGGTAGAACGCCGCCTCGCAGTCGACGAAGAGGATCGTCTCGCCCCCGACCGGGATGTCGAGGCCGTCGGCCCAGTCGGCGACGTGCTCCTGCGAGACATCGACCTCGCCCAGCACCGGCTCGTTGTGGTTGGCGGCCAGGCGCTCGTTCCACAGCTTCCAGGCCTCGCGCTCGTTGCCGGTCTCGACCATCAGCGCCCGCATCGCCTTGACGACCTTCACGGTCTCCGTGCGGTGGCGGTAGAAGTCGCCGGTGAAGAGCGTGTTCGGGCAGCGCAGCTCGCAGGCCCCGCACTGCGTGCAGTGGACGAAGTCGTCGGCCACGTCGGCGACGTCGACGAGGCCCTTCTCCATCGCGACGATGCTGGCGTGGAACGACGTCGGCGTGTGGTTCTCGTTGCGGGTGACCTGCATCACCGGGCACACCTCGCGGCAGAACTTGTGGCCCGAGGAGAAGCAGCCGTAGGCGTTGTCGCGCCAGCGCTCGACGAACTCGTTCTCGCGGGTCATGCCCCTCCCTTCACAGCATCTCCCGCCGCGGCCGTGCTCTTCTCCCACGGCCGGGCGGCCAGCATGTACAGCAGCCCTCCCGCCAGCACGACGGCGGTCGAGAGGACGACGATCCAGTTGTCGTACCAGGCGACGTCCGGCGTTCGCGGCCAGGCGAGGTTGAGCCCGGCGGCGACCCCGTAGACGAGCGCCGCGATGTTCACCGGCAGGCCCCAGGCGCCGAGCCGGAAGGCGCCGCGCGGCTCCCAGCCCCTGAGCCGCGCGCGCAGCGCGGCGAGCACGACCATCTGGAACGCGACGTAGATCCCGAGCGACGCGAACGAGATGATCTTGGTCAGCGCGTCCTCGGAGATGCGCGAGCCGAGCACGACCAGCGCCGGGATCGCGGCCGCCGTGGCGAGCGCGCCGGGCGGCACGTGTGACGCCTTGCTGAAGCGTCCGAAGAAGCCGGAGGCGAACACCATGTCGTCGCGCCCGTAGGCGTAGATCATGCGGCTCGCCGCGGCCTGCAGGCTGAGCGTGCACGAGAAGAACGAGATCAGCACGATCACGAGCACGATCTTCGACCCGGTGTCGCCGAACGCGGCGGCCAGCGCGGTGCCGATCGGATCGGCCTCCTCGCCGGCGATCACGGCGGGGATGTCGGCGGCGAGGATGAAGGCGAGCGCGACGAGGATCGCGACCGCGCCGCCGACGTAGATCGTCAGCCGCATGTTGCGCGGGATCCGCCGGCCGGGATCGCGCACCTCCTCCGCCACGTCGCCGCAGGCCTCGAAGCCGTAGAACTGGTAGAGCCCGATCAGCCCCGCGGCCAGGAAGGCGGCCAGGTAGCTGCCGTCGCCGGCGCTGCCGAACGAGTCGAAGAGGTCGGCGGGCGAGTTGTTGGACTCGAACAGGATCAGCCACAGGCCGACCACGAGCGCACCGACGATCTCGGCGAGGAAGCCGGCGGTCGCCACCCGCGACAGGTTCCTCGTGCCGGAGAAGTTGACCGCCGTGGCGAGCGCGATGATGACCAGCGCCGTGCCGATCGTGAAGTTCACGGTCAGCTCGGCGTCGAACAGCGTCGCCGCGAACGCGCCGGCGCCGTAGGAGACCGAGGCGATCGTGACCAGCAGCGCCCACGCGTAGACCCAGCCGGTCATCCACGCCCAGCGGCGGCCCCACAGCCGCCGCGCCCACGGGTAGACGCCGCCGGCCAGCGGGTACTGCGACACGATCTCGCCGAACACGAGCGCGACCAGCAGCTGGCCGAGGCCGACGATCACGAACGACCAGATCATCGGCGGGCCGGCCTCGGCGAGCGAGAAGGCGAACAGCGAGTAGACGCCGACGACCGGCGAGAGGTACGTGAAGCCGAGCGCGAAGTTGGCGCGCAGGCTCATCTCGCGGCTGAACTCCGACTCGTAGCCCAGCGCTGCGAGCTGCGCGGCGTCCTCGTCGGGCGCCTGCGCGGCTGGCCGCTGCCCCTCGTCCACCTGCGTCACCCGATCCTCCTCACGTGGCCGGCGTTCGCGTGCGCGAACGTATCACGCGTTACGAGGCAGTTGCCGGACGCGGCCGGCAGGCGTACCGTCAGCGGTGCCATCGCGACCCGGGAGGTACGAGGTCATGACCACCGCTGAGGCGCACGGCGTCGAAGCCGTCACCGCATTCCTCGAGCGTGAGGGGGTGCGCCACGAGGTCGTCGAGCACCGGCCGACGTTCAGCGCCGCCGCCGAGGCGCGGGCGTCCGGCACCGAGCCGCGCGAGGCGGCCAAGACGCTCGCCCTGCGGGACCGCGACGCCTACCGGATGGCGGTGATCCCGGCCACTCACCGGCTCGACATGCACCGCTGCCGCGAGCTGCTCGGCGCCACCGGGCACCTGCGGCTGGCGACCGAGCAGGAGCTGGAGAAGGACTTCCCGATGTTCGACGTCGGCGCCATGCCGCCGCTCGGGCCGATGATGCCGATGCCGGAGATCATCGACGTGCACCTGCTCTACCACGAGCAGATCCTGTGCGCGGGCGGCGATCACCGGCACTCGGTCCGGGTCGACCCGCGCGACCTGCTGCGCGTGTGCGAGCCGCGCGTGGCGGCGATCTGCGAGATGCCCGAGGGCCGCTCGCGCTTCCGGGACCTGCCGCGGATCTAGAGAACCGCGCGCAGGACGGCGGTCACGACCGCCGCGATCAGGACGACGACGATCATCGGCAGCTTCGCCAGCAGGGCGAGGCCGGCGGCGGCCAGACCGGCGGCGGTCTCGTCGATCGCGAGCGTGCGGTCGGTACCGCCGAAGGCGTCGACGACGACGAGCGCCGCGAGCAGGCTCGGGGCGAGCCGGGCGACGACTCCGGTGGCGCGCGGCGGGAGATCGCGGCCCCCGAGCGCGACCGGGCCGGCCGCCTTGATCGCGACGGTGCCGACCGTCAGCAGCGCGATCATGATCCAGATCGTCGTGGTGCTCATGTGCGCCTCAGCCCCAGCAGGGCGGCGGCCGACGCGGCGACGACCGGGATCCCGGGCGGCGCGAAGGGGACGAGGACGAGCGCGATCGCCGCCCCCAGCAGCGCGCTGGAGAGCATCGCGCGGTCGCTCATCTCCTCGGCCAGCAGCGCGAGGTAGAAGGCGGGGAACAAGGCGTCGAGCCCGAGCGTCGCGGGGTCGCCGAGCAGCGCGCCGCCGAGCGCGCCGATCGCCGTCCCGCCCCACCAGGCGATGCCCTGAGGGATCGTCGCGCCCATCATGATCTGGCGGTCGAACGTGCCGTCGCCGCGGTTGGCCAGCGCCCACGAGGCGTCGACCATCGTCTGGCCCTCGGCGGCGCGGCGGAGCGGGCCGCCCTTGAGGTTGGGGGCGACGGCGAGGCCCATCGGCAGAAAGCGCGTGTTGATGAGCAGGCCCGCGGAGACCGCGGAGGCGAGGCTGCCGCCGACGGCCAGGATGCTCACCGACGCGAACTGGGCGGCGCCGGCGAACACGAGGACCGACATCGCGATCGCGGCGAACGCGCCCATCACCGGCTCGGCGAGGACGCCGAACGACATCCCGATGGCCAGCGCGGGCAGGACCAACGGGAGGCCGGCCTTGACGCCGTCGACGAGCCTGGACTCATCCGGCCCGCGGCCGTCCGGCGCGCCTCCGCGCGGCCCGGACGCCGCCTCCCGCGCCGCCGACTCGTCCGCGGTCGCAAGCACGTCGTCGGCATCCGCTTCGGCGAGCGTCGTGCCGTTTGATACCTGCATAAGGTTCATGGCGGTGTTATAACACACCCAATCAGCCTATGCTAGTATGAATTTATGAAGCAGCCGCTCGAGGAGCCCGGAGACCGCGCGCCCGCTCCCGGCGCGCTGCGGCTCGTGCAGCTGTTCGTCAACACGAACGACCTCGAGACCGGGCCCGATCTGATCCCTGACGCGGCGGCGCTGCGCAATTGGCTCGCGGAGCGCGCGCTGCTCGACGACGACGCCGAAGTGACCGAGGACGACCACGCGCGCGCGATCGAGCTGCGCGAGGCGATCCGCGGGCTCGTCTCCGCCCACGCCGGGCTCGACCACGACCCAGGCGCCGGCGACGTCGTCAACGCGGCGGGCGAGCGAGCCGGGCTGCATCCCGTGCTCGGCGATCCGCACACGCGCTTCGAGGTGACGGCCGGAGGGGTCGACGGCGCGCTCGGCCTCATCGTCGCCGCCATCCACGCCGGTATCGCCGAGGGCACGTGGGAGCGCCTGAAGGCCTGCGAGCGCGACATCTGCCGCTGGGCGTTCTACGACCAGTCCAAGAACCGCTCGAGCCACTGGTGCTCGATGGCGGTCTGCGGCCAGCGCGAGAAGAACCGGCGGGCCTACCGCCGGCGCGTGGCTCGCGCGGCGAAGTGAGCGCAACCGTGCGACACTCAGTCGGAGTGGCATCCTCGCGGGACTCAGACGTCGAGGTGCTCGCCGAGCACCTCAGCCAGGCGGACCTGCTCGACCCGGCCGAGCTGCGCGAGCTCATCCCCTCGGTGCTGATCCTGGAAGGGGTCGCGGTGCGCGAGTCGCCGCGGTTCGACGCGCAGGCGATCGCCGAGCTGCGCGCCGCCAACGAGCGCATCCGCGACGCGGCCGGCGACGCGTCGGCGGCCGCGCAGGCCGACGACGACTTCCATCGCCGCCTCACGGCCGCGTGCGAGAACCAGCGCCTGCTCGAGGTCGTCGAGCTCGTGCGCCACGCGCTCATGCGCTACGAGCGCCTCTACATGCTCTCCCCCGAACGGCTCGCGCGGTCGGTGGCCGAGCACGAGGCGATCGTCCAGGCGCTCGAGGCGGGCGACAACGCGCTGGCCGCCGAGCGGCTGCGCGAGAACTTCACCAGCGGCCTGCCGGACCTCGAGGCCGATATCCGGGATCCGGACGCGTCCTAGTCGAGCACGCGGCTGAGGCGGCGCTCGAGCGCGCCCGCCAGCGCCTCGCGGATCGGGCCCTCCTCGAAGCGCTCGACCAGCTCGGCCATGAACCCCTCGATCACGAGCCGCTGCGCGACCGGCTCGCCAAGCCCGCGCGTGCGCAGGTAGAAGAGCTGCTCCTTGTCGATCTGCGCGATCGCCGCCGCGTGCGTGCAGCGCACGTCGTTGGCGAGGATCTCCAGCCCCGGGATCGCATCCGCGTGGGCGCGCTTGGAGAGCAGCAGGTTGCGGCACTCCTGGAAGGCGTCGGTCTGCTGGGCGCCGGGGTCGACCTTGATCATGCCGCGCCAGACCGCCTGCGAGCGGTCGGCGAGGATGCCGCGGAACGCGAGGTCGGACGTCGTGTTCGGCGCGCCGTGCTCCTGCGTGGTGTCGAAGTCGATGTGCTGGCGGCCGTGCGGAGCGTAGGCGCCCGTGACCTTGCCCTGGGCGCCGTCGCCGGCCAGGAGCGTCTCGGTGCGCACGCGGCCGTTGGCGCCGCCGAAGCCGACCACCACCCAGTCGAGCGAGCCGTCGCGCGCCACCTCGGCGCGCTGGGCGCCGAAGATCCACGACTTCTCGTTGAGGTCCTGGCCGCAGACGTAGCGGAGGCGGGCGTTCTGACCGACGACGAGCTCGACCACGGTGTTGAGCAGCGTCTCGTCCTCGCCGGAGCCGGAGAGGTACTGCTCCCACACCTCGGCCTCGGCGCCCTCCTCGAGCACGATCAGCACGCGCCGCTGCAGCGCCGTGCCGGCCGCGGCGGTCACCGCGGTGAGCAGGATCGGGGCGTCCACGCGGACGCCGCGCGGGACCCAGACGAACGCGCCGCCGTCCCAGGCCTCCTCGTTCCAGCGGGTGAAGACGTCGTCGGCCGCGACCACGCGGCCGAGGTGCGGCTCGACCAGCTCGGGATGGCGCTCGCGCGCGACCGAGAGCGGGAGCACGACGGGGCCGTCCTCGACGGCCTGCCCCTCGGAGACCGCGCCGTCGACCTGGTCGAGCCGCGTCGCGCCGCCGAGGTCGAACAGCTCCTCCGGCAGCGCCGCGAGGTCGCCCTCCGGCGCCGCGCCGAAGGCCGACAGGTCGAGCCGGCTCAGATCGGTGAACTCCCAGCCGGGCCGGCCCTTGAAGGTCGGGAGCTCGAGCGCCGTGACCTCAGCCAATGGAGCCCTCCATCTGGAGCTCGATGAGGCGGTTCATCTCGACCGCGTACTCCATCGGGAGCTCCTTGACGATCGGCTCGATGAAGCCGTTGACGATCAGCTTGCCGGCCTCCTCCTCGGAGATCCCGCGCGCCATCAGGTAGAAGAGCTGCTCCTCGCCGATCTTGGAGACCGACGCCTCGTGGCCGACGTCCACGTCGTCCTCGCCGATGCGGATCGTCGGGTACGTGTCCGAGCGCGACTCCTCGTCGAGCAGCAGCGCGTCGCAGACGACCTTGGAGCGCGAGCCGGTCGCGCCCTTGGCGACCTCGAGCAGGCCGCGGTAGGAGCTGCGCCCGCCGTCCTTGGAGATCGACTTGGCGAAGATGTTCGACGTCGTGTTCGGCGCCGCATGGATGATCTTGGCGCCGGCGTCCTGGTGCTGGCCGTTGCCGGCGAACGCGATCGAGAGCACCTCGCCGTGGGCGCGCTCGCCCAGGAGGTAGACGCTCGGGTACTTCATCGTGAGCTTGGACCCGAGGTTGCAGTCGACCCACTCGACGGTCGCGTCGGTCTGCGCCACCGCGCGCTTGGTCACGAGGTTGTAGACGTTCTGCGACCAGTTCTGCACGGTCGTGTACCGGATCCGCGCGCCCGGCTTGGCGATCAGCTCGACGACGGCGGAGTGCAGCGAGTCGGTCGTGTAGACCGGCGCCGTGCAGCCCTCGACGTAGTGCACGTAGGAGCCTTCGTCGGCGATGATCAGCGTCCGCTCGAACTGGCCCATGTTCTCGGTGTTGATCCGGAAGTAGGCCTGGAGCGGCATCTCGACGTGCACGCCCGGCGGCACGTAGACGAACGAGCCGCCCGACCAGACGGCGCTGTTGAGCGCGGCGAGCTTGTTGTCGTTGGGCGGGATGATCGTCGCGAAGTGCTCGCGGACGAGGTCCTCGTGCTCGCGCAGCCCGGAGTCCATGTCGAGGAAGACCACGCCCTGCTTCTCGAGGTCCTCGCGGACCTGGTGGTAGACGACCTCGGACTCGTACTGGGCGCCGACGCCGGAGAGGAACTTGCGCTCGGCCTCGGGGATGCCGAGCCGGTCGAACGTCTTCTTGATGTCGTCCGGCACCTCGTCCCAGGTGCGCGAGGCCTTCTCGGACGCGCGGACGAAGTAGTGGATGTTGTCGTAGTCGACCTCGGCCAGCATCGGCGAGCCCCAGGTCGGCTGCGGGCGGCTGAGGAAGTGCTCGAGCGCCTTGAGGCGGAACTCGCGCATCCACTGCGGCTCGTTCTTGTACTCGGAGATCTCCTCGACGATGCGCCGGTTCAGGCCCTTCGGCGCCTTGTAGAGGTAGTTCTCCGGATCGAAGAAGCCGTACTTCTCCTTGTAGTCGGCGTTGATGCCGACCAGCGCCTGCTGCTCGGCGATCACCTCAGGGGTAGCCATGGATCACTCGACCTCCACTTTGATCACGCCATCCTCGACCATGACCGTGTAGGTCTCGATCGGGACGTAGGCAGGCAGGTTCAGGGGCTTTCCGGTGCGCAGGTCGAACTCGGAGCCGTGCCGCGGGCACTCCACGGTGCACGTCTCCTCGTCGACGTCGCCCTCCATGAGATCGCCGTCGTCGTGCGAGCAGCGGTCCTCGACCGCGAGGATGTCCCCGCCGCAGTTGACGATCCCGATCTCGAGGTCCTCCCACATGACGACGCGCTTGGCGCCCGGCGGAAGCTCCTCGACGGGGCAGATGTCCACGAAAGTCCGACTCACGAAGTCGGTTTTAGTCTAGCGGCCGACCCGGGTAGGCGGACGGCCGATGGCACCCTACGAGGAGGCGACGGTCGCGCTCGGCGAGCGCGATCTCGCCCGCCTGCAGGCGGATGCCTGCGCGCTCGTCGAGCGGGCCGGGCTGCTGCTCCGCGGCGGCCGGCCGACGACCTTCCCGCTCGACCCCGTGCCGCGCGTGCTGCCCGCCGCCGAGTGGGACGAGCTCAAGGCCGGCCTCGCACAGCGCGTCAAGGCGCTCAACGCCTTCGTGGCCGACGCGTACGGCCCGCGGCGGATCGTCCAGGCCGGCGTCGTGCCCCTGCGCGTGGTCGAGACGGCGGAGCACTACGAGCCGGCGATGCGCGGCGTCGAGCCGCCGGGCGGCGTGTGGATCGGGGTGGCGGGGCTCGACCTCGTTCGCGCTCCGTCCGGCGAGCTGCTCGTGCTCGAGGACAACGTCATGACGCCGAGCGGGTTCGCGTATGCCGCTGCAGCGCGCGAAGCCGTGCTCGCGGCGATCGGCCGGGACGGCGGCGAGCGGCCGCGCGACTACGACGAGCTGCCGGGCCTGCTGGCGGGAGCCATGGGCGACGGCTACGTCGTCGTCCTCACCGAGGGCCCGGAGAACGGCGCCTACTGGGAGCACCGCTGGGCGGCCGAGGCGATCGGCGCGGCGCTCGTGACACCCGCCGACCTGCGCCGCGACGGCGTCCGCATCCTCCACGGCGACCGCGCCGTCGACACCGTCTACCGCCGGACCGACGCGGACCTGCTCGACACGGAGGTGGGCGCGCTGCTCGGGCCGGCGGTCCGGGCCGGCGCCGTCGGCGTGGTCAACGCGTTCGGCAGCGGCGTGGGCGACGACAAGCTCACGCACGCCTACGTCGAGGACATGATCCGCTTCTATCTGGGGGAAGAGCCCCATGTGCGTTCGGTCCCGACACTCGACCTCGGGCGCCGTGACCATCTCGAGCAGGCGCTCGACACCTTCGATGCGCTCGTGGTCAAGCCGCGCGCCGGCTCAGGCGGCACCGACGTGACGGTCTGCCCGCTGGCGGCGCCGGCCGAGGTCGAGGAGCTGCGAGAGCGCGTGCGCGCCGAGCCCGGCCGCTGGGTCGCGCAGCCGCTCGTTCAGCTCTCGACCCACGCGACGCTCGTCGACGGCGCGCTGGCGCCCCGTCACGTGGACCTGCGACCGTTCGTGTTCATGCACGGTCGCGACCATCCGCGGGTGATGCCCGGCGGGCTCACCCGCTACGCCGTCGACGAGGGCGCGATGGTGGTGAACTCCACGCAGAACGGCGGATTCAAGGACACATGGGTGCTCGCCCGCTGATCGGCGTCACCACCTCGGAGGTGCGGCGCAAGAAGGACGCCAAGCCGCTCCCGCAGGGCGACCTGCGCCAGCCGGAGATCGTGCTCGGCATGGCGTACGCGCGCGCCGTCGAGCGTGCCGGCGGCGTGCCCGTGGTCCTGCCTCCGCTCGACGATGCCGACGTGCCCGCGCTCGTCGACCACCTCGCGGGCCTCTGCCTCTCGGGCGGGCCGGACCTCGACCCGACGGCCTACGGCGCCGAGCCGCATCCCAAGCTCGGGCCCGTCGAGCCGGCGCTCGACGCGTTCGAGATCGCGGTCGCGCGCCGCGCGGACCGGCTCGGCATCCCGATGCTCGGCGTCTGCCGCGGCTGCCAGACCCTCAACGTGGCCCGCGGCGGCACGCTGCACCAACACGTCCCGGACGTCGCGGACGGCTCGATCGCCCACCGGCAGAGCGCGCCGGGGACCGAGACGACCCACAACATCCGGATCGAGCCGGGCTCGCGCCTGGCGGGCATCGTCGGCGCCCGCGAGCTGGCCGTGAACGCGTTCCATCACCAGGCCGTCGATCGGCTCGGCCGCGGGCTGCGTCCGGTGGCGTGGGCGCCGGACGGGATCGTCGAGGCGATCGAGGGCGACGGCTTCCGGCTCGGTGTGCAGTGGCACGTCGAGACGCTCGTGCACCTCCAGCGCCACGCGCGGCTGTTCGAGGCGCTGGTCGAGGCGGCCGCCGGCCGCACGCAGCGCCGCGCCGCGTAGCCGAGGCCGGCCGCCGGGTAGCATGCGCGACAGGCGGGCGATCAGCAGTCGCCCGCAGTTGTCCCGGAAGCCCGGGCGCCACGACGCCCGGGCATGGAGGCTTGGCCTTGGCGACGGAAGACGTGCTGCCCGCTTGGGCGACGTGGAAGGCGAGTCGGTCAGCCGCCTGGACGGTCGGGATCGAGGAGGAGGTCATGCTCGTCTCGCCGGACACGTGGCTGCCCGCCTCCCGCTGCGAGGACGTCCTCGGCGCGCTGCCCGACGACATCGCCGAGTGCGCGCGTGCCGAGACGCACGGGTCGGCGCTCGAGCTCGCCACGCCGCCGCGCCGGACGGTGGCCGAGGGCGTGGCCGACCTCGCGGCGCTGCGGCGCGCGCTCGCGGCCACGCTCGACGGCCTCGGCCTGCGCGCCGCCGCGGCCGGCACGCATCCGACCGCGCGCTGGGAGGACGTGGACGTCTCCCCCGGCGCCCGCTACCAGTTCGTCCACGCGTCGATGCGCGAGCTCGCCCGGCGGGAGCCGACGTTCGGATTGCACGTGCACGTCGCCGTCCCGGATCCCGAGGCCGCCGTGCGGGCGCTCAACGCGCTGCGCGGGCACCTGCCGGTGCTGCTCGCCCTGTCCGGCAACTCGCCGTTCTGGCAGGGGCGCGACAGCGGGCTCGCGTCGGCGCGCACGCCGGCCTTCCAGGCCTTCCCGCGGACCGGACCGCCGCGCTGGTTCCGCGACTACGCCGACTACGTCGAGGCGATCGACGTGCTCGTGCGCTGCGACGCGATCCCCGAGCCGACGTTCCTGTGGTGGGACGCGCGGCTGCAGCCGCGGTTCGGGACCGTCGAGGTGCGGATCATGGACTCGCAGACGCGGGTGGCGGACACCGCGGCGATCGCGACGCTCGTCCAGTGCCTGGTCCGGCTGGAGGCCGAGCGCGAGCCGGCGGCCGGCGATCCGCCCGAGGTGCTGAGCGAGAACCGCTTCATCGCGGCGCGCGACGGGATGGACGCCGAGCTGGTGGAGCCGTCGGCGTGGAGCCGGCGGCCGGTGCGCGACCGGCTGGCCGAGCTGCTCGAAGCGTGCGCGCCGCATGCGCGGGCGCTGGGGTGCGCGGACGGGCTGGCGGCCGTCGCCGGGCTCGCGGCGTCGCCGGGCGCCGCTCGGCAGCGCTCGCTGGCGGCGGACGCGGGCAGCCTCGAAGGGCTCGTCGCGCTGCTGGCCGACGAGTTCACCTGAGCCGGCTCGCCGGGCGACGGCTCAGTCGAGCGGTTCGCCGGGCGACGGCTCAGTCGAGCGGTTCGCCGGGCGACGGCTCAGTCGAGCGGTTCGCCGGGCGACGACTCAGTCGATCAGCCGGGCGACCGCGGTCCCGTCGACCGCGTAGGCCGTCCTCGCGCGCGTGCGCGAGCGCGCGAAGACGATGCCCGCGACGCGCCCGCTGGCGGTGATCACCGGGGCGCCGGAGTCGCCGGTCTCGACGTCGGCTCGCAGCTCCAGCGCCGGTCGCGGCGCGGAGCCGTCCACACGCGCGTCGATGTGGCGCACGACCGGGGCCGGCCGGCCGAGCACGGTCGTGCCCGAGCCGCCGCCGAACCGTGCCTCCCCTTCGATGCCGCCGACGCGCAGGACCGCGAGGTCGAGCCGCCGGTCGACCCGCACGACGCTCGCCGGCCGGCCGTCCACCGCCACGGTGTCGCCTCCCAGCACGTGCGCCACCGTGACGACGCGGCCGTCGGCGGCCACGAACCCCTTGGCGACGTCGTGGCCGACCGCGACCTCGACCACCTGCGGCGGCCGCGGCGGCGAGGCCGCGACGGTCGGCGCCAGCAGGAGCGCGGCGACGAGGGCGAGGAGCCTCATCGGGGCGGGCCGGTGGTGTCGCGGACGACGAGCGACGGCTCGGTCAGGCGCTGCTCGGGCGCCGTGCGGCCCTCGAGGCGCTCGAGCAGGAGCTCGTGGGCGAGCCGGCCCATCTCGCGCCGCGGCTGGTTGATGGTGGTCAGGGAGATGTGGTGCAGGGCGGCGAGGAACGTGTTGTCGAAGCCGACGATCGAGACATCCTGCGGCACGCGGACGCCGTCGTCCTCGAGCCGGTCGAGCAGCCCGGCGCCGACGAGGTCGTTCGCGGCGAAGATCGCGGTCGGCAGCTCGCCGGCCTCCAGCATCCGCTCGGCGGCGCGCACCCCGGCGGTCTCGGTGAACTCGCCGGGGATCACCTCGGCGTGCGACTCGAGACCGACGTCCCGCATCGCCCGCAGGTAGCCGGCCCGCCGCGGGGCCGCGCCCGCGCCGCGGCCGCCGTCGATGTGCACGATCCGCTCGTGGCCGAGCTCGGCGAGGTGGCGGACGGCGAGGCGCGCGCCGGCGGCCTCGTCGGTCTCCACGCAGTCGACCGCGTCGCTGCGCAGGAGCCGGCCGGTGACGACGACCGGCGTCGAGCGGGTGGCGGCGATGATCGCGGCGGTCTCCATCCGCGGGCTGACGAGGATCAGGCCGTCGGTCCGGTACTCGAGCAGCGCGTCGAGCATCGCGCGCTCGCGTGCCGGCCGCCGCCCGCCGGTGCTGAGCAGCAGCCGGTAGCCGAGCGGCGACGCGACGTCCTCGATCCCGTCCGCGATCTCCGCGAAGAACGGGTTGTGGAGGTCGTTGAGGAGGACGCCGACGGTGCGCGTCCGGCGGCTGGCCAGGCTGCGCGCGTTCGCGTTCGGGCGGTAGCCGAGCTCCGCCGCGGCGGCGAGCACGCGGGCACGCCGCTCGTCGCTGACCTTCGGGCTCGCGCGCATGACCAGCGACACCAGCGCCCGCGACACGCCCGCGGCCCGGGCGACGTCGTCCATCGTCGGGTGAGCACCCGCCGTATGGATGGGGTTGACATCTCCGGCCATCTGATGAAAGACTCCGTTAGAGCGCTCTAATCCTACGCTGCGATGCAA
>Ga0081538_10002800_pt1 | contig 16700 bp, 16 predicted proteins | sample TabmetS5T2R1_FD_71022 | JGI IMG/M metagenome (GOLD analysis project Ga0081538, IMG submission 71022) | Tabebuia heterophylla rhizosphere microbial communities from the University of Puerto Rico - S5T2R1 | ecosystem: Host-associated > Plants > Roots > Rhizosphere ... | reverse complement strand
GCTCCCAGCACCCGGCTTAGCAACGGCCTCGATGACCAAGGACATCCGGCGTCAGCGGGCAACCACCCCGACTTTCACCCAGGAACGGGCGCCACCCCCAGGGCGGCACCGCCGCTTATCAGGCATATTCCCGGGATGCGTTCTACCTGCTAGAGCGAAGGACGCCAGCTCCTTGGTCCAGCGAAGGTGACCGTGGTTGTCCGCTCGCTACCGGGGTTGCCCGCCCGATGTGGCACGCGAGTGGCACGGCCGGCGAAGACGAACGTGGTTCGGGCTTGTCGGTGTCGACATCCCAGCCGCTCGGATCCGCCGACCTTCCGAAGGCCCCCGAACCGATCGGGACAGGAGGGAGGTGAACGCGGAGCCTACCCTGGTCGTCTATGGAGAAGGTGGTGGAGGTGCGGAGATCGCTCGGAGTCGCCCTGGTGGCGCTGGTCGCCCTGGCGGCGGTCGCCTGGCCGGCCGTGGCGGCGGCGGCCGACCCGGCCCGGACCGGGCAGGCGGCCGAGGTCGACTTCAACGGCGACGGGTTCGCCGACCTGGCCGTCGGCATACCCGGGGAGGACCTGGGCGCCTACGCCGACGACGGAGGGGCCGTGCACGTCCTCTACGGCTCGGCGACCGGCCTCCAGCCAGGCGGCGACGTGTTCGTCCAGGGCAGCGGCGGCGTCGGCGGCACCCGCGAGAACAACGACCTGTTCGGCTCGGCGGTGGCCAGGGGGGACTTCAACGGCGACGGCATCCTCGACCTGGCCGTCGGGGCGCCTGGCGAGGTGGTCGGGTCGGCCGTCAACACCGGGGCGGTCAACGTCCTCTACGGCTCCGGCGGCGGGCTCACCGGCGGTCCGGTGCTGACCCAGCCCAACGCCGAGGCGGGCGACCTGTTCGGGTCGGCGCTGGCGGCGGGCGACTTCGACGGCGACGGCTTCTTCGACCTGGCCGTCGGCGTGCCAGGCGAGAACGTCGGCGCGGTCGGCAACGCCGGCGCGGTGACCGTCTTGTTCGGGTCGGCGGTCGGCCTGACCACCGCCGGGAGTCAGACCTTGTTCCAGGGCGGGAGCGGCGTGGCCGGCGCGGCCGAGGAGTCCGACATCTTCGGGGTCTCGCTCGCCTCCGGCCTCCTGGCCGGCGACGCCGTGGCCGACCTGGTCGTCGGCGTCTCCGGCGAGGACGTCGGCGCCGTCCCGGGTGCCGGGGTGGTCAACGTCCTCGCCGGGTCCCCGGGTGGTCTGGTCAACGGCTCGCTGGCCACCCAGGGCAACCCCGAGCGGGGCGACGGGTTCGGCCGCGCGGTCGCCACCGGCGACTTCGACGACATCGCCGGCGGCGACGTCGCGGTCGGCGTCCCCGGCGAGACCGTCCGCGGCGCCCTGGGCGCCGGCGCGGTCAGCGTCTTCAACGGCCCCCCCGGCGGGCTGGCCTCCGAGCGGCTGCTGTTCCAGGGGACGGCCGGGATCCCCGGCAACCCCGAGGAGCGCGACTTCTTCGGGCGGGCGCTGGCGCCGACGGACAGCAACGGCATCGGGCAGGGGGACCTGGCCGTCGGCGTGCCTGGCGAGGACCTCGGTCCCGACGTGGACGCCGGGGCGGTCAACCTGCTGGCCGGGTCGGCGGCCGGCCCGAGCGGCGGGAGCCTGGTGCTCCAGGGCAACCCGGAGGACCTGGACGGCTTCGGCTCGGCCATTGCGGGCGGGTTCTTCCTGCACGACTTCGACAACAACGGCTTCTTCGACCTGGCCGTCGGGGCCCCCACGGAGACCGTCGGCGTCGGCGCGGGTGGCGCCGGCGCGGTCAGCGTGTACTACGCCTCGGGCGGCGTGCTGACGCCCGGGCCGGTGTTCACCCAGGGCGCCGGCGGGCTCGGCGGCACCCCCGAGGTGGCCGACCTGCTCGGCAAAGCGCTGGAGTGAGCCTCGTCCTCGGTGACCCTCTGTCTCGTTGGCAAGACTGCGGAGCAGGCGCGGCAGGAGGCGGTCGATTGACTCATCCTGTGATGCCTAGGCTCCGATATCCGCTCGATCACGGGTGCCAAAAGTGGAGCCTGCGGGTTCCCGGGGGCTCTGCGGCGAGGATCTGCCCCAGCCGGGCGATGCACTCGTTGCAGATCCACACCGCCACGATCGCCGAGGTATTGGGATCTATGGTCTGCCGCTTGGCCTGGAACAGCATCGGGACCTGCTCCCAGGACTTGCCGCAGAATTGGCAGAGGATGGAGGCAGGATCCGGATGCGAGAACCTGACTGGCTCCGGCGGGGTCGGCTGCTTCTCGTCGTCTACCTGCAGGTACGCCTCTTCGTCCCTGATGGCGTAGACGTAGGCGTCGTGAGGGGGCTGCTCGGCTCCTTCCACCGGCTACCTCCGATCACCCGAGGACCACATGCCTACCAGAGCATGCTGACGCGCGATTGGCAGGTCAACCCGCAGCTGGCAGACTCCTTGGCGCGAGGATTGGCCGGCGCCCGTGGCCGGCGTGTCGTTGCCGGCGCGAGGACGGCCGCCGCAGGCGGCCGCCCGCAGGGCCGGCCTTGAGTTCGTAGAGAAAGTCCTCACACGAAGCTCACCAGCACGGACACGACGGCGCGGAACGCCAGCATGCTTGGCATTCTGCCCCGTCGCATCGCTGTCGAGCTGGCTACCGGTGCTGGCGCCTCGTGGTCCTGGTCGTCGTGTCTCACTGAAGTTGGCCCGCCATAACCATTGGCTACTGGCGGCAGGCAGGGCAGCACGACCAGGCCGCCCGGCAAGACCCAGACGTCAGCGGTCACTAGCTCGGGAACACGTGGCAGGCGACGCCCTCGTTGACATAGCCGAGCTTGGCTACCGCGTTGTCTCGCTCGGCCGCTGAGGTGGTGTAGAAGTGGTCCCCGCTGGTGGGGCTGAACGCCCGGAGCAGCGGCGTGGTGCCGGTGCCGGCGGCTGGGAACACGTGGCAGGTGATGCCTTCGTTGCGGTAGCCGTTGGCTACGGCGTTGTCTCGCTCGGCCGCTGAGGTGGTGTAGAAGTGGTCCCCGCTGGTGGGGCTGAACGCGCGCAGCAGCGGCGTGGTGCCCGCGCCGGCGGCCGGGAACACCTTGCAGGCGACGCCCTCGTTGACATAGCCGACGTTGGCCACCGCGTTATCCCGCTCGGCAACGTCGGTGGTGTAGAAGTGGTCCACGCTGCCAGGACTGAAGGCGCGCAGCAGCGGCACCGTGGTCGGTGCTGGCGTCGTGGTTGGCGCTGTCGTCGTCGTCGGGGTCGTCGTCGTAGTCGGGGTCGTCGTCGTGGTGGGCGCCGTCGTGGTCGGCGGCGGCGGGCCGTTGATGACCCGCACGTTGTGAGCCTCGGGTCCTTTCTGGCCCTGCATGATCTCGAACTCGACCCGCTGGTTCTCCTCCAGACTGCGGTACCCGGCGCCCGTAATTTCGCTGTAGTGGACGAAGACGTCCTGGCCCCCGTCGACGGCGATGAAGCCGTAGCCCTTTTCGGCGTTGAACCACTTGACCGTTCCTTGAGCCATGGTGTTGTCCCTTCTCTCCGTCGCCTGCGAGGCCCGCGGGGCGTCGGCCGTGACCTGGCCTCTGGCGCTCGTTGAAGGCGAGCCGGCGGACTCACCCGCTCGGTGTGAGCGGCGGCTCGTCGGCTGGCTCGTCGCGGCCGGTCATCTCGGCGAGCAGGGCCTTCCTCTGCTTGGCGCCGAGGCCCCTGAGCCGGCGCGTCTCCGCGATGTCGAGCCTCTCCATGATCCGCTGGGCCCGTACCTTGCCAACTCCGGGCAGGCTCTCGAGCACGGCTTGGGTCTTCATCTTGCCGACGACGTCGTCCGCTTCGGCGCGGTCCAGCACCTCGGACAGGCTGGTGCCGCCGTGCTTCAGCTGGTCCTTGAGCTCCGCGCGCTCGCGGCGGACCTCGGCGGCCTTGTCGAGCGCCTGCTGGCGCTGCTCGGGCGTCAGGTTGGGCAGTGGCATCGTGCCTCCTCGCGACGTCGATCCCAGCAGCGGTCGGCGCGGTTCGGCCCCGCCGTCTCGCGGAGTCTACGCATACTTCGCGACCGCCACAATCCATCGGCGCTGGTCAGAACCCTCCTTGTGTCGGGATACCGCACCTCGCGGGCGGCGACCAGCTCGGCCATCCGGTGGCATGCCTCGGCGGCGATTCGGCATGCTCGCTCGTCCTGCGGGGTCGAAGCGGCCCGGGCGATCTCACCTTGGGGAGTGACGCTGGCGTCCTAGTCGACCTGGCTACTGGCTGGAGTTCCTCGTCGTCCTGGTCGTGGTCGCGGTCGCCCACCGCAAGCTCGGCCCAGCTCATCGGCTACGACCTCGACGGCCGAGCGGGCGCTGCCGTCCTCGGCGGTCCAGCTCCGCTGCTGGAGGCGGCCCACGACCACGACCCGGCTGCCCTTGGCGAGCGACTGCGCGGCGTGCTCGGCCTGGTCCCGCCACACGAGCACGGTGAAGAACGACGCCTCCTGGTCCCGCCGACCGGAGACGGCCACCCGGAACATCGCCCGGGCGATGCCGCCCTCGGTGTGCCGCACCTCGGGGGTGTCGGTGAGGTTGCCGGCTAAGCTCACGCTTGCCTCGGTCATGGTGCATCCCTCCTGGATTTGCCTGGCCGGGCGGGCTGCCCTGCCCGTGGACCCGGGGGAACGGTGGACGCCGTGGCATGCTCCAAGGCCGCCAGGGGCAAGCGGCAGAGCCAACGAAGTCGGCCATGGATCAGGACTGCCGGCCGATGGTCGGCTCAGGTGCCGGGTTGGTTGGCGGAGCGCTTGCGGCTGGGGGGTCGGGCATGCCAGCACCGTCCGGCCAGATCCCTCCACCCTGGGCGTGGGAGGAGAACGAGGCTCCCACCACGAGGGGCGCTTGCCGGCCCGGCCCAGGCAGATTCCTGGTTACCTATATGCCGAGGGGTTCTACAACCGGCGGCGCCATCGCTGCTCTCGATGTAGCTCGGAGTCGCGGTACTCCCCGGTTGACGTGAGGCCAGCTCGAATGGCCACCGCTGCCGAGGCGTGGTGGTCGGGCCGAATCCAGGCGGTGATGGAGCGAAGGCCTTGAGCGTCCAGCCAGGCGACCACGGCGCAAGCTGCCTCCTTGGCCAGTCCCTGCCCTTGCCACGGCACACCGATTACCCATGCGATCTCGGCCGCATGGCCGCCATCGGTGAGGATGGCCTGCAACATCCCGATCGCCTGGTCATCGCTCCGGTGGCGGACGACCCAGTTGAGCTGTGCGGTGTCGCTGGCCGTGCGAGCGTCCGCAAGTCGGGCGAAGGTGGAACGTAGCGCTTCCAACGTACTGGGGTCGCCGCCAGTGAACACGTACAGCCGACTGTCGGCGAAGATGGCGGCCAGCTCGTCGGCGTCCTCGACCGCAACGGGTCGGAGGTCCAGCCGGTCGGTCAGGATGCTCTCGTCTGGCCGGACGGTGCTCACCCGACGGACTCTCCTACCTGTCAAGTACGAGGTAGGCGGCGGAGGCGTCGTCGTGTCGCTTGCCACGCGGCCAGCGTTGGCCGTCCGGGTCGCTGTGTTCGGCCGCTCGGACCTGGTCGATGATCGCGTCTGGACCCTGCTCGGCCAAGATGCCCAGGAAGTCGGTCCAGTCGAGCAGGCCGAAGCGGTCGACCAGGCGGGTCGCGCCGTCGCTGAGAACCGCCGCTCGATGCAGGCCACCGCGGGGAACGGTGTCAGTCAAGGCGTGCTGAGCGGCCGAAGGGTCGGTGCTGGCGACCCAGTCCGCCCTCCAGGCCCGCTGACCTCGGTCGACGGCCACCTCGGCACGTCCCCGGGTTAAATCACAAGCTATTGAGGTTTTCATAAGTTGAGTGGCGCCCGCTGCTCAGGCCTGAGAGCATTAGGGCATGTCCAGGCGCGATCATCGTTCCCGCCCGATGGAGGCGGTGAAGCGGCCGGAGGCGGCAGAGGCCCGCCGGCTGCGCGCGGCCGAGTTGTTGGCTCAGGGCCGTTCCCAGGCCGAGGTGGCCGCGGCGGTGGGGGCGTCGCGTGAGAGCGTGCGGCGCTGGCAGGCCCTGCTGGCCCAGGGTGGGGTGGCGGCGTTGCGCCGCCGCCGGGCCGGCGGACGGCCGCCCAAGCTGTCGGATGCCCAGGCCGCCCAGGTCGAGCAGGCGCTGCGGCAAGGCGCCAAGGCCAATGGGTTCGACAGCGACCTGTGGACCTTGGACCGGGTGGCCCAGGTGGTGGAACACCTCACGGGGGTGCGCCTGGCGCGGGCGTCGGTGTGGCGGCTGCTGGTCGGGCGGCTGGGCTGGAGTCTGCAGCGGCCCGAACGCCAGGCCCGGGAGCGGGATGAGGAGGCGATCGCGCGTTGGGTGGCCTATGAGTGGCCCCGGATCAAAAAGGGGCGTGCGCGAAATCGGCCTGGCTAGTCTTCTTGGATGAGTCGGGCATCTCGCTGCTGCCGGTCACTCGCCGGACCTGGTCGCCCAGGGGCCAGACGCCGATCCTGCGGCATCGCTGCAACTGGAAGCGGGCCTCGATGGCGGCGGCGCTGGGCTATCACGCCAGCGACGCCGACCGCGGCCCCAGGCTGTGCTTCCACGTGCAGAAAGACAGCTACAACACCCAGACCCTGATCGGCGTGCTGGAACGGCTGGCCGGCTTCTACGCTGGCCAGCAGGTCGTACTGCTGTGGGATGGGCTTCCGGCGCACTGGAGCCACGACATGCACGCCTGGCTGGAGACCCAGCGGCACTGGCTGCAGGTGGAGCGGCTGCCGGCCTATGCGCCCGAACTGAACCCTGCCGAATACCTCTGGGCGAACCTGAAGGGCGTGGAGCTGGCCAACTTCGCTGGCGACACCGTCATCGAGGTGGCCGACGCTGCCGAGCAGGGCGTCCGGCGGGTTTGTGATGACCAGCAGCTGGTCTGGTCGTTCCTGGCCCACACCGGCCTGACCCTCGACCACCAACCTCCACTCAACTTATGAAAACCTCAATAGAGGACATTCCGGAACCTAGGGTGGGGGATGGGTCGGGGTTGGCTCGATGATGGAATGATCCCCGCTCATGACCACCCTGGCCGACCGCCTGCTGCCCGATGCGCTGTGGCAGCGGATCCAGCTGCTGCTGCCACCGCCACCCTCCCGGGCGCGCGGCGGCGCGCCCCGCACCGTGTCGGACCGGGCCTGCATGGCCGCGATCCTGTTCATGGCCCGCACCTCCACCCCCTGGGCGCTGCTGCCGGTGGGCGAGTTCGGCTGCCAGCGTGACCACCTGCTGGCGGCGCTTCGCCGAGTGGGCCCACGCCGGGGTGTTCGAGCGACTGCACGAGCTGCTGCTGGACGAGCTGGGCGAGGCCGGCGCGCTGGACTGGTCCCGGGTGAGTGTGGATTCCTTCAGCCTGCGGGCAGCAAGGGGGGGACCTGGTGGGCGCAAATCCGGTCGACGGGCCAAGGCTGGGTCCAAGCTGCACCTGGCGGTCGACGGTGGCGGGTTGCCGCTGTCGCTGCTGGTGACCGGGGCCAACACCAATGACAGCCTGGTGTTTGCGGCGCTGTTGGACGACCTGCCGGCGGTGCGCACGCCAGCTGGCCGGCGGCGCTGTCGCCCGGAGAAGGTCCACGCCGACAAGGCCTATGACCATCGCCGCTGCCGTGGCTACCTCACCCGCCGCCGGATCAAGGTCCGCATCGCCCGCCGTGGGATCGAGTCGTCGACGCGGCTGGGTCGCCACCGCTGGAAGGCGGAGCGCTCGATCGCCTGGCTGGCCGGCTGCCGGCGGCTGCGGATCCGCTACGACCGGGATTCGGAGCGGTTCTTCGCCTTCGTGCTGGTGGCCTGCGACCGGCTGTGCTACAACCGGCTGCCCTGTGTGGCCACCGCCCGATTACCGTGATGCCCGGTTCCGGGCCTGACGGGCCTGCGGGCGCAACGCAGCCTCACCTGAACCGTGGCCATTGCTAGCAGCCGCAACCCGCTCGGCTGACGAGACAAGCCTGGCGCCGACACCGGAGACGACGCGAGGAGGTCGGCCCTGATCGACGATTGGAGCAGCGCAGGGATCTCTGGTGCGGGTTGGAGCGATCGTCCGGCGGGTTGCCACCGGACTCGGTCTGGCGAAGGTCACCGGGCTCGCCCTGGCAACCACCACCCGATCGCGAGCGCCTGCGCTGTCAGGTGCAGGCCACCCCCACGCACTGGGCCGGGTTGCCGTTGCCGCTGGCCTGGTTCCCTCCGCCGTCCTTGACGCCTGGTACGGCCTCGATGCCGAGGTCGGCGTTGTCGTTGGCGACGTTGGCGGTCACGGTGGTGGCCTTGCTGTCGACGTCGATGCCGTCGTCGCCGTGGCGGCTGGAGCGGTTACGCTCCAGCAGCGTGCCGCCGGCTTGCGGCTCGACACGGATGCCGTCTTCGAACAGGCCCGCCTGGGTGACGGTGTTGTCGGCCACCACGAAGTTGTCGCCGCTGACCTCGATGCCGCCACCCGACTGGTTGAGCACCTGGTTGCCCTGGATGCGGCCGCGGCGTGCCTCCTCCCGCACGACGATGCCGGCCAAGATGCCGGTCTGGAGGTCGGGGGACTGCCCATCCATCACGTTGGCCGTGACCACCGTGGCGTAGCCGCTGTCATCGACGCCGACGAAGAAGGTGCGGTTGATGGTGTTGGCCTCGACCCTGGTGCTGCTGGCGGCGGCGCCGACCTGGACCCCCCACTCGGAGAACCCGCCGGTGCCGGTGGAGTCGATGGTGTTGGAGCGGATCACGCTCTGGTCGCCGTTGTTGTCCACGCCAGGCCCGGAGTTGTCGCGCACGGTGTTGCCCTCGACCAGGGTGCCTGTGGCCGACCCGCCCACGGCCACGCCGCTGGGGCTGTTGTTGTGGACGTTGTTGCGCAGCACCCTGGTCCCGGTGATGTCGGCCTCGCCGAAGGAGACGAGGATGCCGCCGCCGAAGCCGAACTCGTCCTCCGAGCCGCTCACCTCGTTGTTCTCGATGACCGTGCTGGTGATGGTCCTGAACCGGAGCGCGATGTTGGCAAGGTCGGCACCGTCGACGCGGTTGCCGGCGATCACGTTGTTGCGGCTGGGGCCCATGGCCGTGCCGAAGATGCCGATCCCGACGTCGCCGGGACGCTCCAGGGAGTCGTTGGTGAAGCGGTTGCTGGACCCACCCTCCAGCAAGATCCCGAACTCGCCGAAGAAGTCCAGCGTGAGGTCCAAGAGCTGGTTGCGGTCGGCCCGGACAAGGTGGATCCCGCCCCGGTCGAAGGCCCGCACGATCCCGTTCCTGACGGTGACGTCGTCGTGGCCGGCGCTGTTGTCGATCCCGACCTGGCCGGGGCTGCCCGGGATGATCTGGCCGCTGATGGTGTGGCCGCCCAGGTCCACGGTGATGCCAGGGGCGCCGATGACCAGCCCGTCTCCGGGGCAGTCGAGCAGGTCGGTGGTGAGGGTGGTGTCTGCGGTCAGCACGGCGCCGCAGCTCACCGGCTGGGCGAGGGCTGGGCCAGTGCCCACGGTGAGCAACCCGAGCGCCAGCAGCACGACGGTGACAACGCTGGCAATTCTGTGGCGGGCGCGACGCTGCCGCTGCTGCGGAATGCGGTCCCGCTTCAGGAAACTGCGGAGGCTGACCTGGCCATCATCCGGGGGCATGGTGACCTGCCTTCTGCCGTCGGACCGGCATGAGACGAACCAAGCACTGGTCGGGGTCCTGACCGGATCGGGAGCATAACCATGATGTCCGATTACGCACAAGTGGCGACGTATCGTCCCCTTAAGCGTGTAGTCTAGGGATCCGTAGGCGGCGACCTGTCTAACCGGCAGTGTCAGCCGATACCAGCGCCAAGACGCCTAGCTCAAGTGCGTCCGTCCCGCGGGCCGCCACTCCCGGCCCGCCGCTGACCAGGCCAGGCTGACGTTCACCAGTCGCGACCGACGGCAGACAATCTACCCCAGGTTCCGGAATGTCCTTTTAGGGTCAAACGCCCTGCGAGGATCGGACGGCCAGCAATCCGAGGAGAGCGAGCAGCATTCAGGCGACCAGGAGGGCATGAGACTGCCGCCGCCGCGCTGCTGCGCACGGGGTTCTCCGCTGGCTGGGCGGTGCCCGAAGGGCGTGGCCCCACCGGGGCCGAGCGGTGGATGCCCAGCACGCGGAACGTCCGGTGTCGAGGGATCAGACGAAAAAGTTCACGAATGCGCTGTTGTGTCGCCTCGACATGGCTGGACGAACTTTTTTCGGCCCTCGACACCGGACGGGCCGCGTGCTATTTCCGCCCTGCCAGCGGAATCGACCGGTCCGCGTCTTGGTGCAGGTGTCCAAGACGCGGCGCGAAGCGCGAGGTCGATCCCTGTGGGAATCTAGCGGAGGCTCAGGTAGGCGTTGCTAGTACCGGCCGCCTGAGCCTGCTCGGCCACCTCAAACAGCTTCCGGCGTCGGCGCCACCCTCGGCGCTTGCAGCGACGGCAGGCAAGCTCCACCGCCCGACCCCGCAGCACGTTCTGGTCGAAGGTCCGGCTGCTAACCCAGGCTTGTCCCGTGACTCCCTGCACGGGTGGGTCCGGTGGTGGGGGTGGGGTGTTCGCGCCCCGAGTCGGTCGCCGCTGGCCAAGACCGGTGAGTTCCCAGTGGTCGCGCAGGCCAGAGCCGACGGCCCAGTTGCCCGTCCGATATCCGCAGACCACGAGCGTCGGCGCTGCCGGGCCGAGGTCACGCGCGCAGTCCTCGCATCGGATCTCTACCCGGTTCGGGTCGGTTGGTAGCGCAGGGTTCATGCGTGTAGCCTACTGCCAACTTCACAAGCGACGGGCACGGCTCAAGCGGCTCAGCCACCACCCGACTCCGTGCGAGGGCGGAATGTGGCAGGGCGTTAGAGGAGTGCCCGCGTTGTGCATTCGGTTCTCTGACGCCATTGTCGTTGCGCTTATCAGCACGCTGGGCGTTGTTATCGCTGCTCTGATAGCTGGTCTGGCCACGGTCATCGCCGCGTGGCTCCAGTCCCGGCGCACGTAGCGCGAGGTCGACCTTCACCGGCGGGCGTTGATCTGGTCGACGTGTGCCCGAGCGGCCGGCGAGGCCGTGTGGCCTTGAGTCTGCCGATGCGGGCGGCCCTGGCACCTGGTCGGCGGCCGAGGACGGCCGCGCAGCGGCCGCCCGCAGGACGCCGCTTGAAGTGGTAGAGAAAACTCTAACGAGCATGAAGTTGCACTATTGGAGTCGGCTCGGCGGTTCGCGCCTATGGTGCGCAGCAGCCTCCTTGAGGGCGGGAAGGGTGAGGTGCCAGGGGAACTGGTCGCGCTTGCCCTGGCGGGGTCGATGCAACGGCAGCACATCGGGGCCGAACAGCACCCGGACTCCCAGGCGACGAAGCCGCTCGATCCCCTCCCCGAGCGCAGGATGCTCGCCTTGGGCAGCATTTAGGTAGGGAAGTACCACTACGGGCAGGCCTTTGCCGGTCGCCTCACACAAGAGGCCAAGCGCCAGGGTGTCGGCAATCCCGGCCGCCCACTTGTTGATGGTGTTGAAGGTCGCCGGGGCCACGATGATCGCGTCCGGCTCGGGCAGCACATCCGGCTCGCTGGGGAGCTTGTAGTCATGGCGGACCGGGTGGCCGGTGCGCTCGGTGAGGCCGGGCACGTCCAGCCACTGAAAGGCACGGGGGGTGGCGATCAGGCAGACATCCCACCCATCCTGCTGGGCCAGGTCGATGAGGACCTGCACGTCCATGGCGGGCGGCGCAGCACAGGCGATGATGTAGAGCACCGGCCGGTTCGACCTGCGGTCTTGATCGCTCACGCGGCCAGGACCCCGACCCGGGTGGCCAGCTCCCGCAGCTGCGGCTTGGTTGTCCGCCGCTCACGGTGCAGCAGCTCCACCACCAGCCGTTGGACGGTCGGCTGCTGGTGGACTTCTTGGGGGGCCAGCCGCTCGGCGTGCAGTAGGGCGTCAAGTGCCTGGTGGTCCTTGCGCCACTGCCCATAGCCCTGGGCAAGGTCCAGCAGGTGATGGGCGCGGCGCTCCAGCGACGGCAGATGCGATGGGTCGATCGCCTGGGCCTGCTCCACAGCCCGGCCAGCGTCGCCCAGCTCCACCGCCACCGAGGCTCGGTGGATGCCGACGTTGGTGGGCCCAAAGACGGTCCAGAAGTCGTTGCGGTCCTCACCCAGCCGCTGGGCGATCACACCGGCCTCGGTGAGGAACTCGGTGGCCCCAGCGCGATCGCCCCGGCGGGCCGCCACCACCGCGCTGGTTTGCAGGAGGGCGCCATAGATCGACAGCTGGGCGGGTCGGGCACTGCCGAGTCCTGGCTCCAGGGTAGTCAGTGCGGTGACCGCGACCTGTTGGGCCTTGGCGTGGCGGCCCATGGCCAACAAGGCGTGGGCCAGCAGGCGGCTGCTGGCGGCCACCATCAGGTGGTCCTCGGATTGCTTGGCGGCGAGGAGGCCACGGTCGGCAGCGATCCAGGCCAGATCGCTTCGCCCTGTGTTGGCCATGGCAAAGCCCACGCACTGGTAAGTCTCGGCAAGCAACCGGTTGGCCGCCCGCCGGCGGTCGCTCTCAGGCTGCCGCACGGCGAGCTGCGCGCGTTCCAGGACCCGAGGCAGCAGGACGCCCAGCTGGCGATAGGAGGCAGCCTGGCGAGCCTGCCACGCCTGCTGCACTTGCCGGTTGAGGCTTGGCAGGTCGACAAGATTCACGATCTCGGCGTCCCAGAGATCGTCATAGTTCAGCAGCGCATCACGAATGGATGCGACTTCGGCCGGCTCCTCCGGAGCGGCAGCGGCTCCCTCGCCCGACCAGGCCGGCGACACCACCGCCGCAGTCCCGAGTACCACGGCGTTGCGCAGCAAGTCTCGACGGTTCGCGGCTCCGTCCCCCTGATCGAGCAGCCCAAGTGCCTCGGCCGAGGCCTCGTACAGCTCACAGACTACGCGACGAAGCGGCGGCCGCGGCCGGCACTCGCCCCGCTCCCAACGGCCAAACTGCGCCCCCGTGAAGACCAGGGTCTGGCTGGCCGAGCCGGCCGGCGACCTTCTCGGCCTCTCGCGCGGCCTCATCCTGCGACCAGCCGCGGCGCTCCCGCTCGTCCACGAGGCGCTTATTCGGCTCCCAGCGGCGTTGTCGTGGCATCGCGCAGCTCCGCTTGGTGGCTGCTCGAAATGTCTGCATTGTACGACGGCTTCGGACAAGCGTCGCGGTCCGGCGCATCTCCGCCGACATGCCAGCCGGCAAAGACACCTGAGTGACACCTGGAACGCACCTGGATGCGCTGGTCGCCCCCCTCCGCTGGTGGTTCCCTGGCCATTACCACGACGGCGCAGGAGGCGATGCCAGCGACCCAGAGACGAGGCGGCCCCGGTGGTGTGCGACCACCGCCGGGGCCAGCACCCGAGCGAACCCCTCAACAGCCACGAAGAAAGGAACCTCGTGATGCCTCACGAGCCTAGCGGCTCCTGTGCGCTGGTCCAACCAGCTGTCGACCGGCGTCATTGGCCCTCCCGGGCCTACAGGACCCCGGTTGCCCTCTGCGATCAGCAGCCGACCCTGCACCAGATCGCGCACCAGGCCGAGCCCGGTTATCTCGCCCTGCTCGTCCAGCCTCGGAGAGGTGGCGGTGATGCAGCCTGAGCGGCCGGAGTGCCAGTGCCTGGCCTGCGCCCAGCTCCAGCACCACCAAGCCAACGACCTCCTGTTGCTAGTCGCTATCGGCGTCGTCGTGGTGGTGGGTGGGCTGGTGTGGCTGGTCGGCCAGGTCGCCGGCCTCCTGAACTCAGGCAGCTGGCCGGACGTGCCGCTTACCGACCTGCCCGGCATCCTCGCTCGGCTCCGCGACCACCCGGGCAACCCAGCGGCGGCGTGGCCGACTGGCGTGCGTGACCAGCTGCCCGGCCCGCTGGGCATGTACACCACCCTGGCCAGCATCCTTCTCCTCCCGGTCACTCTCGGAGGGCTGGCCTGGTGGCTGCACCAGCCACCCGCCCCGCCCAAGCCGCCGGCCACCCCTGCCGGCCGGCGCCGCCGGGCGCTGCCATCGGCCGCCCACCCGGATCTGCCCATGCTGCCGTCGCCCGAGCACGGGGAGGCGCCGTGACCGCCCTCCGTGCTGAGCCGGCCCGACTTACCTGCCTCGGCCGCTGTGGCGGGGACGCGCAGGAACGGGCCGCCACCAACCCCGTGGCGGCCCTCCCCTGCGCTCCCACCCCCCTGCCTGACCCCTTGTCTAGCCCCTTGCTTCACCCCCTGCTTGGGCCCTCATCGGCGACCGTGGGGGTCACTACGTCCGGCCTGCTGCGGTTTGGGCTGGTGGGGGTGTCCGACCCCGGCCGGCCTGACGGCGCTTTCCGATTTTCCCTGCTGTTGCTCGCCGAAATTCCCTGGCTGAGCCAGCTCGGTGGCGTGGCTCATTCAACCACGGTCGGTGGACGCCACCCCCTTTCGCAGGCCTTCGACGCGGGCGCGGTGGGTGCGCATCCGGTAGGACTCTCCGTCGATCTGGAGCACGGTGGAGCGGTGCAGCAGCCGGTCCAGCATGGCCGCGGCGACCATGGGGTCGTCGAAGATCTGCCCCCAGGAGGCGATGCCGCGGTTGGTCGTGAGCACGATCGAGCCCTTCAGGTAGCGTTGGGCGACGACCTGGAACAGCGCGGCGGCGCCCTCGGCTTGCAGCGGCAGATACCCCAGCTCGTCGATGATCAGCAGCTTGTGGCCGGCCAGGGTGCGCATGGTCGTGGTCCAGCGGCCCTCCAGGGCGGCGCGGTGGCAGCGGGCGACCAACTCAGCGGCGGTGACGTAGCAGACTCGGTAGCCGGCGTCCACGGCGAGGTGGCCGAGGGCCAGGGCCAGGTGGGTCTTGCCGACGCCGGGCGGGCCGATCAACAACACGTTGGCCTTCTCCTCGATGAACCGCAGCGTGGCCAGCTCCTGGACCAGGGCACGGTCGAGGGCGGGTTGGGCGTCCAGGTCGTAGTCCTCCAGCCGCCAGGGAGCGGGGAAGGCGGCGAACCGGAGCCGGCCGGCGTGGCGGCGGGCCTCGGTGGCGGTGACCTCGATGGCCAGCAGGCGCTCCAGGAACGCGGTGTGGCTGAGCCGCTCGGCTTGGGCCTGGTCGAGCTGGGCGGGGAGCGCCTCGGCGGCGGCGTCCAGGCGCAGATAGTGCAGGTGGCTTCGCAGCTGCTGGTAGGCCGAGCCGGTGGCCGGTGCGGTCATGGCCGGTGTGGGGATGGGCATGGCGGCTCCTTGGCGAGTTCGGCGTAGCGGTCCAGGTCGACGGTGACCTCGCCGGCGCCGCTGCCCAGCAGGCTGAGCTGGCGGGCGGCGGCCAGCGCCTCTGGGCCCGGGGGCCGGTTGGCCTTGCGCCGGCATGGCCGGTCGGTGGTGAAGGCGGCCAGCACGACCTGCTCGAGGGCGGCGGCATGGCCGGCCTGTCTGAGGGTGCGACCCGCGCCGGCGGGCCCGAGCCGGTGCTGGGCCAGGACCAGCCCGGCCGCCGAGCGGATCGCCAGCTCGGTGCTGCCCAGCCGGTGGCACACCTGGACGGTCTGGCCGACCAGGCCGGGCGGGACCGAGTAGGAGTTGCCGCGGAAGGCGACCAGGCAGTTGGCGGCCACCACCCGGGCGACCTGGACGGTGGCCGGGAACGGATCGGGCGGCAGGGGGCGCAGCGGCTCGCTCTCGGCCAGCTCCCCGACGGTACGCCCGCCCGGTCGGGGTCGGCTGTCCCCGGTGGTGGACCAGAAGCGGTCCAGCGACGCCTGGGCCTGGGTGGTGGCCTCCAGCCGAGCGGTCCGCCACCAGCGCTGGGTCAGGAAGTGGATCGCCTTCTCGACCACGCCCTTGCGGTTGGCCCGCCGGGGTGGGCAGGGGTCGACCCCGACCTGGTAGTGCTTGGCGACCGGCGCGAAGCTGGGCTGCAGCCGCCCGGTCGCCGGGTCGACCACGGTGGCCATGCGATCAAACCGCCAGCGGCGGGTGGTGCCGCCCAAGCGGCGCGTCACCCCGTCCAGCGCCTCGACCAGGTGCGCCAGGTCGGTGGCCTCGGCCAGCACCGCGCGGGCCTGGCTGGAGTACGACAGCGCCCCGACCAGCACATAGGCGACCCCACCCCAGGGTGCGCCGGGCAGCTCGGCCCAGTCCCACTGGGTCTCCTGCCCTGGCGGATGGGTGATGTCGACCGTCTCGCGGCCCTTGACGCCGGCGCACGCCTGGCAACGGGGCCGCAGCCCGCGGGTCCGCAGCGCTCGGGTGAAGCTGGGGTAGCTGCGCGGGTAGCCCAGGGCGACCACCTCGTCATACAGCGCGGTCGCCCACACGTGGTGGTCCTCAGCCAACCGGGCGGCCACGTAGTCGACGAATGGGGCGAATACATCCGGCGCCGATGACCGGCGCTGCCCGGGGACGCGCTCCCCAGCCAGGTAGACACCGATTGTCTTGGGGTCACGGCCAAGATGGCGGGCGATCGCGGCGATCGACCAGCCCTGGGCGCGGAGCGCGGCTGCCTCCACGTCTTCCTCCCATGTCAGCATGGGGCGGGGCTCCTTGGGCGGCGGCATCAGACACCGCCAGCATCAGGGAGCCCCCACTCCATGTGGTGGACCCTGCCGGGCCACCGCAAGGCTCAGGTGAGGAAGTTCAGTGAGCAGGTCCAGGGAATCCCAGATGAGCACCGTCAGAGCAGCCCACCGGGATGCTGGGTGGCCTGGTGGTGGCCACCCAGCAGGCCAACCGGGCCAATGATCGGGAGCGGGAGCTGCGCC
>Ga0081538_10002799_pt1 | contig 16702 bp, 16 predicted proteins | sample TabmetS5T2R1_FD_71022 | JGI IMG/M metagenome (GOLD analysis project Ga0081538, IMG submission 71022) | Tabebuia heterophylla rhizosphere microbial communities from the University of Puerto Rico - S5T2R1 | ecosystem: Host-associated > Plants > Roots > Rhizosphere ... | reverse complement strand
TCGACTGGGTGACCCTCGAGGAAGCCTCCCCCGGCGCCGGGAAGACGATCGGTGAGCTGCAGATACGCCGCAGAACCGGAGTGACCATCGTGGCCATCGTCCGGGACAACCAGGCGATCACGGTTCCTGAGCCGTCAGCGACACTGCATGCCGGCGACCGCCTCATCATCATCGGCCGGCACCAGGACAGCGGCCCGTTCCACCAGCTGGTGGTCGACTGAGCCCTGCACGCTGCCGGGTTGTGCGGCCGGATGACGACGCCGCAGTCACGCTTCGGCGGTAGTGGACGGCGGACCATCAGCGCCGAGCTGGACCGGCGTACCACGGCCCGGGCCGACGATGCCGCGGCGTCCTCGCCCCGTCAGGGACATTATGCGCCGAGCCGGCGTGGCGGTCTGGCCTGGGCCTGGTGTCGTCCAGTCCAGACCGCAGGTGGCTGTCGACAGCCACCACTCCGTTGAGGCTGCCCGCCCAGCTGTTCTGCGAGCTTGGCCTGGCCGTGCCGGGCGACCCGCCCGTCGAGCCCCATGATGCCGTCCGACACGGCCACGTCGACCCGGTACGGTTCCGTGTCAGAGATCTCCGGAGGATCGCGGCGACCTGCAGCGGGTAGGGGAGTGTGCTCGGTGACCTCGGCAGACGGTAGGCCGGTGTTGACCGGTGGTGTCCGCTGCGATCCAGTCGTTCGTGGCCCGGATGTGGCCCCGCCGTGGCCCCAGCGGTTCGCCGAGTGACTCCGTCCTTGCCATTCGTGGTGCCGCGCACCTGTAATAAGGCCGCCGCAGGTCAGAGGACCGTGAGTGTCAGTGGTTGACCGTGGCAGACCGGTGGCGATGTGCTCGGAATGGCACGGAGATGGCACAGCAGGTGAGAACACCGCTGCTCCGGCCCTGCGGCGACGGTATCAAGCTCGGGCGATGGGTGAAGCCCGCCACGGCGTCCACTTCGACCAGGCCCGCCAAGCCGGCGTGGTCTTCCACATGATCAGCTGCCTGAGCGAGCACGGCCGCGTGGGCTTGACCGCCGTGGGCGACAGCCCGACCCAGGCCGAGGGGATCTACCGCCGAGCGGAGCGGATCCTGCTTGAGGAGGCGAGGTCAGCGCTTGGGGAGCTTAGCCTTCTTGAGTGACTCTCCGATCTCGAGGCACCCGACACGGCGCGTCAGCTGGCCGCCTACCTATGGCGGCCGCCGACGCAGCGGAACTGCGCGCCGCCGCCCGGGACACGCCACGCTCGAGGACCACGTGGGGTCAACTGAGTTCGACCCGGGCAATTCACCCTGGCCGACCATGCCGCGCTGGCGGGGGCGTGGTCCCGGCTGGGCGAGGTCGCCGGCCAGGCCCTGGAGAGAGGCCTGATCGGGATGGTGGACGACGACTTGGCCACGGTCGCCCCGTGGGGGTTTGACCCTGAGCAGGTCTGTGCGCCGGTGCTGTTCCTGCACGGTGGCCAGGATCGGGTCGCGCCCAGCTCCCACGCCAAGTGGCTGGCAGGCCGGATCCCCTCGGCAGAGCTGTGGCTGCGCCCCGATGACGGCCACGTCTCGGTCCTCAACTCGGCTGCGACCCCACGGCAGAAAGCACCCTTTAGCGAGCCAGACTTCATTGCCGTCCCTCTGCGGCGGTGTACTTACATGCGGCTGGAAGGAACATGGAAGGCGGCGTGGACACGCAGTCGGGGCTGTGGGCTGCCCGTGGTCTCCTACAGCTATGGCTGTACGACAAGCCTGCCCTGTAGGCAGGCATGGGGGATCCCAGCATGGCAAGACCACGACAGACGGCTACCACCACAGCAACACCCGCCAGGGCGCCCGGGAAGCCCGCTGGTAGGGCGGCCAAGGGCACCCAACCGGCATCCGGCCGGAAGGCCAGGAAGGGCCGGGAAGTGGCGTCCAAGGCGACCATGGCCAAGCCGAATCCCTTCGATGAGATCGCCCGGCAGGTGAACGCCGACCAGGAAGCCAAGGACCGGGCAGCCGGCCGCGACGACCTGACCCAGGCAGTGGCGAAAGCTGTCGACGGGGCGACGGTGAAGCCGTCGGGCACCAGTCGGGCAGCGACCAAGCCGGCGACGCCGGCAAGGCCCGCCAAGCCCGTGCGGGCGACCAAGGTCCAGGCGAGGGCCAGGACCAAGCAATCAGCCAAGGCGAAAGCCAAGCCGATGAAGCCTGACAAGGCGCCGACCATCACCCTTGGGCACCTCTGGGGTGGCAAGCAGCCGGACTGGTTGTACCGCTGCACCCTGGTCACCCGCTACGAAGTCCGCCCTGACGGAACCGTGTGGAGCACCCTGGATCAGGTGCTGGGCCCGGACGGCAAGGTGGTCGAGGACTTCTGGCGCTTACCGCTGGATTATCGGCCGACCCAGCAAGTCACGGGCAACGGCCGAAAGCTGGTCCTCAAGGACCGCACCATCGCTGGCCTTCAGACCTGGCTCGTGCGAAAAGGCTTGACCACGCCGGAAGACAGCACCACCTGACGACCTAGCACAGCGCGGCTGGCCGGAGGGCAGCTCGCCCTGATCCTCGACCACCGCGTGCGACCACCGTCTCACGCTCAAGGGTCCCGAAGGGACGAGCGCAGCGAGCTGCCCTTGATCGATAGAGGTGCACGAGGGTGCTGGGTCGGGGAGGGCCGGCCGATGCGCGTGCCGGTACGTGAAAGGCCAGGCCCGCTCCGGCCGTGACGGAGCGGGCCTGGGCAGAGATGGCGACGGGTCGCAGGCGGTGGGCGACCGCGTCCCTGAGCGGCACCTCCAGCGGCCAGACCGGACCCCGGACCCCGGCCCCGGCGACCAATCCCCGAGGGCTCCGGACCCCCCGAACACCGATCCTTCCGCTGTGTCCCCGTCCCCCTGCCGGTTCCGGCGGGCTCGTCCTGTGTCAGCGCTGGAACCTCTCGGGAGGACTGCGGTGAACCTAGCCGCCGGCACCGGCTGTCGTATGTGCCACCGGTCACCGGCAGGAGGTGATCTTCGACATAGGCCCGAGAGGCACGCCTTGAGGCGGTGGGTACGAGCCTGTTCCTCCAGCCGCAGTTCTGCCTCGCGGAGATCCCTCAGCGCCGCCCAGGCGTTCGCCGCTCCCCGCGGCACGTCGGCCCCTCGGAAGTGGGTGGCGGCCACGCCGGCGCCGACAGGTCGCCAGCCTGGTTCCGTGCCGCAGGTCCCGTCCAACCATCGCGTGGTAGCCTCTCGACTTCCTCCGATACGTGTGAGTGATCGAGCATGACCCATGGCGACGATTCCGAGGTGGACCGCCACCGTGTCGACGCGTTTGCCTCTGAAGATGAGCTGACGATCCAGGAGTTCCTCCAAGCGACGCCGACAGCCCCGGCCCGTCCCAAGCAGCCGCGAGGGCCAGCGTCGTCGCTATACCAGCGGATCGGATACGCCGGCGGACTGCTGTGGCTGGTCAACACGCTGTACCTGCGGGTGCTGGCTGACCCGCTCCTGATGTCCTATTTCAAACACTTGGACGATCAAGACCGACAATGGCTGCGCTGGCACATGCTGACGCTGCTGGCCGTCGTCACCGGCGGGCCGAGCAAGTATGCGGGCCGGGATCTCCACGACGCCCACGCCGAGCTCCACATCACCGAGGAGGCGTTCGACCGGGTGGTCGGGCATCTGCAGGCAACGCTCCAGGAGCTGGAGGTCCAGCAGGAAGACCAGCAGGCCATCCTCGCCGCGGTGCAGGCACGGCGGGATGCGGTGGTGGCCTTCGAGAAGTCCTCCTAGTGGTTCGTATCTGAGTTGATTTTGACGGATGGGCGGTGGAGGGAAAGCATCCCTGCATGCCGCAGTCCGCCGCTGCTCTTCCCATAGCACCCAACGACGTGGCCACCCTGCGGCGCTGGTCGGCTGCCACCTCCGCGCCGGCCGCGCAGGTCCAGCGGGCCAAGATTCTGCTGCTTGCCGCCCAAGGCGTGGCCAACACCCAGATCGCTGAGCGGCTCGGGGTCTCCCGGCCGACCGTGATCGCCTGGCGCAGGCGTTGCGCCCGTGAGGGGCTCGGCGGGCGGCTGAGTGACCGCCCCCGCCGTGGTCGTCCCCCGAGCGTCCGCCGTGACCGCCGCGCCGAGATCCTGGCCGCCACCCTGGCCCCACCGCCGGAGGCGCTGGGCGTGACCAACTGGTCCTCGCGGCTGCTGGCTGGCGAGCTGGGCATCAGCCATAGCACGGTGGCCCGGGTGTGGACCGAGCACGACCTCAAGCCCTGGCAGATCGAGACCTTCAAGTTCTCTACCGACCCGCAGTTGGATGCGCGAGTGCGCCATGTGGTCGGGCTGTACCTGGACCCAGCGGCGCACGCAATCGTGGTCTGCGTGGACGAGAAGTCCCAGATCCAGGCGCTGGAGCGCACCCAACCGGTCCCACCGATGGCGCCGGGCCGGCCCGAGCGGCGCACCCACGGCTACCTCCGTCACGGCACGACCACCTTGTGTGCTGCCCTAGAGGTCGCCACCGGCCGAGTCACCGACGCCTGTCATCCCCGCCATCGCCACATCGAGTTCCTGGGCTTCCTAAAGCAGGTCGCCAAGGCCTATCCACGTCGGCAGCTGCATCTCGTGCTCGACAACTACGCCACCCACAAGCACGCCATGGTCCAGGCCTGGCTGGCCACCCATTCCCGGGTGCGCCTGCACCTCACCCCGACCTACGCCTCGTGGCTGAACCTGGTCGAGGTGTTCTTCGCGATCATCGATCGGCAGGCCCTACGCCGCGGCGACTTCGCTGGCGTCGACGACCTCGTCGCCGCGATCCGCCGATTCTGCGACAGCTGGAACCAACGCTGCCAGCCGTTCACCTGGACCACGGCCGCCGACCAGATCCTCACCAAGCTCAACCGTCAAAACAACTCAGCAACGGACCACTAGGCTCGGAAAGCTGAGGTAGACCTCGCCGCCAGGGAAGCTGTCGGTCCTGGGGCCGCGTGGTTGGCGGGTGCGGCCGACGCGGGCCGCGCCGAGCAGGAGCTGGCCCATGCGTCGCTCCCAGGCTCGCCGTTGGCTGTTCAGCTGGAGCAGGTGGGTGGCGGTCAGCCGGATGGTGTCGGCTTTGGCGCGGGCCAGTTCGTCGCGCACGGCCAGGTGCTGGGCGGCGAGGGCGTCCAGGATCCGGGTGGCGAACCGCTCGGGGTAGCGGTGCTTGCCGCGGCGGGCGAAGTCGGCGAGCTCGGCGCCTGGCACGGTGCCCAGCGACTGGCTGGTCGGCCAGGTCATGACCATGCGCAGGATGGTTGGCACGCCCAGGTCGTCGCCGGCGATGGCCAGGGCGGCCGGGAAGGTGGCCAACAGGTCGGCACGCAGCCGATTCGGCAGCCGCCGCTCGTCTTGGGCGACCAGGTCGGGGTTGACCGGCAGGACCGTGAACCCGGCGGCCAGGAGCGCCTCGACCAGCAGCCCGTGGCGGGTCTCCAACACGCCCCGCACACCCTGGGGGGTTGGCGCCAACCCACGGAGGTGGTCGATCAGGCCGGCCAGGCCGGCGGGGGTGTGTTCGATCCGGCGGACCTCGGTGACTCCGGTCTCTGGTCGACCGATGGCCACGACATGGACGCCTCGGCCCAGTCCAGCCCGACGCCCAACATCCAGCGCACCTCCTTGTGGTGGTCGGTCCAGGGGCACCGCGCCGGCCTGATGGACAGTCCTGTAGGACAACACCCTCGATGGCGTCACGCCCCTGCTGGTAGCCCTCGCCGAGGCGCCGTCTCGGCGAAGTCCTCTCCGGACAAGGACGAAGAGCGCTCTCGACGAGGGCCGAACCCTAGCCCGATCCCGCACCCTCAGCCCCACCCGCCCACTGGGACGAGGAGGAACAGCGCTCTCGGCAAGGGACCGCCGGGAACATAGAGCCATCAGGACGAAGCTGGGCCCCAACCTGGTGGCGATGGCTCCGATCATGATCGTGCTCACCTGAGGTCAGGGTATGTCAGTCGGGCTGCGATCGAGGTTGCCGCCGCCCGACGACGAAGTAGGAGATTGGCAGGACCCCGGCAGAGCTGATGACGGTCACCGCCGCGGCCCACAGCCACTTGGGCCCTCGGATCTGGCTGGCTGGCCGCCGCTTGATATCGATAAGCGCCACCAGCTTGAGGATGCCTTCGATGAAGGCTGCGACGCTGAGCAGTCTGCGGGTTCTCGGGCTGAGATCGCTCCACTGCTTCCTGGCGGCCATGACATCCTCCGCATGGGTGGCAGGGATCCCTGATGGCCTGCACCTTACGTCGGCTTAGGAGCCCCAATGCTTGCCTGTCCTCCGAACCTGTCATGTGGAGCCCCCGCCGGAATCGAACTGGCGACCCCATCCTTACCATTCGTGCTGCCGCGCACCTGTGATGGAGGGCACGCAGGTCAGAGGGACGGGAGTGTCCGTGGTTGACCGTGGTTGACCGTGGCGGGCCGGAGGAGTGCTGCTGGGAATGGCACGGAGATGGCACGGCCGGTGCGACGACAGCATCGGGTCACGGCGTGGCGGCGTCGGCCTGGTCTGGTCCGTCGGCAGCCGACGGCATGGGGATGCTGAGGCTGAGCCCGGCCACCCGGTCACGGGCCCGGAGCAGGGTCAGCGCGACCGCAACGTCTGGGCCCTCAAGGCTGGCCACATAGCGCGGCCGGCCTTCCTCGTCGCTGAACACCTCTTGCAGGTCGACCAGCAGCTCGGCCCGCGCCCGCAGCGCTGGGTCGCAGATCAGACGGCCGCGGGTCAAGGCCGCGCCGACCGGCTGACCGTCGATCAACCCTTGGACCTGGAACCCGTCCCAGGTCGGCGTCCCGTCCTGGCCGGTGGTGGCGGCCCGGCGGCGGTCGGCCGCCATCTGGCGAGCGTTGCGGGCGTCGGCGTAGCCCTCCGCTGCCTGGCCGCACATGGCCAGGCTCTGGGCCACGGCCCCCAAGCATCGCTCAACCAGCATGGTGGAGGTGGCCCGTGCCTGCTCGGCTTGGTTCCGCACCGCCCGGCGGCGGATCAGGACCACCGCCTGGTCAGCTGGCATGACCTCCCGGTCGCCCACCACGGCGCCCCGACGACCGACCCCTGCCATACCCGCTCCACCGATCGCGCCGATTCCCCAGCGCCCCGGGGCAACGCCACGCCGGCGCGGGCCCCCTGAGAAGGGCACCATCGTGTCGAGCGACGCCTTCGGCGCCTTCAGGAGCTGTCCAGCGAGTCAACGCCGCGGGCCTGCTCCCAGCCGAGGCGCCGCGGATCAGCTCCTGACAAGCACCATCGTCACCGCCGCTGCACGGTCTGCAGGGTGCACCACACCACCTTGCCGCCGGCGGGATGGATGTGTGTTCCCCAGACCTTGGCCAGCCGTGCCACCACCAGCAGGCCGCGGCCGCTCTCGCCCTTGAGGTCATCGGGGGCTGGGTGCAGCAGACGCGCGCCCAGGTCGCGCACCGCGATATGCAGCAACTCATCGCGCAGTTCCAGCCGCAGCCACAGGTCCGTCTGGGCGTGGACCACGGCATTGGTGACCAGTTCGTCGGCCACCAGCTCTGCCTGGTCGCGCAGCGCTTCGTCGGGTGGGGCAAGCTGCCAGCCCTGCAAGGTTTCCCGGACGAACAGCCGAGCGGCGGCCGGTGCAGTCGGCGTCGGCGCCAGCCGCCGCTCCTCGCGCAGGTATCGCGGCCGCGGAGCGGCCGCGTCGAGGGCGTCCTGGAGGGTGGGGTACAGCGGCAGGAAGTGCGGCACCGTGAGGCGGCCGAGGATCTCGGCCACGGCCGGCTGGGCCCTGCACAGCAGCACGCTGGTCGCGGGCCAGCGGCTGGCAGGGTGGTTGGCCACGGTCGCGAAGATGGTGGCGCACACCGGGTCGATGGCATCCACGCCGCTGAGGTCACAGATGAGCGCCAACGGCCGCTCGGCGAGGTCTTTGAGCAGGGTGCGCTGGATCTGGGGGGCGGTGGACAGGTCGATCTGGCCGGTCAAGGTCACCACCAGGCAGCCGTTGCGGGTGGAGTGGTTGATCTGCATCGCGGCCTCCTACCCGCCGTACCTGCCGTCCCAGCGCACGGCCACGACGAACCTACCCATGTGGCGCAACCGCTATCCGCTGATCTAGTCGGCCGACCCGTTCCCAGGCCGATGGGCGCTCGGGGCGCATGGGCATCGCGCAGCCTCCCAGCCTGCCTCGGGGGAGGCCGGATCCCGAGTTGAACGGGCCGCTGTCCGCCGCATCAGCGAAACCTGGAGGCCGCTCCTGCCCTCGAACCACCCCTGGGACCCTGCAGGTCAGGTGGAGGTGAGGGGATTTGACCCCCTGGCTTCCTCCGTGCGAATCGGCCGATGACTGTGGCCTGCAGTGGAGGGCCGGAAGGGCGACTGAGCTGGGCAGATGATGCCCGGGACTGCCCGTGGTTGTCCGAGGCACTCCGGCCGTTCACGGCCCGGCTGCGGCCCCAGCGCGGCCCAAGGTAGGGCACATGGAGGGCACGGCCGGCGAGGATGAAGGTGGCTCAGGCGTGGCGGTGATGGTCACCAGCTCGGCCGCCGGGTGAGGCCCGTCCATAACGACCAACTGCCTCGTTGGCACTTCGCAGGAGGCGACGCGGCAGGCCGGCTAGGGTGTCGGGTCGGCGGGATCGGGCGGGCTCGTCGCGGCTGCTCCCCGACGGCCAAACCCGTCCAGGGTCGCTTCCCAGACGGCCTGCTCGGCGGCCGCGTCGAGGATGCGGCCGCGGGCCAGGGCGGCGAAGCGGCGCGCCTGCTCGGCGCGGTCCTGGTGGCCCAGCCGAGCCTGGATCTCGGCGGCCCGCTCATGGAGCTCGGCCGCCCGCTCGTGGGCGGCCGGCTCCCAGTCCTTTGCCCGTCGGACGGCCAGGCGCATGGCGGCGAGCCGCCGCTGCTCGCTCTCGGCCGTGTTCGTCAGGACGGCTGCTGGTGGGACGGGGCGAGCCGCGTGCAGGAGCGGCGGCCATCGGCCAAGGCTCTCCGCTCCATCCCCGGCGAGGCGCCGCTCGGCCCTCACGACCTTGCCAGCGAGGTGGTCGATCCAGGCCACGGTGCACCAGGGCGGGACGGACTGGCCGGCTGCCCGGCGCTGGCGGACCGTCTGGACGAAGCGGTCGGTCTGGCTGATGAGTTGGCCGAGGCGGTGGGTTGCGAGCTGGTCGAGCTGGACTTCCCAGCCCGGGGGTGGCTCCATGACCTGGCCTCTCTCACGCCCGATTGGCGCCTGTGGCGATGCGCGGTGTGAGCTTGCCCGCAGGACCGTTCGGGAAACGGCTGGCCCGCAGGCCGGTGTAAGGACGGCCTGCCGGTGGCGGCTGCCCGCCCAGGACGGCCGCCGCCGGCGGTCACTCCCGGGTCGGCCGGGAACTGGATTGCTCTGTGGCCCCATTGGCTGAGGAACGACCCAGCGCGACCCTTGCCGAACGGGCACCTGGTGGCCATCATCGGGTGCGTCGGCTTGGTCGGGTTGCTGACAGGTGGGGAACGGCCATGAGGAGAGACGGCGAGCGCGCTCAGGCGGTGGTGAGGGCCGAGGAGGCCCAGCGGAGGGCACAGAGCGCGCGGGAGCGGGCTCGGGTGGTCAAGCGCCGGGAGCTGGCCGCCCATGAGCGGGCGATCCAGCGCTACGAGGAGGCGGCCGAGGTGCAGGAGCGGTTGGGCCATCCTGATCGGGCCGCCGATGCCCGCGACCATGCTCGGCGGGGCGGGAGCTGAGGGAGCTGGCCCTTCGGGAGCAGCGGGCATGGGAAGCGCGGACCTCGGCCGCCGAGGATCGACCAGCGAAGAGGCGGTAGCGATCGGTTCTGGCGTGAGTGCTGGGTGAGGCCGGTCGGCCGGTGGCCGTGGTGTCGTTGCCGGGCCGGAGGGCGGCCTCCGGCCGCCCGCAGGGCCGGCCTTGAGGGTGTAGAGAAACGTCTCCAGCTCCCTCAACAGCACGGACACGACGGAGCAGGCTGCCGCCATGCCTCGCTTGCCATGCTTGGCCTGCGTCCGGCTCGGTCGCGTCGCTGGTCGAGCTGGCTACTGGTCCTGGCCGCGCGTCGTCGCCGTCGCCGTCGCCCGGCGCAGGCTCGGAGTGTGACTCCGACACCCACCCCCGCCCCTAGGCGGTCCTGGGGTATGCGGCCTGACCATCACGACCGACCGGTCAGCGGACCTCCCAGGGCGCGCCGCCCTCAAGGACCACGGTGCCGTCAGCCTGGGTAAGGAAGATGGCCGAGTTGTGCCCCACCTGGCAGACCGATGGCTCCGACGGCAGCACGGTGGTGAGCCGGCCCCGGCCGCCATCCAGGGTCAGCGTCCCCACCACCCCACCGGTTCCGCCGATGTCGCAGTCGGTCATGACGACGCTGAGCACCGTCCCATCGGGCAGGTTGACCTTGCTGACCCGGACCGCCAAGGTGCCAGGGAACGCGGTCTGGAACACCTCCGCGGTCCCCCGCGGGACCTGGCCGGCGATGGCCGGCCCGGTGAGGTCGGTCTGAAGCCGGGGGAAGACGGCCAGGGCCGGCGTGGCGGCGAGGACCGCCAACAGACCCGCGAGGGTGAGGGCGACGCAGACGCGGCGAACGACGGACATCGGGGCCTCCTAGCGGTGGGAGCTGGACTCACCGAAGGTGGCTTGGACGACCGTGGGCCTATCGGGAGCGGGGACGGTGACCAGCTCGCCTCCCGCCCGTCGCAGGCTGGGTGGCAGGTGCTCGCTCCCGCCGTAGGCGTCAATGGAGAAACTCCAGCGGGCGGGTGTCGGTTCCTCGTGGTGGCCCAAAATGCGCCCAGCAACCAACGACTGGGCGTGTCAAGAGGGCCTTGCCGACCAACATAGGAGACATCAACGAACCTCACCAGTACGGATACGATGGAGCGGGACGCCGGCATGCATGCTGCTCCTCTCCCGGGTCCGCCCCGTCACATCGCTGGTCGAGTTGGCTCGTGGTTCGGATCATAGGTTCGTGCCTGGTGCCGGTGATGGCGAGTCCTGCTCGGCCTGCTGGGTTCGGCGGGGCCCTGTTCTCCAGCCAGTCCGCCCACCGGGTGAGGAGGTTGCACTCGGGGTCGAGGATGCGCTGCTTGGTGGTCACGCCGCCCACGGGAGGGGTCGGCGAACGGCTTGAGCAGCTCGGCCAGGGCGCCCTCGGTCCAGATGGTGTCGCTGCCGAGCAACACGACGACCTCGCCCGAGGCCATCTCCACGCCGATCCGGACCGCGTTGCGCTTGCTCGCCACTGGCGTCCAGGTCTAGGTGAGCTGCCCGGCGAATTCGCTGCAGACATCCTCGAGGGGGGGTTGCGGGCCGTTGATGACCACGATGGTCTCGTCCGGCGCCTGCTCGCCGATCCGCCGCAGCACCTCCCGGAACAGCTCGAGCGGCTCACCCACCACCGGGATGACGACGCTGGCGGGAGGGCGCTAGGGGGCCGTCCGGGGCAGTAGCGGCGCAAGCGCAAGACCTTGACGGCCCACAGGATCCAGACCGCGCCGACGAAGATGGTGGAACAGGTGGAGCGGGTGCCCTGCTGTAGTGTCTCGCGGAGCTGCAGGAGGAACGTGAACAACGCGGCGGCCTTTCTGCGTCGTAGGCGGCCACGCCGGAGCGGTGGCGGGAACGTCTCCCCCTGCCCATCGGGGCGGCCGCCCGACCCGCTGAAGGCCCGCTTGCCGTTGACCGGTCGCCGTGTGACGGACGGCACAGGTCAGCGGCGATATTGGGCACAACCGGGTTCCTCCCGACGTCCCAGCCAACTATGATGGGGGTGTCGCCCGGCCCACGGATGGCCGGCCGTGACGAGGGGTGGGCATGGAAGAGCGATCCGCCGCGCTCGGCATCCAGGTCGCTGTCGGTCCCGACGACGACGCCGAGCAGGTCGCCGAGGCCACACTGGGGCTGCGCCGAGAGCTCCTGGACCTCGATGTCGATGCCGTGGAGCTGCCGCGGGGGGGCGAGCCACCGCCCGGGACCAGGGCGGTGGAGCTGGCCGCCCTCGGCGCTCTGGTGGTCACCTTCGCCCAGTCCGGGATGCTGACCCCTGTCGTGGCCGCGATCCAGGGATGGCTGGGTCGCTCCCAGCAGCGCAGCGTCAAGCTCGAGCTCGACGGCGATGTCCTGGAGCTGACCGGCGTGTCCTCCAGGGACCAGCAGCGGCTCGTCGACGAATGGCTGCGCCGCCACAGCAGCGGGTGAGCCGGCGATGGAGGGCACCCGCAGCGCCCTGATCGTCGCCAGCGACGACTACACCGACCCGGGCCTGCGGCTGCTGCGCGCGCCGGCCAGGGACGCCGAGGCGCTGGCGGCCGTGCTGCGTGACCCGCGGATCGGCGGCTTCGAGGTCCGCACGCTGCTGAACCAGCCCGCTCACGAGGTCACCCTGGCGGTGGAGGAGTTCTTCGCCGACCGGCGGCCCGACGACCTACTGCTGATGCACTTCTCCTGCCATGGGGTCAAGGACGAGGACGGCGAGCTGTACTTCGCCACCGCCAACACCCAGCTGCGCCGGCTGGGGGCGACCGCGGTGGCGGCCGAGTTCGTCAACCGGCGCATGAACCGCAGCCGCTCCCGGCGGGTGGTGCTGCTGCTGGACTGCTGCTATGCGGGCGCGTTCGAGCGCGGCATGACGGCCCGGGCGGGCGGCGCCATGGGCATCAAGGACCACTTCGGCGGCCGCGGCCGGGCCGTCATCACCGCCTCCAGCGCCATGGAGTACGCCTTCGAGGGCGAGGAGCTGACCGAGCATGGCTCGCTCGCGCCCTCGGTGTTCACCCGCGCCCTGGTGACCGGGCTGAAGACCGGCGAGGCGGACCGCGACCAGGACGGCCTGGTCGCCCTAGACGAGCTGTACGACTACGTCTACGACCATGTTCAGGCGGCCAGCCCCAACCAGACCCCGGGCAAGTGGACCTTCGGCGTCCAGGGTGAGCTGTACATCGCCCGCCGGGCCAGCCCGGTCACCGTGCCCTCGCCCCTGCCCCCCGAGCTGCAGGCGGCCATCCAGAGCGCCTTCGTCGGGGTCCGGGCCGGCGCCGTCCCCGAGTTGGCCCGCATGCTCCAGGGCCCCCACGCGGGACTCGCCCTCGCCGCCAGACTGAGCCTGGAGCAGCTCACCGACGACGACAGCCGCATGGTGTCGAGCGCCGCGGCGTCGGCGCTCGAGGCCCGGGCGCCGCTGGCCCAACCCGAGGTGGAGCCGGGCCAACCGGAGCCTCAGTTGGCCCCGCCCGAGCAGGCCATGCCCGAGCCGGTCTCGGTCCAGCCCGAACCGGCCGCAGCCCCACCCGAGCCGGCCCCACCCGAGCCGGCCCCGCCCGAGCCGGCCCCGCCCCCGCGGCTCACCCTGTCATCGACCGAGGTCGACTTCGGGCGGCTGCCCCTGCACGGCCGGTCGCCCGAACGGCGGGTCCGCATCGGCAACGCCGGCGGGGGAACGCTCCAGGCACGCGCCTCGACCCCGGCAACCTGGCTCCACCTGCGCCAGGTCGGCGACGAGCTGGTGGTGGCCGCGGACACGGCACAGGCGGGCGCGCACGAGGGCGTCATCACCGTCGACAGCGACGGCGGCTCGGCCACGATCCGCGTGCTGGCCCAGGTCGCCCCCGCCCTCGCGCCTCCCGAACCGGCCCCGCCGCCGCCGGCCCCGGCCCCGCCGGCCACGGTGGCGCCCGCCGACCGCCGTGCCCGCCCGTCCCGGCGGGCTCGTGCTCCGCGCCGGCGCCTGCCGTTGGTCCTCGGGGCGGCGGTCGTGGTCGCCGCCGTGGCCGTCGTCGCCGCCCAGCAGCTCGGCGGCGGCCCGTCGACGTCCTCGACAACCTCCACTCCCGGCACCGCCACCACCGTCCCCAAGGTCGCCGGTCAGCTCGGCTGGAAGCGGCTCACCGCCGCCGCCCTCGGAGGCCCGGGTGACCAGCGGATGAGCGCCGTCACCGGCACGTCCAAGCAGGACGCGAGGTACCTGGCCGGCGGGTTCACGACCTCCAGCGCCGGCCGGGACGCGGGGATCTGGATCTCTCAGGACGGCCGGAAATGGGAGCGGATCGCCGACAAGGACCTCGGGGGATCCGGCGACCAGGTCGTGTCCACGGTCACCGACTACGGCGGGACCCTGATGGCGGTCGGTTGGGATAGCTCCAGAGGCGACTCGGACGTCGCTGCCTGGGAGTCGTCAGACGGCCGCACCTGGGACCGGATCGGTGCCAGCGACCTCCGCGAGCCGGGCAGCCAGCAGGTCAACCGGGTGTGGAACTCGGGGCAGGGACTGCTGGCGGCAGGCTATGAGACCCGCGAGGACGGCAACGTCGACGCCGTGATCTGGCGCTACCAGCGCGACCCGGCCCACTGGGACCGGATCAGCGGCCGCTCCTTCGAAGGCCCCGGCCGACAGGTGGTGTGGCGGGTCGTCGACGCCAACCTCGGCTACGGGACCAGCTACATCGCCGCTGGCGGGTCCGCCGGCAAGACGTCCGGTGGCGAGGACGCCGCCGTCTGGATCTCCAGCGACCTGCGCACCTGGGAACCGGTCAAGGACCGGTCATTGGGCGGCGCCGGCGACCAGGAGATCACCGACCTCGGCCGCTTCGGCTCGGGCCTCATCGCCGTCGGCTTCGAACGCCGGTCCGGAGGCACCCGCGGCCTCGTCTGGCTCTCCGACGACGGCCGTACCTGGACTCGCGTCAGCGCCCCAGCCATGACCGGCCTGGGCCCCGACGGGATGCTCACCCGAGTCGTCGCCCCCGGCGCCCGCACGGTGGGCAAGGGCGTCCCGAAGCTCATCACCGCCGGCTTCTCGGGAACGACCGGCGCCTCGGACGCGGCCATCTGGACCTCCCAGACCGGCAAGACCTGGACCCGCGAAGCGGTGTTCTCTGGACCCGGCAACCAGGAGATCCGAAGCCTGGCCTCCACCCAAACGGGCGTGATGGCGGTCGGCGAAGCCACCTCCAAGCAGGGCTCCGACGCCGCGGTCTGGGTCGGCACCGCTCGGCAGTGATCCCTCCTTCGTGAGCTCGGGTCGTCGGTGAGGTTGCCGGCGAAGCTGACCGCTGTCTCGGTCATGGTGTGCCCCTTCCTGTTGCCTGGCCGGGCGGTCTGCCCGCCCTTGGACCCGGGGGACGGTGGACACCGTGGCATGCCGAGAGAACCTCAGGGGCAAGCGGTGGAGCCAACGAAGTCGGTCCGACTGGATCAGGCTGCCGAGCGGGCTCGGCTCAGGTGCCGGGTTGGTTGGTGGGGCGCTTGCGGCTGGGGTCGGGCATGCCAGCCCCGTCCGGCCAGATCCCCCACCCTGACGTAGTGGGAGGAGGCTCCCGCCACGAGGGCCGCTTGTCGGACCGCCTGAAGCCACCCGAATCGGTCAGCGCTCAGAGTGTTCTGGCAGCCACAATGAGTGATCTGCTGACCATCTGCTGACAAGCGGCGCTGAGCGGCGGATCTCGAGATGCGTTGTGCCTGGTGGCGCGACAGGGTTTGAACCTGTGACCCTTCCGTGTCAGCAAAACCCCGGGGAACCGCTGTGCTACATGCCGTTCTCCCAGGTCAGCTCTGACCGTAGATGGTGAAGGGAAACGCTCTCTTGGCGTCCAGTAAAACGCTCTCTTTCGGCGCTTCGACGCTGCCGCTGCTGCAGGTGTTGCTCACCTCCGGCGTTCACGAGTCATGGTATGAGGCCATCCACCAGCTCGACGTTCCTTATACCAGTTCCGCCAATAGAAAGGATGCCGCCATGATCAACGGTGCCCACGCCATCCTCTACAGCGACGACGCCGATGCGACCCGGGCCACCCTGGCCAAGGTCCTCGGGACCCGGTCGGTGGACGCCGGCGGCGGCTGGCTGATCTTCGCCCTGCCGCCGGCCGAGGTCGCCGTCCACCCGGCCGAGGCGGGCGGCCGCACCGAGCTGTATCTGCTGTGCGACGACGTCGCCGCGACCGTGGCCGCCCTCCAGGCCGAGGGGGTCGAGATCGCCCGGCCGATCAGCGACCAGGGCTGGGGCCTGCTGACGGCCATCACCCTCCTGGCGGGTCGAGCTCGGCCTCTACCAGCACCAGCACCCCACGGCGGCACGGCCGAGCTGAGCTCGATCCACCCCAGGTTGGCCACTCCGGTGTGGACGGCGGAAGCGGGGAGTCCACGACCTTCATCTCGCAAGCTGCGTCCTTATCAATGTGCGGCTCGGCTGATCTGATGGATTGCCACCAGGGAGAAGCCAAGCAGACGGTTCCGCGGACCATCGCGGCGATCCAGTCAATGGCGGCGTGACGGCTCACGGTACCCTCTGGGAGTCGTATGACCTCGCCACGGGGAACCCCTCCCGCAGCAACACGGGCAGCTCGAGCATCCCACGGAGTGGCGAGAGTCCAGCCCAAGCCGTCGCCGGCGAGCGGTTGCCGCAGCGAATCGGCCACTCACTGCGGCGCAGCACCGTTGGAGCCCTCAATACTTGGGACGACCCTTGCCGCTTCAGGTCAAGAGCACACAGCCGGGTCGTGATTGATGCTCCGGTCCTAGGTGAGGGCGACGCAGCAGCGTCCGGGGCGGGGGTCGAGCACGGCGCGCAGGCCCCTGGCCGTGAGTCCCTGGAGGAGCCCTTCGACGAAGGCGAGGTTGGCCCGGCAGACCAGCTCCCGGTGGGTCTGCGCTAGCCGCTGGAATGGGCAGTTGCGCAGTCGGGTCACGCCCTCGTCGTCGTACGGCTCATACCCGTGGCGGGCCAGCACCGCGGGCGCGACGGCGGGGGCTCTCGGCCGGGCGGGGTGGGC
>Ga0081538_10002798_pt1 | contig 16702 bp, 13 predicted proteins | sample TabmetS5T2R1_FD_71022 | JGI IMG/M metagenome (GOLD analysis project Ga0081538, IMG submission 71022) | Tabebuia heterophylla rhizosphere microbial communities from the University of Puerto Rico - S5T2R1 | ecosystem: Host-associated > Plants > Roots > Rhizosphere ... | reverse complement strand
AGCTTAAGATGATGATTTGGTCATTTTCTGATCATGCGCGAGTCTTTTCTATCAAAATGACGTATTTTGTTATTTGTAATATATAACCTAAGGTCCGGTTCCTTTCCATGAAATCTGCTGTATGCTCCCATACGTGCCTGCATATTTAAAATCAAAGTATCCATCATTTGCGACAAGAATACTTGAGGACGCCATATCCATCCTCGAGGATTCAAACCCTCCTAAAGGAAATTCAAGGACAACACGATGCGTCTTGCCTGTTACAGGATTTCTTATGGGTTCAAGCTGGACTTCGCACACGCCTTCTACCTTGACTTGGCTTCTTATCCCGTTAAAACGGAAGTTAATTTTAGCTCTTCTCGGTTCTTGAAAATGGTCAAGTGTTGCACTATACACATCAAATGCCGAGCCCTTGGCCTTTCCGGTAACTATCTTGGACAATACATCGAATTGTTCCTCACTTGCTCTACTGTCTATGTACATAGATGCCTTTCCATGACCTTCATGAATTGCTCCCGGATATGATCCTATCCAAACTAAGTTGAGTCTGTCCAGCTTTGCGTTTCCACAATTTCAATTTCTAATATGAATACCAAAAAGACCTTCGCAGCTCCCATGAGTGGAGTCTTGCATTGAATTGGCATGGACAACCCCAGTCACAGTTGCAGCTATCAAGATAAATGCCGTGCAACTGCCATTTAGTCTTGAGCTTGGGGTTAGTCTGTGCTGTCATGTGCTAAAACAGGCGATATAAAATATTTAGGCTTTTTTCATCTTGCCATTACTCACGTATAGTATGGCCCTGTTGTCGTGTGTGTATTCTAAAGGTTTAAGCTATAGGCGAGCCTTATTTCAACTCAGATCTTCATTTTGGACCTTATGGTCAATGGTTTAAATTTGTCATTATACTGTTTTTATTATTAGGTTGCTCTTTGTTCTAAAGATGATATCTCTATGACTATCCTGATTCATAAGCCTTCTTTAATCTCGCAATATCCAACTTTTTCATTTGGAGAAAAGCTTCTGTCACTCGCGCAATTTTCATCTTGTCATTATCCTTGAGCATCTCGTCCATAAGATTGGGAACTATCTGCCACGAGAGGCCGTACTTGTCCTTGAGCCAACCACACTGTTCTGCCTTTGGATCCGCTGAGAGCCTTTCCCAGTAGTAGTCAATTTCTTTCTGTGTATCGCAGTGCACCATCAATGAAATGGCTTCGTTGAATGCAAAATTGTGTCCACGCGCGCTGTCCATTGCGGCAAATTTTTGGTCCTCGAGCATGAATGCGGCATGCTTTACAGTTCCTTCCTTGTCCGGTTCTTCGCCTTTGTTGTAGCGGAAGATATCGTCAACTCTTGCATTATCAAAAACCGACGCGTAAAAATTGATTGCCTCTTCTGCCTTTCCGTACTGCTTGCCGACAAACATGAGCGTCGGAATAATTCTCTGATTTATCTTGGTGTCTCCCATAAACATCACCTGCCATGAAAGGCCGTACTTATCCTGCACCCAGCCGTACTTCTCGCTAAACGGATACTCGCCAAGCTCAATAAGAGCCGCGCCTCCTTCAGACAGTTTGTCCCACAATGCGTCGACTTCTTCCTTCGTGCTGCAGATGACAAGAAATGACACGGATGGATTGAATTTGAAGAGAGGGCCTGCATTGATGAGTGTGAATTCATGACCCAGAAGCTCAATAGTGAATATCTGAACTGTTCCCGAGGGCGTGTCGTGAAGCGTCGTCATATTCTTAATTTTTGAGTTTTTGAAAATAGAGGTGTAAAATTTGGCTGCTTCTTCGGCATTGTTATCAAACCACAGATGAGGAGTGATTTTTTCCATGATTGTATTGTTCATAGGACGCCTATAGCAAATGACATAAAAGGCGTTACTCCCCTTGGGGAGGCCTGTGAGACGTCAACTGATTAGCTGCTACAGAATCTGATCCTCTTGGCCCACCAAAAAAATTGTTAAAAAATTTGGACTCATTATATACTCTAGATATAAAGCCATCAGTATAAATGATCTCATCGATATTACTTGTCATGTTTTCCAAAGTATATCAACCCAGTAGAATGCCGTGACTTTCTTTTATGCAATTCTAAGGAGTCTTTTGTATGAAAGACCATTTTACACTCTTTGCATACGAACTTTGAGACAGATTTTGCTTCACTGCCTTTTCTAAAGGAAGGAATTTTCATTTTTTATGTAGTTAGTGTATATGTTGGTTTTTTAAAATGTAGCTTAACATGGTTAATTCAATAAGAGTCCAACCTAATTTCTGACTCCAATATCTTCGACGTAAGTAAAGATGCATCATCCCTCAAAAAAAGCACAGATCTATATCTTGAGTTCATCTGCTGGCCCAAAGGTATCTCTTAGGATAGAGGTCCTGGAGAGAGACTGTGTGTTCCACGAGACATGAGCTTAATTCTGTTCGCAGGCTAAGTAGCAAAAATAGAAACATATTCAATTGTTAATAATGGCCCTGCCCTTGTGGAGGATCGGCGATAGATTGGCTAAAGGGTCAGGACAGGGCCAAGCCAAATTCTGCTTTTCTCCATATGCTAATGGCGTTCAATGTGACGTCTGCAGATTATTAAAATATGCCTTAACCTTGTTAACTTGTGAGAGGATCTGATACAGGTTATATTGTGGTAACTATTATCGCAGACTTGACAAGCGAACAATAAACATGTCTGGGTCACCTAGCTCATACAGAGATCGAATATACATAGTTAAAGATGTCATACTAAAACTAGTAGAGTATGGTGAGCTAAACCAAACAGCACTTGTCAGCTTTTGTGGATTGAATCTAAAAAAACATAAGTCCATCTTAGAGGATATCGAACAAAATGAGTTGATAGAGAGAAGAGAGGCAACAATAGGGAAAAGGATGGTTACAATCTATAGGCCAACTCAAAAAGGTATTGCATTTTGCAGGGATATCCTCGAGCCATATGAAAAAATGTTTCCAAGAAGGAAAGATGAAATCAATAAAGAGGAGAATTCAGTGGTAGAAGATGGTGTTAAGAAGGTTAACAAAGGCTCAATTATGCTAATCCTGATTTAGCCTAAATTGTGATGCTATCTTTCTATCTATTGCTTCCTTTTCTCTTCGATATTCCTCATATCTTTTTTTCCATTGACTCATAGAGTGATATTGCCTTAGACCCGTAAAGAGCCAGATCCCCGAAGTAATCATAACTGCTACAAGCAGCACGGTTAGAACTAACCCAAATTCGTTCTCTGTCTCTAACACGGCAAAGAATGACGGGTGTAACAATAGGTAAACAGAAAGCGCAATGGCCAGAGGGGCTAGAACGATTGCAGAAACCGACATACCCAATAATATTCTTCTTATATTCTGTATTTGGTGAATAAAGCTATCTAGCAGAGTCAAAATGTCCTGACGAGTTGATGGTGCTATATCCTCTCGATTGTCAGTGCTCATACTCCGATACTCTCCCTCTCACATACACCCCATTATTCTATGAAAATGTCTCCTTTCATTTCTGGATGGATACTACAATAATACTGGAAGTTACCTGGTTTATCAGCAACGAATGTAATGGTTTGGCTTTCATAGTAAGCCAAATCTTTGGAATGGACATTGAATTCATCTATGTTAAAGTTATGTTTTGAATGGGTTTCGTAGTCCTCATTTATAACATGCACAGATTGCAAACTTCCTTTGCCGAAAACATACGAGGGATTAATGATCCCTCCCCCGCCGCTGCCCCTTAACCCTTTGGGAGTACCGGAGGACATGCTAACCCAAGCATACCCTGACCCTGCGGAATATTTTGCTTTAACAAAGTGATTAATTGGAATACCAAAAACGGGACTATTCCCATTTGTGGGAATCATTGACTTGTAGCCAGCGATGCCAATGCCTGAAAGAATAGCTGCAATTATTCCATAAGTAATAATCCTCTTCTTTGTTATTCTTGTAAAAGATAATGATGAATGCGCATTCTGTTGACGGCGCTTCTTTGTCATATAAATTAGATTTTCAGATGACTATTTATGTCATGATTAATATAGTTAACTCTCTTTCTCTCGCTATCTTCTGCTTCTTTTTTTGTTGTGCGGTTTTGACCTCAGCGGCCTCTGACAACAAGGACATTTGGTTCCACTCCAATTGATGAAAATGCCACATATCTGGCATCTCTTGTACCCATGGAGATAGTAGCTACTTCTTCTATCCTTCCTTGCTCTATACATCTCACAAATATTTCTACAAGCCATTTTCGATATGTGTATGATCCTAGTGGATTTCCGTTTAAGCTTCAATGTATATACGTCATGATTAACATGGTTAAGTCACTTTTTTTATTAAAAAGACTGTCTCTCTGAACTAGAGAAGAAGGTATTTTGGCAAAAGTAAGTGTTATAGATGTAGACAATCACAACTACAATGCTATTTTGACCAGAGTAATCGTAAGGCAACAAGGGCTTTGCCGCTTCTGTGCTCATAAAATAAAAGATAAGGACATTATAATAAGTAAAGCTCACAGCAGAAGGCGAAAGTATTTTCATAAGGAATGTGCTGAAAGAATACACTTGCTTTAAGACGATATGTAGATGTTATACTTATTTTCAACAGGTTTTCCGTGCCATTAACCATGATACCTAGACTTGAACATTATGTTCAGAGCCCACATCGCTATAGAGGGGGTCCTTCCTCAGGCTGCTGCTTTCGTTTCACCTCAGAATGTATATTTCATCGGATACAAGTGGCATGGCTTGTACCTTGCCTCCCTCGCAGACCGGGCACAAAAATGCTTCATGGTATTTTGACAAATCTGGTCTACATAGGGAAGCGCACCAGAAGCATATATCGCATATCAGGAAGTAATAATATTTTCTGCCATCTCTCTTGGAGGTCGCAAGTATTACATGTTCCCTGTCAAGCATAGCACTCTGCTTACGCATGATGCCAATTAAAGATGGATTAACGTTGTTAATTGACTTAGTTAAGCATTCGTTAAAAGGAATCTTGAAACCTTTTATCAGAGAGGAAGACATGGTCAACAGAACGTCTGTAAAGGATCCCAAAGGGATCCTTATCAGCTGCGAGATATGCCGCAAACGCGAGGCGATAATCTTCCAGACAGATGGGGATTATTGTCTTGATTGCTGGCAAGAATTGACTCACCCTAAAATCTGAGTCAGATGCTTTTATCTACAACGCACAAATAATAATGGCAATTTCGTTAGATACTCTAAAGACAAAGAATACATAAAGCTGGGCTATCAGGCAGCCTAGATAACAATGCCAAGCATCGAGGTTATGGACGTACTACGTGTTATTGCAATCTGCGCATTTGCAGGCGGCACTTCATTCGCAGGTGGGCTCATAGCAAGAGCCATCAACTTCAGTGAAAGACAGGTGTTATTTTTTACTGCGTTTGGAGCAGGCATCCTAATCTCTGCTGCAATTTTTGGAATGGTAATTGAAGCAGAAAGAACCTTGGGAGTTGTCCTAACTTTGGGTGCCTTTGTTGCTGGTTCGATAATCTTTACCATTGCAGATGTATTAGCGGAGCACAAGGGTGGAGGTGCTGGGATTCTACTGGGTATTGGTCTTGATTCTATTCCAGAATCACTCGCCATAGGAGCTTCAGTAGCCAGTGGCGCTGGATTTGTGATCGCAGTGCTTATTGGAATACAAAATGTCCCAGAAGGAATTGCCTCATTTCGTGAAATGACTTCTGGTAAGACTACTGCTTTTGAAGGTAGCAAAAGAAAAGCCCTAATTGCTATAGGGTTTGTATCAGTAATTCCAGTTGCTCTTGGATTAATTGGTCTGTTCTTTATCCAAGGTATGCAGGTTGTTATTGCGCTGACTCTTCCAATATCAGCTGGGGGCATTTTCTATATGCTGCATTACGATATGATACCAAAAGCTCATAAAGAAAGAAAATGGCTACCGACATTTGGTGCTGTCCTTGGATTTATTATAGGATTTGCTCTTGTTAGATTGATTCGCTAGCGTACAATTTGCTGTTGGCTAGCAACTTGCATAATCGTTAAAGCTGTAGATGACTCTAGGTTTGACCGCTATGGATAGCTAATCTGCCCACAGAGAAGTAAAACTAAATCTATCAACATCCACTAACCCCTTATCTGTCAACTTCAAAGAAGGTATTACAGCCAAAGATAGAAAGGAAAGTAGCATAAACGGATCCTTTATTACGTTACTACCTAAATTCAGACAGGCTTGATTAAGCGCTGTAAGGTTCGAATTTACTGATTCTATAGAATGATTAGACATTAATCCAGCAATAGGGAGTGGCAAAGCCGCTGTGATATATCCATTTTGAGCTACAGCCAGACCACCTCCAATCGATGAAATATATTGAACAGCTATCGACATATCGTTATCATTCATTCCTGCTACAACAATATTATGTGAATCATGCGCTACACTACTTGCTATTGCTCCTGTTTCAAGACCTAAGCCTTGAACAAACCCTAATCCTATGTTTCCTGTTCTATGATGACGTTCAATAACTGCAAGCTTTGCTAGATCTCTTTGAGTATCTGCGACTGCTCCGTATTTTTTATCTATTTTCGCCGGGATAATTTGCTTTTGGGTAATGATCTGCCCTGGAATAACCCCAATGACTTGTAAGCGTGGTGAGGCGGTAGAACTTGTTGTAGGAATCACAAACATATTCGGATCATTAATTGATTTAATATGCATGGTACTTTGCAGGAAAGATGATGATAAAGAAGAATCATTATTATTCAATATTGAGTCTGCTTCATTTTTGATCCTGCTAATGTGTCCGTCACCTATTCTCTTTCCACCAAGGAACACTTCAGAAATTCTGAAGGATTCTAAGTCATCTAATAGAATAAAATCTGCCCTAAATCCTGGGGCTATTGCACCTATGTTCTTTAATCCAAAATATCTAGCAGTATTGATAGATGCCATCTGAATTGCTCTTATTGGCGGTAAACCAAAAGAAATAGCTGTACGAACCAAATAGTCAAGATGTCCATTTTCTTTTAAATCAATTGGGTCACGGTCATCTGAAACAAGGCTCACACTAGAGCTGTTATAATCATTGATAAGAGGAATCAGATCCTGCAGATCCTTTTCATGAGTTCCTTGCCTTATCATGATATGCATGCCCTTACGTAGCTTTTCGATTGCCTCTTTAAGATTAGTACATTCATGGTCGCTGCCCATTCCTGCTATAATATATGCATTCAATGATTTTCCGGATAGGAGCGGGGCATGTCCATCTTTGGGTCTTGAACCCACTGCTGTCAATTTGGATAAGATCTCTTTATCTTCATCTATCACTCCTGGATAATTCATCATTTCTGCTAATCCAATAACAAGCTCTGGATAGCGATCCACGTATTCACGTATGTCTTTATCAAGAATGGCTGCGCCAGATGTTTCCATGTGTGTAGCAGGTACACATGAAGGCATCATCAAATAAAATTTGACAGGTAATCCTAGACTTGATTGAAGAAAATAGTCAATACCCTTTAGACCAAGCACATTAGCTATCTCATGTGGATCACATATTACAGCAGATGTTCCATGCGGTGCTGCCACATTGCAAAATTCTCTAGGAGTCAGAAAAGTAGATTCTATATGAATATGGCCGTCTATAAGTCCAGGGGACATATATCTTCCTTGAGCATCGTACAAGTTTTTTGTGTTATACGCCTCTTCTCCTTCGCTTCCAAATCCCACAAATATTCCATCAGCGATAGCGACATCAGCTTGATGGATCTCTCCAGAAAATACATTTACTACCCTGGTATTCTTGACAAGCAAGTCAACTCTATCATGACCTTTGGCTAAATTGATCTTCCGTTCTAGGTCTAGGATTGTATTGTTATTGTTGTTGTATCTGCCTTCAATTGAATTATCGTGCGAGACAATACTTTGATCTTTTTTTGGATTAAATCCTGCACCCGGTAATGACAACAATAGAATTCAGTGGTATAGATTATAAACATTCTAGAAACTTATCACTAATGCAGAGAGCCTCTCATTCCCAAGGGAACACAATCCATTTGTTATGGTTAAGTATCTTTCCGACATACATTTTTTTGCTATTGTGTTCAGACCTGCTCATAAGAAATGCGAAATCACAATCGAAATTTCTTACTGACTCATAAACCTTACAAAATGTGTCTCCGCTGTCATATATTTCATCAATTATAAGATATTTCTTGTCTTTGAGCAGAATAGGCATCTCTTCTTTGTACAGCTTTTTCTCTCGAACTGGTATCAGCTGTATATGATCAATGTCAAGTTCCCTTGCCATAAGTCGAGCTGGAATGATTCCACCCTTTGTTATGGCCAGAATTGCATCATATTTCTTATTTGATCTTCGTATTTTATCTGCTATTCTTCTTGTTAGTGATTCTACTTCCTCCCAATTACAATATTCTTTAGGAGAGGTTTTTTCGTTTACTTCTGTTTCAAACTTCAAGTGGTATTACACTCCTAAATTATAACCTAGAATATAGCAGCTACTTCTAATAATAATAGTCTCTGTCTCATGTAAGGTTCTTGTACACAGAGAGAGACACACCAAATTTTACTGTGAAGTAATATTTTTTAGGTATAAATCTCCCATTTAGGTTGGGAATGAGGTGAGTTCGCTGATACAGACTGAGCAAAAGCGATGAAGATCTCACGACGATCCGACCCAAATTTTCAAGGATTCCAAACGGATAAATCGACAAAAACCTTGGTCGTCTTCCACTATGTGCATATGCGATAACTTTACACGGTTCTGGTTCTGTGCATTATCCTGTAAGTATGCCCAACATCTTAGTATGCGGCGCGATAAACTGGGACACTACGTTATTTGTAGATAGATTCCCAGATCCTGGAGAAGAAGTGCGTGTTAGCAGGGTAATTTCTCTTCCAGGTGGGAAGGCCGCCAACACTGCTGTAGCTGCAGTAAAAATTCTCGGAAAAAACACTGTTGGAGTTATAGGAATGCTTGGACTCGATGACATAGCCGACACTCAGATTAAGATACTCCAGAATGAAGGGATTGACACCTCTCTAATATTTAGGCATGATGGGATATTATCAGGGCAGGCTTATGTAATTGTTGATAGCAGAGGCGAAAATGAAATTTTAACACATCAGGGTGCAAACTTGGCCATTAGGCCAGAGCTTGTTGAGCGTCCAGAAGCGCTATCGGCAATAGATAAGTCAAGTACAATAATAGTTATAGACCCACCACTTGATGTTGCAGGCTCGCTCATAATATATGCTAGAAGGACTGGCAAGAGTATCATTTGGTCACCTTCACTTCTAACCAATTACGGTCTTTCTGCCTTGAATAGATACATGAGTCATGTGGATTACCTGATTCTAAACCAGCAGGAGGTCAAATCCCTGACAGGGATAGACGATGGAGTCAAGGCATGTACCAAGATGTCCAACTCCGTCAGAGGTAGAAAGGTAGTGGTGACTCTAGGCGATAAGGGATGCGTGCTATGCACGGATGGAAAAAGTAACATGATACCCCCTATGGATTTGGCTTCCTCTGATCTAAAAACAGTAAGCACGGTAGGAGCAGGAGACACGTTTGTCGGCGCCTTTGCGGCATTCAAGCTAAAAGGGTTTGAAGACGCCAAGGCTCTGTACCTTTCCAATATAGCTGCAGCGCTTAAGACAGCCAGAGAAGAGACAAGAGCAAGCCCAACTTATGAGGAGATCAAGCGATATGTAAATAATGATAACAGCATAGGCTCGCTGTAAAGGTATATCATATGTCAGTTCTTCTTCTTTTTTGTGGCGCAAGGCGCGCCTGGCTGTGAGAAAATGCCAGCAAAAAAAATACTGATGGATGTTGATACTGGCATAGATGATGCTATAGCTATAATAATGGCCTTGCAATCGCCTGAAATCGAAATTATTGGCATAACAACTGTCAGCGGCAACGTGACGGCAAGCGCTGCAGCCCTAAACACCCTAGGGATCCTAAGACTAATGGGCAAAGAGTCTAAAATACCTGTGTTGAAGGGAGCATCAAAGCCGCTGTCTAAGAAAATTGTTCATGCAGAGGAAATACATGGAGAGAAGGGCCTTGGGAATATGAGACTTAAATATAATCCGGCACTTTTGCAAAAAGGAGATGTTTCCGACTTTATCTCTGAAACGCTAGCAAACTATAGAAGGGGTGAAGTTGCACTCGTTGCAACCGGGCCTCTAACAAACATTGCAAGGGCAGTACTTGAAGATCCAGAGATAACGAATTCTTTATCAAGAATTTGCATTATGGGAGGGGCATTTGGGCTTGCAAGCAAGGTTTATGGCAATATTACACAATATGCAGAATTCAACTTTTACTGTGACCCAAAAGCTGCTCAAGTAGTGATGTCTCATGCTTCATCAGGAGCAGCGCATCTAAACATTGTGGGCTTGGATGTAAGTGACAAATATTTGATAATAGATAACAAATTTGTTTCAAGGCTTTCTAACCGGCAATGCAAAGCGAGGAAAAAAGGTGGTGGCAGTAGTAATAATAATAACAAGAGCAGCAAAGTACCAGATCTCGTCAAATCGTTATTGCGTTATCCCTTGACAAAATTCGGTAAATTCGATTTGCCTGATGTCTTTGCAGTCGCGATGTTGGAAAAACCAGAGCTTTTTAAGTTCAAGAGGGGGAAAGTCAATATTGTACAGAAAGGCATATTGTGGGGACACTCAAGATTTGTTAAAGGAAATTACAATATTAGTAACGGGAACAAGACTTTTGTTGCGACTGAAGTAAAAAGTAAAAAAGCATTTGATAGTTACGTTTTCTCTCGCTTGTGCAAGTGAAATAGTCAAGAATGTGATCGATAGCTGCCACCATTTGTGTATATGTATACGTGTTTGCAGTGAACTCTGATCAATAATTTAATGATAAAGTACCGGTGGATTCTGTTTTATGTATTAGAATATATAGAGGTTCGTCCGAATTTTTTGGAAGGTGTTATTACCGAAACAACAAAAACAGCTGAAAACTATGCTTCAGCTTTCATTTTTCACACTATTAATTATAGCGCCATCGGTTGCTATGTCCGGAGGACAGCAGGCGTTTTCACAGTTATCTGAGCAGGACAATAATTCTGCGACCTCACCAGCTGACTTTCTAACTTATAGTAATGCCACATATGGTGTAACAATACAATATCCTTCTAACTGGACGGTGGATAATACTGAATTTCCTGGCGACCCTCTTACTCAGATCGTTGGCTTTTTTTCTCCTTTTGAGAGCCGTGTTGATACCTATGCAGAAAGGCTTTGGATTGCTCAAGAGCAGCAATCCTTCAGTGAAGACTTTGACTTGGCGCAATATGCTGAGCAAATTGTCAGCAATTACAACTCAACTCTGACTGATTTCAACCTCGATGAAATAGATACAGAAACCGCCAGGTTGGGAAATAATGATAGCCCTGCATATAGGATAGTATACACCGAGAGGCTGCAGCCTGACAATATCGACCTCAAAACATTGGAGATTGGCACCGTAATAGAAGATAAGGTATACATAATTACCTACCATGCCGAGACGGCAAGGTATGACCAGTATTTGCCCATCATAGAAGAAATGATTAACTCAATCGAGTTAAGCGATAGTGCAGCAGTTGTCTCTGATGCTCCAACAGAGACTGATCTCGACGGTGGCACTGACAGCAATGTCACTACACAAGAGCAGGACCAAGAGGGTGATACTACCGTTACTCCCGAAAATCAAACCGGGGGAGGAGGAGGCTTATCGACAAACCAACAGGAAACCATGGGAACAGCGCAACTACCACCAAATATTGATTTTTTAAGATATGAGACAAGCTTTCAAGATGAAACTCTTTCAATTGATTACCCTTCTGACTGGGAACTAGTAGAACATCCACTAGATCCAAATGCTAACTATCATGACATCGCAGCATTTGTTTCTCCCCTCCTAAGCATAACTGACCCATACCAGGATTTTGTCCAGTTATCAGTAGAGGAGTTTGGAAATGAGACTATGTCACTCGATCAATACTTGCAATACACTGTTGCTGTGTACAATGGATCAGAAGCTTTACCTTCCTCGCAAGTCATTAGCTATTCAGATGATGTTTTTCTTACAAGCAAGAAATATCCTGCTTACCAGGTAGAATTCACATATTTGTCCGATCAAGATAATCGACAGGTAAGAGCTATAGAAGTAGGTACAGTAATTGAAAATAAGGCTTACTTTGTCTCATATTATGCAAGCGATGACAGGGGATTTTCACAATTTCTGCCAGTAGCACAACAGATGATCGAATCATTTGAACTTAATGAAGCAAAGAGGACAAGGGGTGTCGCCGGTACCATGCCAAGCCCTGGCTCTCAATACTTAGAACTCAGTTACGACGAATGGCGTTCAGACAATATTAATGTCCTGTTACTGGTTAACCCTGACACAGAGGAACAGTCGTCAAGATATGTAGAAGCGGTGGAGAATGCTATCAATAGTTGGTCGCAGGTACTAAAACAATATAGTGGGAATCCAAACACTTGGAATTTTAATGTAAGCACATCGGTTGGCTACTTAAGTTCTGTAGAAGTTGGTCCGGGTGGGCAAGCAGATTTAGTATTAGAACTTGCTGGCGACCCAGAGGGAGTGATTGGATGCGAAGGGTTCATCGGTGTAGCGCCACCTCATCCTTATGAGTTAACAATACCTGTAACTGTTCACGTACTGACGTCGTGTCTTGATACTCAAACAGGAGAATTAATTGAATATCCTGAAGAAGTAGTGTACTCGACTGCACTGCATGAATTTGCTCACGCACTAGGGCTAGGGCATGCATTTTACATAAACAATGACCTAATGTGCAGTGCAGAAGCTGATATCAACGGAAATCTCGTCCCAACTTGTGAGTTTTTCGAAACTGACGTGGAAGAAATATCAGAAGCGGATGTAGCAGCGCTGGTATACAAATACGGCATAGATGGGTTTGAACCTCCAAATACCGAGCTGAGAGGGCCGAGACCATTTTATGAAGTAGGCGTCTCCAATGAACCGCCAGCCATTATAGGAGAAGAACAGAACCTTACAGAACCCTCAGTCCAACAGAACCTTACAGAACCCTCAGTCCAACAGAACCTTACAGAACCCTCAGTCCAACAGAACCTTACAGAACCCTCAGTCCCCCAGGTGGAGGAATGGTTGCCATATGAAAATACTATATACAATGTACAAATGGAGTATCCTTCTAGTTGGACTCAATCGAGCACTGATCCGACACCAGATCGTTTCATTCAAGTTTCTGATTTCTTTTCCCCCACTGAAGCAGATGGATCATCTGTAAGTTTTAGAATATCAATAGATGATTCACCGCAAAGCAGCAATATTGAAGATTACTTAGAAGAATCTATTTCTATTTTTGTTGCTTCTGCAAGCTATCAAGATTTCAATGTTGTTGAATCCACTACCAATGCCACTCTTGCAGGTATGTCGGCATATACGATAGAAGCAACATATACAGATCCTGCATTAGGACCAAGGATGACACTTGAAATTGGAACAATATTTGAAGACGAAGTTTATTATCTATCATATTTTGCTGACCCACAAGATTATGAGAGGTATTTACCAATCATACAAGAGATGATTAATTCATTTGAAATAGAGGGGAGTGGCAACAATGAGGATGATGACGACGACGATGATAATGACGATGAAGATTAGACGATAATAGTGGTAACAGAAGTATTGCTATTGATAATACTGAGAAGTTCATTCTTTTTTCCTCTCAAATACCTATGGCACCGTAAAAATTCATTCAAAAATAACCTCTGCCTCTCCTCACTCTGTAATCGCAAAGGCCGTTCATACTTCGTCTTAAATGTAAATGATCACGGTGCGATAGAAAATGTTACTATAGAGGAGGTTCGTACAAGTGGCCAACTGATGTATTCTACTGCGTGACCTGTATGTAGGGATGATGATGATGATGGACGTATAGCCATTGTTCATGTGTGGAAAATTTATATCAAGTTACTAAGGTTGCTCTTGTAGTATTGGTTCGCTTGCTCTTATCGAATAAATTAGTTCTCTAACCTGTTGCAGGCTCTTCTCAAGATATTGAGTTACTTCCATATCCATAATCTGATCAAACGGGTTGCTGCCTTCAAATTCTCGCAAGACATTTAGGAAACGAACTTGCCGGGGCTTTGATGTTGGCAAGTCATCTTGAGGTCTTATCACTTTCTTTAGAAAAGTTCTGTGAACCAATTGGCTCCTTAGCTGGCTTAACACATGATACCAGTTTCCATGTTGTCTAGCTCTATCTAATGGAGAGAGCAAATCAATCTTTTTGGTCTTGGCACTTAATGCGCTTTGCACATTTGCAAAGCTGACATGGTCTGCTGGTATTCCTAAGTCTAGTTTGTCATTTATTTGAAAAAGCAAAGAGTCCACAGCTCCGACAAGTTGTGATAAAAAGCAATCCACTTCCATTTCAACTTCAATTCTGGCATTGTCCTTGGCAATGTCTCCATATGCATTTTCGATTTCTTTAAGCCTGTTCAGATGCTGCTCGGCGGCGTAGAGTTTAAACTCTACCCTGTCGTCTAGCAGTCTTTTGGTATGTACTTGATCATCACCATCATTCGAGAGCGACGACATACATGATCAAGGAGTCTTGATCATCTAGAATAATCTATATCTAGTGTTTTTGACCTAATTCTTAGTATACTCATCGAATATGAAATATCTCATTAGCACTACTCACACTCAGTCCTGGATGTGGACCTCCTCCAATTACGTATATCTTATCATCATCTTCTGTATATACTGCTGCTAATCCATGGCGTGCAAGTTGCATAGGACGTTCAGATGTCCATTCGTTAGTCCTCGCATCATACCTTTCATTGTTGTTAAATGTCTTTGAAGGTTCTTCTCCCCCAAAGACGTAGATGTTACTACTGTTTACCATAGAAACAGCAGCTGCGGCGATCCCACTCCTTTCAGATGGCATAGCTTCAAGATCAGTTATCCATCTATCTTGTTGCGGATCATATGCTTCATTGACAGATATATTTTCTAAAGAATCGGATACTCTACCGCCTATAACAAATATTTTTCCATCGACTACAGCAGACCCAGCATGATGTCTTGCAGTAGGCATTGCTGCTTTAGATGACCAGGTATCACTAGATGGATCATATGCTTCATTTGAGCCTAAAGGTCCATCAGAATCACCACCAATAGCATATAATGTCTCATTAACAAAATTGACATTTAATGCTCCTCTAGCTGTTGGCATTGGTGTTCCTTCTTGCCATCTATTCTGAACAGGATCATAAATGAACAGCCTATTAGTTGGAGACCAAGGTGCCGTATATCCACCAACCACATATATCTTGCCATTATAAGAAGCAGCTGCAGTATGATGTAATGGTTCTGGTAATGGAGCTGCTGCCCTACTCCAGGTGTTATTCGCGATATTATAGACTTCTACAATATCTGTAACCTGACCGAATTCGTCGAATCCGCCTATAACATAAATATCATCCTCTAAAACTGCAGCAGTGATCTCTGTTCTGGATGTTGGCATTGGTGCTCCAGCAGTCCAAAATGATTCTGTAGTAGCACTAGTAGCAATTGTAGTTCTTTGTGCCATAAATATTGGTAATGCAAAGATTGTAATCAATAGGACCAGAACAGCAGCTATTCTTGCTAGTGTTAACGTATGTATCAACAACATGAAACACAGGAAATATCATACTTTTAAATAAAAATGATTGTGTCTTCCCCTCTCTGAAGGTGAGTCGATCAACGGCAGATTGTTATTGTCATCCATTTTCTAGAAGTTATTTTCCTTCCTAGTGCCAACGTTGTCTGTAATATACGTTTGCTTGTTAGCTATGAAATGAAACTATTTTTTTGTGAAAAAAGAGACTATTCCTGTAATAATCATCCTTGTCATGTTTACCTTCTCATTTCAAATGGCAAACGGTCACAAGCCGCTTGAAGTAGTCGACGACAGCAATAATAATTTCACAACTGCAAAGGAAATTCCAAACCATAGGATTTCTTGGGCTATATATGAAGAGCTAACCGGAAGTAATGATATCCACTATTACAAATTTGCTGCGAAAGAGGGCGAGAGGTTGTACACTCAAGTATCAATCCCCAAGCTGGAAGAGTTCTCTGCATTTGCGCCGACTATCGCATTGGTTGGAAGCGATCTGACCGCAACCAATTTGGAAAGCGGTGAATACTCTGTTAGAGAATATGCTCACGACACTGGAGACCTGCCCTTTGCAATACCATCAGGCATGAGAGCCATAGTAATAGATTATAACGGTCCGATTCCATCAAGCGAATTTTATGAGCCATTTACGCAGACATCGTACTGGGAGAGGCAAGAGATGATCATCAATAGTTTGCCGTCTGATGGTACGTATTACTTGGTTGTATTTGACAGAAGTCTTGTACAAGACGCCGGGAAATATACACTTGCAGTAGGCGAAATTGAGGATTTTTCGTTATTAGACTTTTTCACTATTATTCCCTCTGCATGGCTTGACACGAAATTATTTTTTGAAGACTATGTCAGTCCTACAATTGCAATTTCATTGCTGGTTGCGCTGCCTGCACTGATAGCGGTGTTGCTGGTAATGCGAGTGAAGAGAAGAAGAAGAAGAGATCATCAACCTAAAACCCTGCATCA
>Ga0081538_10002797_pt1 | contig 16702 bp, 16 predicted proteins | sample TabmetS5T2R1_FD_71022 | JGI IMG/M metagenome (GOLD analysis project Ga0081538, IMG submission 71022) | Tabebuia heterophylla rhizosphere microbial communities from the University of Puerto Rico - S5T2R1 | ecosystem: Host-associated > Plants > Roots > Rhizosphere ... | reverse complement strand
GAAGGGCACCCCGGCCCAGGCGGCGACGTCGGCGTCGCCGGAGGCGTCCACCACCGCGGCGGCCTCGACCCTCCCGGCCCCGCCCTTGTTGAACAGCGCCAGCGCGCGCAACCGGCCGTCCTCGTCCAGCTCCACGCCGGTCACCCAGGTGTGCAGCAGCACCTCCGCGCCCGCCTCCAGCACCAGCGCCTCCCAGGTGCGCTTGAGCACCTCGGGGTCGTAGGTGATGCCGGTCCCGGCGCCGTAGGTGTTGGGCCGCTCGAAGGCGGCGCCCTCGGCGACCAGCCGCCCGACCACCTCCCAGCCGATGCCGCCGATCACCCGCCGCGGCGCGCGCCCCGGCGTGTAGAACGCGTAGAAGGTGTCCAGCACGGCGGTGGAGATGCCGCCCAGGAACCCCATGCGCTCCACCAGCAGGGTGCGCGCGCCGGCGCGGGCGGCGGCGATCGCGGCGGTCGCGCCCGCCGAGCCCGAGCCGACCACCACCACGTCGTAGGCGTCAGCCACCGGCCGGCTCCACAGGCGTGAAGGCGAACAGGCGGGCCGGGTTGGCGACCACCAGCCGGTCGACCAGCTCGCCGCCGAACGCCTTGCGCAGGCGGGGCACCAGCACCGCGAACAGGTGCGCCATGCCCGGCCCGCCGCCGTGGGCGCGCAGGTTGCTGCGCCTGCCGATGTCGCCGCCCAGCAGCAGGCTGCCGGCGTGCCCGGCCTCGGCCATGCGGCCGACCAGCTCGACGAGCAGCGAGTCCGGGTGGTACTTGACCTTGCCGGCGCCGTCGTACAGCAGGAACGCGCCCCGCTCGGCGAGCTCGGCGTGCAGGCCCGGGTCGGGGTTGCGGTCCAGGTGGGCCAGGGCCACCCTGCCCGGCGGCACGCCGTGCCGGCCCAGCAGGTCCAGCAGCTCGTGGGCCATGGTCCCCAGCTCGCAGTGCACCGCGACCGGCGCGCCGGTGCGCCCCGCCGCCAGCGCGCCGGCGGCCAGGCGCCGCCGCTCCGGGAGCGTCAGCGTCTGGTAGGAGGCGCCGAGCTTGATCACGCCGGCCCTGGCGGGCCCCGGCCGCGGTCGCGGTCCCTGCCAGTCGCGCTCGTCCATCCCCTCGGTGAGGTCGGCGACCAGCAGCTCGGCCAGGACCTCCTCCGGCTCGGCGAGGGCCCAGTGGCCGGCGGGGTAGTGGGCGTCGCGGTGGAAGCCGGTGGCCGCGATCACGTGCAGCCCGGTCCGCTCGGCGAGCAGCCGCAGCGCCCGCGGGTCGCGGCCGCAGCCGATCGGCGTGAGGTCGGCGACGGCGCGGGCGCCGGCGGCGCGCACCGACGACGCCTCGGCCACCATCGGCTCCAGCTCGGTGAACGCCTCGCCGGGCAGCGCCGGCGTGCGGAGGAACAGGTGCTCGTGCGCGTCGGTGGGCCCGAGCGCGTCCGGCGCGACCGGCCCGAGCACGGTCTGGACGGCGCGGCGCGGGCGGTCCTCCACAGAGCCTCCCAGGACGGAGCGGGGATCGCCGCATGGTACCGTCGCCGGCTACAACGCCACGGCGACGCGATGGTCGCCGGCGGCGCCGTGGACCGGGCACGGACTGGACGGCGTCGGGCACAGGATCGAGTGCTGCGACGCCGTGGCGCGGTACAGGCGGTAGGGGGCGGGCGGCCGCACCTCCGCCGCCGTCAGGACGCGGGCGCCGCGCTCGGCGGCGCCCGGGTAGACCTCCAGGCCCCGTTCCAGGTCGTCGCCGGCCAGCTCCTCGGCCGCCGCGGACATGTACACGGCCTGCCCCGAGTAGGCGGGCACCCGCGAGTCGAAGATCACCGCGCTGACGTCGGGACGCCGGGCGAGGTTGCGTGAGTGCCGCGCCTCCGGCGAGGACGTCCAGTAGAAGCGGGTGTAGTCCGCGGTCGCGTAGAACACCGGCGACACCCACGGCCGGCCGTCCTCGTCGACGGTTCCCAGGACCATGTACAGGTTGGCGTCGACGATGCCCCTGGCGATCGCCGCGAGCTCCTCCGGGCTGTTCATCGCACCTCCCGCGCGTCTCCTGTAAGCCGTCCGGATCTGGAGCGCCGGTGCGGCTCGCCATCCTGTTGGTCGCGATCGTCGCGGCTCGCCAGCATCTGACCGGCCCAGGGAAGTCAGTCCCAGGGGCTGGCCGCGTCGAAGGTGGCGGCGAACGCCGTTCGGCCGTCCGCCCCCAGCAGCCGCAGCTCGTGGACCGCCGAGAGGTCGACGGGGAGCTGCCCTCCCCATGCCGTCTTGTCGCCGCCAAGGACCGCCTCGCCGGCGGCCAGGTACCGCCCGTCGCGGGTCAGGACCTGGACCCGGAACCGGCGCTCCGCCGGGATCGTGGGCCGCAGGGTCACCATGGCCCATGACGGCTGCCCCTGGTAGCCGAACACGGTGCCGGCCCGGCCCCGAGGCCCTTGCAGCGGGGCCGCGGCGAAGAAGGAGCCCTCTCCCTGGCGCAGCACCGCCTGGTAGCCGTCGGCGAGCCGGCGATCGCCGGCCGTGGCCAGGAATACCGACCCACCGCCGAGCGCAGCCGCCAGGACGGCAGCGGCGGCCACGGCGGCCCACCGCCGCCAGCGCGGCCGCTGGATTCCTCTGGGCCTTGCCGCGTCGGCGAGCCGACCGAGGACGCGGGACTCGAATCCGGGAGGAGGCTCCGCGGCCGGCGCCAGCAGCAGGAGTTCGTCACCGACCGAGGAGAGCTCGGAGACGAGCCGGCGGCAGCCCGCGCAGCCGCTGAGGTGGCGCAGTGCCGCGGCCCGCTCGCCCCCTTCGGCGATGCCGAGCGCCAGCTCGGGCGCCAGCTCCCTGACTTGCGCGCATCCCATGTCAGCGTTCATCGGGCACCCTCAGTTGCGAGCGGAGCTTCAGCATGGCGGAGCGGATGCGCGTCTTGACCGTGCCCAGCGGGACATCGTCGAGTTCGCTGATCTCCCGCGCGGTGAGCCCGTAGAAGACGGCCAGGACCAGCGCTCGCCGCTGGTCCGCGGGCAGTTGGGCCAGCGGCTCCCGCAGCAGCTCCCGGTCCTCCACCCGGGCCTCGGTCCCGCGCTCGGGCGGCCGTTGCGCCTCCACGGCGAGGACGGCCTCCGGGTCCACTGGGTCGAAGCGCCGCGCGGGCAGCATGTTGATCGACACGTTGCGGGCGATGGTCAGCAGCCATGCCGCCACCGTCCCGCGTCGAGGGTCGTACGCGGAGGCGTGCCTCCAGGCGCGCACGAAGCTCTCCTGCGCCGCCTCCTCCGCGGCGCCGCGGTCGCGCAGGACCGAGAGGGTCAGGCCGAACACCCGATGCTGGAACCGCCGCACGAAGGTGGCGGCCGCATCGGGATCGCCCGACCCCAGCCCGGCCAGCAGCGACTCATCCGAGAGGTTCCGCATCGTGCCCGTTTCAGTACAACCCTCCTCCGCCACCGGCACCGCCACCACCGCTGGAGAAGAACACGAGGTAGACGATGAGGTAGACCACCACCCCGACGGCGGCGTAGATCGCCAGCCACTTCTTCCAGTTCCGACCGTAGCCGTTGCCGCTGTTGGCCATGATGTTCCTCCGGTTCGTCCGTCGAGCGATGCTCCTTCGCTCTCGAGGTACTACCGGAGCCCCGGGGTCGATGGATTGCCTCAGCCGCCGAGCAGTTCCCGCGCCCGCCGGAACACCGCGTCCAGCCGCGGCGGCCCGGCAGGGAGGGACCGCCTCCCTGCCGGGCTGTACCCATGGTGCGGGCGGGTATCACACCGCTGCCGGCTCGGGGGCCTGTTCGGTGGCGGCTGGCGCGCTGGTCTCGGCACCGTGGCTGAGGGCCGGCAGCCAGCCAAGCCAGCGCGGCAGGTACCAGTTCCAGTTGCCGAGCAGCGCCATGGTGGCGGGCAGCAGCACGGCGCGGATGACGGTCGCGTCCAGCAGCACCGCCACCGCCAGGCCGATGCCGAGCTGCTTCATGTCCACGGTCCGCAGCGTGGCGAAGATCGCGAACACCGCCACCATCACGACCGCGGCACTGGTCACCGTGCCGGCGGTGGCCTTGATCGCGCCGGCGACCGCCTCGTCGGTGCGCCGCCCGCCGTCCACGGCCTCCTTGACCCGGCTGAGGATGAACACGTGGTAGTCCATGGACAGGCCGAACAGCACCACGAACAGGAACAGCGGCAGCCAGGACACGATCGCGCCGTTGGCCTCGACCCCGAGCAGGGACGCCCCCCAGCCGTGCTGGAAGACCGCGACCAGGACGCCGTAGCTGGCGGCCACCCCCAGCAGGTTCAGCGCGATCGCCTTGAGCGGGATGACGATCGACCGGAAGGTCACCAGCAGCAGCAGGAAGGCGACCCCGAGCACGAAGGCGAACACCAGCGGCGCGCGGGCGCCGATGAGGTCGCTGAGGTCCTGGTCCAGAGCGGTGCTGCCGGTCACGGCCGCGGTGGCGCCGGCGACCTTGCCGACGGTGGCCGGCAGGAGCTCTGTCCGCAGCGTCCGCAGCGCGGCAACCGACTGCTGGTCGCCGCCGCTGCCCTTGAGCGGGATGCTCACCGTGGCGACGGTCCTGGTCGGGTTGACGTCGACCTGGACGGGCTCGCTCATCTGCCCGGAGGCGATCGCGCGCCGGCGCAGCGCCTCGATCGCCGCCCGCATCGGCGGCGAGGTGACGTCGGCGGCCTCGACGACCACGGTGGCCGGCACCTGGGCGCCGGGGAAGGCGGCCTGGATGCGGTCGTAGGTCTTGATGATCGGCAGGTCCTTGGGCAGCGCCTCGGTGACGCTCAGCGTCTTGGTCTGGAGGTCGAGGGCCGGCAGGGCCAGGACCGCGAGAACCAGCCCCGCGCTCATGGCCGAGAGCAGCGGTCGCCGCAGGACCGCGCCGACCACGCGTGCCCAGGCGCCGCCGCCGCGCCGGCGGCGCCGCTCCAGCCAGCGGCCAAGGAAGGGGATCCGGCCCTTGTCGACGCGGTGGCCGAGCGTGGCCAGCAGGGCGGGCAGCACGGTGAGCGAGCCGATCACGGCGACGAGCACGACCAGCATGGACCCCACCGCGATCGAGGACAGCACGCCGTCCCCGGCCAGCAGCAGCCCGGCCACCGCCACCATCACGGTGGCGCCCGAGATCAGCACGGCCTGCCCGGAGGTGGCCGCCGCCACGCGCAGGGCGCCCCGGCGGTCGCGGCCCGCGGCCACCTCCTCACGCTCGCGGCGCAGGTAGAACAGGCAGTAGTCGACACCGACGGCCATGCCGATGAGCAGGACGACGACCTGGGTCGTCTGGCCGGCGCTGGGCACCAGTGGGCTGGAGAGCGCGACCAACCCGAGGGCGGCGAGCACCGCCGTGAACGCCAGCACCACCGGGATGCTGGCGGCCACCAGGGCGCCGAACGCCACCACCAGGATCACCAGGGTGACGGGGATGGTGAGCTGCTCGGCTCGCTTGAAGTCCTGCAGCAAGGTCTGGTCGAGCTCGTGGGCCGCGCTGGCGCCGCCGAGCTCGGCGATGGTGTAGCCGGGGTGGGCGCGCTGGAGGGCGGCGACCCGGTCCAGGATCGGCTGGATCTTGTCCTTGGTGTCCTCCGAGGTTCCCGGCAGCTGGAACTGCACCAGCGCGGCGTGGCCGTCCTGGCTGACCAGCGCGCGGCCCTGCGGCCCGACAGGCGCCTGGACGTGCTGGACGTTGGCGAGGCTGCCCAGGGTGCTGGCGACGTCACCGACGACGGCCTGGAAGTCCGGGTCGGTGGCTCGCCTGGTCGGGTGCTGGATGAGCACGCTCTCGCCGGTGTGCTCGGGGAAGCCGGCGGTGAGCAGGATCTGCTCGGCCACCCTGCTGTCACCCGAGGTCACATCGGCGCTGGTGACCCGCTTGCTCTCCACCAGCGAGGAGAGAGCGGCGAGCACGGCCACGAAGAGGATCCAGCCGAAGATGGCCGTCTTGCGGTGGGACGCGCTCCATCCCCCGATGCGGGCGCTGAGGTTGCGCATGGTCGGAGCTCCTTCCGGTCGGCGATTGACGGCTCACGACCCTATGGCGGTGGGTGCCGGCGGGCATCGGGGTCGACCCTTGAATCCGGTGAGGGTTGACCCTTACGGCACTGCAGGGTCAGCCCTCTGGTGCCGACCCCGCTGAGCTGGGACGATGGCGCTCATGAAGCCGACCTTGCTGATCGTGGACGACCATGCCGCCTTCCGCTCGCTGGCGCGGAGGCTGCTCACCGCGGGCGGCTTCGAGGTGGTGGGGGAGGCAGCGGACGGCCACGCGGCCATCGCCGCCGTCCCCCAGCTGCGGCCCGACGTGGTCCTGCTGGACATCCAGCTTCCCGACATCGACGGGTTCGATGTGGCGGCGCGGCTGCGCGACGGCGAGGCGGAACCGGTGGTGGTGCTGATCTCCACCCGAGATCGCGCCGACTACGGACCGCGGGTGGAGCGCTGCGGCGCCCGCGGCTTCATCCCCAAGGACGAGCTGTCCGCGGCCGCGATACGCTCACTGCTGGGAGCGACCGGATGAGATGAACCCGCGGCTGCGCCTGGCGCTCGCCCTCGCCGCCCTCGCTGGGGGCCTGGTCAACCTCGCGCTGCTGCTCCTCACCGATCACGGCCGGTCCGAGCCGCTCGTCTACCTCCTGCTCGCCATCCTGGGGGTGAGCTGGTCGTTCGTCGCGGCCGGCCTGGTGGCATGGTCGCGCCGGCCGCGGAACCGCACGGGTGCGCTGATGGTCGCGGTCGGGCTGGCCTTCGCCCTGAACGGCCTCCGCCTGGTCGACACGCCGCTGGGGTTCACCCTCTGGTTCCTGGTCGCGACCCTGCCGGCGGCCGTCCTCGCCCACCTGATCGCCGTGTTCCCGGACGGCCACCCGACGACCCGCCTGCAACGGGTGTTCATCGCCGCCAACTACGCGGCCACGGTGCCCCTGGCGCTGGTGCAGCTCCTGCTGGTGGAGCCGGCCCAGCTCGACTGCGACATCTGCCCTGACGGCCTGCTCGGGATCGGCGGCGCCCGCCCCTACGGCGACGCGGTACTCGCGGTCGTTGGCCTGATCGACGTGGCCCTGGGGCTGCTGCTGCTCTGGATCCTGGTGGCGCGCTGGCGCGGTGCGTCCAGGCCGCGCCGTCGCATCCTCGCCCCGGTGGCGCTGGTCGGGATGGTGCTGGCGGTCCTGTACGCGATCCGGGCGGCCCTCCTGGCGGTGGTCTCGCGCCCGGCGCCGTTGGACGTCGGCTTCGACCTGGCGATCCTCACGCTGCTGATGCTGTGGCCGCTGGGGTTCCTGGCCGGGCTGGCGCGCATCCGGCTGGACCGCTCCGCCGTCGGCGACCTGGCCATCCAGCTCAGCGAGACCCAACCACCCGGCCGGCTCGAGCAGGCCCTCGCCCGCGCCCTGCACGACCCCACCCTGAAGCTTGTCTACTGGCTACCCGACCGGCACGCCTTCGTCGACGCCGCCGGCCGCCAGGTCGAGCTCCCGGCCGCCGCCGGTGACCGTGCCGTCACCATCGTGCGCCACGGCGACACGCCCGTCGCCGCCATGGTCCACGACCCCGCCCTGGACGACGACCCCGAGCTGGTCCGCGCGGTCGCGGCGACCGCTCAGATGACCATCGAGAACGAGCGCCTGCAGGCGGAGGTCCGCGCGCAGCTGGAGGAGGTCCGCGCCTCCCGCGCCCGCATCGTCGAGTTCGGCGACGCCGAGCGCCGACGCGTCGAGCGCAACCTGCACGACGGCGCCCAACAGCGCCTGGTCAACCTCTCCCTGGCCCTCGGCATCGCCCGCTCCCAGGTCGGCACCGGCTCCGACGAGGAGCTCGCGGCGGCGCTGGACGAGGCGGCCACCGAACTGCGGCGAGTGCTCACCGAGCTGCGCGAGCTGGCCCGTGGCATCCACCCGGTGATCCTCACCGAGGCCGGCCTGGGGCCGGCGCTGGCGTCACTGGCCGAACGCTCCTCGGTCCCGGTCGCCGTCGCGGCGGTCCCGCCCGACCGGCTCCCGCCGCGGGTCGAGGAGACCGCCTACTACGTCGCCTCGGAGGCGCTCGCCAACGCCACCAAGCACGCCGGCGCGACGGCGGTCACCATCAGCGCCCGGCGGCTGGACGGCGAGCTCCTCGTCGAGGTGAGCGACGACGGTGTCGGCGGCGCCAACCCCGAGGGCTCGGGCCTGCGCGGCCTGGCCGACCGGGTCGCCGCCCTCGACGGCTGCCTGCGGGTCGACAGCCCCGCCGGCGCCGGCACCCGCATCACCGCGGAGCTGCCATGCGCGTGGTGATCGCCGACGACGCCGTGCTGTTCCGCGAGGGCCTGGCCAAGGTGCTGGAGGCTGCCGGCATCCAGGTCGCCGGCCAGGTCGGCGACGCCGAAGGCCTGCTCGCCCGCGTCCGCGCGGACCCGCCCGACGCGGTGGTGGTGGACATCCGCATGCCTCCCACCCATACCAGCGAGGGCCTGGACGCCGCCCAGCGCATCCGCGCCGACCATCCAGACGTGGGAGTGCTGGTGCTTTCGCAGTACGTGGAGCCGCACCACGCCATGCGACTCCTGGAAGGCGGCGCACGGGGCGTCGGCTACCTGCTCAAGGACCGGGTCGCCGACGTCAGCGAGGTGATCGACGCCGTGCGCCGGGTCGCCGGCGGCGGGTCGGTGATCGACCCGGACGTGGTCACCCAGCTGATCGGCAGGCGCCGCACCCGCGACCCCATCCAGGAGTTGACCGACCGGGAGCGGGAGGTGCTGGCCCTGATGGCGGAGGGACGCTCCAACCAGGCCATCTGCCAGCGGCTCTATCTCAGCCCCAAGACGGTCGAGGCGCACGTGCGCAGCATCTTCACCCACCTGGACCTGGCCGCCACCGCCGATGACCACCGCCGCGTCCTGGCCGTGCTCGCGTTCCTGCGCAGATAGCATGCTCCGGCCTCACGCAGCGCCGGCAGGTCGACCTGCCGCCCGTTGAGGGCGGCCAGGGAAGCCCGTTCGATGGCCCGTGTGGTAGCACGGCGGTATCATGCTGGCCATGGCAATGACCCTCAGGCTCTCCGACGAGGAGACCGCCCTCCTGCGACGGCAGGCCGAGCGCGAGGGCCGTTCCATGCACGAGGTCGTGCGGCTGGCGATCCAGGAGCGCATCGCCCGCCAGGACCATGCCGATCGGGTACAGCGCGCCGCCCGGCGTGTGACGACGCAGCACCGCGAGATCCTCGACCGGCTGAAGGACGCCTGACGGGTCTCGGCCTGCTCGACTCGGCGGCCCACCGGCCACAGGCGAGCGTCTTCGGGCAGGACGCATACCCGACCATTCACGAGAAGGCGGGGGCGTTGTTGGACGCGGTGGTCCGGCATCACGCACTCGTTGACGGCAACAAGCGGCTTGGCTGGGCGGCGACGGCCGCCGGTCACATGGAGCTGGGCAAGCTCTCTGAGCGCCTGGCGAGCTGGGCGCACCAGCGCTGACCGGCTCACCCCACCCCGCTGTCCGCCAAGCAGGTCCCGCGCCCGCGGAACACCGCGTCCAGCATCGGCTCGGTCAGGCGGCCGGTGTGAGTGTTCTGCTGCCAGAACCGAACGTTCCGCGCCGAGAGAGACGTGCCAGGCGATGGCTACAACAGCGTCAGGCCGAAGATCGTCAGCGGTTCGAAGTGACGCCGATTGAGAGTGGCCAGGGGAAGCCCGTTGGCGGTCGCACATGCCGCGATCCAGAGGTCATTGTCCGCGATGGGCTGGCCGACCGACTCTGTGCTGGCTCGCAGATACCCGTACTCGGCCGCAGTGTCGTCGACGACGAGCGAGACGACATCGAACATCTCCTGGTAGAAGGCAAGCATGCGGGAGGTCCGCTGCGGCCCCCATTTACGCTTGCGCGCGCCATAGTGGGCTTCCCCCAGGCTGATCACGCTGATGGCCAAACGGCGAGTCGCCAGAATCCCTGTCAGGGAGGCCGGCACGCGACGACCGTAGTAGCGCTCCAGGTACAGGGCGGATGCTACATCGGTGTCGACCAGGATTGGTTCGTGTTCAGGCACGATCCCGGTCTCGATCCCGATCGCGTGCCTCGTAGATCGCTTCGATGAAGGCGTCGAGCTCCTCATCACTCGGGGGATCGGGATCCAACCGAGGCTCGGCAAGGATCTCGGCAGCCGTCCGCAGCCGACGCCCTTCGGCACGCACGCGCGCCAAGTAGCGGGCGCGACGCTCCTGGGCGTTTCGGTGCCCGCCACCGTGCTCGAACGCGGTCTCTGCCACCTTTGCTCCTCGCCTGCTAGGCCCGTGATCAGGATGCACGGCCATCCGAGACCGATCAAGCGAGCATCCACAGCCTCGGCTCATTGTCGACGGTCGCCGTTCAAGCCCGCCCATCGGTGCCCACAGCCTTCCATGTGCCGATCGGCTCGTGAATGAACCCGATGCCAGCCGCAACGCAGAAGGCCGCTCCTTCGTCCGAAAGCGCTTCAGGGGCATCGAGCAGCAGCCTGCGAAGTTGGCGTCGGTCAGCGACCTCGGCAGGCTGCGTCGGCAGCCACATACCTGGCGCGATCCCTACCCCAATGGGGATGGTACGGATCCTCCAGCCGCGCGAGGAACTCGGTCACGATGTCGGGCCACCACGGCGTTCCCACCAATGCGAGCACGCCAGCCCGCCGTGAGCGGCAGCTTCCAGCAATGTGAAATCAAGGCCATGCAACTCGGCGCTGGCCGCGATCCCGCCGAGTGCCCGGTCCATGTGGTCGACCAGCTCATCGAGATCCCCGCCAGCGAGCTGCCGCAGGGTGCGTCCATCAGGCAAGACTCGGACGGGGTCGGCGAGCCGTTCGAAGATCGACACGAACAGCTCGTCGCTGAAGTCTGCCCAAATCGGCAAGATCCTCGATGGCGGTGAGGGCGACACCCTCGTGGCCGACGATCTTGCCGAGGTGGTCAGTTAGCACTCCGCGGACGAGCTTGGTCGTGGCCACATTGGCGCGGAGCATCCCGCCATCGTGGATGCGCCCTTCACCATGCCAGTCTTCGAGAGGGCTGTTGCGCCATGTGCCGTTGGTGATGCCGATTGCTGCCAGGTTCAGGACGACGGATGGATTGTTGGGATCGACCCCGATCTGCTCGCGGAGCACCCTGGCAATGCCAGCGGAATCGGGATCAGGATCTGTCGTCGTGGCTCCTCCATAAGTCGGGCCCGTCTGAGCCGGGCCTGGTTCCCCAGGTCGGTCTCGATTGTTTGTCGTGGGTCGTGACTGGAGCATGACCGTAACGGGTCGATCCCGACAAGAGCCTCTCAGCGCGGTTCAGTTTATTGGACCTCCTACCCCCCATTGAGGAGGTGTCGCGCTCGCAGGAACACCGCGTCGAGCATCCCTTCAGTGAGGCGGCCGGTGTGGGTGTTCTGCTGGCTGACGTGGTAGGACCCGAGCAGGGTGCGGCCGGCGGGGAGCGCCGCCTCGGCGGCGTGGCCGAAGCGGGGCTTGGGGCGGACGGGGCCGAAGTGGCGCAGGGCCACGTCCCACGCGAACGCCCCCAGCGCGACCACCACCCGGACGTCCAGCAGGTCCAGCTCGGCCTCCAGCCATGGCGCGCAGTTGGCGCGCTCCTGGGGGAGCGGCTTGTTCTCGGGCGGGGCGCACTTGACCGGCGCGGTGATGTAGCAGTCGCGCAGGGCCAGCCCGTCGCCGCGCGCCACCGACGTCGGCTGGTTGGCGAACCCGGTGCGCCACAGGCTCGCGAACAGCCAGTCCCCCGAGCGGTCGCCCGTGAAGATCCGCCCGGTGCGGTTGCCGCCATGGGCGGCCGGGGCCAGCCCGAGGATCAGCAGTCCGGCCCGCGGGTCGCCGAACCCGGGCACCGGACGCCCCCAGTACTCCTGGTCGCGGAACGCGGCCCGCTTCTCGCGGGCCACCCGCTCACGCCACTCCACCAGGCGGGGGCAGCGCCGGCACTCGACCAGCTCGCGGTTGAGGCGCTCCAGCCGGGGATCGCTCATGCCGGGCGTTCCTCGCTCGGCTGCGGCCGGGCCCGGGCGCGCAGGCGGACGGTCTCGTCGTGGTTGAGCTCCGCCGCCCGGGTGAACAGCTCGATCGCCAGGGCGAGCTGGTCGTCGTCGAGGTGCTCCAGGTGCTCCTCCCAGCGCCTGCCGATGCGGCTGTAGACCGCTCCGACCCGCCGCCACAGCGCGGCGTCGTCGGCGGTGACGACCACCCGGCGGCGGTCGGCGGTGTCGCGGGTGCGATGGACCAGGCCCGCCCGTTCCAGGCGGTCGATCACCGCGGTGATGCCCCCGCCGGCGGTCAGCCCGGCGCGCTCGGCCAGCTCGCCCGGTGTCGCCGGCCCGTAGAGCCTGAGCAGGTTCGCGCACTGGAGGTCGGTGGCGTTGAGCCCCGCGGAGCGGGCCACGGCCTCCTGGAACAGGATCGCCCGGGCCATGAAGATCCGCATGGCCTCGCCCATCTCCCGCATGCGGGCCTGCCGGTCGGCGGTTGACATCGCCCGGAGTCCTCCCCTAATGTCTCGCATTGCGAGAAACTCGCGTAAGTAGTCTCTCGTGATTCTACCCTGCTGGGCCGCCCGCAGGCCGCGACGGAGACGAAGGGCAGATGAAGCAGGTGTGAAGCAGCCCGGTGCTTGGCTCTACGCGCCAGTAGCCGTCACGTCACGGCTCGCTCGTATGATCAACTCCCGAGATCCCCGAACGGAAGCGAGCAGATGGACCCAACCCCTCAGAACGCCGACGTGACCGCTGCGGCGCCTGCACGCGCCGGGCGGCGCGAGTGGATCGGGCTCGCGGTGCTGGCCCTGGCCTGCCTGCTGTATGCCATGGACCTGACGGTGCTGCACCTGGCCGTACCGTCGCTCAGCGCGGACCTGCAGCCCAGCAGCGCGGAGCTCCTGTGGATCACCGACATCTACGGGTTCATGGTGGCCGGGTTCCTGGTCACCATGGGGACGCTGGGCGACCGGATCGGCCGCCGACGGCTGCTGCTGCTGGGCGCCACCGCCTTCGGCCTGGTGTCGGTGCTGGCCGCCTTCTCGACCAGCCCGGAGATGCTGATCGCCAGCCGCGCGCTGCTGGGGATCGCCGGGGCGACCCTGGCGCCGTCCACGCTGTCGCTGATCTTCAGCATGTTCACCGACCCGGCGCAGCGGTCCACCGCGATCGGGGTGTGGATCACCGCGTTCTCGGCCGGTGGCGCGATCGGCCCGGTGCTGGGCGGGGTCCTGCTGGAGCGCTTCTGGTGGGGCTCGGTGTTCCTGCTGGCGGTGCCGGTGATGGCGCTGCTGCTGGTGCTGGGGCCGCGCGTGCTCCCCGAGTACCGCGACCCCGCCGCCGGCCGGCTGGACCTGGTCAGCGCGGCCATGTCGCTGCTGGCGGTGCTCGCGGTGGTGTTCGGGCTGAAGCAGATCGCCCAGGACGGCATCGGCGGGCTCGCCGGCGCAGCGATCCTGGTCGGGCTGGGGGTCGGCGCGTTGTTCGTGCGCCGCCAGCTCACCCTCGCCGACCCCATGATCGACCTGCGGCTGTTCCGCTCCACGGCGTTCAACGCGTCGCTGGCCACCAACCTGCTCGGCATCTTCATCGCGGTCGGCTACTTCCTGTTCGTCGCCCAGTACCTCCAGCTCGTGCTCGGGCTGTCCCCGCTGGAGGCGGGCCTGTGGTCGCTGCCGTCGGCGGTCGGGTTCATCGTCGGGTCCAACCTGGCGCCCCGGATCCTGCGTCGGGTCCGCCCCGCCTACGTGATCGGCGTCGGGCTGGCCATGGCAACGGCCGGCCTGGCCGTGCTCGCCCAGGTCGGTGGGTCCACCAGCGCCGACCTGGCGATCCTGGCGGTCGCCTCGCTGTTGGTCTCGCTGGGGCTGGCGCCGGTGTTCACCGCCACCACCGACCTGATCGTCAGCTCGGCACCGCCCGAGCGGGCGGGGGCGGCCTCGGGGATCTCCGAGACCGGCGCCGAGCTCGGCGGCGCGCTCGGCATCGCCATCCTGGGCAGCATCGGCGTGGCCGTGTACCGCGGCGAGCTGGCCGACACCCTCCCGGCGGGCCTCCCCGACCAGGCCGCCACCGTCGCGCGCGACACCCTCGGCGGCGCCGTCGGCGTCGCCGCGCAGCTCCCGGCCGAGGTCGGCACGGCACTGATGACCGCGGCCCGCGAGGCCTTCACCCAGGGGATGCGGCTCACCGTTATCCTCAGCGCGCTGGTCGCGGCCGTCATCGCCGTGCTGTCCACGGTCCTGCTCCGGGCCGTGCCCGCCACCGCCCAGGCCGAGCCCGAGCAAGCCCCGGCGGCCGCCGCCGAGCCCGCCAGGCCCGAGCCCTGGCGGCCCGAGCCGGTGCAGCCAGAGCCCATCCAGCTCATCCGCTCCGGCGCGGGCTGCGTCGCCTGCCCCGGCGAGCGGCTGCCCACCGAGCTGCCCCGCGTCAAGCTCCCCGGTCCGCCGGCCGGCGACCCGGGCCCGTCCACCTCCTGACCGGCGCCGCGCGCCCGAGCCGGTGGGGCGGGGCCGGCGGCCCGGCGGACCGCTGCCCGCCGGCGACGTAGCATCGACGGCATGGAGCACGACGACCGCGCGGACCTGGCCGCCGCGCTGCGGGCGCGGCTCGCCGCCGCCGGGCTCGACGTGCCCGCCGGCGACGCCGGCCGCATGGAGCGCGACCTGGGCCTGCACCTGGAGCGGATGGCGGCGCTGGCCGCCGCCGCCGACCTCGGCCCCGCCGACCCTCCCTTCACCACCCTGCCGCCCCTCCCACCCGGCCAACCCGCCGTGGCACCGCCGCCCGGCGTCCCCGACTCCCGCCCACCCGCCGCCTCCGCCGGCGCAGACCCCGGCCACGCCCGGCCGGCGGCGCCCCCGGCCGGGGCGGCCCCTGGCCAGGCACGGCCGCGGCCGCGGGACCTGGGTGGGCTCGGGCTGGTCGAGGCGGCGCGGCTGGTCCGGGACGGCGCCGCCAGCAGCGCGGAGCTGGTGGACGCCGCCCTGGCGCGGATCGAGGCGCTCGACGGGCGGCTGGGCGCCTTCGTCACCCTGCTCGTCGACCAGGCCAGGACCGAGGCGGCCGCCAGGGACCTCCAGCGGCGCCGGGGGGAGCCGCTGGGGCCGCTGCACGGCGTCCCGGTGGCCGTCAAGGACCTGCTCGACGTCGCGGGCGCGGTCACCGGCGCCGGCTCGCCCAAGCTGGCCGGCAACCTGGCCACCCGGGACGCCGAGGTGGTGGCGAGGCTGCGCGCGGCCGGCGCCGTCGTGGTCGGCAAGACCCGCACCCACGAGTTCGCCTACGGCGTGCTCACCCCCGGCACGGTCAACCCCTGGGACGAGACCCGCATCGCCGGCGGCTCCAGCGGCGGCTCCGCCGCGGCGGTGGCCGCCGGCCTGGTCCCCGCCGCGGTCGGGACCGACACCGCCGGGTCCGTCCGCATCCCGGCCGCCTGCTGCGGGGTGGTCGGCTTCAAGCCGAGCCTCGGCAGGGTGCCGGCCACCGGCGTGTGGCCGCTGTCGTGGTCCTGCGACCACGTCGGGTCGATCGCGGGCGACGTCGCCGGCGCCGCGCTGCTGTTCGCGGTGATCGCCGGCGACCCCGCCCCGGCCGGCGCGGTGGGGTGGCGGCCCGCCGCCGGCGGCCCGCGCATCGGGCGGCTGGTGGGCGACGGGCTCGGCGCGGTCGACCCTGCCGTGACGGCCGTGGTGGACGCGCTGTGCGAGCGGCTGGAGGCGGCCGGCGCCAGGGTCGACGAGGTGTCGCTGCCGCTGCCCGCCGCCCGGGCGGCGGTGGCGGCGATGGTGCTGCCGGAGGCGGCGGCCGCGCACGCCGGCCTCCTGGCCGCGACCGGGGAGGACGGCTACGGGCCGCGGGTGCTGGCGGCGTTGCGGCTGGGCCAGAGCGCGCTGGCCGGCGAGTACCTGGCGGGGCTGCGGTACCGGGCCCGGTTCGCGGCGCTGGTGGAGGGCTTGCTGGCCGAGCGGGAGGCGCTGCTGCTGCCGACGCTGCCGTGCATCGCCCCCGAGACGGGCCGGCCGACCGTCACCGTCGCCGGGGTCACCGCCGGGGTCCAGGAGACCCTGACGGCCTTGCCGGGCCCGTTCAACTGCTCCGGCTCGCCGGTGGTGTCCATCCCCGCCGGGCTGGTGGAGGGGCTCCCGGTGGGCGCGTCGCTGGTGGGCCGGATCGGCGGCGACCACGAGCTGCTGCGGGTGGCGGCGGCCGTCGAGGACGCCGTCCGCTTCACCGCGCGGCCGCCCCTGGAGGCGTAGCCGGCGCGACCTGTCCGTTCCGGCGTAACTGCCCGTGCGGGACTCGGTCTGGTTGAATGCTGACCAGCAGTTGGCGTCGCGGCCGGCCTGTGGGAGGGGACGTGAGCGAGCGGGAGCAGAGTCCTGCGGGCGGGGCGGGCCAGTCACGGCGTCGCGCCAAGGTGCCCACCTACGGGTGGGCGCGGACCCCGCCGGCGCGGCTGGTCCGCGGCGCCGTCCAGTACGGCGCGCTGGTCCCCATTCTCCGCTTCATCTCGCCGTTCACGGTGATCGGCAAGCGCAACCTGGCGCAGCTCAAGGGGCCGGCGGTGTTCGTCGCCAACCACCAGAGCCACTTCGACGCGCCGGTCTGCCTGGCCGCGCTCGGCGGCCGCATCCGCCGGCGGCTGGTGGTGGCCGCCGCCGCCGACTACTTCTACAGCAACGCCCTGAAGGGGACGGCGGCGTCGCTGGCGCTGGGCACGGTGCCGTTCATCCGCCAGGGCGGCGGCAGCCGCGAGTCCCT
>Ga0081538_10002796_pt1 | contig 16714 bp, 15 predicted proteins | sample TabmetS5T2R1_FD_71022 | JGI IMG/M metagenome (GOLD analysis project Ga0081538, IMG submission 71022) | Tabebuia heterophylla rhizosphere microbial communities from the University of Puerto Rico - S5T2R1 | ecosystem: Host-associated > Plants > Roots > Rhizosphere ... | reverse complement strand
AGCGCCGGCCTCCGGCCACGACCGAGGCGCGACGGGCAGCGAGATCCACACGTCGGCTCCGCCGCCTGGGCAGATTGCGGGCGCCGGCATTACCGCCCTGGGCCTGGGCGGTCGCTGCCACGACCGCGACCCCAAGCCTCGTACCCTTGCCGGAACGGGCCGGAGAGCCTCGGCTGAAGCGCCCGATAGGCGCGTCGCTGAAGGTCCTCGGGGAAGCCATCGCCCGTGCCGGTGACGTGGATCGACGCTACCCCATAAGTTTTCAGTCCCGTAATCCGCCCCCGCCAGTAGACGAAGCCCTCCTGGAGATCCCACCAGACCTCGCCGATCGCTCACTCGTCGCGCCCATCCGGGTCGCCGACGAGCTCGCTGACGGTGATGGCCGGCTGCGTTCTCGCTGCTCCGAATCCCGCTGCGGCCCCACGATCGGGAACCGTGCCCGCCAAGAGAACGCGACCCGCGCGACGGCGAAGTCCTCGCTCGCCTCGAAACGCCTTCGCTTGGCGCTCGGCTTCGTCCGCATCTCCCCTCTGGGTGAGACGGACAAGCGCCGGCGTCGCCTCCCCGGGCGGGAGCACACGCGCGACTAGTTCTGAACGAGCTCCGGCACATGCCTCACCTTGAGGCAATCGTTGCCGATCCGCTGCTCGTCCGACTGCTTGCGCCGCAGTCCCCGGTAAGCCGGGTGGTGCTTCCCGTCAGGCCGCGAGCGCTGGGCTGGCGTCGGGCTCGGGCGCACCGCTTGGCAGCAGCAAGCCGCAGACGATGGCGCCGGCGGCGAAGATCGCGGCCGCCCACCAGAACGCGACGGTGTAGCCGTGCGCCGCGGGCTGTGAGACCACGGCAGCGCTGGGCTGCGTGTCGGCTAGATAGCCGCTTGTCGCGCCGGCGGCCAGCGTGCTGAGCAGCGCGGTGCCGAGCGACACGCCGATCTGCTGCATAGTGTTGACCATCGCCGAGGCGACGCCGGCGTCGGGCGCACTCACGCCGCGGGTGCCGGTGTTCATGGTTGCCACCATGATGAGGCCGAGGCCGAGGGCGGTGGCGATCAGCCCGGGCAGGACGTGCGCCGCATAGGTCGAGCCGACGCCGAGCTGGGCGAGGGCGGCCGAAGAGGCTGCTGATCCGCCCCTCCGACCAGCAGCAGGCCGCCGAAGGCGAGCGTGTATCTTCAAAGGCGAGCCGTGACGAACTCCTGATCGCAGCCCGCCTCATTGTGGTCTGCCGTCAGCGTGTGTCGGCGCAGGGGCGAACCGCTCGGCCAGCCGCCCGCTCGCCCGAGCCCCGGCGGATCGCAGCGAGCAGCGGTGGGGACTCCCACACCGGCTCGGCCGGGATCGGCGTCGCCGACATGCTGCGGGCGGCGTTCACCTTCCCCGCCGTCGGACTCGGCGTCGTCGCGTCGCGCGCGCCGCGTCATGGACCGGATGATGCAGGCGGCCGCACGCGCACTCGCGAGCTCTCGCCGGCAGCGACCGACCCCCAGGCGTCGCTCCTGCCGCCTGTCTACCAGCAGGCATCGGCGCCGACGTGGCGCGCCACCGCCAGGAACTCAGGCACCGTCGCGGTCCCGTCCGAGTATCGAGCCGGTGTGGGCAGCCACGCCATCGACCGGCCGGCGGCGTGACACCCGGTCACGGTCTAGCGCGCGGCTCATCGGCATCTCATCCGGTGCGCCTTGAATCGACCGTGACTCGAAGTTCGATCCAAGAAGGAGAACACGCCATGAACCGAGCAGGTCGGCAGAGTGTCCGTGAGCGCATCATCGCCGCGGAGGTGATGAAGCTCGAGCGACAGCAAGCCGAACGACGCGCGGGCGACCGGCGATCTGGCCCCGAACAGAGCCGATCGAGGATCCCGGGCGCTTACTCCGAGAAGCGCTCGCTCTGAAGCGGTTGGGAACCGGCCGCAACGATGAGCCCTCCGGCCGCGAGCCGTCGGACGGGGGAGAAGGCGCGGACGCTCACGAAGTGGATCGGGGCCGGGTGGCGCAGACAGCTGCTGCTCTTCCTCGCTGCGTACTGCGTCTACGACCTCGCTCGGTGGGTCTTCGTGGGCGACCCCTCGAGAGCCATCCGCCACGCACACTGGATCCTGAGACTCGAGCGGGGGATGGGCGTGGCGATCGAAGCCTCGGTGCAGCGCGCCCTCGACTCCAGCGTCCCGATCTGGGTCCTCAGCAACGTCTACCTCGCCGCCCAGCTCGTGGTCCCGCCCGCCGCGTTCGTCTGGCTGTATCGTCGCTCGCCACGCGTGTACCGCGGTCTCCGCGACACGGTGCTCGCCACGTGGCTGATCGCCATCCCGATCTTCGCCCTGTTTCCGGTGGCGCCGCCTAGGCTCGCCGAGCCCGGCATCGTGGACACGGTCAGCGCCAAGATGGCGGTGGCGCTGACGGGTCGCTCGACGATCTTCTACAACCCGTTTGCCGCGGTACCGAGCCTCCACGTCGGCTTCGCCGTCGCGATCGGGGTCGCGCTCTTCCTCTCGCTGCCGTCGCGCTGGGCGAAGGCGCTCGCCCTCCTGTGGGGACCGACCGTGGCTCTCGCGGTCCTCGCCACCGGCAACCACTACCTCTTCGACATCGTGGCCGGCTTGCTCGTCACGATCGCGGGCTTCGGCGCCGCAGGTCTCATCGGCCGCCTGTCTGGAGCGCGTCGGCATACCGGCTGCCTGCCCGACCCCGTCCCCGCGGGATGACAGGAGCGGGCCCGTCGGCGGGCTGTGGCGGGCGCCGCATCGCGCGTGGCGGCCAGGCAGACCGTCACCTCGCCCTCCTGGTCGAGCATCGGACGGCGCATAACCCCCTGAAACCTGAGTAGGACCTCCTCGAGGTCCGCCGCTCGCGCTGGCCCGGAGGTCCAGCGTCGTGCGCCGGGCTGGCGACGACCAAGTGGTAGACAGAGGAGCGACGCGGCGTCTTCGTCGACTACGACCAGAACGCGCGCGACCGGCACGATATTCATCGCGGACCTGTTCCGGATCGGGGCCAAGGCGCTCGAAGCCCGGGCGTCCGACGGACGAGAGCGTGCCGTCGAACACGGGCGCCAAGCGGACGTCGACGTGGGTCGACACTCCCTCCGCCGGGAGGCCTGCCGCCAGCCCAGCGCCACGCGGGCGCGCGGCTCCCACGCGGTCACGCGACCGAGCTCGTAGCCCCTATCGGCGACGGCGTCGTAGGCCTCGACTAAGCGGCCCGCCTCCGGCCAAGCCTCGACGAACCCCTGCGCCCGCGCGACCGAGGCGCGCGCGGGGGAGGCCCGCTTCGGCAGGCGCGGCCCGCGTGGGCGCTCTCCCGGACCTACGGTTTCGGAACGACATCGGCGCCCTCGGCGGAATCGACCGGGGCATCGACTACGCCCTCGCCGTCTGGGGCTCCCAGCGAAAGTGGCGCTTGGCGATCAAGAGGCCGGCCAAGCCCCACAGCGCCAGGGACGCCACATCCGCCCCGACGAGGCCCGTGCCGCCGCCCGAGACGAGCGAGGTCTGAAGCCCGTCCGCCAGGTGGTAGAGAGGGAAGACCTTGCCCACCGACTCGAGCCAGTTCGGGAGCTGGTCGACCGGGATGAAGACGCCGGAGATGAAAGAGAGGATCACGACGGCGAAGGGACCGACCGCGGACGCGGCCTCGGCGGTGGGCGTGAGCGCCGTGACCGCCATGCCGAGCGTGGTGAAGACGGCGGTGCCGAGCGCGACGTAGGCGACCAGGCCCACGAGCCGCTCCGCCGACAGGTGGACCCCGAAGGCGATCGCTCCGATCGCGAACAGGGCGACCACCAGCATGAGGCCGCGGGCGACCGAGCGGAGAACCTGAGCGGCGAGGAACGTCCACGGTGGCATCGGCGTTCCCCGCAGCCGCTTGAGCTGGCCGGACTCCCGCTGCGTGGTGAGCCCCACGACGAGCGTGGTGAAGGTCGAGAGCCCGATCGCGTAGGCGGCAATCCCGGCCGTGAAGTAGGCCTCCCCCGAGATGGTGCCGCCCGCGAAGTGGACCGTGTCGCTCGAGCCCGAGACGAAGATCGAGTTGAACATCACCAGCAGGACGACGGGGAAGGCGAGGCCGAAGACGACCGCGCGTGGATCGCGGAAGCTCAGCAGCAGCGCGTACCGGGCTTGGATCAGGACCAGCCGGAGGTCAGCCATGGTTCCCTCCCGTCAACTCGAGGAACACGTCTTCGAGCGTCGGGCTGCGGGCCTGCAGCCCGATCAGCTCGACCCGCTCTCGTTCGGCCCAGCACGTGAGCTCGTAGAGCACGCGCTGGGCGTTCTCCGTTCGGAGCGACACGACGCCGCCCACCGTCTCGAGCGGGGCGCTTACGCTCCCGCGCAGCGCGTCGATCGCAACCTCGTCCGGCAGCCGGAAGCTGATCACCGTGCTCGTCGTGCCGGCGGGTGCCAACTCGGCCGGTCTGCCGATGGCGACGATCTCTCCCTCTCGGAGGATGGCGACGCGGTCGGAGAGGTGCTGCGCCTCGTCCATGTAGTGCGTCGTGAGGACAAGCGTCTTGCCGAGCGCCCTGAGGCCCTCGATCACGTTCCAGGCGTCGCGGCGGGCCGACGGATCGAAGCCCGTGGTGGGCTCGTCCATGAACAGGAGCTCTGGGTCTCCGATGAGCGCCACGGCCACGTCGAGGCGTCGCTTCTCGCCGCCGGAAAGGCTGCGAACGCGGGCGTCGCGCTTGACGCCCAGCCCGACGAGCTCGGCGGTGGCGTCCACGCTCCGCGGCGAGGTGTAGAAGCTCGCGTACAGCGCGAGCGTCTCGGCGACCGTGAGGAGCGGGTCCAGCTCACACTCCTGCAACACGAGCCCGATCCGGTCGCGCCAGGCGCGCGTCGGCCGCCCGGGATCGATCCCGAGCACCGTGACCTCTCCCGCGGTCCGCCGGCGATAGCCCTCGAGGATCTCGATCGCAGTCGTCTTGCCGGCCCCATTCGGGCCGAGGAAGCCGAAGACCTCGCCGCTGTGGACCTCGAAGTCGATCCCGCGAAGCACCGCGGTCGCGCCGTAGCTCTTGCGCAGGCCGCGCACGATGATCGCCGGCCGCTCGACGTGTGCGGCTCCGTTTCGACTCCCGAGGACAAGCGCTCGCTCCATGCAGTCTCCGGTGGTAGTGGTTGTCTTGCCGCGGATTCAAGCGTCCGCTCATGAAAGGTCGATGAGCGGCGAGCGGCGGGTCGGTCGTCACGGTGCACGACGAGCCCTGCCGGGAGCTCGCCGATCCGCGGCGGCGCGTTCGCGAGCAGCGGCCGGCGCGGACGGTCGCCCGGGCTCCTCGAGGTGCCCGACGTCGAGCCCGCTGAGCGGCGCCTCGACTGGGTGCCCGATCGCCTGCGCCCGCTCGGGGATCCGGTCGCCGATATCGATGGGCGGCCCGGCTTGGTCGATCAGTTGCTGAAGCTCGGTTGCCGTGACGAGGGGGAGGGCCTCGGGGACGCACCCTGGCGCCGCACTTCCCGAAGCAGAGGGCCGATCCGAAGCGCGTCCGGCCGAGCTCGGCCAATGGCACCTGCAGGTCGTCGCCCGAGTGACGACGAGCCGCCTCGCTGAGGTGTCCGTGATTCCGATTCGCGCGCGGCTCGGCTCATCGGCCTCTCATCTGTGGCGGCTGGAGTCGGCGCTTATGCAGACATCAGCTCCCACGAAGCCCGGTCTCATGGCGCGTGTGGCGCGCTGGTGCGTGGCGCACCGGCGCCGCGCGCTGATCGCCTGGATCGTCCTGCTCGTCGCCGTCCTCGGCGTGTCGAGCGCGGTGGGCACCCGCCAGACCAATCAGTTCTCGCTGAAGGGCACCGAGTCGCAGCGGGCGGAGGATCTTCTCAAGCGCGACTTCGCCGCCCAGTCCGGCGACGTCGATCAGATCGTCTTTCACGCGCGCCAGGGCCGGATCACCGATCCGGCGATCCGCGCCCGTATCGACCACGCCGTCGCCCGGGTCGCCCGCCTGCCTCACGTGAGCGGCGTCACCAGCCCCTACGCGGCCGGGGCGGGGCGCGCGATCTCGAGCGACGGCCGGATCGCATTCGCGACCGTGACCTTCGACAGGCAGGCGCCGGAACTCTCGAAGCCAACGGTCGAGCGGGTGATCTCCGCGGCGGAGAGTGCCCGCGCGGCCGACCTGCAGGTCGAGCTCGGCGGGCAGGCGATCGAGCAGACCCAGACCACGTCCTTTGGGTCCGCGAGCGCGATAGGGCTGGCGGCGGCGATCGTCGTGCTACTGATCGCCTTCGGCTCGTTCCTGGCGATGGGGCTGCCGATCGTGACGGCGCTCCTCGGACTCGGCACCGCGTTCGGAGCGATCGCGCTCGCCTCGCAGGTGATCGACATGCCCGACTTCTCCACCGAGCTCGCGGCGATGATCGGGCTGGGGGTGGGCATCGACTACTCGCTGTTCGTCGTGACCCGCTTCCGCGAGAACCACCGGGGCGGCGACGGGGTGCGCTCGGCGACCGTCGTCGCGATGGACACGGCGGGGCGGGCGGTGCTGTTCGCGGGCTCCACGGTCATCATCGCCCTGCTGGGTATGTTCGTGCTCGGCGTGAGCTTCCTGGACGGGCTGGCTATCGCCTGCGCCATCGCCGTGCTGTTCACGATGCTCGCCGCGCTCACGGCGCTGCCGGCGCTGCTGTCGCGGATCGGCGCGCGGATCGGGCGCCGGCGCCGGAGCCGCTCGCCGGTCGTCGCCGCGCAGGACGACGGCGACCCTGCCCCCACAGGGAGCGCCGCCCCCGCCGGCTTCTGGGCCCGCTGGGCGCGGCTCATCCGCCGCCATCCATGGCCTGCCGCCATCGCCGGGCTGGCGCTCATGCTGGTGATCGCCGTTCCGGCGCTGTCGATGCGCATGGGCCTGAGCGACGCCGGCAACGACCCCGCGGGCACGACGACGCGCAAGGCCTACGACCTGCTGGCGGAGGGCTTCGGGCAGGGCTTCAACGGCCCGCTCGAAATTGTCGCCCAGCTGCCCCACCGAAACGACACCGCCGCGCTAGGGCGGGTCGCCACCGCGGTGCGGGAGACTCCGGGCATCGCGTCCGTCTCGCCGCCGCAGGTGAGCCCGGGCGGCCGGACCGTCGTCTACCAGGCCTTCCCTCGCTCTGCCCCACAGGCCGCCGCCACCAGCGATCTCGTAAGGACGCTGCGCGACACCGTGCTTCCCCCGATCGCGCACAGGAGCGGCGCCACGATCCTCGTGGGCGGCATCACGGCGGGCAGCATCGACTTCACACACGTCCTGTCCAGCAAGCTGCCGCTGTTCATCGCCGTCGTGGTCGGGCTCGCGGCCCTGCTGCTCCTGCTCGTCTTCCGCTCCGTCGTGATCCCGCTCCAGGCGGCCGTCATGAACCTGCTCTCGATCGGCGCCGCGCTCGGGGTCACGGTCGCTGTCTTCCAGCACGGCTGGCTGGACGGCCTGATCGGCGTCGATCGCGGCCCCATCGAGTCCTGGCTGCCTGTGATGCTGTTCGCGATCGTCTTCGGCCTCTCGATGGACTACGAGGTCTTCCTCGTCTCGCGCATCCACGAGGAATGGACGAGGCGCCGCGATCCCTCGCGGGCGGTCGTCGATGGCCTGGCGACGACCGGGCGGGTGATCACGGCGGCCGCGACGATCATGGTCTGCGTCTTCCTCGCATTCGTGCTGCTCCCGGAGCGGGAGGTCAAGGAGTTCGGCCTGAGCCTCGCGGTCGCCGTGTTCCTCGACGCGTTTGTGATCCGCAGCCTGCTCCTACCGGCCGTGCTCGAGCTCCTGGGACGGCGGACGTGGTGGTTCCCCGAGCGCCTCGGCCGCAGGCTGCCACGGCTGGCAACCGAGCCGGGACAGCGCCCCGCCGCCGAGCCGGAGGCGGCGTGATCCACGACCACGCCCCTGTGCCTGGGTCGATCGAGGGGGGACGTCCGACGTCGAGTACACAGCTGACGTGGTGATCGCCGGAAGCGGGGCGGCAGCCCTCGTCGGCGCCCTGACGTCGAAGGAGCAGGTGCTCGAGCGCGGGTCCTCGAGAAGTCCGACAAGATCGGCGGTTCGAGCGCTAAGGCCGGCCCGACGGCGGCACGCGAGCGGCCGATCGCATCGAGGTCGTCGATGAACCCGATCGCCGGACGGCTCGCTTGGCCTGCGCGAAGAGGTCGCCCGCGCGAGGCGCCGATGCCGACGATCATCTCCACGGACTCCGTGGCCGACATCGAGAAGAAGGGGGACCCGGCTTCTCGCGGCCTGTTCGCCGGTGCGATCTCAACCTTCGGCCTCGCCACCGCCAGGCTGGGCGACGAGACCTGACGGGGCATCCTGCCATGGGTTCGCCGCAGCGACTTGATTTACATGAGTCCCGAGGCGTGACGCCGCCTCCGGAGGCCGCGGCGGAGCCGGGTCCCGGCGCACCTCCAAGCCCGGACGCCGACTTGCCTCCGCTCGACGCGGACCAGGTCGAGGTCCTCAAGGAGGTGGGTCGGGAATGGGCGCCGGCGTTCGATCGCGGCGCGGCGTCGCTACCTGTTGACCCGTCGTTGCACCGCCCGCCCGAGGTGACCGAGCCGACCCGCTGGGGCCGCCTCGTCCACGTCATGCCAGCCGGCGGGTCCGCCGAAGAGCTCCAGGCGACCGGCGACGTCGCGTGCGCGTCCGCCGGCTGCTGTTCGGCCCGCCCCTGAAGAGCAGCGCGATCGTGAAGGAGCGGATGCGCAAGCTGGTCGCCCTACCGGTGCTCTCGGCGGACGCGCTGTCGTCGGTCGCCTACGGCCCGGAGGCGATGCTCGCCATCCTTGTGCTCGCGGGCGGAGCCGGCCTCGGCTGGTCGCTCCCGGTCTCGGCCGCGATCGCCTGCCTGATGCTCGCGGTGGGCCTCGCCTACCGACAGACGATCCGCGCTTATCCACACGGGGGCGGCTCCTACATCGTCGCCACCAAGAACCTCGGCCAGGTCGCTGGACTCGTGGCGGCGGCGGGGCTAGCAACCTCGTTGACAGCCGGCCGGATTCGCACCGGCGTCCCGGCGGAGCTCTCCTGACGGGCTTCGTGGAGATACACACTGGGCTCCCCTCTGATTGCGGTCCGTATCCGAAGGTCGCCGCCGCACATGAGCCGGCGATGAGCGCCGTGCCGCCCGGACTCCCCAGGCCAGAACTGCCGTCGCAGGCGGGAAACCGAAAGCGCTTGCCGTCCGCGGCTCAGCGCGTGATCAAACCCCCGCATAAGGCAGCCGTTGCAGTAGTCGGGGCGAAGTGGGCCGGCGCTGTCCTGGCTCGTCTGAAGCGCGAGCTCGGCGCTCACCCAGACGCTGCTCGTCGCGACAAGCGATAACGGCTCACCCGTCGAGGCAGCAGGCTCATCCTCCTCTCATCCGGCGCCCGCATGGTGGCGGGGCAGATCGAGACAGGAGGACCGCAATGAACAGGAAGTGGTGGACGCTCGCGGCGGTTGTGACCGGCGTGTTCATGTTGCTTCTCGACGTGACCATCGTCAATGTGGCGCTGCCTGACATCGAGCGCCAGTTCGACGCCTCGCTGTCGGACGTGCAGTGGGTCATCGACGCCTACGCCCTGACCCTCGCGGCGTTGCTGCTCACCGCCGGCTCGCTGGCCGACCTCCTCGGCCGGCGCCGAGTGTTCGCGGTCGGGATCGCGATCTTCACGGCCGGCTCGCTTCTGTGCGGAGTCGCCGGCAGCGCCCTGGTCCTCTCCCTCTCGCGCGCCTTTCAGGGCATCGGCGGCGCGGTTATGTTCGCGACCGCGCTCGCGCTCCTCGCCGACGCCTTCCGCGGCCGCGACCGAGGGGTCGCGTTCGGCGCCTTCGGGGCAGTCGCCGGGATCGCGGTGGCGGTTGGGCCGGTGCTGGGCGGGGCGATCACCAGCGGCCTCTCCTGGCGCTGGATCTTCTTCGTGAACGTCCCGGTAGGGCTGGCGGCGATCGCAATCACCCTTCTGCGGGTCGCGGAGTCGCGCGACCCGGCGGCGCAGCGACCCGACTGGCTCGGCTTCGGGGCCTTCAGCGGTGGCCTCGCGGCGCTCGTCTACGGGCTGATCAAGTCGAGCAGCGACGGCTGGGGCTCCGAGCTGGTGGTCGCCTGCATGGTCGCCTCCGCGCTGCTGCTCGTCGCCTTCCTCGCAATCGAGGCGCGCCGGCGTGAGCCGATGTTCGACCTCGGCTTGCTCCGCAAGCCCACATTCGTCGGCGGCCTCACCTCCGCGTTCGCAATCTCGGCGTCGCTGTTCTCGCTGCTCACCTTCATCGTCCTCTACTTCCAGAACGTCCTCGGCTACTCGGCGATCGGCACCGGCCTGCGCCTGCTGGCGCTCACGGGGGCGATCTTCGTCAGCGCGGGGATCGCCGGCCGGCTCTCGTCCGCGGTCCCCGTCCGGCTGCTGATCGGGCCCGGCTTCGTGCTGATCGGCGCCGCGCTGCTGTTGATGCGCGGCCTTTCGCCGGCTTCGGACTGGACCCACCTCGTACCCGGCTTGGTCGTCGCCGGGATCGGCGCCGGCATGGTCACGGTGCCGCTCGCCTCGACCGCGGTCGGGGTCGTCCACCACACGCGCGCCGGGATGGCGTCGGGGGTCAACACCACCTTCCGCCAGGTCGGAATTGCCGCCGGAGTCGCGGCCCTCGGGTCGATCCTGGCCTCGAGCATCCGCGACAGCGTCGTCAGCGGCCTCGCCCAGACGCCGCTCGCCGACCACTCGCACCGGATCGCGCTCGAGGTCAGCACCGGCCACACGGCGCAGGCGATCGCGGCCGCGCCGGCTGCGGCCCGAGCGCAGCTCGGTGCCGTCTCGCAGAGCTCCTTCGTCGACGGCCTGAACCTGATTCTCCTGATCGGCGCCGCCATCGCGTTTGCGGCCGCGGCGCTGGCGCTGGCACTGATCCGCCAGCGGGACTTCGTCGAGTCCACAGACGACGCGGGGGTGAGCCTTCAGGAGGGCGTCGCGACCGGACCTCGCGCCGAGGGCGTCCCAGCGTGAACGGACCATGGCTTTGCCCCGCGGTTCGAGGAGCGCACCGGTCGCGGCTGCGCGCGGTGGCATGGCGGATGCTCGGGCCGGATCTCGGCGCCCTGCATTCCCACCCCGCGCGCCCGCCTCCCACTGCCGGGGTCCTCGGCGCTGTCACAGCCGGGGCTGCTGTCTTGTCGTATGGGTGAAGGTGATCCTCGATCAAGGAGTTGATGATGAGAGTGTTTGTCGCAGGAGCGACGGGAGCGATCGGAAAGCAGCTGGTGCCGCGTCTGGTTGCCGCCGGGCATGAGGTCCATGGCATGACGCGCAGCGAGTCAAAGCAGGCGATGCTCTACGAGCTTGGCGCTGTGCCGGTGGTCGCCGACGCGCTTGATCCCGATCAGGTCGCGTGGGCCGTGGGCAGGGCGAGGCCGGACGTGATCGTCCACCAGCTGACCTCGATTCCAGCGAGCTTGGACCTGCGTCACGTCAATCGCGATTTCGCGCCGACCAACCGCCTGCGGACCGAGGGCACCGATTACCTGCTCTCGGCCGGGCACGCGGTCGGCGTGCGGCGGTTCGTCGCGCAGAGCAATGGCGCGTTCCCGTACGCGCGAACCGGCGGGCCGGTCAAGACCGAGGAGGACCCACTCGACCCGACGCCGCCGCGCGGAATGCGCGAAAGCTGGGCCGCGATTCGTCACCTCGAGGAGGCGATCCTCAGCGCCGACTGGACGGAGGGGATCGTGCTGCGCTACGGCGGCTTCTACGGGCCCGGCACATCGCTGGCGCCGGGCGCGGAGCAGGTCGAGCTGGTCCGCAAGCGCAAGTTCCCGCTGGTCGGCGACGGTGGCGGCGTGTGGTCGTTCATCCACATTGCCGACGCCGCGGACGCCACGGTCGCGGCGGTCGAGCGCGGGAGTCGCGGTGTCTACAACGTCGTCGACGATGACCCGGCCCCGGTGGCCGAGTGGCTGCCGGCGTTGGCTGCGGAGCTGGGCGCCAAGAAGCCGATGCGCGTGCCGCGATTCGTCGGGCGGCTGTTCGCCGGTGAGTACGGCGTGGTGATGATGACCGAGCTTCGCGGTGCCTCCAATGCCAAGGCTAAGCGCGAGCTGGGGTGGCGCCCGGCGCACCCGAGCTGGCGGCAGGGGTTCGCGGCGGCGTGACCGATCGCGAGCGACTGCTCGACGAGCTGCGGCCGGCCGCGTTCGCGATCGCCTACCGGATGCTGGGCAGCGTCTCCGAGGCCGAGGACATCGTCCAGGAGGCGCTGCTCCGGCTCCACCGCGCGCTCGAAGACGGGCAGCAGATCCAGTCGCCGCGCGCTTTCGTGGCGACGGTCACGACTCGGCTGGCGATCAACGAGCTCCATTCGGCGCGCGCCCGCCGCGAGCAATATGCGGGCGAATGGCTGCCCGAGCCGATCATCACCGACAGCAGCGATGACCCCGCGCAGCACGCGGAGATGGTCGACTCGCTGTCGCTGGCGATGCTGGTGCTGTTGGAGAGACTGTCCCCGGAGCAGCGCGCGGTCCTGCTGTTGCACGATGTGTTCGACTACGACTACGTGCAGCGCCGCAAGCAGCTCGGCGAGCTGGCGACCTGGGAGAAGCGCAACCACACGGTCCGCGAGCTGGGCCGCGAGTGGTGGGCGAACTACGCGGTCCCCAACCTGGCCGAGTGGACGCTCACCGGCTACGAGCCGATGCTTGTCAAGCACATCGAGCGCCGCCTCGGCGGTCTGCGCGTCGGCGAGGTGAGCCCGGAGATCGTGGCGGACTTCCGCAGGAGGCTCGAGGCGGCCGGTGTTGGGCGCCATAGCGTGCGCCTCTCGCTGGTGGTGCTCCAGGCGATGCTCAAGCAGGCCGTCGCCTGGGGGTGGGTCCCCACGAACCCGGTCAAGGCCGTGCGCAAGCCCTCCGGCAAGCGCGAGCGCGCAGTGGTCTGCCTCGCGCCCTCACAGGTGGAGGCGATCCGGGCCGCGCTGCTCGCCAAGGAGAGGCTGTACGCCGCGACGCTCGTCTCGCTCGTCGCCTACCAGGGGCTGCGCGTGCCGGAGGAGGTGCTGGCCCTGGAGGGGGAGCACGTGCGGGCCAAGACGCTGTTGGTCGAGCAGCGCAACATCGCGGGCACGATCGTCGCGGGCCAGAAGGTGCGCGGCTTCCACCCGCGGGCGGTCGACTGGGTCGAGCCCGCGAGGCGTGACGTCACCGAGTACCTGCTCGCGCTGGGGCTCCGCAGCGGGCCGCTGTTCCCGCGGGCCGACGGCGAGCCGTGGAAGCTGCACGATTACAAGAACTGGTGCCGGCGGGTCTGGCATCCGGCCGTCAAGGAGGCCAAGACGGAGTCCGCCAAGGCGAGCTCGAAGGGCAAGAGCTCGGGGATCCCTCCCTACGACCTGCGGCACGCGTTCGCCTCGCTGCAGATCCGAGCCGGGCTGTCGATCCCCGAGCTGGCCGAGCAGATGGGCCACTCGCCGCAGATGACGCTTGCTACCTACGCGCACGTGATCCGGGAGCTGAAGGGCCTTCCGCGGGTGTCCGCGGAGGACCAGATCGAGCAGGCGCGGGAAGCTCGTGGACGCCAGGTGGACGTTTCGGCCCACCGCTAACCGTCGTCGGCCTGCCCGGAATGCCGCGATTTGCAGGGATGGCGAGGCCCAGAATCGAACTGGGGACACCACGATTTTCAGTCGTGTGCTCTACCGACTGAGCTACCTCGCCGTGGGGTCGGGGAGGATGGTAGCGGTGGTTATACCCCCTAGGGGTATGATACGATGCGGTGCCAATGGAAGCCCATGCCACGCACACGGATCACCACCACGAGGCGCTGCCCACGTCGGGGCGGGCCCTCGATCTGGTCGCGCTCAGCGCCACGCTGCACTGCCTCACGGGCTGTGCGATCGGCGAGGTGCTGGGGGTGATAATCGGGACAGCACTCGGTTGGTCCGACCTCGCCACGATCGCACTCGCGATCGGGCTCGCCTTCCTGTTCGGCTACTCGCTGACGAGCCTGCCGCTCCTGCGGGCGGGGATTGCGTTCGCGGCCGTCGTGCCGATCGCGCTCGCCTCGGACACCCTGTCGATCGCGGTCATGGAGTTCGTCGACAACGCGATCCTCCTCGTGATCCCGGGGGCCATGGAGGCCGGGGTGGGTGACGTCCTGTTCTGGGGCAGCCTGGCCGTCGCGCTGGTGATCGCGGGCTTCGCGGCGTTCCCTGTCAACCGCTGGCTGCTCGCGCGAGGCAAGGGCCACGCCGCCGTGCACGAGACCGGCGTTCACGGCGGGCCCTCCCCCCGCGTCGTCGGGGTCATCGTGGTGCTCGCGGCGGTGTTCGGGGTGACGGTCCTGATCGCCGAGGCGCTCGGCTGAGCCCGCCTCAGGCGAGCCCCTCGGCCTTGTACTCGCGCAGGAAGCCTTCGAAGAGGCGGCGGTGCCCCTCCTCGTCGCGGAGGATCGCGATGACCATGTCCTGGGTCACAAGGTCCTTGTCGTCGCAGAACTCGATGATCTTGTTGTAGTGGTCGATCGCCCCCGTCTCGGCCTCGATGACGCCTTTGATCACGTGCACGATGTCGGTCTGGTGCTCGGGCGGTTGCAGGTAGGTCTGCTCGGCGCTGAACTCGAGTGAGCCCGGGACCACGCCGTAGAGCTCCTTGATCCGCTGCCCGTACTGGCGGGCGTGGCCGAGCTCCTCCTGGATGTCCTCCTCCAGCGACTCGATGATCTCCTGGGCGCGCACGCCGTCGGGGTTGATCGAGTTGGCGCTGTAGCTGATCACCGTCTCGATCTCCATCCAGTAGGCCTTCGTCAGCAAGTCAATGAGCTGCTCGCGTTCCGCGCGCATCTCCTCGCTGAGAATGCCGTGGTGGGGTGTCGCCGTTGTCTCTGAAGCCATATGAACCATCTACCTCCGAGGGGGGATCGCGAAACTGGGTGCCATGACCACCGAGTCGGAGCTCGAGGGGTGGGAGAGGCCGCCCCAGTCGTTATGGAATCGCATCCTCGCAGAGCCGGCTCGCGCGCCGGAGTACATCGCGCTCGCCGCCGCCGATCGCTTCGGCCCTGAGGCCGAGGAGTGGGTGCGGATCGCCGGTCCCGGCCAGACGCCGAAGAAGCTCGCGCGGATCGCTTATCGAAAGCACGTGCGGCTCGCGCGCCTGGAGGGCGGGCTGCTCGGACTCGGCGGCGTGTTCACCGCCGCGCCGGACATCGTCGCGTTGCTCTGGATCCAGAGCCGCATGGTCTTCTACATAGCCGCGGCGTACGGCTACGACCCGAGGCATCCGATGCGCCCGGCGGAGCTCCTCGCGCTGCAGGGCGTCTACCGCACCCCGGCCGAGGCGCGCCGGGCGCTCGACGGGGTGGGCAAGCACCTGGCGCAGGCGGTGGTCGAGCGGGCGATCTCGGGGCGCCCGATGGACCGGCTCCACCGGCGGCTCGCGAGGTACCTCCTCCAGCGGCTGGCGCGCCACTACGGAGGCAAGATGATCCCCCTCATCGGAGCGCCGCTAGGGGCGATGCAGAACGCCGGCACGACGAAGGACCTGGGCAAGCTCGCCCTCTCGTACTACGGCGGACGGGGGAGCTAGCGCGGGACCGCGCGCGGGTGGATCGAAGATTCTTCGACGGCCGCCCGGGCGAGCCCGCCTAGCGGGGTCGATTGGGGTCACAGGACGACCCCAAAGCGACACGCTTGCGCGGGATCCCTGCCCGCACGGCCCCGGGTGGGCCCGCCGAGCAACCACGGCGCCGGAACCGCGACCGTACGAGCACTGCATGTCAGGTACCGCCGCCGGGGGCGACTCCATCGCTGTGCAGGCTATCCCGTCCGACCACCGCTCTACCGTCGCAGGCTCGATGGAGCAGACCACCCTCGCCCTCTCAAAGTGCTTCGTGCGCAATTTGGTCGACGGCCAGGAAGTCGACGCTGTGTTCGTCGTGCGCGCCTATAGCCGGCGTCAAAGGCGCAACGGTGAGTCGTTCCTGAAGCTCCAGCTCGGCGACGTCACGGGCACGGTGGAGGCCGTGATCTGGGACGGCGTCGAGGAGCTCGCGCCGGTCTGCTGCACGGGCGCGGTGGTCCGCGTGGCCGGACGGTTCTCGGTCGACGAGCGCTACGGAGGCGGCATAACCGTGAGGGCCCTGCGCGCCGCCGCCGAGGGCGAGTACGAGCTCGCGGACCTCACCGACGGCCCGCCCGTGCCCTACGAGCAGCTGGCGGCCGACCTCGGCGCCCTCGTCGCCACCATCCAGCGGCCGCACCTGCGCGAGCTTCTGCGGCGGCTGATCCATTCCTCAACCGACACCGGGCGCGGCTGGCACCAGGCGCCGGCCGCCAAGTACTACCACCAGGCGTACCGTCACGGGCTGCTCGAGCACTGCTTGTCCGTGGCCCAGGGGGTGAGCGCCCTCGCCGCCACCTTTCCGGCCATCGACCGCGACATCGCGGTCACCGGTGCGCTCCTGCACGACATCGGCAAGGTCGAGGCCTACGCGCTCGTGAACGGCGCCATCGAGCTCACCGACGCCGGCAAGCTGCTGGGCGAGATCCCGCTCGGCTACTACGCGGTGCGGCGTGAGATCGAGCGCATCGAGGGCTTCCCGCCGGAGGATGCCGATGCGCTGCTCCACATCATCCTCAGCCACCACGGCCGCCTCGAACACGGCAGCCCCGTAATGCCGTGCACGCGCGAGGCCACCCTGGTGCACTTCATCGACAACCTCGGCGGCAACCTCGGCAGCTTCGACCGCATCGAGAAGGCCCTCGCAGACGGCGAGCGCTGG
>Ga0081538_10002795_pt1 | contig 16716 bp, 16 predicted proteins | sample TabmetS5T2R1_FD_71022 | JGI IMG/M metagenome (GOLD analysis project Ga0081538, IMG submission 71022) | Tabebuia heterophylla rhizosphere microbial communities from the University of Puerto Rico - S5T2R1 | ecosystem: Host-associated > Plants > Roots > Rhizosphere ... | reverse complement strand
CCTCGCCGCGCTCCTGGTCCTCGGCGCGGCGAAAGTAGGGAAGCACGTCGTGAAAGCTCCAGCCGGCGTTGCCGAGCTGCCGCCAGTGATCGAAGTCCTCCGCCTGGCCGCGGATATAGAGGAGCCCGTTGATGGAGCTCGATCCGCCCAGCACCTTGCCGCGCGGCTGGATGATGCGGCGATTGTTGAGCTCGCTCTCGGGCTCGGACGTGTAGAGCCAGTTGACCTTCGGGTTGGAGAAGAGTTTGCCGTAGCCGAGTGGGATGTGAATCCAGATGTTGCGGTCCTGCCCGCCGGCCTCGATGAGCAGCACGCGATTGTCGCCGGACGCGGTCAGGCGATGCGCCAGCACGCAGCCGGCGCTGCCGGCGCCGACGACGATGTAGTCGAACGATTCCGCCTCTCCCCTCACGAATTTCCCTCATGCGAACGAGCGCCGTCCCGCGATGGGCCGCCCGCGCATCGCAGCGCATTGCGCTCTGATTGGAAAGTAATTTCTGGTGCTGCTGGACAGGATTGAACTGTCGACCTCTCCCTTACCAAGGGAGTGCTCTACCACTGAGCTACAGCAGCATTGAAGCCGGGAGCCGAGCCGCGGCTGGGCCGGAACGGGCGGATGCTTGCCATAAGGGGGTACACGGCGCAAGCACGGGAAGCCGCGGGGTCGTGCGTCACTGTCTGGCGGGACTCGCGTGACCGCGCCGCCGGGAACGGTTGCAGGATCGGAGCGGCCGTGGTTGAAATCGGCCGGTCATGACGGAGCGATCCAAGGCGCAGCGGCGGGCGTCGCGCGAACGCCGCCTGGGCGCGGCCCTGCGGGAAAACCTCAAGCGCCGCAAGGCGCAAGCGCGCGGCCGGGGATCGGCGGCAGAGACCGAGGCCGGCTCGTCGCGCGCGCGCGGCGAGCGGAAACCAAAGGACTAATCGTAGTCATCCGGATCGGTGGTGTCCGACTTTCGCCGCAATCGCGCGGCGAGGGTGGTGTTTGAGGCGCCGCTTCGGCGCCGGGAGGCGCTTCGGCGCCAAGGGGTGCTTCGGCGCCAGGAGCTAAAGCAACATGGACCGCATACGCATCATCGGCGGCCGCCGGCTCAACGGCACGATTCCGATCTCGGGGGCGAAGAACGCGACGCTGCCGCTGATGATCGCAAGCCTTTTGACCGATGAGACGCTGATCCTCGACAATGTGCCCCGGCTTGCCGACGTGGTGCAGCTCCAACGCATCCTCGGCAACCACGGTGTCGACGTGATGCTGAGCGGCAAGCGGCTCGGCGAGGACGAGTACAAGGGCCAGACCCTGCACCTCTCTGCCGCCCGGATCGTCGATACCACGGCGCCCTATGAGCTCGTGTCGAAGATGCGGGCGAGCTTCTGGGTTATCGCGCCGCTGGTGGCGCGCATGGGCGAGGCGCGGGTGTCGATGCCGGGCGGCTGCGCCATCGGCACCCGGCCGGTCGATCTCCTGATCATGGCGCTGGAGCGCCTCGGCGCGACCATCGATGTCGACGGCGGCTACGTGGTGGCGCGCGCGCCCAACGGGCTGAAGGGCGGCGAGATCGTCTTTCCCAAGGTGACGGTCAGCGGCACCCATACGGCCGTGATGGCGGCTTCGCTCGCGGCCGGAACCACGGTGATCGAAAACGCGGCGCGCGAGCCCGAGGTCGCCGACGTGGCCGATTGCCTCAACAAGATGGGCGCGCGGATCTCCGGCGCCGGCACCTCGCGCATTGTTGTCGAGGGGGTTTCGCGGCTGGGCGGCGCGCGGCACAAGGTCGTGCCCGACCGCATCGAGACCGGCACCTATGCCATGGCGGTCGCGATGTCCGGCGGCGAGCTCGTGCTCGAGGGCGCGCGGCCGGAATTGCTGCAGGCGGCGCTCGACGTGCTGGCCATGGCCGACGTCGATATCTCGTCCACCAACCAGGGCATCCGGGTCGCGCGCGACGGCGCCGGCATCCGCTCGGTCGAGGTCACGACTGCGCCATTCCCGGGCTTCCCGACCGACCTGCAGGCCCAGCTCATGGCGCTGATGACGCGCGCCACGGGCACCTCGCGCATCACCGAGACCATCTTCGAGAACCGCTTCATGCATGTGCAGGAGCTGGTCCGGTTCGGCGCGCGCATCCAGCTCGACGGCGAGACCGCGACCATCGAGGGTGTCGAGCGCCTCAAGGGCGCGCCCGTCATGGCGACCGACCTGCGCGCCTCGGTATCCCTCGTCATCGCCGCGCTCGCGGCCGAGGGCGAGACCATGGTCAACCGCGTCTATCACCTCGATCGCGGCTTCGAGCGGCTCGAGGACAAGCTCGCGCGTTGCGGCGCGGAGATTGCGCGCGTCAGCAGCTGAGTGCGCATTTTCCGGCCTTCTCCGCCCCATCGATGAATGATGGTGCGGCGATCCACGCACGCATGCCATCCTGCGGTCTTCGCAGGGATTCGGCGCACGCGATGGATCTGCTCGATACGGTCAGCCTCACCATTCTGCTCGGCGCCGTCCTGGTGCTGGCTGGCATTCTGTCGAGCCTGGTCGCGCTGAGGTTCGGCGCGCCGCTCCTTCTCGTCTTTCTCATCGTCGGCATGCTGGCGGGCGAATCGGGCCCCGGCGGCATCAAGTTCGATGACGTGCAAACCGCCTATCTGGTCGGTTCCGTCGCGCTGGCGCTGATCCTGTTCGATGGCGGCCTGCGCACCCGGTTTCAGACGTTCCGCATCGCGCTCACGCCCGCTCTGGTGCTGGCCACCATCGGCGTCCTGCTCACGGCGGCGCTGACCGCGCCTGTTGCCAAGTATCTCCTCAACATCGGCTGGATCGAGGCCCTGCTGGTCGGCGCGGTCGTGGCGTCGACCGATGCGGCGGCCGTTTTCCTGCTCATACATTCCCGCGGCTTGCGCTTGCGACCGCGCCTCGGCGCCATGCTCGAGATCGAATCCGGGACCAACGATCCGCTCGCGGTGTTTCTTACCATCATGCTGGTGGGAATCCTGCTCCACGGCGACAAGCCGTGGCAGGACATAGTGGTCAGGCTGGGTCAGGAAACGGTGCTCGGCGCCGTGACCGGTGTCCTGGGCGGTCGCGTCATCGTGTGGGCGCTCAACCGTCTCGGCCTGCCGCAGGGTCTGCACGCGCCCTTCGTCGCCACCAGCGCGCTTGTTGTGTTCGGCCTCACCCAGGCGTTTCACGGTTCGGGCTATCTCGCCGCCTACCTCGCCGGCCTGGTCGTCGGGAACAGGCCCACGCGCGCGCACAACACCGTGGTCGTCTTCCTCGATGCCGTGACCTGGCTCGCGCAGATCGTGATGTTCGTGCTGCTGGGGCTGCTGGTGTGGCCCGGCCGCCTGCCGCAGACCCTGGGTCCGGCGCTGCTCGTGGCGTTGACCCTCATGCTGGTGGCTCGGCCGGCAGCCGTGCTCCTGTGCCTTGCGCCGTTCCGTTTTTCGCTGCGCGAGAAGCTGTTCGTGGCGTGGGTCGGATTGCGCGGCGCGGTCGGCATCTTCCTCGCCTCCATCCCGTTGCTGGTCGGCCTGCCGAATGCGAACCTCTATTTCGACATCGCCTTCGTGGTCGTGTTGCTGTCCCTGCTGGTCCAGGGCTGGACCATCGTCGCGGCCGCTCGGATGCTGCAGGTGGCGTTGCCGCGCAGCGATCCGGCGCCGCGCCGGGTCGAGCTCGACCTGCCGGGGCAGCTGGAGCAGGAGCTGGTTGGTTACGACGTGGGGCAGAACAGCCCCTACCTGCGGCGTCGGCTCGCGCCGTCATGGGCGAAACTCACGCTGGTCATCCGCGAGGAGCGTATCCTGACGCCCGAGGAGGCCGGCGAAGTGCGCGAGGGCGACCACGTCTATTTCCTGGCGCCGCCCGAGAAGGCGCAGATGCTCGACCGCTTCTTTGTCGACATGCCGCCGCCCGCGGGGCCCGATCCGCGGCTGGTGGAGGATTTCTTCGTGTCGGGCGACGTGACGCTCGGTGCGCTGGCGGAAGTCTATGGCTTGGCGGTCGCGCCCGAGGACGCCGCCGTCACGCTGGCCGACCATTTCCCCGCCTGGTTCGGCCGGCCGCCGAAACAGGGCGATATCTTGCCGCTCGGTCCCATTGTGCTCGTCGCCCATACGGTCGTAGGCGAGCGCGTCACCATGGTCGGCCTGCAGCTCGCCGAGCCGGAGCCCGATGCCAAGTCGTTGCTCGGCCGGCTGAAGGCCGCAATCCGACGCATGCTGGCGGCGCTTCGGGCATGATCTTTCACAGCGGCCGCCACGGGATGGTGATGCCGCCGTCGTCGGTCGTCAGGCGCACGGTGGCGACGCCGAAGACGTCGGCGAGGCGACCGGCGTTCAGGGCATCGGCCGGCGGCGCATCGGCCACCAGCCGGCCGCGATCCATCACGATGACGCGGTCGGCGAACCGTGCGGCCAGCAGAAGGTCGTGCACGATCGCCAGCACGGCGCCGTGCTGGGCGCCATGGCGCAGCAGCGCCATGACGGTGAGCTGGTGGCGAGGATCGAGCGAGGCGGTCGGCTCGTCGGCCAGCAGCACGGGTGCCTCGGTGGCGAGCGCGCGCGCCAACGCCGCCCGCGCCCGCTCGCCGCCGGACAGCGTGGCGATCGACCGATCGGCAAGCGGCTCGATGCCGGTCGCCGCCAGCGCGCGCTTCACCGCCACGCGGTCCGTCTCCGATAGGCTTGAGAACGTATCGGCGTGGGGATGGCGTCCGAGCGCCACCACCGACGCGACCGGCAGCGGCCAATGGAAGACGTGGCCCTGCGGCAGATAGGCGATGTTTCGGGCGCGCTCGCGCGGCGCATAGGATGCGAGCGGGAGGCCTTGCAGCGTGATACCGCCCTCGGCTGGCAGAAGTCCCGCCAGTGCGCGGAGGAGCGTGGTCTTGCCGGCGCCGTTCGGGCCAACCAGGGCAACCACTTCGCCGCGGCGGAGCTCAAGGCTCGCGCGCTCGACGATCACGGCGCCGCCCAGCCGCACGGTGACGTCGGTCGCCGCCAGCACCGGCAAGGTCACGTCGATCGCATCGCCCGCCGGCATCGTCACGTCGACCACCTGTATCTCGACACTGTCACGTCGGCCGCCTGCATCTCGACATCGTCACGATGGCGCTCCCTCCAGCATGCGCCGCTCGGAGAAGATCATCGCGAGGAAGAACGGCACCCCGATCAGCGCCGTGACCACGCCCACGCGCAGTTCGTCGGCCGCCGGTATGGCGCGGACCGCAATATCGGCGGCAGTGAGCAGCGCGCTGCCGGCGAGGGCGCCCGGTAACAGCACGCGGGCCGGATCCGAGCCGGCCGCGCGGCGCACCAGATGCGGCGCGACCAGCCCGACGAAGCCGATGGAGCCGGCGACCGCCACCGCCGCGCCGACGCCCAGCGCTACGCCGGTGACCACCATGGCGCGGACGCGGCCAAGGTCGACGCCGAGCGAGGCGGCGGCGTCCTCGCCCAGCGTCAGCGCCCGATAGGCGCGGGCATTGGCCGCGAGCAGGACCCAGCTTGCCACAAAGAACGGAGCGGCGATCACCAGGTGGTCGGTGCTGCGGTCCTCGAGCGAGCCGAGCAGCCAGAACGCGATCTCCAGCGCGGCATAAGGATTGGGCGCGAGGTTGAGCACGAGCGCCGTCATGGCGCCGGCGAAGCTTGCCAGCGCGAGCCCGGCGAGCAGCGTGACCGTCAGGGTGGCGCGCCGACCCGCGATGGCGACGAGGCCGCCGATCGAGACGAGCGCACCGGCCATGCCGGCCAACGGCACCGCGAGCGAGACGGCGCTGGCAAAGCCGAAGGCGATCATGAACGAGGCCGCGGCGGCGGCTGCCTGCGGCGCACCGAACAGGGCTGGCTCGGCCAGCGGGTTCCGCAGCAATCCCTGCAGCGCCGCGCCGGAAAGTCCGAGCGTGGCACCGATGGTCAGCGCCAGCAGCGTGCGCGGCGCCCGGATGTCGCGCACGATGATGCCGGCCGGACCTTCGCCGGTGACGAGGCCGAGGAGCGCTGAGCGCGGCGACAAGCCGGCCGGCCCGACCATCAAGGAAACCACCGCAAGGACGGCGATGAACGCGGCCAGCGCCGCATTGAGAGGCCACAAGCTTCGCTCGGCCATGAAATGCCCTCCGGCGGCTTTCCTACCGGCTTCCGCCTTGCGGTCCAATGCGTTTGCGCCATCATTCCGGAATGGTCAGTCACCTGCGGCTGGTTTGGTTGGCGCTTTGTGGCCTCGCTGCTGTCACATGGGCGAGCCAATGGGCGCGGGCCGAGACTGCGCCGCCGCGCCGCGTCGTTTCATTCAACATCTGCGCCGATCAGCTGGTGGTTGCGCTGGCCGATCCGACCCAGATCGCCGGGCTCTCGCCCTACGCGACCGACCCCGCACTGTCCGCGGTGGCCGAGGACGCGCGCGCGTTTCGCCGCATCCAATGGCACGCGGAATCGACCATTCCGCTCAACCCCGATCTCGTTCTGGTGGGCCCGCGCGATCGTTCCGTGACGCAACGGCTCCTGACCGCGCTCGGCTTCCGCGTGGTGGAAATCGATTTCGTCAGCACGATCGCGCAGGCGCGCGCGCAGATCCGGCAGGTTGCGGCGCTGCTGGGCCATCCCGAACGGGGCGAGGCGCTGCTCAAGCGGCTGGACGCCGCGCGCGAGCGGCTCGCCCGCGTGCCGCGGTCGAACGCCACGACCGCGCTGCTGGTGGAACGCAGCGGCTACAGCGAAGGCCCGGCGAGCCTTGCGGCCGGCCTCATCGCCGAAGCCGGCCTGAAAGCCCCGGACGGCGCGCCCGCCGGCATCGGCGGCTACGTATCGCTCGAACGGCTCATCATGATGCGACCCGATCTCCTGGTGCTGCACAGCCTGATCGATCAGCCGCGCGACCAGGGCTCGGTCTACCTCACGCATCCGGCCCTGAAGACGCTCTATCCGCCGTCACGGCGGATCGTCCTGCCCGGGCAGTACACGTTGTGCGGCGGGCCGGGCCTGATCGCCGGCCTCGATCATCTGGCCGACGCCATCGCGCGGCTGGCGCAGTTTGGCGAATAGCGAATAGTGACAGTGGGAAGGAGGGCTACAAGGCACTTCACTACTCAATGCTCGCTACTCACTATTCGCTACTCACTGCTCAAGCCAACGCGTCGGCATCCGAAACGTCCAGCAGCTCGCGCCCGCCGATCGCCACCAACCGGCCGGAATCGATGCGCACGATCGTGGTGGCGATGCGGCGCAGCTCGCCGGCGTGGTGGCTCACATAGACCATGGGCACGCCGGTCTCGTCCCGCAGCCGCTCGAGATAGGGCATGATTTCCGCCTTGCGGGCCGCATCGAGCGAAGCCAGCGGCTCGTCGAGCAGCAACAGTTGCGGGCGCATCAGCAGCGCCCGGCCGATGGCGACGCGCTGACGCTCGCCGCCCGATAGCGTGCCCGGCCGGCGGTCGATGAGATAGCGCAGGTCGAGCAGATCCACGATTCGCTCCCACTCGCGATGGTCGCGCTTGAGACCGCCCATGCGCCGGCCGTAGTCGAGATTGCGCCGCACGTTGAGGTGCGGGAACAGGCGTCCGTCCTGGAAAACATAGCCCATGCGGCGGTGGTGCGGCGGCACGTTCACCCCGGCCTTGAAGTCGAACAGGAGCCGGCCGTTGCACAGGATGCGACCGCGGTCGGGCTTGATCAGCCCGGCGATCATGTTGACGATCGAGGTCTTGCCCGAGCCCGAGGGGCCGAACAGCGCCGTTACGCGGCCGGCAGTTTCCAACCGGACCGCGATGGAGAACAGGCCGAGCTGTTTCTCGACGTCGATGTCGATCACCTCAGCCCCCATGCAATCGCGTGCCGGCGCGCCGCGCGAACCATTCGGACAGCACGAGCGCGGCGAGCGAGATCACGATCGCCACGATCACCAGGCGCAGCGCCGCGGCGTCGCCGCCCGGCACCTGGGTGAAGGTGTAGATCGCCGCCGAGATGGTCTGCGTCTCGCCTGGAATGTTGGAGACGAAAGTGATGGTCGCGCCGAACTCGCCGAGCGCCTTGGCGAAGCACAGCACCATGCCGGCGATCACGCCCGGCAGCGCCAGCGGCAAGGTCACGGTCAAGAAGATGCGAGGCCGGTTGGCGCCGAGCGTCGCGGCGGCATCCTCGAGCCGGCGGTCGACCGCCTCGATCGACAGCCGGATCGCCCGCACCAGCAGCGGAAACCCCATCACGCCGCAGGCGAGCGCGGCGCCGGTCCAGCGGAACGAGAGCACGAGGCCGACGGTGTCGGCGAGAAACGCGCCGATCGGCCCCTGGCGGCCGAACGAGACCAGCAGGAGATAGCCGGTGACGACCGGCGGCAGCACCAGCGGCAGATGGACCAGGCCGTCGAGCAGTGCCTTGCCCCAGAACGCTTTGCGCGCCAGCAGCCAGGCGATGACGAGCCCGAGCGGCAGCGCTGCCAGCGTGGCCACCAGGGCGACCCGCAGCGACAGTTCGATCGCGGTCCATTCATCGCGGGAAAGGTCGAGCACGGATTTAGGTCTTCACGAAGTCGGCCTGACCAGGAAGGTGAAGCCATAGGTCTCGAATATGGTCTTCGCCGGGTGCGACCGCAGGAAGGCGAGGTATTGCGCGGCTTCCGGCCGGGCGGCGGCGGTGAGCGCCACCGGATAGACGATGGCCGGATGGGAATCCGCCGGGAAGGTGCCCACGACCTTCACCTTCGGCTCCACCTTGGCGTCGGTTTCGTAAACGATCCCCAAGCCTGCTTCGCCGCGTGCGACCAGGATCAGGGCGGCGCGCACGTTCTCGGCAAAAGCGAATTTCTTCTCGGCCGGACCCCATGCGCCGAGCTTTTCCAGCGCGGCCCTGGCGTATTTGCCAACCGGTACGAAGCGCACATCGCCGATCACGATGCGCCCGTCGCCGGCGAGCGCGGCGAGATCGAAGCCGGGGCCGATCGCGACGCGGTCGATCTTCGCCTCCCGTGGCGCGATCAGCACCAGCTTGTTGCCGAGGAGATTGACCCGCGTGGCCTCCTGGATCAGCTTCTTTTGCGTTCCATAGTCCATCCAATCGAGGTCGGCCGACGCGAATACGTCGGCGGGCGCACCCTGCTCGATCTGCCGCATCAGGGCAGAGCTTGCTGCATAGCTGACGACCACCCTGATGCCGGTTTGCTTCGTAAAGGCGGCATTGATGTCGTCGACCGCATTCTTCAGCGATGCAGCGGCAAACACCGTGAGGGGCTTCTCCTGCGCTGCCGCCGGCAGCACGCCGGTGAGCGCTACGACGGCTGCGGCCGCAGCTATGGTCACGAAAGGCATCAGGCGCATCACGGTTCTCCGGCGCTGGCGGCTTGAATGAGCCGTCGCGTGACGAGCAGATGTTTGTGGATAGGACCGCCGCAGGACCGTCGTTCTGGGGCGTTGATCGGCGCGCTTACGGCGTGCCGAAGGTCGCCAGGATAGTACAAATCTTGCGTGACACGGTAAAGCCGATAGGCTCGCGTCTTCATTCGGGAGGACACGGATGGAGACAATCCTATCGATCTCCTGATCCCGCCTGTATTTTGGTCCAGACACGATGGCGTGCCGAGAGTGAGCGTGAGCGAAGCAGCAACGATCGAAGGCGAGTGCGACTACGTCATCGTCGGCGCGGGCTCGGCCGGCTGCGTGCTCGCCAATCGGCTGTCGGCTGATGTGAACTGCCGCGTGCTGGTGCTCGAGGCGGGCGGGCGCGACAACTGGATCTGGTACCACATCCCGGTCGGCTACCTGTTCGCCATCGGCAATCCGCGTTCCGACTGGATGTTTCGCACCGAGCCGGAGGAAGGCCTCAATGGCCGCAGCCTCGCCTATCCGCGCGGGAAGGTGATCGGCGGTTCGTCGGCCATCAATGCCATGATCTACATGCGCGGGCAGGCGGCCGACTACGACCACTGGCGCCAGCTCGGCCTTACCGGCTGGGGCTGGGACGACGTGCTGCCGTTCTTCAAGAAGCACGAGCATCATTTCCTCGGACAAAGCGATCACCACGCAGTGGGCGGCGAATGGCGCATCGAGCAGCCGCGCGTTCGCTGGGCGCTGCTGGAAGCCTTCCGCGAAGCGGCCGCGCAGGCCGGCATCGCGCCGATCGACGACTTCAACTGCGGCGACAACGAGGGCTCGTGCGTTTTCCATGTCAACCAGCGGCGCGGTCGCCGCTGGTCGGCGGCGCGCGGCTTCCTGAAGCCGGTGCTCGGCCGTTCCAACCTGCGCCTGGAAACCGGCGTCCTGGTCGAAGCGGTGGAGTTCGCCGACGGCCGCGCGGCCGCAGTGCGCTTTCGCCGCGATGGTCACGTGTTCAAGGCGCGCTGCCGCGGCGAGGTGATCCTGTCCGCCGGCGCCATAGGCTCGCCGCACATCCTCATGCTGTCGGGCGTCGGCCCTGCTGCGGCCTTGAGCGAACTCGGAATCCGCACCGTGCGCGACACGCCGGGCGTCGGCGCCAACCTGCAGGATCATCTGCAGCTGCGCCTCATCTATCAGGTGAGCGGCATCAAGACCCTCAACGAGACCTATCATTCGCCGCTCGGGCGCGCCTGGATGGGACTCGAATATGCGCTGTTTCGGCGCGGGCCGCTGACCATGGCGCCCTCGCAGCTCGGCCTGTTCACCCGCTCCGATGCAGGACGCGAGCGCGCCAACATCCAGTTCCACGTCCAGCCGCTCTCGCTCGACAAGTTCGGCGATCCACTGCACACGTTCCCGGCGCTGACCGCCAGCGTGTGCAATCTGCAGCCGACGAGCCGCGGCGTGGTGCGGCTGCGCTCCGCCGAGGCGGCCGACAAGCCCGTCATCAAGCCGAACTACCTGTCGACCGAGGACGACCGGCGCGTTGCGGCGAACTCGATCAGGATAACCCGCAGGATCGTGGCGCAGCCGGCGCTCGCGCCGTATCGGCCGGTCGAGCGGCTGCCCGGCAAGGGCGTGGCCGATGACGACGAGGCGGCCCTGACCAAGGCCGCGGGCGATATCGGCACCACCATTTTCCATCCGGTCGGCACCGCGAAGATGGGCCGCGACAGCGACCGAAACGCGGTCGTCGATCATCGCCTGCGCGTGATCGGGCTCGACCGGATTCGCGTCATCGATGCTTCCGTCATGCCGACCATCACCTCGGGCAACACCAATTCACCGACCATGATGATTGCCGAAAAGGGGGCCGCCATGGTCCGGGAGGATGCCGTTGCTAAAGCGTAGGCGATGCGGGACAGTGAGGGCGCAAGCGAGACCGTCGCCGCGCTCGCTATCCGCCGGGACTTGAGCGCTTTTTTCACCTTCGCGAGGGAGGAGGGTACCGATGAACCTGGTAGAGCGCGTGAAGGCGATCCTGCTGACGCCGAAGACCGAGTGGACGGTCATCGAAGCCGAGACGGGGGATGCCAATTACCTGTTCACCAACTATGTGGCGATGCTCGCCGCGGTGCCGGCGGTCGCGGCTTTCATCGGCTACGCGATCGCCGGACTGGGCATCGGGCGTGCGCTGATCTTCGGGATCTTTCTGTATGTGATCTACTGCGCGGCCTGGTACGTGGAAGCGTTGGTGATCGACGCCCTCGCACCGACCTTCGGCGGCCGGAAGGACCTGCCCAATGCGCTGAAGGTCTCGGCCTATTCCTCGACGGCCGCATGGCTGGCGGGAATTTTTCAATTGATCCCGCCGCTTTCCGTGCTGAGCATCGTCGGCCTGTACAGTCTGTATCTGCTGTGGCTGGGACTGCCGGCGCTGATGAAATCACCGCCCGACCGGGCTACCGGCTACACTGCCGCGGTCGTCGCCATCATGATCGCGATCATGTTCGTGGTCATCCTCATTCTCGGCATGTTCATCTCGCCGTTCTGATTCCTTCTTACCCAGCCGCATGGCGCGCAGCCCCATGGCGCGCAGCCCCATGGCGCGCAGCGAAATGCAGGATGTGCCTTGCCGGCAAGGCGAGCGCCCCGGATTGCGCTACGCTCTATCCGGGTTGCGGTGATGGCGTGGTCACGGTGCCACCAGCACCTGGCGGCAGGCGGGCGGAAGATCTGTCATGCGCAGCGGCGGCTTCGGCTTCGGCGGCACTGCCGGCGGCTTGGGATTGAGCACCGCGTCGGTGAACCACCAGTCGAGGTCGGCGCCGCAGCCCTCACCGTTTCCCGGCGGGTCCTGGGCCTGGCAATCCGGATTGTCGGCCGGGCAGCGCAGGCGGATATGAAAATGGTAATTGTGGCCATACATCGGGCGCACCTTGTACAGCCATCCGCGCTCGTGGCCGGCGTCGCGGCACAGCGCTTTCTTGATCGCCGCGTTGACGAAGATGCGTTCGACCTCCGGCTCCTTTGCGGCCGCCTTGATGATGGCGACGTGCTGCAGTGTCCAGACCTCGGGATCGACGTCCTTGCGGTCGGCGGCGACCACGTTGGTGGCGGACATCTCCTCGCGCTCTTCGCGCGTAAGCTCGCGGTCGGGCATGGGCGTGAGCCAGATGTCGGCGTCGAGCCCGACCTGATGGCTGGCATGGCCGGTCAACATGGGCCCGCCCCGCGCCTGCGACAGGTCGCCGACGAGGAGGCCGTTCCAGCCCACCGTCGGCGCTTTGTCGGCGAGGCGTTCAAGGAAGCGGATCAGCTTGGGATGTCCCCAGTTGCGATTGCGTGACAGCCGCATCACCTGCCAGGTCTCGCCGTTGATCGGCAGCGCAACCGCGCCGGCGAGGCAACCCTTGGCATAAAACCCGATGGAGCGCGCCTGCAGCGGCGCTGGCTTCGCCTTGCGGCCGAACAGCTGCTTGGCGGGCAGGGCCGGATCGTCCGGATTGGCCAGCGGCGGCAGCGGTTGCGGGTTTACGGTGCCCTTGTCCTGCGCCCGCGCGTCGCCGAAACCGGCCGACGCGAGCAGCATCAAGGCAAGAATCCAGGCGGTGGAAGTTCCTTTTTGTGGCATTGCGTGGCTCGTCTCCTGGCCCCGGCCGCAGCATGCAAAATGTGAGCGATTGCGCAAGTGTGGGAATTGTGAATCCGCCGGGATAGTCATGCCCGCGCCCGGAACGCAACCGCCTGGGCGCGGCGGCGATAGGCTTGCGCCAGGCGGGCAGGGCGGTCTCCGAGGAACAGGTCGTCGCTTCCGGCCAGCAGACGCTCCTCGATCGCTTCATGCGCCATGATGCGGCCGTCGACCAGGATGTGTCCGATGCGCAAGCCGCGGGCGACCAGCGCCGGCGCGACCAGGAGGCAGCGGTGACAATCGAGCGGCTCGCGCTCCGCGCACATGAGGCACGACCGGAAATGCCGGGTTGCGGCAATGACACGATCGATGCCGCCGCGGAATTCGCTCGTCCGGGCCATGGCCTCGTAGTCGGCCACGCCGTCGCGAAAAAGCCGAGGATCGCGCGGCCGTCCGCCCAGCGCCTCGCCCATGGGCATGAACGCGATGCTGGCCTGCTCCAGGTGGTTGCTGAGCCGGGTGGCGGAAAACCATGGATAGCGCCGCGAGAACGGTTGCGACCGCACGTCGATGAGGGCCGTTATGCCGGCTCCTGTCAGCAGCGCCACGAAACGGTCGATCGGGTGATTGGAATGGCCAATGGTGAAGATGTCGAACCGCGGCGTGGATTCCGGCGATGCGCTCATGGTCGATCCAAGCGCTGATTTCGGTTGCACCGCATCCCCTTTACAAGCCGCCATGTCTTTCGTCATCCTGGCTCAAGGCCACATGCGATCAAGTTGGATCGGATATGGCTCTGAATTGGTTTGAGTGCCGCATGTTCTTGTCGGCGAACCGGTACCCACTTCGCCGGAACATGCGCAAGATGCGGCGCAGTTCGGTGTTCGTCGAGGACCCAGGTGATGCGTCGTGGGTTGGTTGCGTTCGGTCTTGCGGTTGCGCTCCTCTGCATCCCGCCTTCAGCTAACGCCGGCGTGATCGTTCACATCGACAAGTCGCGCCTGCGGATGATCGTCTCGGTCGACGGGGCGGCGCGCTATAGCTGGCCCGTATCGACCGGGCGGCGCGGCTTCGGCACCCCGAGCGGCACGTTCTACCCCCAGCGGCTGGCACGCCGCTGGTTCTCGCGCCGGTACTACAATTCGCCGATGCCGCATTCGATCTTTTTCCACCGCGGCTATGCGATCCACGGCAGCTACGAGCTCCGGCGCCTGGGCGGGCCGGCTTCGCACGGCTGCGTGCGGCTGCATCCTATCCACGCCGCCACATTGTATGCGCTGGTTCAGAGGCACGGGACTGCCAGCACCCGGATCGTGGTCTCGGGAAGCGTTGTTGCGGCGCAAGCTCCCATGCGGGCGCGGCCGCGATGGCAAGCCGAGCCGGTCGAAAATCGCTATCGTCGGCCGTCCATTACTATTACGACGGTTACGACGATCGGTCCGGATGGAATTGAATTCTCGCTACTCGATCACGATCTCGCCGACCATGCCGTGATCGGCGTGGCTCTTGCCGCCCTTGTCCAGGATGCCGCAGCGCAGGTCGGTGACGCGACCGGTCGCCACCGGCACGAACCACCATTCCGCGGCTGCGCCGGGATAGACCTCGACCTCGCGGATCGCGCCCTTGAACTCGGCGAGGGTGACGACCTCACCCTCGCGCTCCTGCACGACCTGGACCTTGCGCGTGTAGATGAGCTGGGTGAATCCGTGCGAGGTGAAGTAGTGCGGATCGCTGCTCGCGTTCTTCAGCACGAGCCGGTAGAGCTTGCCGGTCTCGAATGTCAGCCGGTTCGGCACGAACGCGTGCTGTCCCGGCCTGCCGAGCTCGACCGTGACTTCGATCGGGCTCTGGCGCGACAGGTCACCGCCCGCCTCGGCTGTGGCGAGGGGCAGCACATGCGCAATTCCCCAGGCGAGCAAGGCGCAAATGAGCTGAAGACGCATCTTTCCTCTCCTTGAGGCCAAACCGCCGCCTTCAGAGCATATTGCTATTGCAAATTAATTGCAACTAGCCTTCGAATCGAAGGGCGCGGCTCAACGGCTTCGGGTCCCGAATTGACGGCCAGGTTGGCGTTGCCCACGATCCTTTCGCATCCAGGGACAGGAGCAGCCATGGCCGAATATCTGGAGCGGAGCGAATTGCAGGCGTCGCGCGCATTCTCTCCCGCCGTGATCACGCAAGGCGGCCGCATCGTCTGGCTCGCTGGGCAGACCGCCACGCGCGACGCGGCCGGCAACGACATCGCGGGACAATTCGAGGCGCAGGTGCGCACCGTGTTCGGTCTCATCGACCAGACGCTGAAGCGCGCCGGTGGCAGCCTCGCCGACATGGTGACCATGACCGTGTTCATCAGCGACCCGCGCCACGGCGATCGCTTCGTCGAACTGCGCAAGGGTTTCTTTCCGAATGGCAACTATCCAGCCAGCGCGCTCATCACGGTGTCGCATTTCGCCCGCCCCGGCATGCTGATCGAGATCCAGGGCGTCGCGGTGATCGGCGGCTGAGTTGCGTCGGGGCAGGGCGGCCGGATATTCAGAACGTCTGGCGGGGAGATTGTGATGCTCGACTATCTTCGTACGAATGCCAGCCAGATCCTCGACGGGCTGCTGTTCGGCCTCGGCGTTCTGGCGGTCTATCTCGGCGCGGTCTTCACCGGCGCGCTGGTGCGCTCGCTCGGCGGCGTCGGCAGCAAAGGGCTCACCTCCGCCGGCCGCTACATGCAAGGCTGGTTCTTCTATCTGCGCGGCGATGACCGCGACATCATCAACGTCACGATCAACATGATCGTGGACAACCACCTGAAGTTCGACACGCTGGTGGCCGACCGCAGGATGTGGCTCGTGTGGCCGAACGCCTATCGCGCGGCCATGATCCGGCGCGCGGCGCGGCGCACGACGCAGGACAATCCGGTCGTCCTGTTCCCGGACAAGCCGCCGCGGCCCAAGTCCTGGTTTGGACGCTTCTGTCATTGGTGCGGCGACCTCGTGCACGGCACCTTGGCGAGCGTAAACATCATCGAGAATGGCAAAGTGCGGCGCGTGCGCCTCACCCCCGAGAACGACTACAAGGCGACCTACGGTCCGCTGATCAGCCTCATCAGCGAGAAATGCTCCAACGACAACGCCATCGACCTCGCACTCGGCCGGCCGATGGAGGAGCATCGGTTCGTCATCGCGCTCACCTTCGAGAAGCTGCATGATCGGCGCGCCCGCCACTTGCGCGCCATGGTGATGTGGGAGCAGGCGCTGATGAGCCTGCCGGAGGAATGTCCGCGCGTCGATTTCGAGGAGCACAAGACCCGCTTCCGCACCCTCCAGGTGATCGCCCGGCAGTACCGCGCGAACCCGGAGCGCTTCGGCATCGTCAAGGTGTGGCGCCCGAAGAATGCGGCTTCACTCGCGCCGTGGTCGATGAGCGACCTGCTGCGGCCAGAGCGGCGTCACGCCGCCGAGTAGGCTTCACGGTGAAGTCGGCGCACTGAAAATGGCCATCGCGCCGATGATCTCGTTCTTGCTGTTGCGCAACAGCCGGCACAGTCCGGGAAACGGGGTCGCTCAGCCATCGCGTCTGCGGACCGGAAGGTCGAACGGCTGGCCCTCATACTGGGCAGAGCCGCTCGCCATGGCCGCCGGAATCCGGCCCAATGGCGGGCCCTGAAGTCGTCGGGCACGATCAGGTCGAGCGTCTGCCCAATCGCCGCATCCGCCGTATGGCCGAACAGCTGCTCTGCGCCGCGGCTCCACATTTGGATGATGCCCGACGCGTCGGCGATGACGATGG
>Ga0081538_10002794_pt1 | contig 16718 bp, 12 predicted proteins | sample TabmetS5T2R1_FD_71022 | JGI IMG/M metagenome (GOLD analysis project Ga0081538, IMG submission 71022) | Tabebuia heterophylla rhizosphere microbial communities from the University of Puerto Rico - S5T2R1 | ecosystem: Host-associated > Plants > Roots > Rhizosphere ... | reverse complement strand
CGGCTGGACGAGCACCCCGAGCTGCTGCCCGCCTACTTCGGCAACTACCTGCGGCTCGTCTACCTCGCCCAGACCGACACCCCGGCGCTGGTCCGCAAGGCCCGCGAGGCCGCCGCCTACCTGGGGCTCTCGCTGGAGGTCCGCCGCAGCGGCTACGGTGACCTGCGCCCGGCGCTGGAGCGCCAGGCCGCCGCGGCCCGTCTTGCGGAGCGCGAGGCCGTGGGAGGGGACCGCCGATGACCGACACCGTGGTGTCGTCGGCCACCCGGGAGGTCGTGATCGGCTTCGACCGCCCGTTCACCGTCATCGGCGAGCGGATCAACCCGACCGGCCGCCGCAGGCTGGCCGAGCAGATGGTGGCGGGCGACCTCTCCACGGTGGCCGCCGAGGCGGTCGCGCAGGCGGACGCCGGCGCGCACATGCTCGACGTCAACGCCGGCATCCCGCTCGCCGACGAGCCCGCCATCCTGGCGCAGGCGGTCCGGCTGGTGCAGTCGGTCACCGACGTGCCGCTGTGCATCGACTCCTCGATCGTGGAGGCGCTGGAGGCGGGGCTGGCCGTGTACCAGGGCAAGCCGCTGGTCAACTCCGTCACCGGCGAGGACGAGCAGCTCGAGCGGGTGCTGCCGCTGGTCGCCCGCCACGGCGCCGCGGTGGTGGCGATCAGCAACGACGAGTCCGGCATCTCCGAGGACCCCGACGTGCGCTTCGAGGTCGCCCGCAAGATCGTCGGGCGCGCCGCCGACCACGGCGTCGCCCGCGCCGACGTGGTGGTGGACCCCCTGGTGATGCCGATCGGCGCCATGGCGACCGCCGGCCGCCAGGTCTTCCACCTGGTGCGGCGGCTGCGGGAGGAGCTCGGCGTCAACACCACCTGCGGGGCCTCCAACGTCGCCTTCGGCCTGCCGAGCCGCCACGCGCTGTCGGCGGCGTTCCTGACCATGGCCGCGACCGCCGGGCTGACCTCCGCGATCACCAACCCGCTCAGCGAGGAGGTCCGCCGCGCGGTGGCGGCCGCCGACGTGCTGCTCGGCCACGACCGCGACTGCATGACCTGGATCGGCCGCTACCGCGACGGCGAGGCCGCCGGCGGCGACGGCGCGGCCGGGGCCGGCCGGCGGCGCGGCGGCCGCGAGGGCCGCCGCCGCGCCACGAGCGGGCCCCCGTGAGCGGGCAGGGCGGCCCCGTGCGGGTGGTGTTCGCCCCGTCGGGGCGGCGCGGGTCCTTCCCCGCCGGCACCAGCGTCCTGGACGCCGCGCGGGCGCTCGGCGTCGACCTCGACTCGGTCTGCGGCGGCCGCGGGATCTGCGGCCGCTGCCAGGTCACGGTGAGCGAGGGCACCCACGCCAAGCTCGGCATCCGCTCCAGCGCCAGCCACCTGACGCCGTTCAGCGAGCCGGAGGGCCGCTACCGCGCCCGCAGCGGGCTCGCGCCGGAGCGGCGGCTGGGCTGCCACGCGCGCCTGCTCGGCGACCTGGTCGTCGACGTGCCGCCCGACAGCCAGCTGCACCGGCAGGTGGTCCGCAAGCAGGCCGAGGCGCGCGACATCGAGCTGGACCCGGTGGTGCGCCTGCACCACGTCGAGGTCGAGCCGCCGACGCTCGGCTCGCAGGGCAGCGACCTGGCGCGGCTGCTGCAGGCGCTGGAGCGCGAGTGGGCGCTGGCCGGCCTGGACGCCGACCCGCACGTCGTGCGCGGGCTCCAGAGCGCGCTCCGGGCGGGGGGGTGGGCGGTGACCGTGGCGGTCCACGACGGCGCCACGCTCACCGCGGTGTGGCCGGGCTTCCGCGACGTCGCCCTCGGGATCGCCTTCGACGTCGGCTCGACCACCGTCGCCGGGCACCTCTGCGACCTCCGCAGCGGCGAGCTGCTGGCCAGCGCCGGCGCGATGAACCCCCAGATCCGCTTCGGCGAGGACCTGATGAGCCGGGTCAGCTACGTGATGCTGCACCCCGGCTCGGCCGGCACCCTCGCCCAGGCCGTGCGGGGCTGCCTGAACGGCCTGGTCGCGGAGCTGACCGGCGCGGCGGGGTGCCAGCCCGCCGACGTGCTGGAGGTGACCCTGGTCGGCAACCCGGTCATGCACCACCTGGCGCTCGGCATCGACCCGACCGAGCTGGGCGGCGCACCGTTCGCGCTGGCCACCGACCGGGCGCTGCGGCTGCGCGCCGCCGGCGACCTGGACCTCGGCGTGCACCCCGGCGCGCGCGCCTACGTGCTGCCGTGCGTCGCCGGGCACGTCGGCGCCGACGCCGCCGGGGTGCTGCTGGCCGAGGCGCCGCAGGAGCGGGAGGACGTCTCGCTGCTGGTGGACGTCGGCACCAACGCCGAGATCGTGCTCGGCAACCGCGAGCGGCTGCTGGCCGCCTCCAGCCCCACCGGCCCGGCGTTCGAGGGGGCGCAGATCTCCGGCGGGCAGCGCGCCGCGCCCGGCGCGGTGGAACGCGTCCGCGTCGACCCCGCCACCCTGGAGCCCCGCGTCCGGGTGATCGGGACCGCCGCGTGGTCGGACGAGCCCGCCTTCGCCGGCACCACCGTCACCGGGATCTGCGGCTCCGGGATCGTCGAGGCCGTCGCCGAGCTCTACCTGGCGGGGGTCCTCACCGCCGACGGCGTGGTCGACGGGTCGCTGGCGGCACGGTCGCCGCGGGTGGTCCCCGACGGCCGCACCTTCGCCTACCTGCTGCACGACGGCACCGCGCAGGGCGGCCCGCGGCTGCTGGTCACCCAGAACGACGTCCGCCAGATCCAGCTCGCCAAGGCCGCGCTGGCTGCCGGCTGCCGGCTGCTGATGGACCGCCTCGGCGTGGAGGCGGTGGACCGCGTCCGGCTCGCCGGGGCGTTCGGCGCCCACATCGACCCGGTGCACGCGCTGGTGCTCGGGATGGTCCCCGACTGCGACCCCGCGGCGGTCTCCAGCGCCGGCAACGCCGCCGGGACCGGCGCGCGCATCGCGCTGCTGAACCGGCGCGCCCGCGAGGAGGTCGAGGCCGTGGTGCGCCGCGTGGAGAAGGTCGAGACGGCCGTGGAGCCGCGGTTCCAGGAGCACTTCGTCGCCGCCATGGCGATCCCGCACGCCAGCGACCCCTACCGTCGGCTCGGGCTGGCGGTGCCGCTGCCGCCTCCGGGCCGCGGCGCCGGCCGCCCGCGGCGCCGCCGGGCCGGCCCGCGCGCGCCCGGCACCCAGTCCTCCGCCCCCAGGAGCGCGACATGAGCACCGACACCGGACCACGGGGCCGCCGCAGCGGCGGCCGCGAGGCGCGCCGCAGCGCGCGGCTGCACGCGGTCGCCGAGAAGGTCCCCTTCATCACCCGCACGATGACGCCGCTGGAGGTCCTCTCCACCGAGGGCCTGGAGCTGGTCGAGCACAACGCCGACACCATCCTGGAGCGGGTCGGCGTCGACTTCCGCGACCCGGACGCGCTGGCCACCCTGAAGGCGGGCGGCGCCGAGGTGGACGGGGAGCGGGTGCGGTTCCCCCGCGGCATGGCGCGCTCGCTGGTGCAGGCGACCGCCCCGCGCGAGTTCACCCAGCACGCCCGCAACCCCGCCAACGACGTGCGGCTCGGCGGCGACGCCACGGTGTTCGCGCCGGCCTACGGCTCGCCGTTCGTGCGCGACCTCGACGGCGGGCGGCGCTACGGCACCATCGAGGACTTCCGCAACTTCGTGAAGCTGGCCTACCTCTCGCCGTACCTGCACCACAGCGGCGGGACCGTCTGCGAGCCGGTCGACCTGCCGGTGAACAAGCGGCACCTCGACATGGTCTACGCCCACATGCGGCTGTCCGACAAGCCGTTCATGGGCTCGGTCACCCACCCCGACCGCGCCAGCGACACCGTCGCGCTGGCCAGGATCCTGTTCGGCGCCGACCGGCTGGAGCGCGACTGCGTGCTCCTCAGCCTGATCAACGCGAACTCGCCGCTGGTGTGGGACGCCACCATGCTCGGCGCCGCCAGGGTCTACGCCGAGGCCAACCAGGCGGTGCTGATGACGCCGTTCATCCTCGCCGGCGCGATGAGCCCGGCGACCACCGCCGGCACCATCACCCAGACCCTCGCCGAGGCGCTGGCCGGCATGGCCTACGTGCAGCTGGTCCGACCCGGCGCGCCGGTGGTGTTCGGCTCCTTCGCCTCCTCGATGTCGATGCAGTCCGGGGCGCCGACCTTCGGCACGCCCGAGCCGGCGCTGGTGCTGTACGTCCTGGCGGCCTGCGCCCGGCGGCTCGGGGTGCCGTTCCGCAGCGGCGGCGCGCTGACCGCCTCCAAGGTCCCCGACGCCCAGGCCGCCTACGAGTCGGCCAACACCATGCAGCCCACCCTGCTGGCCGGCGTGCACTTCGTGCTGCACACCGCCGGGTGGCTGGAGGGCGGCCTCACCATGGGCTACGAGAAGTTCGTGCTCGACGCCGACCAGGCGGGCGCCTGGCACGCGTTCGCCAGGGGCGTGGACCTTTCGGAGAACGGCCAGGCGCTGGACGCGATCCTCGGCAACGGCCCCGGGCAGCACTACCTCGGCTCGGCGCACACCCTGGCGAACTTCGAGACGGCCTTCTACCGCTCCTCGGCCGCCGACAACAACTCCTTCGAGCAGTGGGAGCTGGAGGGCTCCCTCGACGCGGCCGCGCGGGCCAACGCGGCGTGGAAGCGGACGCTCGCCGGCTACCAGCCGCCGCCGATCGACGACGCGGTCGACCAGGAGCTGCGCGAGTGGGTCGAGCGGCGCAAGGCGTCGTTCCCCGACGCCAACGTCTGAGCGGCCGATGGAGCCGACGGGCCTGGGCGAGCTGGTCCGCGCCGCCGGCGGCGGCGACCAGCGGGCCTGGGAGGCGCTGGTCGGCCGCTTCAGCGGGCTGGTCTGGTCGGTCGCCCGCGCCCACGGGCTGAGCCGCGCCGACGCCGCCGACGTCAGCCAGACCGCCTGGCTGCGGCTGGTCGAGCACCTGCACCGCCTGCGCGACCCCGAACGGGTCGGCACCTGGCTGGCCTCCACCGCCAGGCACGAGGCGCTGCGCACCCTGCGCCGGGGCCGCCGCCAGGTCCCGGTCGGCGACGACGCCGAGCTGGAGGGCGCCGGATCGCCGGCGGAGTCGCCCGAGGCCTCGGCGCTGGCGTCGGAGCGCAACGACCTGCTGTGGCGGGCGTTCGCGGAGCTGCCGCAGCGCTGCCAGCAGCTGCTGCGGGTGCTGATGGCCGACCCGGCCCCCAGCTACCAGCAGGTGGCGGTGGCGCTGGAGATGCCGATCGGCAGCATCGGCCCGACCAGGGGCCGCTGCCTGGACCGCCTGCGCCAGCTGTCCGCCCTGTAGGAGCTGGCGACGGCGCCGCGCCTCAACGGGCACCCGCCATCTCTGGTCGAGGGTCGAAGCCGCCCGCGCTGGTGCGCAGCAGCGGCCGAGCGGTGACCAGCCAAACCGCGACGGTGGCAAGGGCACAGGTCGCCATGGCGGCGCGCACACCAAGCGCGTTCCCGACCAGGCCGGCCAGGGCCGCCCCCAGCGGAAGCGCTCCCCAGCAGAGGAAGCGGTGCACGGCGATGACCCGGCCCAGCATCTCGTCGGGGGTGAGCAGTTGCCGCAGCGACACCGCCACGACGTTGGCCAGGGTGACCACGAAGCCGAAGGCGACCATGGCGGCGGCGGTGACGAGCACGTTCGGCCTTGCGGCGGTGACGGCGAAGCAAGTGCAGACCGCGGGCGCCGTGAGCACCACGAGCCGACGACGATCGCTCCCCGCCGTGACCTTGTCGGCCACCACGCCCGCGGCCACCGACCCCGCGGCGCCGACCGCGATCAGGTAGCCATAGCCTGCCGGTCCGAGCGACAGCTCACGCTGGGCGAAGAGCACCAGGATCGCGTAGAAGCCCCCCGCCCCCAGGTTGACGGCCACCGCCATCAGCGTGAGCGAGCGAACCAGCGCCTGGCTCCGGAACCAGCGGAAGCCCTCCAGCAGCTCCTTCCCGATCGAGGAGTGCTCGCGGGCGTCTCCGGTCGATGCAGGCAACCTGGCCGCCAGGCCACGGGCGACCACCAGCAGGAGCACCGCAGAGCCAAGGAACGATGCCGCGTCGAAGGCGAAGGGGAGGGCGGCACCGACGGCGAAGAGCATGCCGCCAAGCGCCGGACCGGCGAATTCGAGGGCGGCGATCTCCGCCGCGATCAGCCGCCCGTTGGCCCACTGCAGGCGCCGGCGATCGACGATCGCCGGCAGGACGGCGTTGGCTGCGACGTCGTACAGCACCTCGCAGGTGCTGAGCAGGAATACCAGCAACACCAGGGACGGGATCGTGAGCCGTCCACCGGCCACGGCCGCAACGACGGCACCTCCGACCACCGCGCGGGCCAGCTGCACCAGGGCCATCAACCGCGCCCGCTGCACGCGGTCGACGATGACGCCGGCCACCAGGCCGAACAGCAGCCATGGCAGGCCGACTGCCCCCGAGACCCAGGCGACGTCGGCCGGCGAGGACGACAGTGAGGCGGCGAGCAGCGGCAGTGCGGCGAACCGCACCCCGTCGCCCAGGTAGGAGGCGGTGGCAGAGGACCAGTAGAGCCCGAACCGGCTCACCGTGCGGTGGCGTCGTGCCTACTCGTCGTGGGTCAGGGCCGAGGGCTGCGCGAGGATCCGGCCGGCCTCCCCGGCTGGCCGGGCCGCGCGTCCCAGGAAGGCAACCGCTTCCGACCCGCGCGCCCCTTCACCCATGACGGCTGCGACCTGACCCGCCACCTGGGGCGCCGCGAACGAGGTGCCCGACCAGGCGGCGTACGCGCCGGTGTGCTCGATCGTGTCCCCGGTCCGCGAGACCCTGGTGCCCTGCACGTAGGTGCTGACGACGCCGTCCGCAGGGACCGAGAAGTCCACCCAGTGGCCGCGGTTGGAGTACCGCGCGGGACGCTGGCCGTCGAGGGCTCCGACCGACAGCACCATCTTGTGCGCCGCCGGCCACGCCGGCACGGTCGAGCCGTCGTTGCCCGCAGCGGCGACGATGACGATGTCGGGGTGCCGTTCGCGCATTGCCTCGACCGCGGCGCGCAGCGCGACCGGCGCCAGGGCCTCAGCGGCGAGGCAGGCCAGCGACAGGTTCACCACGTGCGGCGGCGCCGGGCTGTCCGCGAGGTCGAACAGCGCCTCGGCGGCGGCGAACTCGGTGCCGACACCGTCGCTGTCGAGCGCCCTGACGGCGGTCACCTCGCACGCGGGGGCCAGCTGCCGGACGATGCCCGCCACGAAGGTCCCGTGCCCCGCGGCGTCATCCAGGAAGCCGTCCGGGGCCGGGACGCTGTCGAGCAGGTCGCGGTTCCCACCCGGACCGTCGCTGACCGCGATGCCCTCGAGCCACCCGGTCGACGCCTCCGCGGCGCCACGGTCGATCCCGGTGTCGACGATCGCGACCCGCACGCCGCTGCCGCGCTGGTCGCCCGCCGGACGGTTCCCAGGATCCACCCGCGTGGGCTGCGGCGCGGCGATCCCCAGGGCGCCCTTGGCGACCGGGCCCGCCGCGGTGACGTAGTTCGGAGCTGCCGCGACGCCGAGGGCCCGCAGCGCCTGGCACACCGATGCGACCTCGGCGGCGTCCGCGGTCGGGCGCCGGAGGCGCAGGACCGGACCCGCGCTCGACAGGCTGCGGTAGCCGAGCCGCTCGAGCAGCCGGGCCCCGTTGCCGTGGTCAGGGTCGACGATCAGGACCTCGCCGTGCGCGATCAGCGCCGAGGGCCCCGCGTCGCCGTCCAGGCGCTGCACGGCCACCCTGGTCGAGCTGGCACCCGACTCCTCCGCCAGCTCCCTGCGCTTCGCCAGGACGCTGGCGACGACGCGGTCGCGGAGGCGTCCGTCGCCCGCCAGCGTCGCCAGCTCGCCGTGTTGGTGCGTTGCCGCAGCGGGGTCGAAGACGAGCCCTGCCAGTCCAGCCCGAGCCATGGTGAGCTCCACGTCAGAAGCCCCCTCCCACGAAGAGTTCCGGCGGCCGTTCGGCCTACTGAACCGCCCCGCCACGTGCGTCAGGGTGGCGACCTGTACGACGGGAGGCGGCTGCGCGAGTATTGACCCCCGCCGCCGCCCCGGTCGAGGCGGGATCGGCGGCAGAATCGGAGGCAGTTCAGCGGGAGGGCAGGTGGCAGGCCACGGCGACGCGCCCTTCGCCTCCGCCACCCGATCGGACCCGGGCCAGTTCATCCGCCGGCATCGGCAGCTGTCCGGGTGGACCCAGGAAGAGCTGGCCCACCGGGCCGGCATCAGCGTCCGTGCCATCCGCGACCTGGAGGCCGGCCGGGTACGCCGCCCGCACGGTCAGACGATCAGGACGCTCACCGAGGCGCTCGGCCTGACCGACGCATCCCGCAGGGAGCTCGACTCGATCATTCGCACCGGCCGGCGGGCCGCCGGGAGCACGGTGGCGGCGGACGGCCTCGGCAGCCCCTGCCAGCTACCGCGCGACGTCGACGACTTCACGGGACGGTCGGAGGCGATCGCCTCGGTACGGGACCACCTCGCCACCGCGTGCGGCGACGAGCCGGTCTCGGTCCCGGTGTGTGCGGTGGCGGGCATGGCCGGCGTCGGCAAGACGACGCTGGCGGTCCACGTGGCCCACCAGATGCGCAAGCTGTTCCACGACGGCCAGTACTTCGTCGACCTGCGCGGGTTGAGCGCGAGGCCGCTGCATCCCGGGGAGGTGCTCGAGGGGTTCCTGCGCGCGTTGGACGTCGACGGTGCCGGCATCCCCGAGCAGGTGGACCAGCGCGCCACCCTCTGGCGGACCCGCCTTGCCGGACGGCGGGTCCTCATCGTGCTGGACGACGCCGCGACGGAGGAGCAGGTCAGACCGGTGCTGCCGGGCACCCCTGGCTGTGGGGTGCTGATCACGAGCCGGGCCCGCCTGGCGGGGTTGGACGGAGTCAAGCTCATCGGCCTCGACGTCCTCCCCACCGGCGAGGCGATCCAGCTGCTCGGCCGCATCGCCGGACCAGAACGGATCAGCTCCCAGCAGGACGCGACCGCGGCGGTGTTGCGGTTCTGCGCGGGCCTTCCGCTTGCCGTCCGCCTTGCCGGGGCCCGCCTTGCCGCCAGGCCACACTGGCCCGTGCAACGACTCGTCGACCTGCTTGCCGACGAGCACCGGCGCCTCGACGAGCTGGCCGTCGGCGGCCGGGAGGTACGAGCCAGCGTGGCGTTGAGCTACCGCTCGCTGGGCGACCGGGAGCGGCGCGCGTTCCGCCTGCTCGGGCTGCTCGAGGCGACCGACTTCACCCCGTGGAAGGCGGCGGCGCTGCTCGGCGCCACGGTCACCGACACCGGCGAGACGCTGGAGCAGATCGTGGACGCCCAGCTGCTCCAGGCGCTGCCCAGCCACGCGGACCACGTCCGGTACCGGCTGCACGACCTGGTGCACATCTTCGCCCGTGAGCGCCTCGAGGACCGCGGCGGCGAGCTACCCGGCGCCGAAGCAGACGAAGCCGGCGGAGACCGCGGGGTCCCCGGCCCACTCGGCCTGGGCCCTGGCGAGGGCGAGCGCGGGGGGGAGGCCGGCCTGGAGCCCCCCGTGGAGGGCGAGCATCAGCTCCTTGGTGGCGGCGTCGGGCACCGGGATCACGGACGCCACCAGGGTGGTCATGCCCAGGGCGAAGAGGGCGGCGGCGAGCCCCATGAGCTCGTCGCCCGGCCGCACCCCTGACAGGCCGGAGTCGCAGGCCGACAGCACCAGCCGCCGCGGCGCCCGCGCAAGCCCCTCAAGGTCGTAGACGGTCAGCGGCCCGTCGGCCAGCTGCAGCGAGGAGAACAGCGGGTTGTCGACCCGGAAGGCGCCGTGCGCGGCGACGTGGGCGAGCCCCGCGCCGCCGAGGGCGGCGCCGACCGCCGCGACGGTGGCCGCCCCACCGGCGAGGCAGGTGGCCTCCGGGTAGCGGCCGGCGAGGGCCGCCACCTCGCCGGCCGCGCCCGGCAGGCCGGGCCCCTCCACGATCACCACCCGCCCGTGCCGGGGAGGCGGCGCCGCCGAGGCCGCGCGCCGCCACAGGGCCGCCGACGGGGCGACGCTCAGCGGCCGGCCCGCCAGCGACGGCAGCACCGACCACGGCAGCGCGTGCAGCACCCCGGTAGGCACCAGCACCAGCGGCCGCTCCGCGCCCAGGCGCGCCCGGAGCGGGCCGACGAGCAGGTCGTCGAGCCCGCCTGCCGCGTGGGCGACGGCCTGCCCGGCGGCGTCCAGCGACGCCGTCGACCCGTGCGCGAACGCCAGGCGGCGTAGCCCGAAGCGGAGCCCCGCGAACTCGCGAGCCACCTCCCGCAGGTCGCCGAGGCGGTGCAGCGACAGCCGCCCGGCGACCAGGACGACCGCGTGCAGCTGGCCGTCCAGCTCGACGACCTCGACCATTGCCCGTTCGCCGAGCAGCACGGCCAGCTCGGCGACGTCCGGCGGTTGCGGGAGGGCGTAGGCGTCGCCGGCGCCGTGGCGGGCCCGGTGCTGCACGCCCCGCTCGAGGGCGGCCTGGCGGCGACGCAGCGCGGCGGTGTCGCGGCCGGCCAGCGCGGCCTGCTCGATCTGGCCCACCACCTGCCGCAGCTCCGCCAGGGCGTCCTCCAGGGCGGTGTCGCCCGACGGCCGCACCGGGCGGAGCCGCAGCGCGCCGGCCCGCCACCGCTCCGCCCAGGCCAGCACCCGGTCGGCGCGGCCCTCTTCCAGGGCGAGGCGGAGGCCGAGCCGGGCCAGGTCGCGGGCGTGGGCGGAGGCGTGGACGCGCAGCTCGGTGGCTCCCAGCGCGCCCCGAAAGGCGTACAGGACCCGCATGCCGGCGCGGAGGGCCGACTCGGCGCCGCGGCGGTCCCCGCCGGCCAGCCGCACCAGCGCCTCGGCGTGCCAGGCGCGGGAGCGGAGGTCGACCGGGCCGCGGCGTCGCGCCCGCGCCGCGCTGGCCAGCTCGCCGCGGGCCTCCTCGAGGCGGCCGAGCTCCAGGGCCAGCTGGGCGGCGATCAGGCGGGCGTCGAGGGCCGGCACGACCCAGCCGGCGTCCGCCAGGCCGGCGGCCGCGCGCCGCGCGGCGGCGAGCAGCGCCCGGGACCGCTCGCCGCCGATCCACGCCGCCCGCAGCGCCGCGTAGCGGGCGACCGCCACCCAGCGGGACCGGCGCTGGCGGGCGAACGCCAGCCGCGCCCGGTCGGCCTCCGCCCTGGCGGTGCCAGGGTCGCCGTCACGCAGGGCGGCCTCCGACAGCAGCAGCCGCGCCTCGGCCAAGAACAAGGCCTTGCCGAGGCCGGCCAGGTGGTGGACAGCCTCCTCGGCCGCCTGCCGTGCCTCCACGACCAACCCGGCCGGGAGCAGCGCCTCGCAGCGGTCGCGCAGCCCCACCGCATCCACGATCCCGTTGGCCCGGAACCAGGCGTCGGCACGGTCGAACCAGGCGAGCGCGGCCGGCAGGTCACCGCGAAGCGCCGCCACGTACCCGAGGTTCTGCCTGGTCGTCGCCGCCAAACGGTCCATGCCCAACGCCGCCGCGAGCTGCTCCACCCGGCGAAGGTCGGCACCGGCCGCGACCAGCGCCCTACGGGACGAGTACAGCATGGCGCGGTTGTTGAGCACCTTGGCCTCGTACAGCACGTCGCCGGCCCGGCGCAGGACGGGCAGGGCCCGCCGGTACAGCTCCAGCGCCGCTTCCAGCTGCCCTTGGACGTGCAAGATGACGGCACGCTGCGCGTACAGGCGCCCGAGGTCGCCGCCCCGTAGGGCGGACTCTGCCCGGTCCGTCTCGCGCATCGCGCCGGTGGGGTCACCGAGCGAGAGCAGCACGCTGGCGAGCACGAGCCGGGCCCTGGCGGCATCCACCGCAAGGCCCGCCCGCTCCGCGACCTGGAGCGCCCGGCGGACGTGGCGCAGGGCCGTTTGCAGGTCGTCCAGCTCCTTGGCGGCGCTGCCGAGGGCCAGCTCGGCGGTCGACAGCGTCCTGGGGTCGCGGTCGGTTCGAGCCTGACGGCGGGCCTCCAGCCCGAGCGCCCGTGCCCGCTCCGGGTCCTGGGGGGCCAGCGCCAGCGCCCTGGCGGCGGCGTTCCCGGAAGTCACGGCGGACCGGGTCGGGACGGAGACGAATGCGAACGCGGCATGGCCCCACCATGCACGCTCGCCGAGCATCCGTCACGGGCCTTCTGAGGCGGTACGGGCGGCTTGTCCATGACGTCCAGACGGCGGGAGGATGCGCCGGCGAGGATGCGCCGGCGAGGAGTATCAGGGCGAGCCCTCGGCGCTCAACCCGGGGACGGGTCTCGTAAGGAGGCAGCCATGGTTCGGGGTCATGACAACCACCACGATCACGACGACGGGCACGGGGGATGGTGGCCACGCTACGTCGCGCACCACGGTGACGACCACTACCACTACATGCGGACCCACCTCATCGTCACCGAGGACGAACTCCGGCGGGTCGAACGACTGCTGCAGGGCAGGGTCCGCATCGAGGATCAGCACCACGACCCGAGGCTCGGCCTGGTCCTGCTGGACCTGGACGAGCACGACGTCGAGCACCGGCCGGTGCCGGGACTGGTAGACGAGCTCCACGAGGGCTGGGAGCAGGAGGTCGTGCCGCAGGTGGTCCCCAACCACGTGTTCGGTCCCTGCTCGCACCTGCACCTGAACGGCTCGTCACCGGAACCGACCGACTGGGCCCCAGAAGCCCTCCCGCCCTTGGACCAGCCCGGCCAGCCCGGCGAGGGCGTGACGGTCGCCCTGCTCGACACCGGCTTCGACGAGGACAAGGAGAACTCCTGGTTCGGCGGGCGCGTCACCGGCGACGCCGAGGCGCCGATCACCGACGGCTTTCGCCGGCTCCTCCCCAACGCCGGCCACGGCACCTTCGTGGCGGGCGTCATCGCGCGGCACGCGCCCGGCGCCCGGGTCCTCGTGAAGCGGGTGTTCGACGACCACGGGATCGTCGACGACTGGACGGCCGCCACGACCCTCGCCAACCTCGCCGACGCCGAGCAGACCGTGCACATCGTCAACATGTCCATCGGCGCCTTCGCGCGGCGCGACCGCGGCATGCTCGCCTGCGACCGGGCGATCGGCTACGCCAAGTACCGGCGGCCGGACCTCGCGCTGATCGCCGCCGCCGGCAACGAGCGGCAGGACCGGCCGTGCTTCCCAGCCGCGGACAAGCGGGTCTTCGGCGTCGCGTCGGTCGAGCAAGTCGCCGAGGACCTCTGGCGCCGCGCCAGGTTCAGCAACTACGGCTGGTGGGTGGACGCCTGCGCGCCAGGGACGAACCTGCTCAGCACCTTCCTGGACTACGAGGGCCCGGTGGTCCCCTTCCACGAACTGGACGAGCAGTTCGTGATGGACGACCTGCACGACGAGTGCGGCGCGCTGCTCGCCGACGCCAGCGAGCTCAAGACCCTGACCTTCAAGCGCACCGCGCGCTGGAGCGGCACGTCGTTCTCGGCGCCGCTGGTCGCGGCCGCGCTCGCCAAGCGGGCGGGGGCGGAGCTGGCGCTGGGCCAGCCGACGGCGGCGGCCATGGCCGCCGCCGTCGGCGAGGTCCTCACCGCTCCCGGCCTGCGCCGCCTGCACAACCTCGGGACCCTCGTCGACCCGATGCCCTACGCCTGAATTGAGGCCTGACGCCATGCAGCGCGAGGTCCGCAAGACCGTCTCGGTCGTCTTCTCCGACGTCGCCGGGTCGACGGCGCTCGCCGAGCAGCTCGACCCGGAGTCGTTGCGGCGGGCGATGACCCGCTACTTCGAGGTCGCCAGGCTGGTGCACCAGCGCCACGGCGGCGTGGTCGAGAAGTTCATCGGCGACGCGGTCATGGCGGTGTTCGGCATCCCGCACCTGCACGAGGACGACGCCCTGCGCGCGGTCCGCGCCGCCTTCCAGCTGCGCCAGGAGGTCGCCGCGCTCAACCGCGAGCTGGAGCGGGAGCTGGGCGTGGCCCTCCACGTCCGCACCGCCGTCAACACCGGCCTGGTGCTCGCCGGCGACGAGCAGGAGGGCCACGGCTTCGTCGGCGGGGAGACCGTCAACGTGGCGGCCCGCCTGGAGCGGGTGGCCGGCGCGGGCGAGGTGCTGCTCGGCGAGGCGACCCACCGGCTGGTCGCCGACGCCGTCCAGGTGGTGCCCGTGGAACCCTTCGTGCCCCGCGGCAAGACCGCCCCGGTCGCCGCGTTCCGCCTGGTCGGGGTCACGGCGGGCGCGGCGGGCCTGGCGCGGCGGATGGACGCCCCGCTGGTCGGCCGCGGCCGCGAGCTCGCCGCCCTGGACGCCGCGCTCGACCGGGCAGCCGGCGGGCCGGCCAGCGAGCTGGTGACGGTGGTCGGCGACGCCGGGGTGGGGAAGTCGCGGCTGCTGCACGCGTTCGCCGACCGCGTGGGCGGGCGGGCGCTGGTGCTGTTCGGCCGCTGCCCGTCCCACGGCGGGTCCGCCACCGCGGAGGTCGTCGGCCAGCTCGCCGCCCAGGCGACCGCCGCGACCGGCCGGCCACCCGCCTGGCCGCCTCGTGCCAGGTCCGGCGGCGGGTCCGACCCGCAGGCGCTGTTCCGCGCCGTGCGCCTGCTGCTGGAGACCCTGGCGAGCGCCCGCCCGGTGGTGGTGGTCGTCGACGACGCCCACCTGGCCGAGCAGCAGCTGCTGGACCTGGTCGACTACCTGCACGCCTTCACCGGCGAGTCCGCCGTGCTGCTGGTGCTGGCGGCCCGCCGGGAGCTGCTGGCGCGCCGGGGCGGCTGGGACGCTCGCGCGGCCGGCGGCGTGCTCGACCTCGAGCCGCTCACCGAGGTCGAGGCCGCCGAGCTCGCCGCCAGCCTGCACGGGCCAGGCCGGCTGCCCGCCGGCGCGGCGCGGCAGGTCGCCGCCTGGGCCGAGGGCAACCCGCTGTTCGTCGAGCAGGTCCTGCGCCAGGTCACCGAGCCGCACGGCCCCGGTTCGCGGTGGACCGGCGACCTCGGGCCGGTGCCGCCCGCCGTCGAGGCCCTGGTCGCCGTCGAGCTGGACCGCCTCACCGCCGAGGAACGCGCCGTGCTGGAGCTGGCCAGCGTGGTCGGCCGGGTGTTCGACTGGGCGTCGGTGGCCGCGCTGGCGCCGCCGCGGCTGCGCCCCCGGGTGGGCGGGGTGCTGCTGGCGCTCGCCCGGCGCGGCCTGGTGCGGGCGGCCCGCCGCCGCGGGGACGCCTTCAGCTTCCGCCACCGCCTCCTGCGCGACGCCGCCTACCAGGCGATCCCCAAACGAGAGCGGGCCATCCTGCACGTCCGGGCCGCCGAGCACCTCGCCGAGGCGGTCAACGCGCCCGCCGAGGACGACGAGGCGGTCGGCCGGCACCTCGGGCAGGCCTACCGCTACCTGGCCCAGCTGGCCGGCGACGAGCCGGTGCCGCCGACCCCGGCGGTCCGCCCGCCGGGACGGGTGCCGGTGAAGGCGTCGGCGTGACCGCGGTCGCCGTCCGGGCCCTCCTCGTCCGCTGTGGTACGGTTTTCGCCCCTACCGCAACGGCGAGGAAGGCATCGATGGGTGCCAACATCGACGTGCGCGACCTCGCCCGGGCAGCAGCCGCCGGAGACCCGCATGGTTGGGACGGGCTGGTCGAGCGCTTCAGCGGGCTGGTGTGGTCCACCACCCGGGCATACGGCCTCAGCCCGGGCGACGGCGCCGACGCGGCGCAGACGACCTGGCTGCGGTTGGCCGAGCAGCTCGGCCGCCTCCAGGACCAGTACGAGCAGCTCGGCGTGTGGCTGGCCGCCACCGCCAGGCGCGAGAGCCTGCGCCTGATGGCCGCGGCGCGGGCGGCCACCGCCACCAGCCCGCCGCCGCCGGCGCCGGACGCCGAGGCGGCCGCCGAGCCGCCCGGCCGCGAGGCCCTGCTCTGGCGGGTCGTGCGGGAGCTCCCCGAGCACTGCCGGCGGCTGCTGCGGGTCCTGCTCACCGTGCCGCCGCCCAGCCACGAGGAGGTCTCCGCCGCGCTCGACCTGCCCCTGGAGCGCATCGCCGCGGCGCGGGACGCCTGCTTCCGGGAATTCCGCCTCCAAATGGCCACGATCGGTATCAGGACGGAAGTAGAGGACTCTTGAGAAAAAGCACTTGACAGGAGACGACGCCCTCCATGAGTCCTGACACCAACGAGACACCCGATCTGGTCGGCCCCGAGGACCAGGCGCTGCTGGAGGAGCTGCGCGGCGCGGCGCGCCGCTTCGACCCGCCGCCGCCCGCCGTCCTCGAGGCCGCCCGCGCCAGCCTCACCTGGCGGACCATCGACGCCGAGCTCGCCGCGCTGGAGTTCGACTCGGCGGTCGACCAGGCGGCCGCCGCCGTGCGCAGCGGCGAGGGGCCGCGGCTGCTGACCTTCTCCGCCCCCGGCCTCAACATCGAGGTCGAGGTCTCCCCGCTCGGACCCCGCCGCCAGCTGGTCGGCCAGCTGGTCCCGGCGCAGGCGGCCCGGATCGACGTGCGGCACGCGGGTGGGGTGACCACGGTCCAGGCCGACCAGCTCGGCCGCTTCGGCGTCGACGCCGTCAGCGCCGGGCCGGTGAGCCTCCGCTGCCACCTCGCCACCGTCCCGCCGAGCCCCCCCGTGGTCACCGAGTGGATCCCGCTGTGACCCCTCCCGCCCGGCCGCGCGCTGGGGGATGACCCCGAGGCGGGACCCCGCCGGTTCAGGGTCCCGCCAGGGCGGGTCCCCGATGCGGCACGCCCGCCGCCGGCGCAGGGGGGGGGCATGTTCGACGTCATCGGCACCCTGCTGGAGGCGCTGGTC